>Ga0081539_10000025_pt1 | contig 340255 bp, 277 predicted proteins | sample TabmetS4T2R2_FD_71023 | JGI IMG/M metagenome (GOLD analysis project Ga0081539, IMG submission 71023) | Tabebuia heterophylla rhizosphere microbial communities from the University of Puerto Rico - S4T2R2 | ecosystem: Host-associated > Plants > Roots > Rhizosphere ...
GCACCGTCGGACGTCCGCGTTTCGTCATCCGCGCCTCCTTGTACCAGAAGTACGAGGGACGCAGAGAATTCGTTTCAGAACTTCAGATCCGGGACACTAGCGACCCAGCTACCGATTTCCAAATCGATCCAACAATCCCTCGAGCCGGCGTTCGATCTCGTTACGCAGGCTACGCTTGACGGCGGCAGCCGCATCGATTCCCAGGCGCGGAGCGCCGAGTCGGCCGCCGATCGTGGCCGGCAGCACGACCCGGTTACCTTCGCGCGTGTAGCGATACAGATCCGTGCCCGCCTGCTTCGACAACTCCTCAGAGAGCGAGATATCGGCTTTGCCGTCGAGCTCTTTGGTCTCCAGCGACAGCGTTCCTTCGCCGACGATGTCGGCGTCGGGTGTACGGAGGGCGAGCGCTTCAGCCCGGACGACCTGACTGGCGAGTGAGAAGCGCACATCGAGACGATCGAACCGATCGCTTGCCGGCGGCTGGTTCGGCGCCGGCCGGCCGAAAAACAGCACCACCGTTCGCACCAGATTGAGCCGCTGGACCGTGCCATTGGTGATGGTGGCCGTCCCGTTGCCGCGGGCGTCGCGCAGCAGTGCGGCGACGTCGCCACCGCGTCCGGAGAACGTGGCCGCGCCTGTCATGCGTCCGCTGATCGCGCCGGGCACGCCGCTGAAGGTCACCAGCTCGCCAACATCGACGTTGGTCACCCGCGAGCGGAGGTTGCCGGTGAGGACATCACCCAGCGTCGCGGCAAGCGATCCCTGGTAATCGCCGCCAAACGCCTGAAACGACATCGGTGACAGTGACACCTGACCGCGATCGACCTGCAGGTCGGTGGCGAGATTCCGCATGTCGATTCCCGCCGCGGTGCCGCGGGCGGCGCTCACGCGCGCGGCGATTCTCAGCGGTGGTCGTGGCGCTGCGGTGGACCGCGTCTCGGTCGACGGCGGCGAGAACGCATTGGCGAGCGCCAGCAGTTCGTCGGCGTCGAGGCGGTCGGCGCGAACGCGAAGCTGCGCGTCGATGCGCGGCTGCAGCGCGACGATCCCTTCGGCGTGCAGTATTGTCGCGCCGCTCGACGCCTCGAAGCGCGGGATGGTCAGTTCCGCGCCGCGCAGCGCCGCGTCGCCGGAAATGATGATGGCCCTGCCGCGGCTCACCAGCGTGACATCACGCAACGCGATCGAGCGGATGGAGACGAGCTGCAGCGGCACCGAGGCCGCCGGCGGTGATTGAGACACCGAGGTCGCCGGCAGCACAAATGGCAATGGCATGTCCAGGCGGCTCCGCGACACGACGAGTTCCGCGTCCTCTATCCGCCTGCGTATCAGCGCGCCGATTGGCGCTCGAAGGTCGACGTCAGCCAGCGTGAGCCGTACCGGTTCACCGACCCGGACGTTCGACAGTTGGATCGCCAGAACCGGCAGGATCCCGGCGCTGACCGACTCGATCCGTACCGGCTCGCCGACCCAGCTGCTAGCTTGACGCTCGAGCGCGAGTCTCACGCCGTCGCCGGAAAGGAACAAATAGGCGGCGGCCGCCACGGCAATCAAAACAACCAGGAGGATCGCCGCGAAGATGGCAAGAACGCGTCGCATCACGGGTGTCAGCCTACGTCAGGAATCAGGTCTCAGGTGCCGTAACCTGAATCCAGCCATCCTGATCCCTGGCCCAGCCCTGAATCCTGATTCCAGATTCCTGATTCCTTCGGCATCCTATGGTTGTGCCGGAGCTCCCTGACATCCTGCTGTATCTGCATGCCCTCCGCCCACGGATCGTCGGACACCGCGTCCAACGCGTGCGGCTGGCATCGCCATTTCTCCTGCGGTCCATCGACCCCCCGCTCGCCGCGATCGAGGGACGTACCATCATCGACCTCCATCGCCTCGGCAAGCGCATCGTCATGGAAGCGGAGCGCGAGGTGTTTCTGGTGTTTCATCTGATGATCGCGGGCCGATTCCGGTGGAAGCCGCGCGGCACGCGGATTCCCGGCAAGGTCGGCCTGCTGGCCCTCGATTTCGAGCACGGGACGGTGCTGCTCACCGAAGCCGGGACCAAACGACAGGCGTCGCTGTACGTCGTGCAGGGCCGCCCGGCACTCGCCGACCACGATCCGGGCGGACTCGAGGTGCTCGATGCCGATCTCGCCACGTTCGAGCGCGCGCTACGCGCCGACAATCACACGCTGAAGCGTGCGCTGACCGATCCGCATCTGTTCAGCGGCATCGGCAACGCCTACTCCGATGAAATTTTGCACGCGGCGCGGCTCTCGCCGTTCAAGCAGACGCAATCGCTCAGCGATGAGGAAGTCCGTCGTCTGTATGCGTCGACGCGGACGATCCTGGTGCAATGGATCGACCGGCTGCGCGATCAGGCCGGCGAGGAGTTTCCCGAGAAGGTCACGGCATTTCACGAGGAAATGGCCGTGCACGGTCGATACGGCAAGCCCTGTCCCGATTGCGGCTCGCCGGTGCAGCGCGTGGTCTACGCCGCCAACGAGGCAAACTACTGCGCGAACTGTCAGACCGGCGGGCGCCTTCTCGCCGATCGCGCCTTGTCGCGCCTGTTACGCGAGGACTGGCCGCGCACCCTCGACGAGCTCGAACGACGCAAGCGGGGCTGACCCCCCCCGCGCCGCACCCGAGCGAGCGCGTATGATCTGAAGTCACTTCACAATGCAGAGGGCTGTCTTGGCTGCGCTCCTCGTGTGTGTGGCCCTCGCGTCGAGCGCAGGAATTCTGTCCGCGCAGCAATCACAGGCAGCGCGCGCCTTGTCAGGCGCGCCGGAACTGCGCTGGGGCGGTGATGCGGAAGGCGGCGAGCCGTTCGTTTACGCCGATCCGTCCGACCCGTTGCGAGTCGTTGGTTTCGAGGTCGACATTGCGGCGATACTCGCACGCGGCCTCGACCGAACGCCACGCTTCATTCAGGTCGCGTTCACCTCGATCGACGCGGAGGTGATGCGCGGCGATTTCGATGTGGGGTTGAGCGGCATCGAGGGTCTGCCGGCGCGCACGGCGCGTCTGGCGCTGACGGTTCCTTATTACGCGTTCCGCGAGATGCTCACCGTCCGGCAGGCCGACGGTGCCCGCTTCCGCACGCTTGCCGACCTGCGCGGACGCCGCGTGGCCACGCTCGGCGCGACGCTCGCGTACGAGCTGCTGCAGCAGGCGCAGACCGACTACGGCGTCATTCCGATCGTTTACGAAGACGACGTCCATCCGTATAGCGACCTTGCGATCGGTCGTGTCGATGGCGTGCTGCTCGATCAAGTGCTGGCCGAACGAGGCGTGCGTCGCAACCCCGGGTTGATGAATGAGCCGCAACCGGTCGGTATGGGTCGCTACGTCGGCATTCTCGCGCCAGGCAACACCGCGCTCCGCGATCGCCTGAACGACATCCTGAAGCAGGCGATGCGCGACGGCACGCTCGAAGCGCTCTTTCGCAAATGGAAGTTGTGGAACGACGATCAGCCGGCGTTGTACGCGCAGGTGCTCGCCGAGGAGGGCAGCGCAGCGAAGGTGCCGCAGTCGAACGCCGAGCTGGATGTGTGGCAGGCGACGCGGCGTTACTTTCCCGCTCTGTTGCGCGCCGCCGGCATCACGCTGGCGCTGTCGTGTGGGTCGATGGCGTTCGCCGTATTGCTTGGGATCCTGATCGCCAGTGGACGCGTGTACGGTGCGCCGCTGCTGCGAGGGGTGCTGACCGGCTACGTCGAGGTCGTGCGCGGTACGCCATTGCTCCTGCAGTTGTTCGTCATCTACTTCGGCGTGGCGGCCCTCGTTCAGCTCCCCGCCTTTCTCGCTGCGCTCATCAGTCTGGCCCTGAATTACGCGGCCTATGAAAGCGAGATCTATCGTGGCGCGCTCGAGGCGGTGCCGGTAGGACAGCTCGAAGCGGCCCGCACGCTCGGCTTCTCCGACGCGCAGACGCTGCGTCTGATCCGCGGCCCTCAGGCGTTTCGTCTGGCGCTGGCGCCGATGACCAACGACTTCGTGGCGCTGCTGAAGGACAGCTCGCTGGTGTCGGTGATCACGGTTGTCGAGCTGACGAAAGAGACCTCGATCTTCGCTGCAAACATCGGCAGCTGGGTGGTGCCGGGTGCGTTGTGTGCCGCGCTGTATCTCGCGCTGTCGTTGCCGCTGGCGCGGCTGGCCCGACGGCTGGAACGCGGGTGGCGACCAGCGTGAGTGTCCTCGACGTCACGGATCTGCAGGTGCATCGAGGTCCGCGGCTCGTCGTCCGCGACGTGTCGTTTGCGGCCGAACGTGGCGAGCTTCTCGCGTTGATGGGAGCCTCGGGAAGCGGAAAGACGACCGTGCTGCGTGCTCTCGCCGGTCTGGATCCGATCTCTGGCGGCGCCATCACGATCGACGGTGTGACAATGCGCGCCGGCGGCCGTCCGCGGGGTGCGCTGCTGCGGGAACTGCATCGGCGCGTCGGAATGGTGTTTCAGTTTCATCACCTGTTCGCTCACATGACCGCGCTTGACAACGTCGCGCTGGCGCCTGTGCACGTTCAGGGTCAGTCGCACGCGCATGCCCAATCGCGAGCACGAGCACTGCTCGCGTCACTTGGGGTCGCCCACCGCGCTGACGCGAGGCCGCACGAGCTATCGGGTGGCGAGGCGCAGCGGGTCGCCATCGCGCGTGCGCTGGCGATGGAGCCGCCGCTGCTCCTGATGGACGAACCGACGGCATCCCTCGATCCGGCTCGCCGCGACGATCTGGCCGCCACGCTCACGACCCTGGCGTCGGAGGGGCGAACAATCGTGGTGGCGTCGCACGACGGGGACTTCATCAAGGCATGCGCGCACCGCACGCTGGTGATGAACGACGGGCGACTGGTAAATGACGCTTTGCCCCGTTGACAGGTCAACGCCCAAGGCCAGCTTCCAACTCCCAAACCTCCTCGACACCGGCTTTTGGAAGTCGGGCGTCGGAGGTTGGGAGTTTCAGTAAGATAGCGGCGAAACGCTTCGGTAGGACCCATGACCACTCAGCCGACTGTCGATACGAACGCGCGGTATATCGAGCTCGACACGGACCGCAAGATCCGGGTGCGCAACAAGCTCTATTACCGCTTCAATCACTGGCCGATCTGGGTCTTCGTCTTCTTCATCGCGCCCGGGCCCTGGACCTATACGGTTTTCGAGCACGGATTCACCAGCAGGACCGCAGCCTGGCTCCTCGTCGTGATGGCGTCGACGGCGGTCGCCGGCCTTCGCGGTCGCCTTCCTGGATGCGAGCCGGCACCGTACATCATCCGCTTCACCGAAGATCGACCCAATCCGCTCTATCGCCGCATCTGCTACACGACGGCCTGGGGCGAAGTGGTTGCATTCGCCATATTGAATGCCGCCGGTCTCGCCTACGCGATCGTGTCCGGTGCGTGGCGATTGAAGCAGATGTACGACGTCGCCTATTTCCCCATTGCGGGAACCCTCTGGGTCCTGGGCGCGCTGGGCAAGCTCCCGCGCGTGAAACGCTCGACTGCAGGGGAGGGGCACGAGCGGCGGTACTTCTACGGATCGGTGTGGGCGGTCACCCTCGCGCAGCCTGTGCTGTGGCTGTTGTGGAAGGTGCTGCCCGTCTCACGAACCGCCGATGCAATCAAGCTCGCGGCCTTTGTCGGCATCCTCGGCGTGGTCGGCTACATGTCCCGTCTCGGCCTGCTGCCGCGCACGCGGCCGATCGTGCCGGGGGAGTGGGCCGTATCCGATTGATACCGCGGCGCTTCACATGGCACGAACCACGGAGGCTTGGGCATATTCAATTTTGAGAATGTTCGAATTGAGGGTTTGAAAAGATCGATACCACCGGATTCCGTCATCGGTGGTTTTCTCAATTCTCAAATCGCGACTCGGAGATCGAAGATGACCAACTCCGTCTCTCGGTGGTTTGTGACCGTGAATGTCCCCCGATAGGCCGCAGGGACACGAAGGCTGGGACGAGTACGCACCGTTCTACGACTGGGAGAATGCGCGGACGCTCGGCCGGCGTGACGTGCCCTTCTGGCGCAATCTCGCGATCCACGCCGGCGGATCGGTGCTCGAGCTCGGGTGCGGCACCGGCCGGATCGCGCTGCCGCTCGGCCGGGCGGGCGTGACGCTGGTTGGCATCGATCGATCCGAAGCCATGCTCGCCCGCGCCCGTGCGCGTGTGAAGCGCGCTCGCATGGCGGGGCGCGTCCACCTGATTCGCGGTGACATCCGGCACCTGCCTTTCGACAACCAGTTCACGATGGTGATGGCGCCCTATGGTGTGCTGCAATCGCTGCTGCGTGAACGCGATCTCGCAGCGACGCTGCAATCGGTCCACAGCGTGCTCGAGCCGGGCGGTCGTTTTGGCGTGGAGCTGGTCGCCGATCTTCCCTCGTGGGAGGAATACCGCAAGCGTGTGAGTCTCGCCGGCTGGCGACAACGGCGCGGCGGAGCGCACGTCACGCTGATCGAGACGGTGCGCCAGGATCGCGCGCGCCGGCTCACCATCTTCGATCAGGAGTTCGTCGAACGCCGCGGTCGGAAGCGGCACTCTCGCCGCTTCTCGTTGACCTTTCGTACGCTGACGGTTCCGCAGATGGCGCGACGCCTGGAGAAAGCCGGATTCGTCATCGACGCATTGCTCGGCGACTATGGTGGCGCGCCGTGGGACGCGCGCGCTGACGTGTGGGTGATCCTGGCTCGGCGTTCGTCGAATCGCTCACCGCGACCGCGCTCCGCGCGATCCGCGCGCGGTCGCCGGCCACAGGCGACGTGATAGAATCGCAGGTCGGATTCGCGCGTTTTTGAGGCCGTGGTGCATTGCTTGCACGGCCTCAAGCCCGCCGCATTCGCCACGGGCTCTCAGGGAGTTTTTGCATGTCAGGCCATTCCAAGTGGCACACCATCAAGCACAAGAAAGGCGCCGCGGACGCCAAGCGAGGCAAGGCCTTCACCCGCATCATCAAGGAACTGACCGTCGCCGCGCGCAACGGTGGCGGTGACCCTGGCAGCAATCCGCGCCTGCGGACGATCATCGCCGACGCCAAGGCCAACAACATGCCGCGCGAGAACATCGAACGTGCCATTCGTCGCGGCACGGGCGAGGAGCCGGGCGTCTCCTACGAGGAAATCACCTACGAAGGGTACGGCCCCGGCGGCGTCGCGTTGATGATCAACGTGTTGACCGACAACAAGAACCGGACGGTCGGCGAGATTCGCCACCTGTTGAGCAAGTACAACGGCACACTCGGCGCCGAAAACAGCGTGGCGTGGATGTTCCATCGCAAGGGTCAGGTGATCGTCGAGAAGAGCAAGGCCGACGAGGAGAAGCTCCTCACCATTGCGCTCGATGCCGGCGCCGACGACGTGAACGACGACGGCAGCGCGTGGGAGATCGTGTGCGCACCGGAACGCTTCGAGACCGTGCGCGACGCGGTCAAGGCGCTCGGCGTCGAGCCGGCGAGCGCGGAAGTGGCGATGATTCCGCAGAACTACGTGAAGCTCACCGGCAAGGACGCGCAGCAGATGCTGAAGCTGTTCGAGGCGATCGACGACCACGACGACGTGCAACACGTGTGGGCCAACTTCGATATCGAGGAGAAGGAGATCGAGGCGCTGGCGTGAGGATCTTCGGCATCGATCCCGGCTCCGATCGCACCGGCTATGGATGCGTGGAGACGGATGGGCGCCGCCATCATCTTATCGCCTGCGGCGCCATTGCCGCACATCCGGGTGATTCCTTTGCCGATCGTCTGCAGCGCATTCATCGTGAGCTGACCGCCCTGCTCCTCGCCTGTCGCCCGACCTCCGTTGCCCTGGAGAACCTGTTTCACGCCAACAACGCCCGCAGCGCGTTGAAGCTCGGACACGCGCGCGGCGTTGCGATGCTCGCCGCCGTACAGGCCGGCTGCCCGGTGGCGGAGTACACGCCCGCCGAAGTCAAGCGGGCGATCGTGGGCTACGGCCGTGCGGAGAAGCGGCAGGTGCAGCAGATGGTGAAGCTGCTGCTCGGCCTCGACAGAGTGCCCACGCCGCACGATGCCGCCGATGCCCTCGCCATCGCGATTTGTCACGTGCACTCGTTGCCGTCGATGGAAGTCCGGCTGAGCGCGGACGCTGCGACGGCGCGCGCCCAATCGAACGGAGTGTCCGGCTTTGGCCGGACCAGGGGCGCAAAATCGTGGCGCCACTACCGGCCACCGATCGGATGATCGCATTCCTCCGCGGCCGTATCCTGGAGAAACAGCCGAACCGCGTGATCGTCGACGTGCACGGTGTCGGCTATGAAGTCGTGATTCCACTGTCGACCTACTACGAAATCGGCGACGAAGGCAGCGACGTATCGCTGCGCATCCACACGCACGTCCGCGAGGACGCGCTGCAGTTGTACGGCTTCCTGACTGACTTCGAGCGGCAGGTCTTCGAACGCCTGATCGGCATCAGCGGGATTGGGCCCAAGCTCGCGCTGGCGGTGCTCTCCGGTGTCGACTCGCGCGATCTCGTCGGCGCGGTGCAGCGCGGCGACGTCGCACGGCTGATCGCTATTCCCGGCATCGGCAAAAAGACCGCCGAACGCATCGTCCTCGAGTTGCGTGATCGGGTGGCGCAGCTGGCGGTGCCCATTCCCGAGGCGGACGCCGCGACGGTCGAAAGCGAGCGCCTGCGCGCCGACCTGCTGTCGGCGCTGCAGAACCTCGGCTATCATCGACCGCAAGCCGACAAGGCCCTCGACACCATCTTGACCACCGCCCCCGAGCCCAGCTTCGAGCAGGCGTTGAAGAGCGCGCTCCGCGAGCTGATGCGATGACCGACACGTCGACATCAGCCGCCAAAGGCGATCGTCTCGTCACCGCCGGGCGTGTCGATGACGACGCGCAGTACGAAGTCGGACTGCGGCCGCGGGCGCTCGACGAGTACATTGGCCAGGATCGCGTTCGCGACAATCTTCACGTTTCAATCACGGCGGCGCGTGGCCGCAAAGAAGCGCTCGATCATGTGCTGCTCTATGGGCCGCCTGGGCTCGGCAAGACGACGCTCGCCTACGTCATTGCCAACGAGCTCGGTGTGTCGCTGCGCGCGACGGCGGGACCGGTCATCGAAAAGCCGGGCGATCTCGCCGGCATGCTGACCGATCTGCAGCAGCACGAGGTGCTGTTCATCGACGAAATCCACCGGCTGCCGCCGGCGATCGAAGAAATCCTCTACCCGGCGATGGAGGATTACGAGCTGGACATCGTCATCGGACAAGGCCCGGGCGCGCGGTCGGTCAAGGTGCCGCTGCAGAAGTTCACGCTCATCGGCGCCACGACGCGGGCCGGACTGCTCACCTCGCCGTTGCGGGCGCGATTCGGCATCGTGCACAGGCTCGACTTTTACGCCGAGGCCGACATCGAGGAGATCGTGCGTCGTTCGGCGCGCATTCTGCGACTACCCATCGACGCCGACGCTGCGCGCGAGCTGGCGCGCCGCGCCCGCGGGACACCGCGCATCGCCAACCGGCTGCTGCGGCGTGTCCGTGACTACGCGCAGGTTCGCGCAGACGGGCACGTGACCGGTGAGGTGGCTCGCGCCGCGCTGCGTCTGCTGGAGGTGGATGACTTCGGCTTCGACGAAGTGGATCGCAAACTGCTGCGGACGATCATCGAGAAGTTTGGCGGCGGGCCTGTCGGCGTCAACAGCATCGCCGCTGCGATCAACGAGGAGAAGGACGCCATTGAAGACATCTACGAGCCGTTTCTCATTCAGGCCGGGTTTCTCGATCGGACGCCGCGTGGCCGCGTCGCCACGTCGCGCGCGTACGAATATTTCGGCCTGACGGCTCCGGGAAGGGATTCCCGCCTGTGGTAACCGACTCGCCGCGCACGATGCGTGCGCGCATCGCGAGCCTCGCGACCTACGTGCCGCCGCGGGTGCTCACCAACGCCGATCTCGAAACGCTGGTCGACACCAACGACGAATGGATCCTTCAGCGCACCGGCATCCGCGAGCGTCACATCGTCGATCCCGGCGTCGCCACGTCCGATCTCGCACTCGAGGCGTCGCGGCTGGCTATCGCGCGCGCCGGTCTCACACCGGAGGACATCGATTTCGTCGTGGTCGGCACCGCCACGCCCGATATGGCGTTCCCGAGTACGGCGTGCCTCCTGCAGGCCAAGCTCGGACTGCCGCATGCGTGGGGATTCGATCTGGCCGCGGCGTGCTCCGGATTCGTGTACGCGTTGACGACCGCGGCGCAGATGATCGCGACCGGCGCGAGCCGGCATGCGCTGGTCGTTGGCGCTGACGTGATGTCGAGGATCATCGACTACACCGACCGGACAACATGCGTGTTGTTCGGCGACGGTGCCGGGGCGGTTGTCGTCGACGCGAGTGACGAGGACGGGATCGGCATTCTCGATTTCGAGAACTACGTCGACGGCAGCGGCGGATACGCCTTGTGCATGCCCGCCGGCGGCAGCCTGCGTCCCGCGACGCACGAGACCGTCGATCAGCGGCTGCACTACGTGAAGCAGGAAGGGCAGGCCGTTTTCAAATATGCCGTGCGCAATATGGAGGAGGTCTGCCGGCGTATTCTCGACCGCAACAGGATCGATCCGTGCCGCATCGATCTGTTCGCGGCGCATCAGGCCAACCGCCGAATCATCCTCTCGACCGCAGAAAAGCTCGGCATGCCGCTCGAGAAAGTGCTCATCAACATCGACCGCTTCGGCAACACCACCGGCAGCACGATTCCGCTGGTGCTCAACGATGCCGTCGAGCAGAAGCGGCTGAAGCGCGGCGATCTCGTGCTGCTGGCATCGGTCGGTGCCGGATTTACGGTCGGCGGCATGCTGGTGCGATGGGGACTCAAGGGCTCGTGTGATTCGTGATTTGTGATTCGTGATTGATTGCGGGCTGGCAATTTGCGATATGTGAAGTATTGGTGAATGCCAGTCACACGTCCCGCGTCGAGTGGCTCCGGCGAATGTCGCGGCTGCTCGATTCCGCGTTCGAGATTCCCGGCACCTCCTACCGCGTCGGACTCGATCCAATCATCGGCCTCGTCCCCTGGATCGGCGACCTCGTCAGCCCGCTCTTCACGATTGCGATACTGTGGCAGGCACGCGAGATGGCGCTGCCCCGCGTGGTGCAGTTGCGCATGGTCGTCAATGTGGCGATCGACACGCTTGTCGGCGCGATTCCGCTTGCCGGCGACCTGTTCGACTTCGCTTGGAAGGCCAACGACAAGAACATGGCGTTGCTCGAGCGTCACGCGTTCTCGTCGCGCGGCGCCTCGGCCGGCGACTGGTTGTTCGTCGCCGGCGTGATCGTCGCGGTGTTGCTCATCGCGGTTGCGCCGTTCGCGATCGCCGTCTGGGTGCTGAACTCCATCCGTTTCATCCGGTATTAGGCGACCGGGACCATGCCAAAGCGTCCGCGCAAGATTCCCGCCGAGGCGATCACGCGGGTGTTCGTGTTATCGCCGGCCAACTGCAACGGCATGCGGGCGCAGATGGTGATGTCCGAGCGGGCGCAATTCGCCCTCGCGCGTCAGCTGAGGAGCGTCGAAGGTGCGCCACTGGGCGAGGTGTTCAGCTTCGTGAGCGGTCTCTATTTTCGCGGCAAGCTCGCCTATGCGCGTCGCTTCGCGCGACCGCCCGATCCAACCGACCCGGTCAGCGCCGGCGGGGTGCTGGTGATTACACCGAACGCAGGGCTGCGCAGTGCCGACACCGCGCTGACGCTCGAGTCGTTGCGCGCGTTTGCGGATGTCGATATCGATCTGCGGAACGCGGCATATCGTGCTCCGCTCGAGCGCGGCGCGCGCGCCCTGCTCGACGCGATTGGTCCTGAATGCGAGGTCGTGCTCCTGGGCAGCATCGCGTCGGGAAAATACGTGGAGCTGCTGCAGCCGATCTTCGGCAACAAGCTGATGTTCCCGCCAGCCTTCGTCGGGCGCGGTGACATGAGCCGCGGCGGTCTGATGCTGCGCTGCGTGATGGCCGGCCTGGAGCTCGATTACACCCCCATCGCCGGCGCCGTGCGCCACGGCCAGCGGCCGCCAAAGCTGGAGCCGCTGCGCCGTGCAGAGCTCACAAAGAACACGAAGACGATTTAGCCACAAAGGACACAAAGGGCGAAATAGAAAGGACACAAACTCTCCTCGCACCCTCGCGTCCTTTGAGACTGCGTCGAGCGAGAGCTTTGCGTCCTTCGTGGCTACAACCGTTTCTTCGTGTTCTTCGTGTGCTGCGATAAAGATGCCAAGAACGCCACGAGTGACGATTCCCGCCGACACCAACGACGTCACGCTGACCGTCGACAGGCGGGAGATTCGCCTGACGAACCTGCGGAAGCTGTTCTGGCCCGAGCGCGGGATCACCAAGGGCGACCTGATTCAGTACTACGGCGACCTCGCGCCGGTGCTGCTGCCGCACATCGCCGATCGGGCGATGGTGATGAAGCGCTATCCGCACGGCGCGGCCGGCGAGTTCTTCTTCATGAAACGCGCGCCGGAGCCGCGCCCGAAATGGATCCGGACCTGCGAGATCGACCACGGAGAAGAAAACATCATCAACTTTCCGGTGATCGATGACGTGCCTTCGCTCCTCTGGCTGATCAATCTCGGCTGCATCGATCTCAATCAGTGGTATGCGCGCTGCGACGATGTCGATCGCCCCGATTACCTGCACTTCGACCTCGATCCCGGTGAGGGGGCAACCTTCGACCAGGTCCGAGAAACCGCGTTGATCGTTCGCGACGCGCTCGAAACGCTCGGCATGAAGCCACTGGCGAAGACCAGTGGCTCCAAGGGCATGCATGTGTACGTCCCGATCGTCCGCGGGCCCGAGCAGAAGGTGGTCTGGACGTTTGCCAAGGCGCTTGCGGTGGAGCTCGCCTCACGTCATCCGAAGCTCATGACTTCGGAATATCGGGTAGCGAATCGTCCGAAAGGGCGTGTCCTGGTCGATTACAACCAGAATCGCTGGGGAAGCACGCTCGCCAGCATCTACTCCGTTCGACCGCGGCCGCTGGCGACGGTATCGACTCCGGTGACGTGGGACGAGGTCGCTGCCGGCGTGCGGATCGAAGACTTTCGTCTCGATAACGTGCGTGAGCGGATCGCCACGGTCGGCGATCTGTGGAAGCCGCTACTCTCCGCGCGCGGCCGCATCGATCTGAACGCGTTCTTTTCAGCGGGACGCCGGTCTGACCAGGCCCGCGCCACCAGCGGGTCTGACAAGGCCGACCCTACTCGCCCAGCAGCTCGCCGACCGGCTTCAGGTCCTCGACGTGGTCGCAGCAGGCCTTGACCGCGACGAGCATCGGCACCGCCAGCAGCGTCCCCCAGATCCCCCACACGAAGCTCCAGAAGATCAGCGCGACGAAAATCGCCACCTCGTTGGTGCGCGCGGTGCGACTGGTGAGCCACGGCGTCAGCAGCCAGCCTTCCAGACTCGTAATCACGAGCGAGATGCCCGATACGTACAGCGCCATGGCAATCGTGCCGAACTGCAGGAAGCCGACAAGTGCCGTCCCTGCGGCCACGATCAGGGGACCGAAATAGGGAATGCTGTTGAAGATGCCGGCCGCCAGACCCCAGAACGCTGCCTGCTGCAACCCGATCACCACGAACGCGATCCACGTACCCACGCCGACGACGACGCTGGTGATCACGCGCACGAACAGGAACCGCGCGATTTGGGTGTTGATCTCGTCGAGGATCTTCACTGTGATGCGCTTCTTCTCGAGTGATGGGCCGGCAAGCTTGACGAGTTTTCGTTTGAAGAGGTCGCCGGAGGCGAGGAGGAAAAACACGAAAAAGACGACGAGCACCGCCTGGCCCGCAAACGCGACCGCGCTCGCCGACCCCCACGTCACGTACTCGCGCACATCAAACGTGGGCTGCACGATCTGCACGCGCTGGACGCCGCGCCGTGCCGGAGCGGGACCGGCGGCTTCATCGGCGGTGCGCTGCAGTTCCTCCGCCGCCTGTTGCACCTGTTGCAGCGCGCCGGTCTCGCGCTGACCGCGCTGGACTATCTGCCGCAGCCGCTGCGCCGCGTCCGGGACCGCCGCCACAATCGCCGTCGCGTCGTCGGACAGCGAATACATTCCGTACCCCAGCGTTCCCGCGAGCAGCGCGACGACCGCGGCGGAGGCCACCAGCCGCGGCAGCTTCAGTCGGATCAACCAGAGGACCGGCGGCTCCAGGGCATAGCTGATGAGGACGCTGAGCACGATCGGAATGAACACTTCCTGCGCCCAGTACAGGAGGTACATCGCCGCCGTGAAGGCGATGATCGTCAGTGCGATGCTGCGGACGCTGACGTCGACCGGTGGCGCCTGCGGCTGGTCGCGGTGGCTATCGCGTGCAGTCAGATCACGAACGGGATGTGCCACGTTACACGGCTACTTTCTCGGCGGCCAGGCCCGCCCGCGACTGAAGCGCCTGATTGATCGCCACGCCGGCTTTTGCGCCCTCCGCCGCAGCGACGATGACGAACTGCACGTCGCGGGAGGCATCGCCGACCACGTACACGCCGGGGACGCAGGTGTTGCCGAGATGATCGGTCTTGACCGTTCTGCGGCGCGTGAACTCGCATCCAAGGCGAGCGGCGAGCTCCGACTGCTGCTGCTGTGGCGACGTAAAGAAGACCGCTTCGCATTCGACGCGCGTTCCGTCGACCAGCGTCAGCCGCTTGATCCAGCCGTGGTCGTGTTCCGCGCCCACGATACGGGATGTGTAGAGTGGAATGGCGTGCGCCTCGAGCTGCCGGCGATGGGCGGGGCGAACACGAACCCGGCCGTTGGTGAACGCCAGCACACGATCGGTCCACGTCTTGAGCGACAGCGCCAGGCCGGCGGGCGATTGCGCTTCACCGATGACGGCGACGACTTTGTCGCGTACTTCCCACCCGTCGCAGTACGGGCAGTGATGCATGCTGATGCCGTAGCAATCGTCCAGTCCCGCTACCTGAGGCGTCGCGTCGCGCATGCCGGTGGCCAGCAGCACCGACCGTGTGCGGACACGCTCGCCGCCGGCGAGCGTGACCTCGAAGCGGTCGCCCAAGCGCGACACCTCGGTGACGAGGACGTGGCGCGGCTCGATGCCGTACTGCTGAAGCTCTTCGCGGCCGAGGCGGAGCAACTCGAGCGGAGGCGTCCCGTCGCGAGTCAGATAGCCGTGCAGCGCGCGAGCATGCCGGTTTCGCGGCTCACCCGCGTCGCAGATGAGCACGCGTCGACGACACCGTCCGAGGACGAGCGCGGCACTCAGACCTGCAGGCCCTCCGCCGATGATGACCACGTCGAACAGATCGACCATCTTCGTTGCACCGAAGCCGGACCTCCTGGGCAGTGCAAGAGCTCGGCCGGCGCAGCGCTGAGGTAGTGTTACAAGCGTGCAAGTCGCCGATTTCGACTTCACTCTGCCTGAGGAGCTGATCGCCCAGGAGCCGCCCGCGCACCGCGGCGAGTCGCGTCTGCTCGTGCTGCATCGGGATAGCGGAATCGTGGAGCACTCCGCGTTTTCGCGGCTTGGCAACTTCCTCGTAGCCGGTGACCTGCTGGTACTCAACAACACGCGCGTCTTTCCCGCGCGTCTGCTCGGGAATCGTGCCCCCAGTGGCGGCGCCGTCGAATGTCTGCTGGTTCGACAGCTCGAACGGGACCCACCGACTGAGGTATGGGAAGCGCTCGTGCATCCCGGACAGAAGCTGAAACCGGGTGCACTGATGGTCTTCGAAGGCGGCAATCTGCGACTGCACGGTGAGATCCTGGACCGGCACTTCTTCGGTCGGCGCACCGTGCGGTTGTCGACCGACGATCCTGGCGGAGTAACGGCGGCGGTCGATCGACTGGGCCACATGCCGTTGCCGCCGTACATCAAGCGTGCCGATCGCCCCTGCGATCGCGACCGTTACCAGACGGTCTACGCCCGAGAGCGCGGCTCAATCGCCGCGCCAACGGCGGGCCTGCATTTCACCCAAGGATTGCTGGCGGACCTCGAACATCGGGGAGTAAAGAAGGCCGAGGTCACGCTGCACGTTGGCTACGGCACGTTCAAGCCCGTTCGCGCCGAGCGGGTGGAAGATCACGTCGTCGATCCCGAGTACTTCGAGGTCACACCGGATACCGCCGTTGCACTGACGCACGCGCGATGGGAACGCCGCCGCGTGATTGCCGTCGGAACGACGACCGTTCGGGCACTCGAATCACTGGCCATCGATGCTCACGATGCGATTCAGCCGGCACACGGTGAGACTCGGACGTTCATTCGCCCGGGCCACACGTTTCGCGTCGTCAACGCGCTGATTACGAATTTTCACCTGCCTCGATCGTCGCTGCTGATGCTGGTGGCCGCCTTCGCCGGCCGCGAACAGACCCTCGGCGCGTATCGCGAGGCGATCGAGCATCGCTATCGCTTCTACAGCTATGGCGACGCGATGCTCATCGTGTGAGGGAGCGCATGCCGTTTCCGTATGAGGAGTTCGATCTCTCGGGCGTGCGGACATACCCGCTGGCATCGCGCCGCAGCAAAGCGCAAGCGCAGGACTTCGCCGCCTCGGTCCCACGCGGCGCAACGTTCAAGAGCTGGTTCGACTCGCTGCCTCGCATCCTCGGCGGCCGCGATCTCCGGCGCGTCGTCAACGCAATCGCCGAGGCGCATCGGCATGGGCGAGGCATCGTGTGGGGTATCGGCGCCCATGTCATCAAGACGGGTATCTCCCCCGTGTTGATCGACCTGATGGAGCGCGGCTATGTTTCTGCGCTGGCGATGAACGGCGCGGGCATCATCCACGACTTCGAGATCGCCTTGTCAGGCGCGACCTCAGAGGACGTGGACGAGGCGCTCGGTCCCGGACGATTCGGGATGGCGGAGGAGACCGGACGCGTCCTGAACGAAATCATTCGCGACGCAGATCGGAACGGTCAGGGAATCGGTCGCGCGGTCGGGACATATCTGGTCGATCGCGCGGCGCCGCACGTCGCGCGGAGCTTGACCGCGTCTGCACATCGGTTGGGGATACCGGTCACCGTGCACGTGGCGCTCGGCACCGACATCATTCACATGCACCCGGATGCCTCGGGCGCGGCAATCGGTGCGGCAAGCCTGCGGGACTTCCGTTACTTCACCTCGTGCGTCGCTAGACTCGCCGGCGGCGTCTACATGAACTGTGGGTCGGCGGTGATTCTTCCTGAGGTCTTCCTCAAAGCGGTCGCGTTGGTCCGCAACCAAGGTATCGAGCTCGAGGGGCTAACTACGGTGAATATCGACTTCTTGCGGATGTATCGACCGCAGACCAACGTCGTCGAGCGACCGGTAGCGGGGACGAATGGCATGGGCATCTCACTGATCGGCCCCCACGAAGTTTTTATTCCGCTGATCGCGGCCGCCGTCCTCGAGGCTTCTTCCGATGCCTCCTGAGAAAGCGCTGCTCCTTCTCCCCTTCCACTGGCCCCTGCCGATTGTTACGATTGAGTTTTGTGCCGGAGTAGCTCAGCCGGTTAGAGCACGCGTCTCATAAGCGCGGGGTCGGCGGTTCGAGTCCGCCCTCCGGCATACCCGAAATCCCAGATCTCAATGACCACATCCCAAATCCCAAGTGGCGGCATCGATCTCCGTTTGGGACGTCTGGAACGATTACGCCTGTTGGGATTTGGGATTTGGGTTTTGGGATTTGGGATTTGACGACGTCAGCCCTCCACCAGCAGGTCGGTCGCACCATCCGCAAATACGGGCTCTGCCCGCCACGCAGCCGTGTGCTCGTCGGCTTATCGGGCGGCTCTGATTCAGTCGCACTCACGCTGCTGCTTCGCGACCTTGCCACAACTGGCGGCTTTGAGATCGTCGCCGTCGCTCATCTGAATCACCGGCTGCGCGAATCCGCCTGTCGCGACGAGCAGTTCTGTCGGGAATTTGCGAGCGGCCACGGCCTGTCCTTCATTACCGAAGGTATCGACGTCCGCGGATATGCGGCGGCACAGCGCCTGTCGCTGGAAGAGGGGGCCCGCCGCGTCCGCTACGACTTTCTTCACCGCGCGGCGACGCAGGCAGGTGCTGATCGCATCGCCGTCGGCCACACACAGGACGACCAGGCAGAGACGTTCCTCCTCAAACTGATGCGAGGCGCCGGGTTGACGGGGCTTGGCGGCATCTATCCTCGGCGCGGCTCCATCGTCCGGCCGTTGCTCGACATCGCTCGAGACGACCTTCGCCGGTTCTTAGAGAAACGCGGCGAACGTTGGGTCGACGACGAGACAAACACGGACATGGAGAACCCTCGCAACCGCCTTCGACACCTTGTCCTTCCGGAGCTCGACCGAACCTATGGCGGGCCGACCCGACCCGCACTGGCGCGAGCGGCGACGCTTGTTCGTGACGACGCCGAGTGGCTGGACCAGCAGGCAGATGCGAAATTCACTGAACTGGCCGTAATTCAAAAGGCCCTCGCGACCGACACTGCACAGTACGGCCCCGCTGACACAGACCGCGCGTTCGCCGAGCTCGACGCGGCGGCCCTGGGTGACCTGCCCGCCCCGGTCCGCAGACGAGTGCTGCTCCGCGCGCTCCGGACCTGCGCTGAACCACTCGAGGTTGCGCTGACCCACGTCGAAACGGCCCAGGAAGTGCTGGAGGGGACGCGCGGCGGCGCCGACATTCCCGGTGGACGCGTGGAACTTCGGCGCGGAAAGCTGGTCTTATTAAAGCAAGGGACCTTTTGAAGTGATACTCTTGTCCGGGCCCGTGTGTTTGGGAGGGTAGGTTGAATTCAACCCTGAAGAGCCTGGTTTTCTGGATGGTTCTCGTCGTAGTCGGACTCCTCGTGTGGAACGTCTCCACGCGACTCCAGCCCAACCAGAAGCCGCAGCGATTCAGCGAATTCATGGCGAATGTCGACGCCGGCCAGGTGGCACGCGTCACCATCACCGGCAACGAAATCAGCTATACCTCGAAGTCGAACGAGAATTTCCGCACCTACGCCCCGTCCCAGTACGAAGGCCTGGCCAACAAGCTGATCGAGCGCGGCGTCGACGTATCGGCGCGCGAACCGAGCGCCAGCCCGTGGTCTGCCATCCTTTTTTCGTACGCGCCGATCCTGCTGATGATCGGCTTCTGGATCTTCTTCATGCGCCAGATGCAGAGCGGCGGCAACAAGGCGCTCTCATTCGGCAAGAGCAAAGCCAAGCTCTCCTCGAGCGCGCAGAAGAAGGTCACCTTCAAGGACGTCGCGGGGGTTGACGAAGCGAAGGAAGAACTGCAGGAGATCATCGACTTCCTGCGCGAGCCGCAGAAGTTTCAGAAGCTTGGCGGCCGCATTCCCAAAGGCGTGCTTCTGATGGGACCGCCGGGAACGGGCAAGACCCTGCTGGCGCGCGCGGTTGCCGGCGAGGCCAATGTTCCCTTCTTCTCGATCAGCGGCTCGGACTTCGTCGAGATGTTCGTTGGCGTCGGCGCCTCACGGGTGCGCGATCTCTTTGAACAGGGCAAGAAGAACGCGCCCTGTATCGTCTTCATCGACGAGATCGACGCCGTCGGTCGTCATCGCGGGGCCGGCCTCGGCGGCGGTCACGACGAGCGCGAGCAGACGCTGAACCAGTTGCTCGTGGAAATGGACGGCTTTGAATCGAACGAAGGCGTGATCCTCGTCGCCGCGACGAACCGTCCCGACGTGCTCGATCCGGCCTTGCTGCGTCCCGGGCGCTTCGATCGCCGCATCGTCGTCAATCGACCGGACGTCAAGGGTCGCGAAGGCATCCTCGCCGTGCACACGAAGAAGATCCCGCTCTCCGACGATGTGGACATCGCGGTGCTCGCGCGAGGAACGTCGGGATTCTCCGGTGCGGATCTCGCCAACCTGGTGAACGAGGCGGCGCTCAATGCCGCGCGTTACAACCAGAAGGTCGTTCGCATGCTCGACTTCGAGTTTGCGAAGGACAAGGTGCTGATGGGCGCCGAGCGCCGCTCGATGATCATCAGCGAGAACGAAAAGCGCGTGACCGCGATTCACGAAGCCGGACACGCGCTGCTGACGGTCACGCTGCCGCACGCGGATCCGATCCACAAGGTGACGATCATTCCGCGCGGCATGGCCCTTGGCCTCACGCAGCAGCTGCCGATCGACGAGAAGCACAACTACTCGCGCGAGTATCTCGAGGATCAGATTGCGATCCTGCTCGGCGGTCGCATCGCCGAGGAGATCACCATCGGCAGCATCACCACGGGCGCGGGCAATGACCTTGAGCGCGCAACCGATCTCGCGCGCAAGATGGTGTGCGAGTGGGGCATGAGCGACGCGATGGGTCCGCTCACCTTCGGCAAGAAGGAGGAGCAGATCTTCCTCGGCCGCGAGATCGCGCAGCATCAGGATTACAGCGAAGACACCGCCCTGCGCATCGACCAGGAAGTGAAACGGTTCGTCACCGACAACTACGCGCGGGCGCACACCATCCTGATCGAGCACAAGCAGCGTCTGCTCGACATGGCCGATGCGCTGCTGGCGCGCGAAACGCTCGACGCGGAACAGGTGAAGCGACTCGCGGCCGGCCTGCCGCTCGACGAGCCGGCACCTGCTCCGGCGCAGATACCACCGCCGCGCGAGGCGCGTCCGGCCAAGGAGCGGCCTGCAGCGTCGATCGTCCCGCCGCTGCCGCCGCGGCCTGTCACGCAGGAATAGGCGCGGCAACTCAAAAGTAAGAACTCAAAAGTCGGAAGTAAGTGGCAACGTGCACTTGTTCACTTACTTTGTGCGTTGTGACTTTTGAGCTTTGACTTGACCGCGATTTTCCCTCGCCATCGGTATGCGGTTCCTCTCCCTGGCGGGCGCACGCTCGCGCTCGGCGATCGCACGCTGGTGATGGGGATCGTGAATGTCACTCCTGATTCGTTTTCCGACGGCGGTCTGCTCCTGGATCCCGCGCGCGCGGTCGCCAGCGCGCTGCAGATGATTGAGGATGGAGCCGATCTGCTCGACATCGGCGGAGAGTCAACACGACCCGGCGCCGAGCCGCTCGCGGCGGGCGAGGAGCTCCGCCGCGTGGTGCCGGTCATCGAGGCACTCGCCTCGCAGACGAGCATCCCGATCTCGGTGGATACCTACAAAGCGGGCGTTGCCGATGCGGCGCTGCACGCCGGGGCGGCCATTGTCAACGACATCAGCGGCCTGCGCTACGAGCCGGCGCTTGCGGAAGTGGTCGCGCGCCGAAATGCGGCAATCGTGCTGATGCATACGCGCGGACGTTCGCGCGAGATGTACCAGCTGGCGACCTATCACGAGGTGGTGGACGAGGTGCTCGACGAGCTGCGCAGCAGTGTCGCATTTGCCACGACCGCCGGCATTAGACGCGAGCAGATCGTCGTCGATCCAGGCCTCGGATTCGCCAAGCATCCGCCGCATAGTTTCGAGGTGCTGGCCCGTCTCGATCAGTTCGCCGCGCTCGGCCATCCGCTGCTGGTCGGCGCGTCGCGAAAGGGGTTCCTCACACGCCCCTTCGCTCGCGACATTCCGGCGGCGGAGCGCGATTGGGCGACGGCGGCCGCGGTCACCGCGTCGGTCCTGTCGGGCGCGCATATCGTTCGCGTCCACGCCGTCCGTGAAATGGCGCAGGTGGCGCGCGTCGCCGACGAAATTCGGAAGTATCATCGGCCTGCCTCCGAATGATCGATTTCCTCACGCAGCTGCTCCGGCGCCCCGCCGTGACCTGGTGGGACCTGCTGGACATCGCGCTCGTTTCGATTCTCATCTACGAATTGCTGCTGCTGATTCGCGGGACGCGCGCGGCGCAGATGGCATTGAGTGCCGTCTTCCTGATCGCGCTGTACTTCCTCTCACAGTGGCTGCAGCTCGAGACGGTCAACTGGGTCATCCGCAATCTGGCCGCCTACGTCGTTTTCGCAATCATCGTGCTGTTTCAGGCGGACATCCGCCGCGCCCTCGCACACTTCGGCCGCGCACCTTTTTTCCGGTACCTGGAGCGGGCGTCGAGCGCCGACGAGACCGTCGAGGAGGTGGTCTACGCCGCGACCACTCTCTCCTCCAGGCACGTCGGCGCCATCATCGTGTTCGAGCGTCAGATCGGGCTGCGCAACTACATCGAAGGTGGCATCCCAATCGATGCGACTGTCACCTACGACCTGCTGGCGACCATCTTTCATCCTGGATCGCCGCTGCACGACGGTGCCGTGATCATCCAAGGTGATCGGCTGGCCGCCGCCGCCTGCTTTCTCCCGCTGTCGGTGAGTCCAAGCGTCAGCCGCGACCTGGGAACGCGTCATCGAGCGGCGCTCGGCATCACCGAAGAAAACGACGCGGTTGCGATCGTGGTCTCGGAGGAGACCGGGACGATCTCGCTTGTGCTGGACGGAAAGCTGGAGCGCGGCGTGGCGGGCGAGGCGCTCCGCGTCCGGCTGCGCACGTTGCTCGGCATCCGTCGCCAGCGCACACCTCGCGCAGCGGAATCGCGGAGCTCACTGGCCTGATGGCGGTTGCCGGCTTCCGTCATATCGGACTGAAGTTCGTCTCGATTGCGCTCGCCTCGTTGCTGTGGCTGATCGTCTCTGGCGAACAGATCGTCGAGCGCGCGATGCGCGTTCCACTCGAATTCACGAATCTGCCGTCGCAGCTGGAAGTCGTCGGCGATCCGCCGACCGTGGCCGACGTTCGCATTCGCGGCTCGTCTGGCGCGTTGAGCCGCGTGGCCGCCGGTGAGCTCGTGGCCATTGTCGATCTGCGGACCGCGCGACCAGGGCAGCGGCTGTTTCACCTCACGCCGGATGACGTCCGCGCGCCGTTCGGGATCGACGTGGTGCAGATCACCCCGTCGAACGTGTCGGTGCGATTCGAGCCGTCCGCCACGAAGGTGCTCCCGATTGTTCCAGGCGTCGAGGGCGAGCCTTCACCCGGCTACGTCGTGGGCACCGTCGCCGCCGAGCCAGCGACCGTGGAAGTGATTGGACCCTCCAGCGCGCTCGCCGGACTTACTGAGGCGATAACAGAACCGGTCAACGTCGCGGGCGCGTCGAAGACGGTCAACGAAAGCGTCACCGTGGGATCGCCAGACCCGCAGGTTCGATTGCGTCAGCCGGTAACCACTCGTGTCACTGTGTCAATCACCGCTGCGCCCGTCGAATGGGACCTCCGCGATCTGGCGGTGCAGGTCCGCAACGCAGCCCGGCCCGTGCAGGTGATGCCAAAACAAGTGAACGTGCGGGTCCGCGGGCCATCGGAGTCGAGGAATCGCAATGTGGCGGATTTCGACGCATCGGTCGACGTCGGCGGCCTCGGCCCGGGTCAATACGAGCTGCCCGTCCGCATCGTGCCGCCGACGCGCGTGGGCGTCGTCAATGTGAGCCCTCCTCAAGTGAAGGTTAGGGTGAGATAGATCGATAAGTGAGAAGTCACAACTCAAAAGTCAAAAGTAAGCCGGAAAAGCAGGATCTACTTTGAGAACTTACTTTCGTACTTTTGCGTTTTGATTTTTGACTTGGAAGGAGAGCATGGCTCGACTGTTTGGCACTGACGGCGTCCGCGGCAAGGCTGGCGAATACCCGCTCGATATTCCGACCATTCGCCGACTGGGCGCCGCCCTCGTGCGTGCGTTGCGACATGACGAGACCGATGGGCCGATTCGATTCCTGTCGGGGCGCGACACGCGCGAATCGGGGTCGTGGATCGAACGGGAGCTGGCGTTCGGTATTCGCAGTCAGAGTGGCTCGCTGACGAGCGCCGGCATCATTCCGACACCTGCGGTCGCGTATCTCACGCCGCGTATGGGCTACACAGCGGGTGTCGTGATCTCGGCGTCTCACAATCCGTTCGACGACAACGGCATCAAAGTCTTCTCCGGCGCCGGCGAGAAGTTTACCGAGGCGCTGGAGCAGCACGTCGAGTCGATCATGGACGATCGCTCGTGGCTAATGGCGGTGGGGGATGCGCCCGCGGTCGAGCAAATCGATTACCGCAACGATTACACCGAACATCTCAAAGCCATTCTGCCGGAGCCCACTCGCTTCCGAGGCATGCGCATCGCCGTCGACTGCGCCAACGGGGCAACGACGACCGTCGCGCCGCGTCTGTTTCAGGATCTCGGGTTCGACGTGCGATGCATCGGATGCGAGCCGGACGGCCGCAACATCAATCTGCACTGCGGCTCGACGGCGCCGCAGCAGCTGGTGTCGCTTGTCACACAAGATGGCTACCGCCTGGGCATCGCCTACGACGGCGACGGCGACCGCACCATCCTGATCGATCACGCGGGCCGCATCGTCGACGGTGATGCCGTCATGCTCATGTGCGGCAAGCAGATGAAGGCCGAAGGCCGTCTGAAGGGAAACGCGATCGTCGCCACCGTGATGAGCAACATCGGCCTCGAGCTGGCGCTGCGCGACGCGGCGATCGACCTCGTGCGCTGCGCGGTGGGCGACAAGTATGTCATGGAGGAGATGATTCGACGCGATCTCTCGCTTGGTGGCGAGCAGTCGGGTCACGTGATCTTCTCCGACTACCTGTTCACCGGCGACGGGCTGGCGACCTCGCTGAACGTGCTTCGGACGATCATGGCCACCGGCCGGGAGCTCGACGATCTTGCCTCCGACCTGACCACCTATCCGCAGGTGCTGTTGAACGTCCGCGTGCAGCAGAAGGTCGATCTCAAGTCGATCCCCGAAGTGGCGGAGGTGGTGGCTGCTGTCGAATCGCGATTGTCGGGCCACGGCCGCTTGCTGGTGAGGTACTCAGGCACCGAGCCGCTGCTGCGCGTCATGCTCGAAGGCAAGGACCAAGACGAGATCCGCCGCTGGGGTCAGGAGATCGTCGACGCGGTCAAACAATACGTGGGAGCCGCAGTGTAAACTCCCAAAGACCAACTCCCAACTCCCAACGCAGTTTGGCAGTTGGAGATTGGAAGTTGGGAGTTTGCGTGATCCACCTCTCCGTAAACATCAACAAGGTCGCCACCGTCCGCAACTCGCGCGGCGGCAGCATTCCATCGGTCATCCAGGCGGCGGAGGTGTGCATCGATGCCGGTGCGCCCGGCATCACCGTTCACCCGCGTGCCGATGCCCGTCATGTCACGGCCGCCGATGTGCGTGATCTGTCGAGACTGCTTGCGCCGGTGCGCGGCCGAGTGGAGTTCAACATCGAAGGCGATCCGCGGCCGGATCTGTTGGCGCTCGTGCACGAAGTCCAGCCCGATCAGTGCACGCTGGTTCCGGTCTGGCCGGGCGAAATCACGAGCCAGGCGGGCTGGTCAACGGTGACGCCGGCGGCGATGATGACGGCCACCGTTCGCGACCTTCGCGCTGGCGGTATTCGCGTGAGTCTGTTCGTCGATCCTGAAGATGCGCCAATTCGCTGGGCGAAGGACATGGGCGCCGATCGCGTCGAGCTGTACACGGAGCCGTTTGCGCGAGCCTTCGCGCGCGGCAAGAGCGTCGCGCGCGAATCGTTCGATATCTACGTGCGGGCAGCGGAGCTCGCCCACTCGCTCGGTTTGGGCATCAATGCGGGGCACGACCTCGACCTCGATAACCTGACGCTGTTCCGGACACTCCCGCATCTGGCGGAGGTGTCGATCGGGCACGCGCTCATCAGTCACGCGATCTTCGTCGGACTCGCGCAGAGTGTGCGCGATTACCTGAACGTCCTTGCCGGTCGATGAAGGTTTCGCCCATCGCGACGGTGATCACTGGGCTACGACACACCGAGGCGCCGAAGGTGCGAGGCGAAATGGAAGAACCCCATTTGGCACGTGCGAATCGGAAGCTGCGGCTGGCCATCTTGGCCGCTCTCGTTTTTACCGCGGCTAATCTCGATGCGGCCGGCGGCCGCCTTATCAGCTTTCGCGCCGAGAGCGGACGCACGGTCAACGCGCTGCTGTTCGAGACCGATCGGAGTCCTGCGCCGGCAGTCGTCCTGGTGCCGATGCTGGGCCGCACCAAAGACGAGTGGCAACCAGTTGCCCAGAAGCTGGCAGACGCGAATATCACTGCGCTGGCCATCGACCTGCCTGCGCAGGCACTTCCAGCCGATCCCAAGGAGCTGGCCGGGTGGCCCGACGACGTGCGCGCCGCGGTGAGCTTTCTGGTCGGTCGAGCGGAGACGAGGCCGGGCGCCGTTGGGGTCTTGGGCGCTTCGCTGGGTGCGAACCTCGGAGCGTTGGCGGCCGCCGGCGATCCGCGCGTGCGCGCCCTCGCACTGGTGTCGCCCTCGCTTGAATATCGCGGCGTGCGCATCGAGATGGCGATGCGGCAATACGGCGCGCGTCCCGCCCTGCTCCTCGCCAGTCTGCACGACCCCTACGCGGCGCGCTCCGCACGTGAGCTCGCCAAGGAGGCACCCGGCCCGCGCGAGCTGCGTTGGTCCGAGACGACGGCGCATGGGACCGTGCTGCTCGCACAAGACGGAGAGCTCGTCCGCGCCCTGGTCGAATGGTTCCAGCGGACCTTGGGCTGAGATAGGATGGTTGGTTAGCCCTTCATGAAATCAGATGCCATCGCGTACACCGTTGCCGGGATGTGTTTCGGCATCATCCTGGGATGGGTGATCGGCACGCAGCAGGCGAGTCGGGCGGCCGCACCGCAGGTGGCGCAGAATTCGGCTTCTCAGGCGGCGCAGGCTGCCGCGCCGTCGAACAATGGGCAGCGGACCGCGCCACCGCTCGACGAGTCGCGCGTCCAGTCGCTCACGACGATCCTCAAGAGCGACCCCAATAACGCGGGCGCGACGGTGCAGCTTGCCAACACCTACTTCGATGCCGAGCGCTACACCGATGCGATCACGTGGTACGAGAAGGCGCTCAAGCTCGATCCCAATAACCCCGACGCCAGCACCGACCTCGGAGTCTGCTACTACTACACCAATCGACCCGACGATGCCTTGAAGCAGTTCGAGCATTCGCTGCAGGTGAATCCGAAGCACGTGAAGACGCTGCTCAATCAGGGAATCGTGCTCGCGTTCGGCAAGCAGGATCTGCAAGGCGCGGAAGCGGCGTGGCGCCAGGTCGTCGCCATCGCGCCGAACAGCGACGAAGGACGTGCGGCCCAGCGCGGGCTCGAAGGGATCGCCAGCGCGCGTGGAGGGGCGGGCGCGTCGCCGGCGACCAACCAGTGATCCGCGTCATCCTGATCGGCGTCCTGATGTTCCTGATCGCGCGGGCGTTCTGGCGCGTCGTCGACGGGATCATGGAGGGTATCACCGGAGCGAGCGGCCGCCCACAGCCACGTCCGGTGAAGCTGGTACGCGACCCGGTCTGCGGCACGCACGTGCCCGTCAATGCGTCGGTCGCGTTGACGGTGGATGGAACGACGCACTATTTCTGTTCCGAGGCGTGCCGAGACCGATTCCGGCGCGCGTCATAGAATCGGCCAACCTTCACCCTCGACGAACCACGGAGACACGGAGGTTGTATTTTCACCTCGGCCGGCAACGCGGCGGCGATTCAAAGAAGGCAAGAAAGGAAACTCCGTGCCTTCGTGTCTCCGTGGTTCGTTTGGGGTGAACATCGTTCCCGTCCAATGAGCAGCCGTATGGAGGAACAGCTCCGCGCCGAGATCGTCGAAGCGGGTCGCCGGTTGTACGCGCGCCGGTATGTAGCCTCCAACGACGGTAATATCAGCGCCCGGCTCGACGAGCATCGACTGATCACCACACCCAAGAGCGTGTCCAAGGGATTCATGACCCCGGACATGATGGTGATCGTCGACCTCGAGGGAAAGAAGGTTGCCGGCGAACGCGATCCCTCCACCGAGCTGCCGATGCATCTCGAGGTCTATCGCAACCGGCCGGATGTGAACGCCGTTGTGCATGCGCATCCTCCGCTGGCGACAGGATTCGCGGTCGCGGGTATTCCACTGACCCGCGCGGTGCTCGCCGAGGTGATCACCACGCTGGGGAGCATTCCGATCGCCGCGTACGGCACACCCTCGACGGCGGAACTGCCGGAAGCGGTCCGCAAATACATCAAGGCACACGACGGCATGCTGCTCGCCAATCACGGTGCGGTGACGTGCGGGCCCAACGTGATGGCCGCCTACTACAAGATGGAAACGATCGAGCACTTCGCGACGATCAGTCTGGTCGCGCGCCTGCTCGGTCGAGAGCATCTGATCTCACGCGAAGAAGTCGAACGCCTGCAGAACCTGCGCGGCTTCTACGGGATTCCCGCTCCGGCGCCCTTGTGCACCGACCCCGAGACACTGGACGCCGACCAGGCGACGTGTCAGGTTCTCGAGGCGCCGGAGTCGTCCGACCGCCTGGTTCCCGACGTCACCAGCGCGCTGCGGCAGGCGAGCAGAGACGGGGAAATTCGGCTAACATACGGCGAACTCACGGCGCTCATCGCCGATGCCGTGAAAAATTTGAGAGACTAGCTGCTCAACTCCCAACCTCCAACTCCCAACTGCCAAAGGTCGGATGGCTTCGAGCCTTGGGAGTTGGTAGTTGGGCGTTGAGAGTTGACCAGCGAAGTGAGGAGACATGGGTGAGGCGTTGGGAATGGTCGAGACCAAAGGCCTGGTCGCCATGATTGAAGCGGCCGACGCCATGGTCAAGGCCGCCAAGGTCACGCTGGTGGGGTGGGAGAAGATCGGCGCTGGCTACGTGACGGCTATCGTGCGTGGCGACGTCGCCGCGGTGAAGGCGGCCACCGACGCCGGCGCCGCCGCCGCACGTCGCGTCGGTGAGCTGGTGTCGGTGCACGTCATTCCGCGGCCGCACGCGAACCTCGAAGACGCCCTGCCGATCGGCAAGGCCACCACCGGCGCGAAGGCGTAGTTCCATCCGCCGCCTATGATCCTCGCCCGCGTCGTCGGGACGGTGGTCGCTACCCGCAAGGATCCGCGTCTGGTCAGCAACAAGCTGCTCGTGGCCCGCCCCATGGACCCCCACGGCAAAGCCGAAGGTTCTTATCTGGTGGCCGTCGACACCGTGGATGCCGGCGTCGGCGAGACAGTGCTGATCGTCAGCGGCAGCTCCGCACGAATGGCCTCGGGGATGAAGGACTGTCCGGTCGATGCCGCGATTGTCGGCATTGTGGACACCGTCGAAGTCGCGGCGGGAGACTGATGCAACTGGCGAGAGTCATCGGCGACGTCGTCGTGACGCGCAAGGACGAGAATCTGTCGGGCATCAAACTGCTTGTCATTCAGCCGATCACTGCCGACGGCAGCGCTTCAGGCCGAACGCTGGTGGCTGTCGATGCGGCAGGCGCGGGTGTGGGTGAGACGGTGTTCTTCGTCCGCGGCAAGGAGGCGAGCTTTCCCTTTTTCCCGACTGAGGTTCCGGCGGACGCGGGCATCGTCGGGATCGTGGATCATTGGGATGTCGAGTAGCCGATATCGGGTAGCTGGGTGGTTACGGTAGAGCTCTTGCCCAGACGCGAAGCGACCCAGCTCGGTAGCCACTAAGCTACCCAATGCAGATCGCGCTCGTTGTCGGAACCGTCGTCTCGACCCAGAAGCATCGCAAGTTCGAAGGTGCGAAGCTGCTGTTGGTACAGCCGTTGACGCTCGACGATCAGCCGCGCGGGACGACGCTGCTGGCGGTTGACTCGGTGGGAGCGGGCGTCCATGAGAAAGTGCTGGTGGTGATCGAAGGTCGCGCCGCCAACGACGCGCTGGGTCGCAAAGGTGCGCCCGTGGATGCCGCCGTAATCGGCATCATCGATCACGTAGACGTGACCGGGTCATGACCGACGAGGAACTACGGACGCTCGTGCGCGAGGCGATCGCTCGTCACGCCGCAACTCACGGACCTCGACCTGGCAGCGGCAGCGCCGCGATGAGCGAGGCGGTTGCGCAAGTGCCGTCGCCGCTGCGACACACGAGCCACGCCACGTTCGTCCTGCCGATCGGTGCCGACGCCGGCGGCCCGTGTCTCATCGAACCGGCCGTGACGTGCAATCACTGCGGCTACTGCAAATCGCTCGGCCACTGACTTGTTGAAGTCAAAAGTCAAAACTCGAAACTCAAAAGTAAGTGTCGAAGTACTTTTGACTTGACCTGACATGGTGAAACCCGCCGTCCTGCTCACGAAACGTATCCCCAGATCTGCGTTCACGCGTCTCGAAGCGGCGTGCGCGGTCGACTTGAACGACCACGAGACCGATCTCACGCACGACGAGCTCGTGCAACGTGTGCGCGGCAAACAGGGACTGATCGCGCTGCTGACGAACACGGTCAACAAGGACGTCATCGCCGCTGCCAGCGACCTCAAAGTGATCGCCAACATCGCCGTCGGCTACAACAACATCGACGTGCCCGCCGCGCGCGCGCGCGGCATCGTCGTCACCAACACACCCGACGTCCTGACGGAATCGTCGGCCGATTTGACGTGGGCGCTGATCCTCGGGATCACGCGGCGCGTGGTCGAAGGCGATCGTCTTGTGCGCGCCGGGCAGTGGAAGGGGTGGGCGCTCGATTTCATGCTCGGCACCGAGCTGGGCGGCAAGCAGCTGGGGATCGTCGGTATGGGCCGTATTGGCCGCGCTGTCGCGACACGCGCCGCCGTGTTCGGGATGCGCATCGCCTACACCTCGCGCACTCCGCAGGAGATCCCGAACGCCGAACCGATGCCGCTCGACCGGCTGCTCTCGACCTCAGACGTCGTCTCGCTGCATTGCCCGCTGACACCGGAGACTCGGCATCTCATCAATCAGCCAGCGTTCGCGCGCATGAAGCGCAGCGCTTACCTGATCAACACGTCACGCGGGCCAGTCGTGGATGAAGCGGCGCTGGCGTGGGCGTTGAAGAATCGTCTGATCGCCGGCGCAGCACTCGACGTCTACGAGGAAGAACCCAAGGTTCATCCCGATCTGCTCTCGCTGGAGAACATCGTTCTCGCGCCGCATCTCGGCAGCGCGACTACCGAGACGCGAACGGCGATGGCCGATCTCGCCGTTCGAAACGCGATTGCGGTGCTGACCGGTCAGGCTCCGCTGACCCCGGTCGCCTGAGCGAACCGCACGCCCGATCGGCTCGACACGATCCTGAGCGCCCGGCCGACCGAAGCCGCCACCGCACGCCATCGCCGTGTGCGCGGCGCCGGTGGTGTGTCGCTGATGATCTGGTGCGCCATCTCGATGCAGGCGTCGCAGATGTAAACGCCCGGACCGGCGACGAGCTTGCGTACCTGGTGCTCGGTTTTCTTGCAGAACGTGCAGGTGAGCGAGTGGGACATTTGCGTCTCTTTCGTCGTGACCGGCTTTTCCGCCTCCGCCAACGCTGCGGCGGACCCGCCATGGCTTCAGCGAAGGCGGGAGCCGGACCGATACCGCCCAGTCTACACTTACGCGCGAGCCCTTCGACTTGCTTCACTCTCCACCGACGCGTGTCGCAGCCGACTTCAGCGGTGCGTCCGGTGTGGCTAAATCGTTCTTAGTACCCTTTGTGGCGAAGCCCAAACGACAGCAAGTCACCGCAGTCATGCGATCGCTTGCCAGGGCGATCGATGGTCTCGAGCTGCCGGCCGTCGAGAAGATCTCCGAGGCGCAGGCGGAAGACCCGTTCCAGATCTTGATCGCGACGCTGCTGTCGGCGCGGACGCAGGATGCGACGACGCATGCCGCATCGACGCGGTTGTTCAAGCGGGCGAGAACCCCGGAGGCGATGGCTCGCCTGCGGCTCTCGACGATCGAACGGCTGATCTACCCGGTCGGCTTCTATCGCAACAAGGCGCGTCACGTGAAAGCGTGTTGCGAAATGCTCGTTGCTCGTTTTGGCGGCCGCGTGCCGTCCACGCTCGACGAGCTGGTGATGCTGCCTGGCGTCGGCCGCAAGACGGCCAGCCTCGTGCTCATTCTCGGTTTCAAGAGCGACCGCAACATCTGCGTCGACACGCACGTTCATCGCATCTCGAACCGATTGGGTTGGGTGCAGACGCGATCGCCGGAGGAAACCGAGCGTGCGCTCTATCGCGTGGCCGAGCGACGCTGGTGGCCTTACATCAACCTGTATATGGTCACCTGGGGTCAGAACGTGTGCCGGCCACTCTATCCCCGATGTGGGGATTGCGTCATCTCCAACGCTTGCCCAAGAATTGGAGTGGAACGGGTGGCAGCCCGTGGCAGTTCTCTGTGACCTCGAGGTCGTGCAGCATTTCACCACGGCCTCAACCGGAGGCGACGATGAGCATGGGTAGATGCGGCATGGCGTTGATGGCGATGGTGCTCATGAGCGGAGCAGTGATCGCCGGCGCGCAGACCACGCCGCGCGGGCGTGCGTCCACACCGCCGGCGCGCGGGCAAGCGCAGTCAAGCCCAGGTTCGACGACAGTGCCCGCCGGCCCGGTCATCGTCTTCGAAACGGTGAAAGGCAACTTCGAGATTGAGACCTATCCCAACGATGCGCCGAAGTCGGTGGCTCACATCCTGGAGCTGGTGCGCCGCAACTTCTACAACGGCCAGCGCGTGCACCGCCTCGTTCCCGGGCAGCTGGTGCAGCTTGGCGACCCGCTGACGCGGGACATGACCAAGAAGCAGTTCTGGGGCACTGGCGGAAGCAACCGACCGATCGGCGTCGGCGAGATGAGCTCGAAACATCGGCACGTGCCTGGAGCGGTGTCGCTGGCACATCCCGGCGATCCGAAGCAGGCCGACAGTCAGATGTTCATCATGTTCGCTGCGCAGCCAAAATACGACGGCCAGTTCACGGTGTTCGGTCAGGTGACGACGGGAATGGACGTCGTGCGGAAGCTGGCGGTGAATGACATCATTCGCCGCGCGCGCATCAAGTCTTGACCGCGAAGGTCGCTTCGCGACCTGCACGAAGATCACGACGCGCGTTCGTGTTCTTCGTGTGTGCCGTCAGGCCTTTGTGGATCCCGCGGAGCTGCGAAACAATCCGGCTTCCGTGCTCACCCGAACCAACCCCTCAATCTCCGGATAGCGCTCGACGAACTCCGGCGGATACTCGCCCTCGATCGGCTGGCCAAGCTGCGCCCGCAGCATCACCGCGTTGACGACTGACTTGGCAGCGAAGTGATTGTTCATATACAGGTACGATTTCCGCACCAGCTCCTTCGCGGCGCCGGCGATGTCGGCAAACGCCTGAAGCTCCTGCCGCGAATACAGGTAGTTGTAACGGTCTTCGCTCTTGTCGTGGCGCCACCACTGCGCGAAGTTCCGCCCGTGCAGACGCATGTAGTAGAACGACCGCACGTTGGGAAGATAGTTCTGCCGGATCGAAAAGCGGAACTTCGGTTCGTCGATCTGCACCCACGCCGCACCAAAGCCGTTGAGCATCGCGACCGTGTCTCCAATGGCGTCGCTCCACGTGCGATGACGCAGTTCGACCGCCATCGGGTAGTCGCGAAACGCGTGCAGCAGCTGCACGAGGTAGTCGCGCGACGCCGGCGCGTCCTTGAAGCTCGGGGGGAACTGCGCGAGAAGCGCGCCGAGCTTGCCGGCGCTGGCCAGCGGCTCGATGCCGGAGCGGAAGTCATCGATGTCGCTCTGCGTCACCTGCGAGAGCGCGTCGAGCACGGCGCCTTCGGCACCCGGGGCCGACTTGAACGCCGCCTCGCGGAACATCCGCGGGTGCGTGAACTTCTGATAGAGCTTGACGGAAAACTGGAAGCCGGCCGGCGTCCGCTCGGCCCATGCGCGCGTGACATCGGGCCGGAGCTGGCCATAAAAGCTCGAATTGACCTCGACCGTATCGAAGTGCTCCGCGTAGAACCGCAGCTCGTCGAACGTGTCGGTGCCGCTCCTCCGCGAACGCGTCGCCGGGTAGAAGATGCCGTTCCATTTGCCTTTGCCGGACGGATAGTTCCAACCGGACGTGCCAATATGCAGGCTCATACACTCCGTACTCGATAATAGAGGGATTGATCACCGTCAACGAGATCTTCTATTCGGTGCAGGGCGAGTCGAGCTATGCCGGCCGTCCGTGCGTCTTCATCCGCCTGACGGCATGCGACCTGCGCTGTTCCTGGTGCGACACCGCCTACGCCTTTCATGAAGGGAGCAAGCGGCCACTTGAATCGGTTCTCGCGACGGTGGATGAGTACGACTGCGGTCTGGTCGAAGTGACGGGCGGCGAGCCGCTGTTGCAGGAAGGAGTGTATCCGCTGATGCGAGGGCTGCTCGAGCGCGGAAAGACGGTCCTGCTCGAGACCGGTGGCCATCGCAGCACCGCGCGTGTTCCCGAGCCTGTTGTCACCATTCTCGATGTGAAGTGTCCAGGCAGTGGCGAGGCGGAGCACATGGACTGGACGAATCTCGAGCGGCTGCGAGGCCACGACGAGGTGAAGTTCGTGGTGAAGGACCGGGCCGATTACGAGTACGCGCGCGACATCATCGGGCGTTACGATCTCGCAAGTCGAGCAGCGGCCGTGCACCTCTCACCCGTGCACGGCGTGCTCGATCCGCGCACGTTGTCCGAATGGATACTCGCCGACAACCTCCCTGTCCGCGTTCAGCTCCAACTGCACAAATACATCTGGGATGCGACGACGCGCGGCGTTTGAGAGACGCGCTTCATTGCGGTGATGTTGACCACGAACCACAGAGGCGCAGAGGCACAGAGAACTGACATCCTCGCCAATGGACTGTGTTCTTTTATTGAGCGGCGGCCTTGATTCGTTCACGGCCGGCGCCATCGCCAAGGCCGATGGGTTCCGGCTGAATGCACTGACGATTCGCTACCGACAGCGCCACGCCGCAGAACTGGAGGCTGCGCGCCGAGTCGCACGTGTGTTGGGCGTCGAACGTCACGTGGAGCTCGACGTCGATCTGTCGGCGTTCGGCGGGTCGTCCCTGACCACTGATGCGCCGGTGCCGAAGGATAGGCCGATTGACGCCGCCGACATCCCGTCGACCTACGTTCCGGCCCGTAACACGGTTTTTCTCGCGCTGGCGCTTGGGTGGGCGGAGGTGCTCCAGGCGCACGATATCTACATCGGCGTCAATGCGCTCGATTACTCGGGATATCCGGATTGTCGGCCGGAGTTCGTTGCCGCGTTCGAACGGCTGGCGGCGCTGGCGACGGCGGACGGGGTCCGCGGTGCCCGTTTTCGGATCCACGCGCCGTTGCTAACGCTGACCAAGGCCGACATCATTCGCCACGGGCTCGCCCTCGGCCTCGATTACAGCGTTACACATAGTTGCTACGATCCCGACCCGGAGGGGCGTCCGTGCGGCAGGTGTGACAGCTGCGCGCTGCGGGCGACCGGTTTTGCACAAGTCGGTATTGCAGACCCCGCGATCCACCGATAACCTGAGTATCATTCGCGTTCCATGCGCAGGTTCTGGGCTCAGTCGCTTCGGCGGCAGCTGCTGATTGCGATTGTCCTTCTGCTGGTTCCGGTGCTGGCGGCTGCGGTGTGGTCCGGCTGGGCCACCTATCGCGAACGCACGGATGATCTGAGAAACCAGACTCACGCGTTCGCGCTCACCACCGCCGCGTGGGTCAACCGCGACCTCGACGTCATCGATCGGATGGCGCGTACGATCTCCGCGCTGGATTTCGTGCAGCGGCTGGATCCGGCGCTGACGGCGGATGTGTTACGGCGGTCCGCCGGAACGCGCCGGAGCGCCGTCGGTATTCTTCTGGTTCGCACCGACGGCTCGCTGGTCGCACGTTCGCGAGATGACGCCGTTATCCCCGACGGCGATAAGATATGGGTCACGCGTGTGGTACAACGAAACCGCCGCGTGATCGTCCCGCTCGACACCCAGCCGCGCTTTCCGCAGCACCTGCTCATCGGCTACCCGGTCACAAACGCGTCCGGACGCACTGTTGCCGCGCTCGGTTGCGTGGTCAGCCTTCAATCGCTGCAGGATGCACTGGCGCGTCTACCGTTGCCAGAAGGCTCGGTCGTCACCGTCAGCGATCACGAAGGCCGGATTCTCGCGCGCACGTTGAATGGCGACCGCACGGTCGGCGAGCTGATCAACGCGAATGTGCGACCGTTTTCCAGCGCCAATCTCGTTGAGGAACGCATCGGCATCGACGGTGTTCGCCGCATGTACGCGTTCGTGATGGCAGAGCAGGGCCCGTGGCTCGTGAGCGTCGGTATTCCGATGTCGTTTGCGCTGGCGAAGGCGATGTCCTTGTGGGGCCGCAGCTTCGCCGTGCTGCTCCTCGGTCTCGCCGGATGGCTCATTGTCGCCATCGTGCTGTCGCGCCGTCTCACCGACGCGGTCAGTCATCTCGACGCCACCGCACAGCGCATTGCCAAAGGCGACTTCAGCCCGGTGACGCATCGTCCGATGTTGTCACGCGAGTTCACCGAGCTGCAGACCGCGTTCGATTCCATGCTGCAGCGGTTCAACGAGACGCGAAGCGTGCTCGATGCGCAGATGGCGGAGGAACGCCGCATCCGCCAGGAGCTCGAGTCGCTGCAAGGCCAGGTGATTCGTCAGGAGCGCTTGGCTGCCGTTGGCCAGCTCGTCTCGGGTGTGGCGCACGAGATCAACAATCCGCTCCAGGCGATTCTCGGGTTTGCCGAACTGTTGCAGATGCAGTCAGACGTGTCCGAGTCGGTGAAGGCCGATCTGCGACTCATTCAGAAGGAGAGTGCACGCGCCTGCGGCATCATCCGCAATCTGGCGCTCTTTGCGCGTCAGCAGCCGGGCGCGGCAGCCCCAGTGCGTCTCGCCGATGTGATCACCTCGGTGGCCGAGCTCCGATTCCGCCGCCTGCAATCGGAGGACATCGATCTGCGCATCGACGATCGATCCGGACAGCCGGTGCTGGCCGTCGTCACCGAGCTGCAGCAGGTGTTGTTGAACTTCGTCGTGAATGCCGAGCAGGCGATCGTGACGTCGGGACGTCTGCCGGGCCGCATCACCGTGCGCACCTACGATCGCGACGACCGTGTGCTCCTCGAGGTCGAGGACACCGGGCCCGGTATTCCGCAGGAAAACGAGGCCAAGCTCTTTCAGCCGTTCTTCACCACCAAACCCGTGGGCCAGGGCACTGGACTCGGGCTGTCGGTCAGCTACGGCATCGTCGATTCGCTCGGTGGTCGCATCGGCTATCGCCGCGCGCCGGCGGGCGGGGCCATCTTCTATTTCGAGCTGCCTGCGGCCGTCGCCCACGTCTGACCCTTCGCCCGGCTTCGCTCCCGGCAGGGCAGGGAAAAAGTGCCTCGCTGCCTCGGTGTATCGTGGTTGGGTGTGAAGCGTCGCGCTTCGAGTCAGCGTCTCGAGAACGACGCCAGCCTGACGGCCATCGTGTCAATCGCCTGCATTGCCTGCGCGGCGCTGCCCTCGAAGTTGTTCACGATGGCGACGAACGCCAGCCGCTCGCTGTCGCGGGTCGTCACGTAGCCCGCGAGCGACCGGACGTTCGACATCGTTCCAGTCTTTGCGCGGACGTTGCCCTCTGCCGGTGTGCCCCTCATTCGATTGTTGAGCGTGCCATCGACTCCGGCGACCGGCAGCGCGCGCATCCACGGCGACCCACCAGTGGAGTCGTACATGTGTAACAGCACGATGAGCAACGCTTCGGGCGTGATTACGTCGCGCCGGGACAATCCTGATCCGTCCACCAGCTGTTGACCGTCAGTAGGAATCCCCCACCGGGAAAGGCGCTGGCGCAGTCCCTCGAGCGCGGCGTCGTTCGTTGGAAAAACGCCCGGCGGAGCGTTAAGGCGGAGGAAGGCTTCACCGTAAAGATTGATGCTGTCCTTCAACGTCGGCGCCGCGATGTCCGACAGCGGTGGCGACTGATAGGTGAACAGCGTGCGCGCCGACGATCGGTCCGGCTTCGGCGTCAGCTCGTCGATATCCCAGGCTTCGTCCGTGACATCGATGCCCGAGCGGATCAGGCGTTGTCGAAACGTGGTGGCGAACCAGAACGTCGGATTCCCGGCGGAGACCGCGAGCGCCGCTGGGTGCGCCCCGACCGGAATCGAGCCGGCGACGGTGAGAAACGGTTCGCCCGGACGCTGCTCCGGCCAGAGGAACTGCGCAGAGCCCGGAGGCCCGGTCACCGTGCGATTCGCAAGCGGAATAGGCGCCGCCGAACGATCTGTCGTGACGGTCGTCGGTGCGCCCGCCGTGCCTCCCGGCGCGATGGTTACCGTCGTTCGGTTTTCCGCAAAGTTCAGCGCGCCAAACAACGCTCCCGTCGGATAGCCCAGGTCGTCCCAGGTCCACGCCAGCGCCGGCCGCGGCTCCTCGATCGCATCGTCATCGCCGACGATGCGTCCTTCGATCCGGCGGATGCCTTGGGCTTTGAGGGCGTCGATCCAGGCGGAGACGTCGGCGCCGCCGCGCCCGCCGATCGACGGATCGCCGCTGCCGACGATCAGCAGGTCGCCGTGGAGGACGCCGTCGCTGATCGTCCCGCTGCTCTGCAGCGTGGTTTGAAACCGATAGTCCCAGCCGACCGCATCGGCCGCGGACGCGACACTGACCATCTTTGCCGAAGACGCGGGAACGAGGAGCGTGCGTGGGTTCAGCTCGAACAGCCGTTCATCGCGATCGAGCGAGTGCACGACGATCCCCCAGGCGGCATGCTGAACGCCGGGGAGGGTGGTCGCCGTTGTCAAATCGTTTCGCAGGATCTGAACGGGATCGAGCCTGGGAGCTGTCGCGAGTGCCGGCGGTGATTTGGCGCAACCAGGCGCGGCGACGAGTAATGCAAGATTCAAAATGCAAAATGCAAAATACGGACGGTGCCTAACGCGCCGCAGCGGGGTGGACGACGCGGCGCGTTCGGGCCAGGCGGTACAAACCGCGCTGGTTTTGCATTTTGCATTTTGCATTTTCAATTACAACGCTACTTCACCCCATCGACCGCTTTCATCGCATCATCGAGCGCCGTTGTCTCGAGCTTCGCGGTTCCCGGTTCCTCCGATCGTGCGCCGAACGCATCGTTGCCAGCCTTGGCAAAGCTGACCGTCTCCATCTTCGTCTTGTCGTAGGTGAGCGTCACCGTCATCGCCGGAGACTTCAACGCGGCGTTGGTTCCAGAGTCGAACGACTGCGCACGCAAGGCCGTCAGCTTGCCCAGCAGATCATCCACTTTCGAGGTGTCTGCATCCTTCCCGTCCGCTTTCTTCCACGTATCCTTGTTGTCTTTCGTCATCTTCTCGAGGGTGACCGTCTCCGAGCCGCGGTGGATCTCCAGTTTGTTTGCGTTGAAGGAGCGACCGTCGAACATGTCTTTCCGTCGATAATCGGACAGCGTCTTGATCACGTCGGTCTTGATGGTTGGCGCGACGGTGAAGATCATCGGGCGCGTCGAGTCCCTGGCGAAGACGACGGCGTTCTCGGTCCTGCCGAGCGTGAGCGTCGTCTTCATCCCGCCGGCGCTGAGCGTCATCGTCGCGGTCGGCTTGTCGAGCCCGTATTTCTTCAAGTCGTTGCTCGAGTCCGCGGTCAGTGACTGCATCTGCGCGGTGGCAAGCCGTTCGACGATGCCTTCAATCTGACCGAATTCGGCGCGCGCCATGATCGGCTTCACGATCTTCCAATCCATTCCGCTTTTGCTGAACTGGAAGCTGTTGCTGCCGTCGGAGACCTCCAGGCCGTCCACCTTCTCGCGGTCGATCTTCAGAATCTTCTTCTCGCGCAGCGCGAAGGTGTTCTTGTTGAATGTGCTGTCGTTGAACGAGTTGATCAGGAACACGCGCTTCTTGTCCGGCAGACGCGCATACATGTCGTTTCCGGTCGGCGTGCGCTCGCCGACGAGCAGCTTCTTCGAGTCCTTCTGTCCCTTGATGCGGAACGACACTTCGAGGCGAGGCGGATCGAGGCCGTACTCCTTCAGGCTGGACGGGTTCTCGTCGACGACGCGGTTGATGTCGAGCGAAGCGAGGCTGGTCGTGACGGAGCTGACCTCATTGCTGTCGGCGTCGGCTTTCACCGGATCGACCAGCTTCCATTGATCGCCGCTCTTCTCGACGCGTGACACATCACCGTCGGCGGCCTTGATCTGCAACTCCTCGATCGCGTCCGCGGTGACGCCGCTGAAGGCCTTCTCCTTGGTGTCGGTGCTGGCGGGCGGCTTCTTCGAGTCGTAGTAGATGTACCCGACCAGCCCCGCGAGAACGACCAGGAGGATCAGGGTAGAACGGAGGCCGCGCATCGGTTACCGCCTCCGCCACCATGTGTAGACCCCCGTCACGAAGACGGCCGCGGGGATCGCGACGATCGACAGCCAGAACACGGCGATGGCCCGCCCTGCGGTCAGCGTGACGCGGCGATCGGACGCTTCCTTCGGGCGAATCGCGATCAGATTCTCCTGCTGCGCCAGCCAGTTCACCGTGTTCATGAACAGGTCTTTGTTGCCCTCGATCCCGAGGTACGCATTGGCGGCGAAATCGGAATCGCCAATCGCCGCCAACCGCGTCTCGGGCTTCTTCTCCTCGGCGCTCTTGTCGGTGTTCGACGCAGCCTTGGCGTCCGGCGCATTCGGCGCCGGCATGCTCACGGCAACGGCAATCGACACCGGCCCGGCGATATCACCCTTGTCGGTTTCCGGCGACAGCGCATTCGGCGTCTCGAGCGAGCCGAGGTTGGTCTCCGCCCAGCTGCGCTGCGCAGTCTGAATGAATGACTGTGCCGGTTTGGTCGTGTTCTCGGTAATCGGGGTCATCGCCCGAACCAGCGGGAACATCGTGATCAATTGAAACCGGTCGGTGATCGGGTGCGAGGGGTACGGCGGACCGGCGACGGGAACGGTGGCCACCGACGTGCGGCCGCTCACATCCACGACCACGGAGTTGGTGGCGGTGACGCCCCAGTCCTTCAGCAGGCCCGTGATGTTGGGCATGGCCGTGGGCTGTTTCAGGTTCTCCGGCGGATCGAGCATCAGCAGCACCTTGCCGCCCTTATTCAGGTACTCGCGCAGCAGCATCGTCTCGGCGTCGAGCAGATCCGTGTGTGGACCGGCGATCACGATCTCGGACGCATCCATCGGGATCTCGTTCGTCTGCGCGAGGATCAACTTGTCGATCTGATAGTTGTCCTTCTTCAACGCGTCGGCGATGGCGCTATAGCCGCCGCGGTCGGAGCTGGCGGTGTCCTTCTCGCCGTGTCCGGCGAGGAAGTACACCTTGTGCGTCTGCGGATTCAGCACCTTGATCAGACCGTTCGTGAGGTCCTGCTCGCTGTCCGACGTGACACGCTCGTTGCGACCCTTGTAGCTGACGACAACGGTGCCGTAGGTTTCGACGTTGTACTGCTTCGCCTCGACCGGCTTCTTGTCGGGATCGACGTATTCGACGCTGACCTTGCTGGACTGGTAGCCGTACTCGTTCAGCCGGGAGCGGAATCGATCGAACTGGTCCTCGCGGTCGAAGACGAGGAACTTCACCGGCGCGTCCAGCCCTTTCAGAAGCTTCACCGTCTGCTCGGACAGCGTGTACTGTTTGTTCGTTGTGAGATCCCAGCGCTTGTTCTGTCGCGTCGACACGTAGTTGACGGCAACGAGAATGCCCAGGACGATGAGCACGCTGGCACTGGCAATCGCACCGTATCGGGCGTTGCGGCTACGAAAATAGGCGGCGATTTCACGCCACTGGCTGATCGCGTAGAGCAGCACCAGCACGATGCCCGCCCAGAACGGATAATTCGCGTACGGGGCCCACGACGCGTTGAGCGCTTCGGGGCGCAGCTTGAGCACCGTCGCCAGCAGCAGCAGCGCGATGCCAACCCAACTGAGTATGGAGAAAATGCGTGTCAACATGACTTAGCCGCGATCAACAAATCCCAAATCCCAAATCCCAAATCCCAAGTCCCAAATTCCAAGTCCAAATCCCGAATCCCGAATCCCGAATCACGAATCCCCTAGCCCTTCCAGCGTTCCGTATCCACCGAGCGCATCGTGAGGAACAGGCCGAACGCAATAAAGCTCAAGTAGTAAACCAGGTGCTTGGTGTCGATGATCCCCTTGGTGAAGTCATCGAGGTGGTCGGTGATCGACAGGTAGTTGAGAATCTCCTGCGTTCGCGGACCGGTGAACGACGCAACCCAGTTGATCACCCACAGCAGCAGGAAGACGGCAAACGTGAGCATTCCCGCCACGATCTGGTTCTTCGTCAGGCTCGAGATGAGCAGGCCCAGCGACACGAAGCAGCCCCCCAGCAGCAACAGCCCGAGATAGCCGGTCGCGATGGGGCGCCACTCGGGATTGCCCCACCAGAACAGCAGTGCCACGTGAATCAGGGTCACGGCCAGCATCGCGACGTAGAGGAACATCGCACCCAGGAACTTGCCCATGATGATCTGAAAGTCGGTCAGCGGCGACGTCAGCAGCAGCTCGATCGTGCCCGAGCGCTTTTCTTCCGCATAGGTCCGCATGGTGATCATCGGCAGGACGAACAACGCGATCACAGCGGCATTGAGCAGCAGGCCGCGAATCATCTGTTCGTTGATGTTCGGTGTGCCGCCGCCGAGCCCCATCTGCATGCTCTGCCGGTCGAAGATGATCAGCAGCGAGTAGAAGAAGAACCCGAACATCAGCGCGAACAGTCCGATGACGATATAGGCGATCGGCGAGGCGAAGTACGACTTCAGCTCCTTCTGAGCGACCGCGACAATGTTACTCATGCGCCACCTCCGCAGCCGCGGGGGCCGCAGCCGTGTCCTCCGTCGTCAGGTGCAGGAAGATCTCCTCCAGACTCATACGCATCGGCCGCAGCTCCAGCAGTCCCCAGCCTCGATTGACGACAGCCGCCGCAAGCTCGCGTCGCACGTCGCGACCTGATTCGCTCTCCACTTCCAATCCCAGAACCGAGCCGCGCGTGTCCGACACCGAGACGCGCGTGACGCCAGCAATCCCGGTGAGTGCCTCGCGCACGCCGTCACTGGCGGCGTCGACCTGCAGATACATCGTCTCGGATCCGCGCAGCCGTGCGGTCAGGTTCTCCGGCGTATCGACGGCAACGACATGCCCCTTGTTGATGATGACCACGCGCTGACACGTCTGACTGACCTCGGGCAGGATGTGCGTGCTGAGGATGATCGTGTGGTCCCCGGCCAGGGCCTTGATCAGCTGTCGCGTCTCGATGATCTGCTTGGGATCCAGCCCCGCGGTCGGTTCGTCGAGAATGAGCACGTCGGGATTGTGGAGCAGCGCCTGGGCGAGACCGACGCGCTGCCGATACCCTTTCGACAGCTTTCCACAATGGCGGTGCGCGACATCATCGACGCGGGTTCGTTGCATCGCCGTATCGACGCGTGACTTGCGCTCGGCACGCGCCACGCCTTTGATCTTCGCGCAGAACGTCAGGTAATCGCGGACGGTCATCTCCGGATAGAGCGGCGGCGTTTCCGGAAGGTAGCCGATTCGCCGCTTGGCTTCGACCGGCTGTTCGAGCACGTCATAGCCGGCAACCACCGCGCGACCGTCGGTTGGCGGCATGTAGCCGGTCAAGACGCGCATCGTCGTGGTTTTGCCGGCGCCGTTGGGTCCGAGAAAGCCGAGAATCTCGCCCGGTTCAACCCTGAAGCTGATGTCGTCCACGGCCGTGAAGGGGCCGTAGCGCTTGGTGAGGTGGTCGACCTCGATCACGCTGTTCCTCCGCTTGCTTGTGCTGGTAAGCCCTAGATGGGCAGCTGTTTACGGCTGCCCAACCCAAAATCCTATATTCGGACGGTGGCGGTGTGCAAACAGTTGTTAATATATGAGCAAGTATTCAGGTGTTCCGTGATGGATCCGCGCGATATCAACGACCTCACGGCGATCTTTCGGGTGCTCGGCGATCCGACGCGCGTCCGAATCCTTGACGTGCTGTCACGCGGAGAAGTGTGCGTTCGCGACCTTGCGCATCAGCTCGGCGCGACCGAATCGGCGATCTCACATCAGCTGCGCCTGCTGCGCAATACGCGCGTGGTTCGCGCCCGCCGCGACGGACGGCAGATCTACTACGCACTCGACGATAAGCACGTGCTGGCGCTGTTCCGCCAGGGGCTGCGCCATGTCCAGGAGGGTGGCCGTCAGGCCGCGCGCTGATGGCCAGAACGACCGTCGCGACCTGTGAGGTGTGCGAGCTCCATGCGGAGGCGGTCTTTCGCGTCGAGGGGATGGATTGCAACGAGGAAGTCGTCATCCTCGAGCGGCGGCTGAAGCCGCTGCCCGGTCTGGAAGCGTTATCAGCCGATGTGATCGGTCAACGTCTGCATGTGAAGTACGACGCCGCCAAGCTGACGACCTCAGCGATGGTCGAAGCGGTCGGGCAGACCGGTATGCGGATGTGGCTGGAGCACGAGGAGCCGCGTGCCGACACCGCGGATGTCCGCTGGCGGTTCTACCTGATGGCCGCGGCCGGGATGGCGATCATCGGCGGTGTGCTCGGCGCGCACGCCGGCTTCGGCGGGCTGTCGGTCATCTGTTACGTCACGGCGTCCGGCCTCGGCGGTGTCTATCCAGCACGTCGCGCCGTGACGGCGCTGCGCACGCGCACCGTGGACATCAATGTCCTGATGGTGATCGCAGTCGCCGGCGCTCTGGCGCTGCGTGACTGGGCCGAAGCGTCTGCCGTGGTGTTCCTGTTCGCGCTTGCGCAGTGGTTGGAGGTGCGCACGCTCGAGCGCGCGCGCCAGGCGATTCGTGCGCTTCTCGATCTGTCGCCGCGGCAGGCGATTGTCAGGCGCGGCGCCATCGAGGAACAGGTCGACGTGGACCGGATCCGATTGAGCGATCTGGTGCTCGTACGGCCCGGCGACAAAGTTGCCGTCGACGGGGTCATCGAGAGCGGAACGAGCGACGTCAACGAGGCGCCGATTACCGGTGAATCGTTGCCCGTCGACAAGCAGCCGGGCGATCAGGTGTATGCCGGCACGATCAACGGCCGCGGTGCGCTCGAAGTCCGGGTCACGCGCATTGGCCGCGATACTCGTGTCGCTCGCATCATTCACCTCGTCGAGGTGGCGCAATCGCAGCGCGCACCGGTGCAGACGTTTGTCGATCGATTCGCCCGCGTGTATACCCCTGCGGTGATCGCGCTCGCGCTGATCGTGGCGCTGGTCCCGCCCCTTGTCACCGGCGCCTCGTTTGGCATGTGGATTTACCGTGCGCTCGTCCTGCTCGTCATCTCATGCCCATGCGCACTCGTCATCTCCACCCCCGTCTCCATCGTCGCGGCGTTGTCGGCCGCGGCGCGCAACGGCGTGCTCATCAAGGGTGGAGCACACCTCGAACGTCTCGCGGCGGCACGGGTCGTCGCCTTCGACAAGACCGGCACGCTCACTCGCGGCGAGCTGCACGTGGTCGACGTCGTGGCCGTTGGTGCCGCGGCGATACGTGATGTCGTCCGCTATGCGGCGGCCGTCGAGGCGCGCTCGGAACATCCTGTTGCGCGCGCCGTGCTCGAGTATGCGCGGCACACGGCGGTCGACATTCCTGCCGCGGCGGCATTCGCCTCGCTGCCCGGTCTCGGCGCAGAAGCGCAGGTGCTGGGCCGCGCCGTGATCGTCGGCAATGCCGTACTGCTCGAGTCACGCGGCATCGCGGTGCCGCCCGCACCGGATGGCGGCTCCGGCGTCGCGTCCGCACGAGTCTATGTCGCCGTGGATGGCTCCGTGCTCGGCCAGCTCGTGGTGACCGATCGCATGCGTGAAACGGCGCGGGAGGTGATCGACTTGCTCCGTTCGCAGGGCGTGCGGAAGATGGTCATGCTGACCGGTGACCGTGCGGCATCGGCGCAGCGAATCGCGGAGGCGATCGGCCTGGACGAGTACCACGCCGGCCTGCTCCCCGATCACAAGCACGCGGTCGTGCGAGGCCTGCGCGGTCGCGGGGGAGCCGTGCTGATGCTCGGCGATGGCGTCAACGATGCGCCCGCCCTGGCGGCTGCCGACGTCGGCATTGCGATGGGCGCCGCCGCCTCCGACGTGGCGCTGGAAACTGCCGACGTCGCGCTGATGTCAGACGAGCTGCTGAAGCTTCCGTACGCGATTCGCCTGGCACGCGCCACGGTCCGCAACGTCAAGACGAACGTCGCGGTGTCGCTGCTCCTCAAGGCGGCATTTCTCGTCCTCGCGATCACCGGTACGGCAACACTGTGGATGGCAGTGCTCGCCGACACCGGCGCGTCGGTGATCGTCGTCGCCAACGCGTTGCGACTGCTCCGCGCGCGGTAACGGTCCGCCTGAAGGCGGACACTACGAGGTGCGCGTGAAGGCGGACACTGCGACGTCTGCCTCTCGAAAAGGCGGACACGACGTGCGCTGAGGTTTGCTGCGCCGATTCGGTTCTCGTTATAATCCGACCTTTGACGGTTTGTGCTGCCGCGTGGAGGGCGGTGCAGCCGGTCTTCGAGCGCGGCCGGTCCGTGCATGGAGCCTGTATGGCCACCTGCCCCGAGTGCGAATACGACGAGATCGACACAGAGGACTTCGAAGAAGGCGATACGCTCAGCTGTCCCGAGTGTGGGAAGAACCTCGTCCTGGTAGGTGCCGACGAAGTCGAGGTCGCCGACGAAGACGATGGAGATCTCGACGATGATGAAGATCTTGACGAGGACGAAGACGAAGACGAAGACGAGATCGACGAGGACGAGGACGTCGAGGACGAAGAAGAGGATTTCGACGAGTGACGCCGGAGGTGGCGGAGCGCGCCGCTGACCTCGACCGAAAAGAGGAGCACCTCCGCGCGCTGCTCGCTACCTTCGACTCGCTGATCGTCGCCTTCAGCGGCGGCGTCGACAGCGCCTATCTCGCCTGGACGGCGACACAAGTGCTCGGTCCGTCGGCACTCTGCGTCACCGCCGACAGCCCCAGTTATCCCGACCGCCACCGCCAGCTTGCGCATCGTCTTGCGCGTGAGCACCGCCTCCACCACGAGGTGATTCACACTGCTGAGCTGTCGCGCCCCGAGTACCGCGCGAATCCGTCGAACCGTTGCTATTACTGCAAGCACGAGTTGTATTCGGTGCTGTCGGCGCGGGCGAAGGCGCGCGGCTTCGCTGCGATCGTCGACGGCAGCAATGCCGACGATCGGGCCGATTATCGTCCCGGGCGCCAGGCGGCGCGAGAGTTTGGGGTTCGCAGTCCGCTTGACGAAGCAGACCTGACCAAGGCGGAGATTCGCGAGTTGTCGCGACGCGCCGGCCTGCCGACGTGGGACGAACCAGCGTCGGCGTGCCTGTCCTCGCGGATCCCGTACAACTCCGAAGTGACTGACGAGAAGCTGCGCATGATCGAGCGCGCCGAGCAGGCGCTTCACGCGCTCGGCTTTCGCGTCTGCCGCGTCAGGCATCACGACGAAGGCCGCGGCTTCGATGGCCGGTCGCGGTGGATGGCGCGTGTCGAAGTCGGACGCGACGAATTGAGTCGTGCCGCCGATCCTGAGGTCCGCGCGCGCATCGTCGGCGAGCTGCGCGCGGTCGGCTACCAGCACGTGACCGTCGATCCGCAGGGATACCGGAGGGGGAGCCTGAATGAAGGTCTCCGACTCCGCCCCGTCTGAGATCGCGCACGGGGCGACGCGGCGGGTCGTACCGTACGCGATCGCGCTGGCGTACTTGTTCGCGCATCTGCCACTTCTCGCTCCCTCGCTCGAAGACATCGACTCGATGAACTTCGCGCTCGGCCTGCATCATTTCGACCCGGCGCTTCACCAGCCGCATCCGCCGGGTTACCCCGTTTACATCGCCCTCGGTCGCCTCTCACTCGGGGCCATCCATCTTGTAGCGCCGTCACTCGATCCGGCGCGTGCCGATGCGCTGGCGCTCGCGATCTGGTCAGCGATTGGCGGCGCCCTCGCGCTCATGGCCGCAGCGTCGTTGTTGCGTTCGATCGCGTTTGAAACGCGTACCCGAACCGCGGAATGGGCGGTCGCGTTCACCGCCGCCGCACCGCTGTTCTGGATGACCGGACTGCGGCCGATGAGCGACATGATCGGACTGGCGGCGGCACTGGGTGCGCAGGCGCTACTCGTGCGCGGAGTGAGCGATCGCAGAGCGGCGACCGCCGGCGCGCTGGTCGCCGGTCTTGCCGCCGGCATCCGATCGCAGACGTTATGGTTGACGGTTCCGCTGCTCGTCTACACGCTCGTGAGACGGCTGGTCGACCAGACCCCTGGCGGAGGCTGGCGACAAGGCGGCCTCCGCTGGTTGTGGCAGCCGATAGCTGCGCTGGCCGCTGGTGTGATCGTATGGGCGGTTCCGCTCGTGATCGCGACCGGCGGTGTCGATGCGTACCTGAACGCGCTCGGCTCGCAGGCGGGCGAAGACCTTGCCGGCGTCGACATGCTGTGGGCGCATCCGTCGCTGCGGCGGGCCGCATTTGCCGCCTACGACACGTTCATGCGGCCGTGGAATTCGATCGATCTCGCACGCGTGATGGGCGGGGCGGCGCTCATCGGTGTTGCCGTGCTCTGGTTTCGCAATCGGCGAGCACTGCTCATTCTCGCGATTGGGTTTGTACCGTACGCGGTGTTTCATCTCGTCTATCAGGAGACGGTGACGGTCCGCTACGCTCTGCCGCTCATCGTCCCGATTGCCTATGGCGTGGCCGCGATGATCGCGATCTTCAGGCGCGCAGCACCGGTCGTCGGAACGCTCATCGTGGTGTTCGCGCTGATTCGCGCCGTCCCCGACGGTCTTGCGTATGCGCGCGAGGCGCATCCTGCGTTCCGTGCCATTGCCGACATGCGAAGCGCCGTGGCTGCTGAGCACCCGGCATCCGTCTTCGCCCATTACGCGCTGCGGCGCCCGCTACAAACCGAAGCGGCGACCGGCTTGCCGGCGGTGGAGCCGCGACGCAGCTACGAATGGCTCGGGCCGACGACGTATTGGTTGAAGGGCGGGACGGCTCCCATCTGGTTCCTCGCCGACCCGCGTCGCACGGATCTCGATTTGATCGATCCGGCAGCGCGCCGCATGCGCCGTCATTACACGTGGTCCGTCGCGCGAAATGGGACGTTGAGCGGCACGCGTCCGGTCGACGTCGATTGGTATCGGCTTCAGGATCCCGGGTGGTTTGTGGGCGAAGGGTGGTCGTTGACGCCTGAAACGAGCGGGATTGCTGCAGCAACCGGCAAGCGCGTCGATCACCTCCCGATCGACGCCTACCTCAAACGGCGGAACGAGGCGGCGGTGCTGATGATTGGCGGCCGCCATTTCGGAACCGCCCAGGATCCGGCCGCGGTATTCGAGCTTTCCGTTGACGATCGGGTGCTCGATCGATGGACCGTCGATCCGGCGAGAGACATCCACTATCTGCGAGTCGTCCATCTGCCGGCGGGATCGCTGGCAGGCGACAGTCGTTACGCGCGGCTGCAGGTGACCGCCCATGCCGCACGTGACGGCGAGCCGACACCGCCGGTCGCCGTGGAACAGTTCGACGTGCAGTCGTCGACCGGCCTGATACACGCGTTCGACACCGGCTGGCACGAGGACGAATACGACCCGGCCACCGGCCGCCGCTGGCGATGGACCAGCGACCACGCCGAGCTCCGGATCGTCCCGGCGCAGGGCGTGCGTCTGACGATCCGCGCCGAGTCGCCGGTGAAGTATTTCCATGCGGTCCCGACAGTTCGCGTTCGCTCCGGCGGGCGCGTGATTAATGAACTGCGGCCGTCGGACGATTTCACATGGGAGGTCAGCGTGCCCGCGGCCGACATCGTTCGCTCCAAGGGGGTCGTGGCGATCGAAACCGATCGCGTCTACCTGCCGGGGCCGGCAGAGGGCACGGCCGATGCTCGACGTCTGGGATTGCGAGTGTTCGATCTGCACGTCGATCCGTTGCCAGCACCGTGACATCCGGTGCGCACTTGATTGACAGCAGACGATCACACGTTTAAGCTCGGTCGCGGCTCTTCACCAGCAGACTCGCAGGAGAATTTGTCGATGCCTGTGCGCCGTCACTTGTCGTTGGTCGCCATCATGCTCGTGATGGTGATTGGATTGTCGGGATGCGCCAAGAAGAAGGCCGCGCCCGCACCGCCACCCCCGGCACCACCTCCGCCTGCTGCTGCGCCAGCACCGCCGCCGCCACCGCCGCCACCGCCGCCCCCTCCACCAGCGCCGGCACCCGCGCCACGCCCGCTGACCGAGGAGGAGATCTTCGGCCGCAAGACGGTGGACGATTTGAACCGCGAGATGCCGCTGGCCGAAGTGCACTTCGACCTCGACCAGGCGATGATTCGCGATCAGGATCGCGCCATCCTGCAGAAGAACGCGGATTACCTGCGGCGATGGATGTCAGTGCGGGTGAGCGTCGAAGGACACGCTGACGCCCGCGGCAGCAACGAGTACAACCTGGCGCTCGGCGATCGCCGCGCCAACGCCGTCAAGATGTATCTCACCGGCCTCGGCATCGCCGCCGATCGGATGACGGTGGTGAGCAAGGGCGAAGAAGACCCGCTGTGCCAGGAGATGACCGAGGACTGCTACGCGCGGAACCGCCGCGGGCACTTCGTCATCACGACGAAATAGCGGCATTCTTCACTGGCCACGAACCACGGAGGCACGGAGTTTTTTTCCAAAGCGTCTCCGTATCTCCGTGTCTCCGTGGTTTGTCTTGGGTGAACCTCGTAGCGCATTAAGCGCTCAACTCCTCCACAATCGCCTCCGCCGCCGATCGCGGATCTGCGGCGGCGATGATCGGCCGGCCGACGACGATGTAGCTCGCGCCCGCCCTGACCGCCTCCGCCGGGCCCATCGTTCTGGCCTGGTCGTGCTTGTCCGCACCAGCGGCGGCTCCGCGAATTCCCGGCGTCACAATTGCGAACTCAGGACCGCACGCCTGGCGGATAGCTGCTGTTTCCTGCGCTGAGGCGACGACCCCATCGAGCCCGGCCTCCCTTGCCAGCGTCGCGAGGGCGATGACCTGGCGCAACAGCGGCCGTTCGACGCCGATCGCGTGCAGCGTTGGCTGGTCCATGCTCGTGAGAACGGTCACGGCGATCAGCATCGGCGCAGCGGTGCCCTGCTTCGATGACGCCGCCGCGGCGGCGTGCCTGGCCGCCTGCATCATCGCCGGGCCCCCCGACGCGTGCACGTTGACCATCCAGGCGCCGGTGTACACGGCTGCTTCGATCGTTTGTGCGACCTGGTTCGGGATGTCGTGGAACTTGAGGTCGAGGAAGACGCGCGCGCCAAGATCGACGAGGCGTCGCACGATCGCCGGCCCTTCCAGCGTGAAGAGCCGGCTGCCGACCTTGAACCCGGCTGCGACGTCGCGCAGCTGACGCGTCAGCTCCACCGCGCGATCGCCGCTGTCCACATCGAGCGCGACGAGCAGTTTGTCGCGACCTTCACCCCTTGACGTCGACACCAACGGCCTCCGCGATAGTGGCAAACCCGTCGCGCGTCAACAGGTCGACGAGGCCGCGAACCATTCGCGACACCAGACCGGGGCCTTCGTAGACGAGCGCCGTATAGACCTGCACGAGTGATGCGCCGGCACGAATCCGTTCGTATGCGTCGCCGGCGGTGAAAATGCCTCCGACGCCGACGATCGGCACTTGCCGGCCGAAGTGTCTGTACAGGACGCGACACGCGTGAGCGGAGGTGGCACGGAGCGGTGCTCCGCTCAGGCCACCAGGTTGCCGCGCCAGCGAACCGTTGGCTCGAAGACGGTCCCGAGCGATCGTCGTGTTGGTCGCGATAATTCCGACCGCGCCCGCGTCGACCGCCGCTGCTGCCGCATCGACAAGGTCGGCGTCGGTCATATCGGGCGAGAGCTTCACAAGGACGGGGATGGGCGTTCGCGCGACCGCGCCGACACGAGCAACGACCGCCGCCATCAGTGTACGGAGCTCTCGACTTTGCTGCAGATCGCGCAACCCGCTCGTATTCGGCGAGCTGACGTTGATGGCGAAGTAGTCAGCCCAGGGATGGAGGTGATCCACGACTGAGGTGTAATCGAAAACGGCCCGCTCGTTCGGCGTGTCCTTGTTCTTCCCCACATTGATGCCGATTCGGATCGGCGACCGAGCTCCCTCGGCAAGATTGCGCGCCACGGCGTCTGCGCCGACGCTGTTGAACCCGAAGCGGTTGATGATGGCGCGATCATCGGGCAGTCTGAACACTCGCGGACGTGGATTGCCCGGCTGTGGCCGCGGTGTGACCGTGCCGATCTCGGCGAACGAGAAGCCAAGCGCCACCCAGGCCGCCGCGGCGGTCCCCTGTTTGTCGAGTCCGGCCGCGAGCCCGACCGGGTGATCGAAGGACAGGCCGAGGATCTGCTGCTGCAGGCGGGCATCGCGCGGCACGTGCCCATGGGCAGCCAGCGTGCGCCTGGCAAGCGGATGCGCCAGCGTGGAGAGGATCAATTCATGCGCGCGCTCGGCATCGAGCGCAAACAGCGCCGGCCGCACCACGCGCGCATAAAAGCTCACCGGAACCGCAGTATATCGTTTGCGCCCGCACCGACCAGAAAACCGAGCGTTGCACCGACCAGCGAAGCAGGCATTGCACCCGACAAACGGTAGGACTCTATCGGGAGTGACCCGGCGCACAGATGTTTCGGAGTTGATCCGTCGTGGAGCGCCGGGTCACTTTCGATAGAGCCGTTTGGACCAAGCCGCTGGCGTCTGCGGCGGACGCGGCCTTTCAGCTATGTCCGTTCAATCGTAGGGACCACGGATGTGCGGGCGTACCACGCGCTGTCGACGCTCGGCGCGAGGAGCTGGCGACGTGGACGGCGTGCGGACGGCGGGGGCATGGGCGTTGACGCGGACGGCTGGGCAGACCTCCGGCGTACACGCGTATGCGCGCGGCGCCAGAGCGCCTGGCGGGCCGATGCCTGCGGCTACGACGTGTCATGGAGGATGTCGGCGAGAAGCACCGTGAGATGGAGCTGTCGTGCCGTGAGGCGCTCGATGACGCGCATGACACCACCACAGCGAGGGCACGGCCACGACGACGACCGCGGCGGTGTCGGAGGCGGTGTTTCGAGTGGCGGGGCCGACGCGATGGCCAAAGCCTGCCGGCACTGGGCAAGTTGCGGCGTCCGGCACCGTGATGCAAGGAAGCCAAAGTAGCGGATCCGCACGAAGCGCTTCGGCAAAACGTGCCGCAGGAAGCGGCGGAGAAACTCGTCGACATCGAGCGTCAGCGTTCGTACCTGATTGCCGTGCCGGTAATCCTTCCACCGAAAGGAGACAGAGTCCTCGGTCACGTTGACGAGCCGGTGGTTCGAGATCGCGACGCGGTGCGTGTAGCGCGCGAGATACTGCAGCACGTGAGCGGGACTGCCGAAGGGCGGCTTCGCATACACCACCCACGTCTGGCGATACAGGGATCGGAGGAAGGCGCCAAAGGCCGCCTTCGGCTTCAGCGGTGCGAGCGTACCCGGAAAATCGAGGCGACCGTCTCGACAGGCATCGCGCAGGCCGGCGACGAGCTTGCCACGAAAGACCTTCCTGAGCACCGGGATCGGGAGAAAGAAGCGCGGGCGTGCGTGGATCCACCGTGTGCCGTCAGTAGATCGTCCCCCCATCGGGACGACGCAGTGGACGTGGGGATGATGTTGCAGGCGTTGACCCCACGTGTGCAGGACCATCAATCCACCGACGTGGGCGCCGAGCCGCTTGGGGTTCGCTGCGACCTGGCGAAGCGTGTCAGCGGCGGCCTGAAACAGAAGGTCGTACACCACGCGCTTGTTGGCGAGCGCCAGACGCGCCAGGGGCTCCGGCATCGTGAAGACGATGTGGACATACCCGACGGGCAGCAGTTCTTCTTCGCGGGCCGCCACCCAGGCGTTCCTGGCCGCGGTGAGACACTTCGGGCAATGCCGGTCGCGGCAGCTGTTGTACGAGAGGGCCGGCTGCGCGCACTGCTCACAGCGGTCACGGTGGCCGCCGAGAGCGGCGGTGCGACACTGCGCGATCGCGCGGAGGACACGTCGATGCGGGCCGCTGACCCAGGCCGCGTGGGTCTCGAGAAAACGATCGCCGTGTTGGCGCACGATGTCGGCCACCTCGAAGGGTGGCCGCGTCACCGCTTGTGCTTCAACCGGGTGCGACGTGCGGTGTCGGGCCCCGCGATCGTGAGCGCATCGAGCGGATTCGCGACGGTCTGCAGATGCCGCTGCGAGAGATGGAGATACAGCACCGTGTGCCGGATCTCCACATGGCCGAGGAGCAACTGAATCGTCCGGAGGTCCGCGCCACTCTCGAGCAAGTGCGTGGCGTACGAATGGCGCATGAGGTGCGGCGAGCATCGCTTGCGGAGCCCCGCGCGACGGGCGGCGACGACACAGGCATCCCAGAGGACCTTGGGCGTGATCGGCTTGTCGGCGCGCCAGCCGTTAACGGTCCCGGGAAACAGCCATGTCTTCGGCCGCATCCAGCGGTAGTACACGCGCAGCGTCGTCAGCAGTGTGGGGCTGAGCGGCACGTAGCGATCGCGGCCCCCTTTGCCCCGGCGGATGTGAATCAGCATCCGTCGGCTGTCGATGTCGGCGACCTGCAGCTGGCGGAGTTCCGCGTTCCGCATGCCGGTGGAATACAGGACCATCAGCATCGTGCGGTGCGACAGACTGGCGGCGGCGTCGATCACTCGCGCCACCTCCTCGACACTCAAGATCTGCGGCAGCCGCCGCGGGGCCTTCGGATATGGCGTGTCGTCGAGCAAGTAGCGCCGCTTCAGCGTCTTCACGAAGAAGAAACGCAATGCCGCCACGTGAAGTCGCACGGTCCGCGGCTGCATCTTTCGCTCGCGGAGCAGATACGCCTGATAGGACCGAAAGTGCGCTTGATTCAACCGGTCGGGTCGACACTTGAAGTGCCGCGCGAACTGCTCAACCGCATGCAGGTACGACGAGATGGTGGTGGGAGCGAAGTTACGGCGCTGGAGTTCCTCCAGCATGATCTCGCGGCAATGGGTCACAAGACACCTCCTGTGACCCACACGCTACCCGGCTGACCGAGCGCACCTCACGCGTAGCGTCCGCCGCGCCAGCGGCTTGGTCCAAACGGCGTAGTGATGAGGAATGCGTTCCGCGGGAGTGCAAAACACGGCCGCGCCGACAGCGTGATTGACCCTTGCACTGACTAGCGTCTGGAGGCGTTGCGCCGACCAGCGTCAGCGAGCATTGCACGACGAGCGAAGCAGGCCTTGCACCGACAAGGCGTCAGCGGGATCTTGCACCGACTAGCGTCGGCAGGCGTTGCACCGACCAGCGTCAGTGAGCATTGCACCGACGAGCGAAGCAGGCCTTGCACCGACGAGCGCAGCGGGCATTGCACCGACACGCGAAGCGGTGCATTGCACCGACCAGCGTAAGAGGGCATCGCACCTCCTACCAGCGCATGCCGACGCTCAGGAAGAGACCGTTTCGATCGGGCAGATACGTCTCGAGCGTGTCTTGATACTCCACGCCGATCGACAGCTTGTGCGGGTAGGCGTTGTAACGGCTGCCGCCGTACCAGACGTTCCAGCGGGCGCCGACGCCACCGCGCACATCGCGATCGGTGCCGGTCGTTCTGACGCCGGTGATCTGCAGATGGGCGTATGGCTCGATGCTAGTCGCCGACGCAACCTTCTTGTGATAGCTCGCGCGGTAGTCCGCCGTCGCGGCGCCGTACTTCGTCTTGAAGTACTGCGCCACGTCGAGATACAGGTTCTGCGCAACCCAACCACCGCCGACCGGATGCCAGTCGTCGCTGTGGCGGCCGCCGTTGAACAGCGATGCGCTGACGCGCGCCAGTCCATCTCGTCGCGACGGACCGTCGAGCGTCGTCTGCTGCTCGACGGCAACGTAGAACACCTGCTGCCGGAGCGGCTTCCACCTCAACCCGACACCAACGGTGCGGTTCTGCATCGGAACGGCGCGGCGCTCGACGCCGCTGTCACCGATCAGACGCACGTACGCGGCAACCGTTTTCCCGTCGTGAATCGACGCGTGACCCAGCCGGACCTCGCCTTCGATTTGCGAGTAGCTGCGGAACCCATCGCCGGCGCGTGAGGCGCTCGTGCCGGTTCCCACGCGGGTGCCGCTCCAGCCATCGGCGCTGATCGTCACGCGACGGCCGAGATCCTCGTGCAGGCGCTGCAATCCGAACTGCTTCTGCGCGTCCGCTCCCTGCTCGCCCCGCGTCTGATACGCATCGAGCACCTGCTCGGCGTATCGTCGCGACTCGGCGTTGTGCACCAGCCGCTGTTCGATGTAGACGAGCTGTTCGGCGGCGGCGACGTTGTGTCGATCGCCCTGCCAGGCCCGTTCGAATGCGCGCTCGGCGAGCAACACATTCCCGGTTCGCCAATAGAGGTACCCGAGCTCACTCTGAATCGTGAGATTGCCGGGGTCAAGGGTGGCGGCGCGTTCGAATGCGAGACGCGCGTCGGCGTCGCGGCCCTGGCGCTCGAGCGCGTATCCGAGCTCCGCCTGCACCGCCGCATTCTTCAGATCGATAGCGGCTGCCTGACGCAGCCACTGCACCTGCTTCGACGCGTCGTCTGACAGTCGCACGAGGCGAAGGTAATCGTCGACGTTTGGTCGCATCGCAACCGTCTGCTCGAAGGAAGCCCGCGCCTCGTCGCGGTGACCCGCGGCCTCGGCGCTGCGCGCACGAAGCGACCAGTATCTGTAATCGGGCATGCCGCCGCGGTCGCGATAGTGCTCGAGCCAGTCACACGCCTCCTTCGGCTCGCCCGCCGTAAACGCCGTTATGGCCGCCGCCATCAAATCATCGATGCCGAACGCATCGGCTGTGACGCCGCGCCACGCCTCCAGGGCCATGCGATATTCGCCCATCGCAAACGCCTGATACGCGAGGGCGCGCGACGCGCTCCCGCCAGGTCGCAGCGATTGCGCACGGCCATACGCGTCGAGTGCCACCGTGGGCGCCTGACTGGCCGCGCAGTCGCCCAGTCGCATCCAGTCGTCGTAACCGTATTCGGGAGACAGGTCACCGAGCACCGTGCGCACGGCGCCGCAATCATTCCGCGTTGCCCAGAAGGCCGCCTGACGACTGCGCAAGGCAGGCGTGTCCAGCGGTTCACGCAGGCGCGCGAGCAGCGACTCGTTCGCACGAGCCGTGCTCACAAGGAGTGCCAGTCGCTGCACGAGCAGATCGCGTTCGCTCGCAGCACGACCAGAAAATGGATACGACTGCAGCAGCAGCGCAGTGGCCTGTTCACCTCCACCGGCATTCATCAGCCGATACGTGAGCTCGTCGAGCAACGTCGCGCCGCCCGAGTTGTCGCGCAGCAGCCGGTCCGCGTGCACGCGTGCCTCGTCGAACTTCTTCGCCGCCAAGGCAGCAGCAAACCGCGCGAGCGCGTCTTCGGCCGGTGTGGTGACGACGGCCTCGGCAGCTGCGCTCGATCGCGACCCCTTCCGCGGGACTGCCCCACCGCTCGCGATCTTGAACGTGGTCCGCGCAACCGAAACCGAGGCTTCACTGGAGGCCTTTGACGCAGCCCGCGCGACAGAAACACGACGGGACGGGAGCAGACCAGGCTCGCTCTGCACTCCGGTATCGACCGGCGTCGGCTCCGTGGCGGCTTCGAATGGAGTCGACGACGTCCCGGCGACGTCGGGTTTCGGCAGACCAGCTCTCAACGATCGCAGGGCGTCGCGAAGACGGGCATCGTCGGGCTTGTGTGCGAGTCGATCGCGCAGCACGGCCTCCGCGCGGACGGCGTCGCCGAATCTGCGATACGCCGCTGCGAGATGCAGCGCGACGACGGCGCTGTCAGGAGCGAGCGCGCGCGCCTGTTCGAGCTCAGCGAGCGCGCGTGCGCGATCGCCCCGCTGCACCGACTCCCAACCCTTCTGAAGGTGCGGGTAGACCAGCGAGCGGCGGTAGCCTGACAGCTCGTTCGCGAGCTCGTCGGGCTGTGCGGGCCTGACCAGCGATTGCGCCGATGCAACGGTGCCTGCCGCAAGCAACAGGGCCAGCGTTTGTGTCAGTAGTGGCTTCATACCGCTCTCGCCTCCACCGCGCCGAGCCACGGCTTGCGCACGCCCGCGCTTTCGAGAATCGCCTCCATCGAGCTCTGCAACGACGACTGCAGCGCGAGTGCTTCCTGCAGTACCTCCTGCGAGATGATTCCCTCGGCCACGAGGTACTCACCGAGCTGGCTGTCGCTGCGCTCGTGCCGCAGCAGCGTCGAGCGCAGCGCGGCGACATCGAGGTGGCCGAGAGACGTCAGCACGTCGGCAAACAGAACCTGCCGCGAGACGTATTGCTTCCACAGCAGCTCCGCCTTGTTGCGCGGCAAACGTCCAGCAGTGACCGCGTGCTCGAGAACGGCTCGCGGATCTGCGCCCCTGCTCCGCGCATACCAGTGCCGCAGTCCGACGGTGACCTGGCCCTTCGCGGCGATGACGTAGCGGATCGGTCGCTCGAGCTTTCGCGCAAGCGCCGCCGTTGCGACCGGATCGAGATCGCTTTCACTCGCGACCACGAGCGTCGATCCCTCTTCGCGCAGCGGCAGGATCGCGTAGTGCAGCGCAAGTTCCGCAGGAACGATGTCGACGATCGTTCTCGGGATCGCGAACGCGTCCACCGGTTCCCACTCGACACCGCTCTGGACGGCGACACCGGCGGCAAGCTGCTCCGCCGAAATCACGCCCGCGTGCACGAGCGCGCTTCCAAGCTTGAGACCGCGCTGCGGACGTGCGAGCACTTCCTGCAGCTGCATGTCGGTGATGGAGCCCTGCTCGATCAGAATCTGACCGAGCGGGCGGCGCGCACGGCCTGGCTCGCCCAGCACGGGAAAGTCGTGCGTCGTCTTGTCCCAGGCGACGCGGCGAACGTCACCGTGACGCACGATCTGCACGATGGCGCGCCAGTTGGCGAGGAAGTTGACGAAGTTCCCCCAGAACACCCGCGGGACCGAGAGCAGGCCCTCGAACACGCCGTAATAGGCGGAGACGAAGTACATCCGTTGAACCAGGCGGTTCGACATCAGGATGAGGTTCGCGAGCAGGAGGAGCGTGAGCCAGCGATCGCCTTCGAAGATCGCGACGAACTGATACGGGTCGGCGGCGACCCTGCTGTAAACCCAGAGCGCGAGCAGCTGTAGAAAGACGAGGCTCGCCAGGAAGCTGACGAAGTTGACCAGCCCGCCCTTGCGATCGCGCCAGAGGAAGTAGTCCATCGCCAGATCGCTCGTCCAGCGATGGTTGCGGAAGCCCTGGAAGACGATGCCGATGATCCAGCGCGATTTCTGGCGAACGGCCGCAGCCAGCGTATTGGGAAAGAACTCGCGGACACAGACGACGCTGGCTTCGTGCGAGATCTTTCCCCAGGCGTCGCTGCCGCTGCCGGGGGCCTTGCCCACCGGAAAGCGCACGAAAATCTCGGTCATGCCCTTCGCGCGCAGACGGAACCCGATGTCGTAGTCCTCGGTGAGACTCTGCACGTCGAAGGCGATGCCGTCGCCGTCGGCGAGCAGCGCCATGATGGCGCGCCGGCTGAAGCAGGAACCGACACCCGCGCTCGGCACCTGACCGGCCAGCGCTTCGCGCACCAGAATGTCCTTGCCGTGGACTTCCGCGAATTCGTCCATGTAGTGCGCGCTGGTAAAGTCGAACCACTTGCGCTCGAACGGATAGACCGGCAGCTGAATCAGGTCCTTGCGATCGACCAGATAGTTGAAGAGCCGCAGCTCCATTTCCGAGAGCACATCTTCGGCGTCGTGCAGGATGAAGCCGGCAAACTGCACTTTGGCGCGGTTCTCGAACTGCAGGATCGCGTCGAGCACGTTGTTCAGACAGTCGGCCTTGCTCGTCGGACCGGGGCGCGCGCACACCACCTTGTGCACGTTGGGAAAGCGCACGCACACCTCGTCGACTTCGCGCTGCGTCTCCGGATCGTTGGGATACGTGCCGACGAAGACGTGATAGTCCTCATAATCGAGCGTCGTCGCCGCCAGCTCCGCCATCCTGCCGATGACGCCGCGCTCCTTCCATGCGGGCACCAGGATCGCGAACGGCTTTTCGGTCGGCTCGTACAGCGACTTCGGATCGAGGCGATCGTGCACGCGATAGACCGTCACCCAGCGCCACAACCGGCGCACCCAGTAGACGACGTCGATCACCAGATCGTCGATGCCGCTGATCAGAATGACGAGTGCGAGGAAGATCGCGATGAACTTCAGCGCGTAGAGATACGTTGCGAAGACGTCAACCCACCACATGAGCGTTCCTCAAGCCGCGACCGTCGACGCCGGCGCGTTGGCGAAATAGCGATGCAGCGTGGCGCAGATGCTCTGGCAGGCCGTTCCGTCGCCGAACGGGTTGCCGGTGCGCGCCATCAGCCGGTAAACGTTCTCGTCACTCCACAGACCCTCGACGGCTTCGACGATGCGGGCGCGATCGGTGCCGGCGAGCACCGCGCAGCCGGCGTCGACCGCTTCGGGGCGCTCGGTCTCGTGTCGAAGCACGAGCACCGGCACGCCAAACGTCGGCGCTTCTTCCTGCAGGCCGCCGGAATCGGTGAGCACCAGCCAGGCATCCGCCAGCGCCTGCTGCATCCGCAGGTAGTCGAGCGGCGCCACGAGTCGGATGTTCGGCCGCGCCGCGAGAATCGTGTGCACCGGGCCCTGCACGACAGGATTGAGGTGCACGGGGAACAGCACGTCGAGATCGGGATGCGACGCGGCAACGTCGGCAATCGCGTGACAGATCTGCTCGAGGTCGTCGCCCCAGTTCTCCCGTCGATGCACCGTGACCAGCAGATGTCCTCGCCCGTCGACCGCGCGGCGGATCCCCTTGTTCCTGCAGATCCATTGCTGCGCGTCGACAACCGTATTGCCGGTGACGAAGATGTCGCGCGCCGGGATGCTTTCCGCGAGCAGCGCCCGCTGCGCGCGCGCGGTCGGCGCGAAATGAAAGCGGGTCAGACGGCCGATCATCTGGCGCAGCGCTTCTTCAGGAAACGGACGCTCCAGGTTGTAGGTGCGCAGACCGGCTTCGACGTGCGCGACCGGCACGCGGTTGTAGAAGGCGGCGAGCGCGCCCTGGAATGCGCTCTCGGTGTCGCCCTGGACGACGGCGGCCGACCACCGCTGTCGCGTCAGGACCTCTTCGAGCTGCTGCCGACAACCGGCGCTGAACTCCGCCAGCGTGCTCCCCTGCCGGTGAAGCGTGATGTCCGGCGTGATCTCGAAGCAGTCGAGCATCTGCTGCGCCATCTCGTCATGCTGGCCCGTGTGCAGCCAGGAGACGGCGACCGTGCTGTCCGTCTTCATCGCGTGATAGAGCGGCGCGAGCTTGACGATCTCGGGTCGCGTGCCGGAAATGAGGAGAACGTGGTCCATGGGGTTGCGTCGCTTGTCGGTGCAGTGCCCTCTGATGCTTGTCGCGGCAAGCACACTTCGCGGTTGGTGCAATGCGCTCTTACGCTTGTCGGTGCAATGCACCCTGACGCGGGTCGGTGCCTGTTTGCACACGCGACCTGCAGTTCCGTAATCGGCAGGAGCGGTCGGCAGGTTGAAGCGGGACTTTAGTCGTGCGAAAAGACGGGCAACATCGTTCGAAACGTTCGGGCGCGGAAGTGAAGTACATTGCGCCTATGAAGATTGACGGGACCGTGTTGCGCGAGACGTATCCGGCTCCCCAGGAGCGTTCCGTCAGGAAGACGCTCCCGGCGCTCGACCCTCACATGCGGCGGTTCATCTCACTTTCGCCGTTTCTGTGCATGGGCACATCGAGTGAGAGCGGCGCCGACGTGACGCCGCGCGGGGATGTGCCCGGATTCGTGCACGTGCTCGACGACCGGACGTTGCTGATCCCGGACTGGCCGGGCAACAACCGTCTGGACTCGCTCAGCAACATCGCCGCGAACTCGCGTGTCGGGTTGTTGTTCTTCGTCCCGGGGATGGACGAGACGCTGCGCGTGAATGGTGACGCCGAGATCAGCATCGAGCCGGCATTGATGCAGCGGTGGGACGCAGGCGGCAAGCATCCTCGATCGGTGCTGCGTGTCACCGTCCGTGAAGCGTTTCTGCACTGCGGGAAGGCGCTGATCCGATCGCGGCTGTGGAAGGACGATTACAGGATCGACCGATCAGTGATGCCGTCCTACGCGCAGATGCTCAAGGAGCAGACCGGCGTCGCGCAGACGACAGAGGAGATCGCGGCGGCGATCAGCGACTCGTACGCAAACAAACTGTACTAATCGTTCGAGTCGTTCGCCGTTCGAGTCGCCGGAACAGTTCGAACGAAAGACCCACGCGAACGATCCGAACGATCCGAACGGTTAGGACCGATGCGCCCGTTCGTGGTCGAGGAGCCACTGCTTGCGCCACCGGCCGCCGCCGTAGCCGCAGAGTGATCCGTCCGAGCGGATCACGCGATGGCACGGGACGATGATCGCGATCTGGTTCTGGCCGTTGGTGGTTCCCACCGCGCGAACCGCGCCGGGCGAGCCGACCTGTCGCGCGATATCGGAGTACGACCGCGTCTCGCCATACGGGATATCGCACAACGCGCGCCACACACCCAATTGGAAGTCGGACCCGCGCTGCCGCAGCGGGACGTCGAACTGTTGGCGCGTGCCGGCGAAGTACTCGCGCATCTGTTCGGCGGCCCGCGCGAGAATCGGGTGTTCGCCGGGCACGATTGCCGATCCGAGCTTGCGCCGCAACCGCGTGAGCTCGCGCTCGAGCGCGCGCCGATCGACGAACTCGAGCAGCTCCAGCCCCTCGTCGGCGGCCACCGCGAGCATCGGACCGAGCGGCGTTTCGATCCAGCGCGCCACCAGCAGCGCCGCATCCCTCGACCGACCAGGCGTCTCGCCAAACACGCGCGCAAACGCATCACGGAATCCGCTATCGGACTCGAACCCGGAATCGAAGGCCGCATCCAGCGTCGAGGCTCCCTCATGCAGCGCCTTCATCGCCGTCCCGAGGCGACACGCGCGCTGGTAGGCCTGAAACGTCATCCCGAAGCGGCGCTTGAACGTGCGCCGCACCTGCACCGGGTCGAGACCGCGGGCGCGCAAATCCTCGTCCTTGAGCCGTAGGTCGGTGGCCTGGCTCATCTCACCGAGCAGCGGTGCGAGCCACGTGGGATCGCCGGCGGCGGCGCCCAGCGGATCGCACACGCGGCAGGGGCGATAGCCGCGATGGAGCGCCTCCTGCACGGAAGCTGCGAACTCGACATTTTCTGGCCGCGGCTTGCGCGCATGGCAGGTTGGGCGACAGAAGATCCCGGTCGTCCGCACGCATGCGAAGAACAACCCGTCGAAGGTCTGGTCACGCTCGACCAGCGCCTTGTACATCTCGTCAGTCGTTGGCAGCAGCATCATGAAACCAGAATACGGAAGCGCGGACGAACGGCGCTACCGGGAATTGAACAGGGAATTCTTCGCTGCTGTTCCATGTTCCCGGTTCCCGGTTCCGGGTTCCACAGGTTGTTGGTTCCGGTTCGTGTTCCGCCTGGTCGCTGGTTCCGCGTTCGCCGGTGCGAGTGCCGCGCGCCACGAACAATGAACCGGAGTCCTGAATCCATGAACCATTAGAACCGAGAAGCGCGGACGATGAACCGCGTGAGCGGAACCGGAACGGGAACGACGAACCCGTGGAACCCGGAACCGGGAACCTGGAACCCGGGAACACCACGATCACTTCCCACTCAGTCCGCCAGGCCACGCAGGGTTCAAGTGGTACGGTGCGCTGGAGCCGATCATCTCCACACGGCGGATCTTGTTGTTCTCGATCCGGAACGCTTCGGTGACCTCGATGCTTGAGGCGCGGCCGAAGAACATCCCCATGTCGGCCACTTCGCCGGTGTTCAACTTGATCGTCGGCACCGTGCCCCCCATGTCGAAGACACAGTTCGCCCACACGACACCGCGCTCTTCATCGACGAGCGGAAACCGGCGATGGTGGATATTGGTCACGATGCCCAGGTAACCGCTCTCGAGCTGTTGCTTGCAGTTGAGTCCCATGTAGTTGAAGCCCCCCGGCGTGTTCGGCCGCGGGCTGGGTGTGTTGGTCGTGTGCGACCCGTTTTCGATGCGATCGCAGTCGTCGGTGAACGGGTAGAACCCCTTGCCATCGTCTCGCTGGACGGCTTCGAAGTAGGCGTTGGCAATTTCAATCAGCTGATTTCGAGACGACCGCTGTGCCGCCGGAATCGGCTCGAGCCACAGCGCCTCGGGCTTGCCGAGCGCGTCCATCGCGGCGATGTTGTTCGGCCCGCCGCCGCCGGCACGGAAGAAATTGGTCTCGATCTCGGTGATGCGTCCGAGCTGGACCCGCAGCCGCACCGCCATCAGCAGCAGACCACCGCGCTCACGCATGGTGCCCATCCACCCCGCCTGCTGCATGACGGGATCGGCAAAGTAATGCTTGTAGCTCCCCATGCCGGTGACCGTGTTCCAGAAGCCGTCGCCGACGTCGAGCACCTGGTCGTTCTCCGTGTACTTCACGTCGGCGGACAGCGGCAGGCGCTTGGGATCGTGCGCCACCAGCGCGGCGAGGTACTGATCGATCAAGCTTTCGAGGCACGCGCGGTTGCAGTCGACGGGTACGCGCTGAACCTTGCCCTGTGCGGCAACACGTACCGCTGATGGGCCGTTCACGAACGCGATTACGCCGACAACCGCCAACAATAGGCCCACGATACGTGGTCGCATACGGTCATTCTCCTGTGCGGGAACGTTCGGGCGGGAATTGTAACGCGGCCGTAAGGGACAAGGAGCCGGACATCGCGGGAGGTCGCTGCCGGTGCAAAAAAGACGGCAGTCGTTTGCGGGGGGGGGGGGCAGATCGATCTATCGTACACGGATGCCCTGGACGCGTCGGACCTACTATGAGATCCAGGAGCTGCTTCGCTGGTCCGATCAGGTGCGTCTGCTGAGCATGGACGCACTCCTGACGGCGTCCAGCGCAAGCGCCCGCGTCACCGCGGCGATGAGACGGTCTCAACAGCTCACCGACCATTCGCAACGTATCGCTGCACATCGACCGTTTTCGATCCTGAGAACGCGATAGACATCGCTGCGGCTGCCGCGAGGTATACTCGTCCGCTTCGCGGAGTCGTTGATGATCGCAGTGGTCGTAGCGTTGGGGCTGGCGCTGCAGGCGGCGCCCTCTGTGAGGACAGGTACCGTCACCGGACGGCTGCAGTCGCGTGAAGGCGCGCCCGCGGCGGCGGTTCGCGTGTTCGCGCTGGGAGCGCCGCCGCCCGGAGTACGACCTGAGGACGGGACGCAGTACTACACGGTGCCGCCCCCCGCGAGCACGACGATCACCGACGAGCAGGGACGCTATCGCCTCACCAATATCCCGCCGGGGCGCTACTACATCGTCGCCGGCGCGCTCGGTCAAGCCACATATCATCCCGGCGTTGATGATTCGAACCGCGCGACGGTTGTCCAGGTCACGCCCGGCTCGAGCGCGACCATGGATTTCAAGCTGGTGTCGCAGCTCGGCGGCCGTGTCAGCGGACGCGTGAGACCAGCGGCTGAACCGGGCACGCAGGAGCGCGCGGTTCTTTCAGCCGTCAAGCTGTCGGAGATCATCGAGATGCCGGTCACGCCAGACGGCACGTTCGACTTCGGCCACGTGCCGAAGGGCTCGTATCTGCTCAATCTGTTTCCGCTGCTTCCCGGACTTGGATCGCTGGCCTTTGAAGTCGGTGATGCCGACGTCACCTCGCTCGAATTCGTCAAACCGACGCTGCATACCGTCACCGGACGCATCGCCGCACAGAATGGACCGCTGCCGAACGGGCTGCTCGCGTTCTACACCAATGAGAGCTACGTGGCCGCAACAATCAAACCTGACGGCACCTTCACGACGCGACTCCACTCCGCGCGGCACCGCGTGGACGTGGCTGGCATGCCAGGCGGCTACTCGCTGGCGTCGGTCCGCGTCGGCTCTACCGACGTCACCGAAGGATTGACGGTCGGCAACAGCGACGTGTCCGGTGTGGTGATTACCGTTTCCGCTCCCCGTGAACTGCCGCGCGTCGGCGGACAAATCACCGGATTGGCGCCCTCACGAGCCAAGCCGGCCCGCGTGGAGATGACAGGGCCGATCGTCGGCAAGGTCCAGGCAACCGTGCAGAAGGACGGCTCCTTCACGTTCGGCGCGATGACACCGGGACGATACGACCTCCGCGTACCTGATGTCCCCGACCTCACGCCAATCAGCGTCGTCGTTGGCTGGGACGATGTGAACGTGCCGCTCAGCGTGCCGGGTCGGTAGACGACCGCCCCGAAGTGGCCGCTACTTGTTTGCGCTCGCTTTCACCGGCGGCGTGTTTCCAAGTCGCTGCACGGCCACGCGCTGAATCGGAAACGTGATCCAGTCCGGCGCCCCTTTGAGCCAGATGGAGGGCTGCACGAGCGGTGTACCCGACGTGTAGGTGAACGTCACCAGGAGGCGCGTGCCGCGACTCGGCTTGCCACCGCGATGGTAGCCGACGGTATCGGCCAGAATCATCGCGTTGGCCGGTCCGGTGCAGACTTGCCACGTCGAGGATGGAAAATCGGCGCGCAGCTGCTCGTCGCCGACGCCGCTCTTCTTGTATTTCGCGCCGGCCGCCACGTGACGGCCGAACGGGTGCGTGCCTGGAATATAGGTGAACGGCCCGTTCTCCTCCGTCACCGGCTCCAGATAAATGAACGCCTTGATGATCTTCAGGTCCTCAGGATCGTGGTGCCACAGCTGCGACGAGGCCGCCGGCGTGGAGGTGGGATAGTTCAACCACGCGCCGACGGAATGCAGCGCCGGCCACATGCCGAGATATGCGGCGACGATCTCGAGCAGCCTCACATCGAGCGCGACCTTCAACACGGGATGCGCGGAGGAAATGCCGCGAGGGATGAGGTCGATGCGGAAGTTCTTGACGCCTTTCGGAGAGGCGGTGCCGGCGACAATCGCCTGCACGTCCGCCCGTTGACTGCTCGTGATGATGTCCGACGCCGCCTCGGTGAGCGCATGACGGCCGGCGTCGGAAAGAAACGCGTCGCTCGGCCGCGCGACGATGCCGTTTGCGGTCAGCTCGCGCGCAATCGTTCGCGTGTCGTGAAAACGCTTCGTCGTCAGCAGCGCCTGCGAGGTACGATTCGCATTCGCCACGAATCGCCACAGCACGTACGGCAGATTCGGCCTCGCCAGCGGCCGCCGTTCGAACTGTCCTGTCCATCGGGTGATCACGGCCGGAGCGAGTTTACTTCACGCGACAACAGTGCCTGACCGACCGCTCATCAAATGGGCCGCCCTCGCGCTGGCGGCGGCTCCCGTCGCACTCCTGGCCGTCTCGCTGCTGATCGGGTCGACACCAGACGAAGAGGAGTTTCGATTCGCGGTTCTGACGACGTGGCTGCATGTGCGTGGTGTGATAGAGGGGCATTACGACTTGTGGACGCCGCTGCTCGGACTCGGCATTCCACAACCACTGACGCCGAACTTCTTCCTGCATCCCCTGACCCCGCTGCTGCCCCTCCTCGGACCTGTCGCATGGAGCCGGATGCTCGTCGTCGTCCACACGCTGCTTGGCGCCACCGGCATGTGGCAGTTGACGAAAGCGTTGTCGATCCGTCGAATCGTTCGCGCTGTCTGCGTCATCTCTTTCCTGTTCGCCACGCCTGTTCAGAACTACGTCCTCGCCGACTTCTGGCCTTCCCACTACCTGGTATGGACCTCCGCGCCGTGGATGCTGCTGCTGGCCTGGCGAGCGCTCGGTGCGGAAGGACGTGCTCTGCGACGGACCAGCATCGCGCTCGGTTTGTGTTGTGGGCTGGTCGTCGCGAACACGAACCCGGGGCACATCCTCGTATATGCCACCATCGCGATCGCGGTCGTCGTCGCCAATTGGCGCCGAGTCGTGCCCCGGTGGCGCTGGCTGCTCGCGGCCGCCGCGCTGGCGGCAGCCATTGCCGGACCGACGGTGGCGCAGCTCGCTCACGAGCGGACGTTCTTCGCGGCGGACGTCCAGCGATCGAACGTGCCCGATCCCTTACCCGTCACCGCGCTCTGGGATGCACTGTTCAATCCTCTTGCCCCTCCGACTGACTGGCCGGTGAACGAGCAGCTGCCGTTTACGCGAGCGCTGTTCTTTGGTGGACCGTTCCTGCTGCTCTCGGGCGCGGGCTGTGTGTGGTTCGCGCGAGCGCGACCGGACCTCGTGCTGGCGGTCGTCTCGTCTGCGGTCCTCCTGTTCACCGCTCTCCTGCCCTTGTCGATGGTCTCGGCGAGATATCACTTCCGCGATCCGCTGACGCTCGCCGCAATCGCGGTCGCCGGATTGACGCTCGACAAGCTACTGTCCATTCGCGGCGTTCGTCCTGTTGGAGCGGCAGTCGCCGTTGTTCAAGTAGTCGCGATGTTCGCGTCTGCATGGCCAACGATGTCGCACACATGGCAGCCGGATGCCCGCGCTGCGCAATGGTTTCGCGGCGCGACCGGAGAAACGGCGACCGTCGATCGGCTGCTCGCACTGATGCCACCGCCGGGGCGAATCGTGTTCTCTCCCGAGCTCGATCGCGAAGTGTATGCGCGCGAGCGCCTCGTCGACGGACTCGGCGTCAACGCACTCGCCTATCGAGGCGTGCTGGTCGTCAACGGCTGGTTCAAAGGCATCTCGACCGACTCGATCTCGCCTGACGAGCGCCTCTTCTACGCCCGCATTCGCGCGCCACTGTCGTTGGTTACGACAGATGTCGATCTCGACGTGCTTGGGGTTCGATATGTGGTGGTAACGGCCGGCGATGCGGTGGCTCCCCGGCTGGTCAACCGTGGCACGGTTCGTATGCGAGATGGATCGGAGCTGGTGATATACGAAAACGCGGATGCGTGGCCGGCAGGATTTCTCGTCGATGATATGCGTGCGCCCGATATTCCACTGGCTCCTGGCTGCGAAAACACCCGACTCCTGTGCCACGATTTGACGGCGCTGGCGCAACAACGATCAGCAGAACGCATGACCATCACCCACCGGGGCGGGGCGATCGATGTCGAACTGACACCAACAGGTCGATCTCACCTGCTCGTCATCAGTGAGATGTTTCGTCCAGATTGGGAGGCGACCGTGAATGGCCGCTCGGCGACGGTGACGCCGGTGGCCGGTGCGCTGCTCGGAGTCGAGCTGCCGCCGCGAACGTCGTCGGTCCGATTGCGTTACCGACCGGCCATCGTCGTCGCCGCAACCGCGGTGGCCTGGATTGCATTGCTCGGCGGCATGGCCGCGCTGATTGCGCGCGGGAAGCGGGCACGAACGTCCGTGCGGTCCGGGTGCTGAATCTCCGCGGTCTCTCCCAATGCCAGTCATCGAAGCTCGCAAGCTCGTTCGCCGATTCGGCGCATTCACTGCCGTCGACCAGGTCGACTTCGCCGTCGAGCCAGGAGAAATCTTCGGGTTCCTCGGCCCGAACGGCGCCGGCAAATCGACGACGATCAACATGCTCTGCACGATGCTGCGGCCGACGGCGGGCACGGCGATCATCAACGGCTTCGACGTCATGGGACAGCCCAATCGCGTGCGCCAGTCGATCGGCATCATCTTCCAGGACGCGAGCCTCGACGATCGACTCACCGGCCGCGAGAACCTGCGCTTCCACGCCATGCTCTATGACGTGCCGCACACCGCCTTCGTGCAGCGCGCCGAGGAGCTGTTGATGATGGTGGATTTGGCGGACAAGGCGAAGGCGCTGGTCCGGACCTACTCCGGCGGCATGCGGCGCCGGCTCGAGATTGCGCGTGGCCTGCTCCATCACCCGACGGTGCTGTTCCTCGACGAGCCGACCATTGGACTGGACCCACAAACGCGGCGCCACATCTGGGACTATCTGCTGAAGCTGCGCGCGCGAGAAGGGGTGACGATGTTCATGACCACGCATTACATGAGCGAAGCCGAGCACTGCGATCGCATCGCGATCGTCGACCACGGCAAGATCGTCGCCCTCGACACGCCGCGCATGCTGAAGGCGATGGTGGGCGGCGATCTCGTGACCGTCCACACCTCCGACAACGCGCGGGCGGCGGCACGGCTTGCCACGCTGCGCGGCATCGGCATCCGTACCACCGACGAAAACACGCTGATCATCGAAACGGCGCAGGGCGATCGCTTCATCCCGACGATGGTCGATGTGCTGCGCACAGCCGATCCGCCGATTCAGGTAGAGACCATCGGCCTGAGCCATCCGACGCTCGAGGACGTGTTCGTGAAGCTGACCGGGCACGCGATGCGTGCCTCTGAAGCGGACACGGTGCAGCCGCTGCGCGAGATGGCGCAGATGTGGCTCGGGAAGAAGCGGTAGCGACGTGCGCAACCTGCGCGGCGCCTACACGATCTGGTATCGCGACGTGCTGCGCTTCCTGCGCGATCGCCCGCGCATCGCCGCGTCATTGGCGCAGCCGCTCCTGTTTCTGTTCGTGTTCGGGACCGGCCTCAGTGGCGCGATGTCGGCGGCCACCCAGGGAGCGCTCGACTACCGTCAGTTCATGTTTCCCGGCATTCTCTGCATGGCGGTGCTGTTCACGGCGATTTTCTCCGCGATCTCGGTAGTGTGGGATCGTGAGTTTGGATTCTTGAAAGAGGTGCTGGTGGCGCCGGTGTCGAGGACGGCCATCGCCCTCGGGAAAGTGGCGGGCGGCGCCACCATCTCGATGCTGCAAGGGATCCTCCTCCTGCTGCTGGCGCCGATCATCGGGATTCGATTGCAGGCCGCAACGATCGTCGAGATCATCGGGCTCATGTTGCTGCTGGCGTCGGTGGCCACGGCGTTCGGCCTGGTCATCGCCGCGCGCCAGCGGACGCTGGAGGGGTTTCAGATGATCATGAACTTCCTCCTGATGCCGCTGTTCTTCTTGTCGGGTGCCTTCTTTCCGCTGCGCGACGTGCCGGCGTGGATGGCATGGTTGTCTCGTATCGATCCGGTCACCTACGGCGTGGACTCAATCCGTGGGGCCGCGCTGCGCCACACCGTGCCGCCCGGACTGCTCGCCACGGTGACGCTGTATCCGGTCGCGACAGACGTGGTGGTGATGGGAGTGCTGGCGGTGGCGTTCGTTGTGCCGGCGGTCTGGTTGTTCGGAAGGCAGGACTAGGAGCGGCTTGAATTTTCGATGTTCGATTACGATTCTCAAATCTCACATCGAACACCCTCACATTCGCTTATGGATCGCACCTTCCTGCTGATTGGCGCGCTCGCCGGTTTCCTCGGCGTGACCTTTGGCGCATTCGGCGCGCACGCGCTGCGCGAACGGTTGTCGTCAGAGATGCTCGCCGTCTTCGAGACCGGCGTGCGGTATCAGATGTACCACGCGCTCGCGCTGCTGCTGGTATCGGCGATGATGCCGCGCATGGGCGGCTGGCTGGTCGTCTCCGCCGGGTGGCTCTTCACCGCCGGCATCGTGCTCTTTTCCGGAAGCCTCTACGTGCTGGCGCTGACCGGCATCACGATCTTCGGCGCCATCACGCCGGTCGGCGGACTCGCGTTTCTCGCCGGGTGGGCCTGCCTCGCCATCGCCGCGGCGGCGCTGTGATCCACCAGGAGTCAGGAATCTGGAATCAGGATTCAGGGCTGGTTAAGGGCTCAGGTCTCCTTGGTTGGCGTTGTGCGCGCTCGGGATTGCGTCGTCCCAAACGCGGACACCGCATCGCGGGACGGCGCCGCACCGACGCGATCAACCGGCGGAATGTGGCGCAATCGAGCCTCTTCGCCGTGTGGCACAGGCTTTGACCAGATATCGCCCCGGCTACCCATGGTAGATATCGCCCGCGACCCCGCTATTCGCCGCCGCAAACGTCTGCGCCAGGCGCTGCTCGCTGTTGTCGGCCTGATCGTCGCCGGCGCCATTTCGGTCGCGCTCGCCCGCATGCAGCCGGCGGCGCCCACCGTCGATCGCGCGACCTTGCTCATCGACACGGTCAGGCGTGGAGCGCTCGTGCGCGAGGTGCGCGGACTCGGCACGCTCGTCCCCGAGGACACGCGGTGGATCCCGGCGGTGACCGACGGCCGCGTCGAGCGCATCCTGCTGCGCCCCGGCGCCCGCGTCACCGCCGATTCGGTGCTCCTCGAGCTCTCCAATCCGCAGGTGGAACAGGAAGCGCAGACGGCCCGTCTGGCGCTGCAATCGGCCGAAGCCGCACTCGAGAACCTGCGCGTGCAGCTGCAGAACGACCTGCTCACGCAGGAGGCGCAGCTGGCGGCGCTCAAGGCCGACTTTCAGCAGGCGCGAATGGATGCGGACGCCAACGAGGCGCTGGCCAAGGAGAAGCTGGTCTCCTCACTGCTCCTGCGTCAGTCGCAGGTGAAAGCTGACGCGCTCAAGACGCGCGTCGACATCGAAGAGCGGCGGCTCAAGTCGGCCAACGACTCGCTCGAGGCCCGACTGCGAGTACAGCGGGCCGCCGTCGACCAGGCCAGAGCCGCGGCGCAACTGCAAGAGAGCCGGCTGGCCTCGCTGCGCGTGCGCCCCGGCTTTGCCGGCGTGCTGCAGCAGGTGCCGGTCGAAGTCGGCCAGCAGGTGGCACCGGGGCAGAACCTCGCACGCGTCGCCGATCCGATGCGTCTCAAAGCGGAGTTGAAGATTCCCGAGACGCAGGCCAAGGACATCGACATCGGTCAGCCGGCGCAGATCGACACGCGCAACGGGGTGATCGCCGGCACGGTCAGCCGCAAGGATCCGGCCGCCGCGAACGGAACGGTGACCGTCGACGTCACTTTGACCGACGAGTTGCCGCGCGGTGCGGTGCCCGACCTGAGCGTGGACGGTACGATTCAGCTCGAACACCTCACCAACGTGCTCTACGTCGGCCGTCCGGCGTTCGGTCAGGATCAGAGCACCATCAGCATGTTCAAGCTGACCGGCGACACCGGATACGCGTCACGCGTGCAGGTGCACGTTGGCCGCAGCTCGGTGAACACCGTGGAAATTACTTCCGGCCTCAATCAGGGCGACCGGGTCGTGTTGTCGGATATGTCCGCCTGGGACGCGGTCGATCGCGTCAGGCTGCGTTAACGCGTTCGGATCGTTCGGGTCGTTCGGATCGTTCGGGGTCGTTCGGGTGCACCGACGGGCGTCAGAGACATTGCACCGACGGCGTCAGAGGATCTTGCACCGACAAGCGTAACAGAGCATCGCACCGTCAGGGAGTAACGGATGAATCAGCAGCCGTTGATCCTGCTCGAGAACGTGAAGAAGGTCTTCTACACCGATGAAGTGGAGACGCTCGCCCTCGACAACGTCAACATCGAGATCGGGAAGGGCGAATATGTGTCGATCGCCGGACCGTCAGGCTGCGGCAAGTCGACGCTGCTGTCGATCCTCGGCCTGCTCGACACGCCGACCGAGGGGCAGTACACGCTGAACGGCAAGCCGGCGACGAGCCTGACGCTCAACGAACGCGCGCGCGTGCGCAATCGCGAGGTCGGCTTCATCTTTCAGAGCTTCAACCTGATTGGCGATCTCACCGTCTACGAAAACATCGAGCTGCCGCTTACCTACCGCGGGATGCCGTCGGCGGAGCGACGAAAGCGCGTGACTGATGCGCTGGAGCGGGTCGGCATGGCCCATCGCGCCAAACACCTGCCGTCACAGCTGTCCGGTGGTCAGCAGCAGCGCGTCGCCGTCGCCCGCGCCATCTGCGGCGAGCCGTCGATCCTGCTCGCCGATGAGCCCACCGGCAACCTCGATTCGAAGAACGGCGAGGCGGTGATGGATCTGCTGCGCGACCTGCACCGGTCAGGTTCGACCATCTGCATGGTCACGCACGACGCGCGCTACGCGTCGCACGCCGAACGCACCATTCACCTCTTTGATGGTCGCGTCGTCGAAGAATCGGTGACGGCGGGCTGACGCCCATGCGCGTGCTGCTCACCGACATCAGATATGCCGTCCGGCAGCTGAAACACACGCCCGCGTTCGCCCTGTTCGCCTCCCTGTCGCTGGCGATCGGCATCGGCGGCAACGCCGCGGTCTTCAGCGTGCTCGACGCGCTCTTCCTGCGTGCGCCCGCAGCCGTCGCTGAACCCTCCCGGCTCGTCGAGGTCAACCGCACGTTCGGGTCGCAGCGGTTTGGAAACCAGTCGTATCCGAATTACGCGGACTACCGCGATCGCAACCAGGTCTTCGACGGTCTGGCGGCATACAAGCCCACCAGCGAGCCGTTCGGCCTCAGCACCGGCGATCTGGTCGACCGCGTCAACGGCAGCTCTGTGTCCGGCAATTACTTCGCCGTGCTCGGCACGCGAATGTTTCTCGGCCGCGGCTTCAATGCCGACGAGGATCGCCTGAACGCACCACTGCCCGTGACGGTAATCACCTACGGCTTGTGGCAGACGCATTTCGCCGGCGATCGGCACGTGATCGGGCGGACCGTTCGCCTGAACAACCGCCCGTTCACGATCGTCGGAGTGACCCCACCGGGATTCCATGGCCACACGATGGCGACGACCGACCTGTGGATTCCGCTGTCGGCCCGCGTGATCGCGTTGAGCAGCGGCAACGACACGGAAGCGACGGCGCCGATCTCTTCGTCGAGGCGTGGCGTGTGGTTGCTGGCCGTTGGCCGCCTGAAGGCTGGTGTCTCGATCGAGCAGGCGCGCAGCGACATGACGCGCATTGCCCGCGATCTGGAGCGCGAATACCCGGATGACAACCGAGGTGTCGGCGTGGCACTGAGTCGCGCGCTCATTGTACCCGCGCAGGTGGCCCCAATCGCCGGCGTCTTCCTGGCACTGTTGTTCGCGCTGGTCGGACTGGTGTTGCTGATCGCGGTCGTCAACGTGACCGGGATGATGCTGACGCGCGGCGCCGGCCGGACACGCGAGGTGGCCGTGCGGTTAGCGCTCGGCGGCTCGCGTAACCGCGTGATCGCGCTGCTGTTGACCGAACCCCTGTTGATCGCCGCGATCGGCAGCGCGGTGGGTGTGGCGCTCTCCTACGGCCTGATCCGGATCCTGCGCGCCGTTATTCCGGTGCTGCCAATCTCGGTCGCTATCGACGTACAGATCGACTGGCGCGTCGTCATCTTCTCGGTGTTGCTCGCCTTCGTCGTCGGCATCTGTTGCGGGCTCGTTCCCGCGTACCAGTCCTCGGACGTCGATCTGTCGTCAGCGATCAAGCCCGACGGCCACGCCAAGTGGCGACGGTTACGCCTGCAGCACACGTTCATCGTGGCGCAGGTGGCGATGTCGGTGCTCCTGGTCGTCGTCGGGCTCCTGCTGTTTCGATCGCTCCGGAATGTCGACAGCATCGATCCCGGGTTCGATATTCGACACCTCGACGCGGTCACCATCGATTTGCGTCTCGGTGGCTACAGTCCCACCCGGCGCGAACGGTTCTGGAACGAACTGCTGGCACGCGTGGGCCAGGTCGCCAACGTGGAACGCGCGGCGCTCAGTCAGATGATTCCGCTGACGACCGAGGCGTGGAGCAACGGACCGGTCCGACCGGCGGGAACGGCATTCGACATTCGGTCTGCTGTCTTTCCCGACTGGAACGCGGTCTCACCGGCGTACTTCACGACGACGCGGATCCCGATCGTGCGCGGACGGGCGTTCACGACGGAGGACCGCAGCAACAGTCCCGCCGTCATCATCATCAACGAGACGCTGGCCAGGCGCCTGTGGGCAGGCCAGGACCCGGTCGGTCAGCCGGTCATCCACCGGCACGGGCCGCCGCCCGGTGCTGACCGCATTCTGCAGGTCGTCGGCGTCGCCAAAGATACGAAGTACAGCACGCTCGGCGAAGCGCCACAACCCTACGTCTACATGCCGCTGGCACAGCGTTCATCAGACGCACCTGCCGATACCTCGCTGCTCGTGAGAACCAACGGTGGATCGGCGTTGGCGGGCATCCTCGGCGTGCTGCAAGACATCGACCGAGACTTGCCAATCGTGCGCGCCGGCCGCCTTCCCGAACTGGCGGCGTTCAGTCTGCTTCCGCATCGCGCAGTCACGTGGCTCGCTGCCAGCGTCGGCGCAATCGGTCTGCTGCTGGCGGCAATCGGTTTGTACGGTGTGAGCGCCTACAACGTGACCCGTCGGACCCGTGAGATTGGAATCCGAATCGCCGTTGGCGCTGCCACGGGACAGGTAATGCGCCTCGTTATCGGTGGCACGGCGGCGCTTACGGCAATAGGTGCCGGCATAGGTCTGCTCCTCGCGGCCGCGGGCGGACGGTTGCTCTCCGTATTTCTCTATGGCATCGGACCATTGGACGCCGCTTCGTTTGCCGGAGGCGCTTTGCTGCTGACCATCGCCGCCGTCGTGGCGAGCATTGGCCCCGCGCGACGCATGTCGATCCGGTGGTCGCGTTGAGGGCGGAGTGAGGGCGAAATCCCAAATCCCAATGACCAAACCCCAAAACACAAATCGGAGTTGGGGTTTCGCACTTGGGATTTGGGATTTGGGATTTGGGATTTGAGGAACTGAAGGACTCCTCATGTTCGAGATGCTGTTCCAGGACATTCGCTACGGTGTACGCGCGTTGCGGCGCTCACCCGGATTCACCAGTGCCGCCGCCCTGACGCTCGCGCTCGGGATCGGCGCCACCACCGCGATCTTCACGGTGTTCAATGCCGTGCTGCTGCGCCCGCTCTCCTATCGCGACGCCGACCAACTGTTCGTGATCCAGGAGATGCGCCGGCAGGAGGAGCGGATCCCCGTCAACGCGCTGCATTTTCGTGAATGGCGTGCCGCGGCGCGATCGTTCGACGACATGGCGCTCATCGGGCCGGAATCATTCACGCTCAGCGCCGACGGTCGCAGCGAACCGGCGCGGGTTCAGGTCGCACGCGTCTCGCCGAGTCTCTTTCGCACGCTTGGCACCCAGCCCGCGCTCGGTCGAGCGTTTCTGGAATGGGAGGACGTCGAGGGACGGGATCGCGTGGTCGTGCTGACGTTCGAGTTCTGGAAGACGCGGTTCGGTGGCGACCCGCAGATCATTGGACGACGCGTCGCGCTCGACGGGGTCGCGCACGAGATCGTCGGGGTGCTGGGCGCAGGACAGAACCTTCCCAAACTGCAGCATCTGTACACGGTCGAAACGTCTATCGATCGCCCGCAGATGTGGAAGCCATTCGCCGCGACGGAACGCGACCTGCGGCCACTCGCCGCGTTCAACTACATTGCGATTGGTCGGTTGAAGCCGGGCGTGACCGAGCCACGCGCCACTCAGGAACTGAACGCCATCCAGACGCAGGTCGCGGGCGCGTCGCCGCCGGAGCCGTTTCGTGCGGCGCTGATTCCGCTGACGGAGCAGATTGTGGCCCGGTCAAATGGCTCCCTGCGTCTCGTCTTCGCCGCCGGTGTGTTCGTGCTCCTCATCGCGTGCGTCAACGTCACCAATCTGCTGCTGGCGCGCGCCAGGCGACGCGAACGCGAATTCGCGATCCGTCGCGCCGCAGGGGCGCATCAGTTCAGGCTCGTGACGCAGACGCTCGTGGAAACGTTGCTGCTCTGCACGATTGCCGCGACGATCGCCGTGCCCGTCGCGGCGGTGCTCGTCGACGCACTCAAGGCGTACTCGCCGGTCGACATCCCGCGCATGGACGAAGCGACGTTCGACTTGCCGGTTCTAATCTTTACGTTTTTCGTGACCGTCGTCGGGGGGCTGGCGATTGGCGTGGCGCCCGCCTGGCGCGCGGCTCGGGCCGACGCTGCAGAACTGCTGCGAGCGTCGGCAGTCACCGCTGTCGGTAGCGCGGGGATTGGCCGGTTCCGCTCGCTGCTGGTCGGCATCGAAGTTGGTGCCAGCGCCGCGTGTCTGATCGCCGGAGCGTTGCTCTTGAACAGCTTCGCGCACCTGATGTCGGTCGATCGCGGCTTTTCGATCGACCGGATCATCACAACCGACTTCTTTCTGCCTCCCCTGCGCTACTCGGCCGACGCCGGTTCCCCGTTGTTCGTCGCGGCCCCACGTGCCCTTCGCTACCTCGAGACGCTCGAACAGCGTGTGGGCGCACTCCCGGGCGTGACGTCTGTTGGGTTAACGGACGCATTGCCGCTGAGTGGCGTGTCGAACACCGCGATTCTGGTCGAGGGATCGACGCTGCCGCGCCCGCAGCGACCGGTCGCGATGATTCGATTCGCGGATCGCGGCTATTTCCAGACGATGGATATCGCACCCGTCGCCGGACGGCTGCTCCAGGAGGAAGACGCCGGCCGCGGTGTCGCCGTGATCTCGAGCCGCACCGCCCGACGGTTATGGCCGCAACAGAATCCACTCGGGAAGCGATTCCGCTACGGACCTGACGACTCCTCGCTTATCGAAGTGGTCGGCGTCGTCAACGACGTCCGTGCCGTGGCGCTGGCGCAGGATCCGCCGCTGCACGTCTATCGGCCGCCGGCCGACTACTTCTACGGACGCGCAAGTCTGGCCGTGAAGACGGCCGCCGATCCGACTGCGGTCGCGACGTCGATTCAGCGGATTATGCGCGAGCTCGATCCGGAGCTTGCGGTACCGACGCCACGCACGATGGCCGACATTGTCGACGCGTCGGTAGCCCAGCGCCGTTTCCAGATGATCCTGGTGACGCTGCTGGCGGCTACGGCCGCGTTCCTCGCGGCCATTGGCGTCTATGCTGTTGCGGCCAACGCGGTCACCGCGCGGCTGACCGAGTTCGGCGTCCGCATCAGCCTGGGCGCGAATTCCGCGAACATTCGCCGACTCGTCCTGCGCGGCGCGCTGCGTCCCGTCGTGTTCGGCCTCGCCGGCGGCATTCTCGTGTCGATCGGCTTCGGCCGATTGCTGCGGGCGCTGTTGTTCGAGGTCTCGCCGACCGATCCGCTGTCGGTTGCCGCAGCCAGTGTCCTGCTGATCGTGGTGACCGCAGTCGCGACGCTCGCGCCGGCGCAGCGAGCCGCGCACGTCGATCCGGTGATCGCCTTGAGGGCCGAGTAGGCGCGCTATACTGCTCTCAAATCGTATGCAGCCGAAGGTGTTGATGTCGGTGGAGGAATACCTGCACACCTCGTTCGAGAACGCCGATTGCGATTTCGTGGATGGCGAAGTCATCGAGCGCAATATGGGTGAGCTCCCTCATGCCTTGCTGCAGGGCGAGCTGTTGTACCGGCTACGACAGATCGCTGCCACGCTCAACCTGCTCGTGATTCCGGAAATCCGTATACAGGTGTCACGCACCCGTTTTCGCGTTGCTGATGTGGCGGTATGGCGGCCCGGCCCGATCGGGATGCGCATTCCAACGATCCCGCCTCTGCTCGTCGTGGAAATCCTGTCAGCGGAGGATCGTCTCATTCGCCTGCAACCGAAGATTCGCGACTATCTCACCTACGGCGTCGAGTGGCTGTGGGTCATCGATCCCGATGAACGGCGGGCGCTGACGTACTCACCGGCGGATCCGGCCGGAACGCTCGTCACCGAGCTGCGCACGACGAATCCTGAGATCGTCATCTCGCTGGCCGACCTCGTCGCCGCACTCGATCGCGAATCCTGAGGCGCCCCAGCCGCCGGTTCCTTGGAAGGAATGTGTTTCCCTTCGTGTCCTTCGTGGAGTGCCGGCAGGCCTTCGTGGTTGCCAACTCAAGTGGCATCGGTCTAAGAGACTATGGCGGCGCCGCGCTGCCCCCTGTAGAAGAACAACGCATCCCCACGATCGCGTTCGATCGTCGATCCATCCGCCAGCCTGAAGCGCTGGCGCGAGTGAGGCTCGATCGCCAGCCCTTGCAGGATCTCGCGTGGAACGAACGAGTACACCGCCCCGGAATCGATCAGAAAATCGATGGCGACGCGCCGGTCCGGCTGTACCGGATTCGCCAGTTCAATGGAGAGGACGGTGAGCCCCGTGGCGCATTGTAGTCGCCCCAACGCTCCTGTCCGCGCCGACGAGGCGCTCTAATTCGTGGCGCCGCGGCCCGGCGGCGCGGGCGGGTTCTTCGTCGCTGCGTCCCAGTGCTCCTGGATCAGCCCGTTCTCCACACGCAGCATGTCGAACCAGTACGCGGGATACGTCTTGGTCGGATCGTCAGGGTCCTTGTTCTCGCGCTTGACCAGATAGAACACGTACTGGCCGCTCGGCACGATGAGGGTGGGCTTGTTCTTCCACTCCGGCTTGAGCGGCTCCGGCTTGCGGATCTTGCTGAAGAAGTCGACGAAGCCGTCGCGCCCGGTCGGGACATTGGGATTGTGCTGGATATAAATGGGCGCCATCACTTTCGCCGCAAGCTCCACGTGCCCGTATTGCAGGATATCCCTCATCTCCACGTTGGTGATGTCGACGTTCTTCTTCTCCTGCGCCGACAGGTTGAACTTCACCTTGTCGTAGTCGATCCCGTCAGGCGCGCCGCCGCGCGGCGTGTTCGGATTCTTCAGCGCATAGTCCCAATGCTCCTGCACCTTGCCATTCTGCAATCGCAGCATGTCGTAGGTGTTGTACTTGTAGGTCTTCGACGGGTCAGTTGGATCTTTGCCCTCGCGCTCCCAGATCAGCACGACGAAATCGCCTTTGGCGAACTGCACGACGGGCGGATTCGGCAGCTTCGCCGGAATGGGATTGATTGGCGGACCCAGTCGGCTGAAGAACTTCACGAATCCATCGCGGCCGGTCTGGATGTTGATGTTGTGCTGAATGTAATCCTCGGCCTGATACTTCGGCGCCAGCTCGAGATGCCGTCCGGCGATCACCTCGCGCCACCAGTCGAGCACGAACTGCAGGTTCTCCTTCTCTCTGGCCGTCATGTTGTTCGACGTCGCCTGCGCACGCGCCGGCGGCGCCACACACAGCAGCACGAACAACGCGGCACATGTTCCGGTGACCAGCTCGAGTCGTTTCATGTTATCAGCCCCCGTAGTAAATCTTCTCGCCCAGCTCCTTCAGCCAGCAGATCGCTTCGTCGGCGCGCCCGCTCGGCGCGACCTTGACCGCTGCTTCGACGACTTCACCGACGAACAACGTGTGGTCGCCGCGCTTCACCGCGTCGACGACCTTGCATTCGACGTGGGCGGGCGCCTTGTCGAGCACCGGTGCCTGCACAACGCTCCCAGCTACGAACGACTCGCCGCCAATCGTGCTCCCTTCCACTGCGGCTGGCTTGAAGAACGTATAGGCGAGCTTCGTGTCGCCCTTCGGAATGACGTTGAGCACGAACTCACCCGATTCCCCGATCAGCCCGTGCGTCTGAGAATCGGTCTTCACGCCAATGGCGACCAGCGGCGGCGCGAACGACGCCTGCGTGACCCAGTTGATCGTGGCCGCGGTCATGCGGCCGTCCTTGCCGCGTGCGCTGAGCACGAACAGCCCGTATGGAATCATCCGCAATGCGGTCTTCTTGGCGTCAGCATCCATCAGGCGCCTCCCGGAAGGGATCAGGTATCAGGAATCAGGCTGTCCGGAAAGAGGCCGGTCCCGCGTATTACCGTGCGGTTTGCTGCGTCGCACCATCGCCCGGACAGACGAACCCGTCCACGCCCGCTCGTGTCGCCGCGCACGCACTCGCCGAGGCGGGCACGTCGCGGGAGTAGAACACACGGAACGTGTCGCCAGCTTTCCTGTTGAAGTCGTAGACGATGATCGGGTCGCGCTTGACCGTGTCGCCCGATTGCATGCCGTAGTTCATCGAAATCGCGGCCGGTGGATACAGCGCTGGCGGGATGTTTGGCAGAGCGGCGAATTCACTTCCGCGAACCATTGCCTTCTTGATTGGCGCCACGAGCGAATTCGGTGTATAGGCGGTCGCCACCGCCACCCCAACGTAGTTGCGCAAGTAGCTGTTCTCGATGACCGCAACGCCGTCGCCGCGTCCGAGCTCCGGCTCGACGCGCGCCAGGAATGGACTGGCGATGCCGACGCGCATCCCCTGAATGTTCGCCCGCCTGACGGTGACCGACTTCGCGACGTAATTCGCGAACCACAACCCGGTCGGCGCTTCATTCGTGCTGCTCAGGACGCCCGGATCACCACGCACGATGAGGTCTTCAATGACCAGACGATCGGTCGGAAACGCCGTTACCGCGTGACGCGTCGTGTGCCACACACGCACGTCGTTCAACGTCCCATTCCACCCGATGGCCACCCCCGTCTGGATGGCCCCATACGCCTCGTTGCCGCTGAACTCGCGCACCGGCGCCTCGGTCGTATCGAGCTCGGCGAACGCTCCCGGCTGGCTCGGATCGGCGCCTTTGAGCTTCGGAATCCGCACGGTCCCGAGCGAACCGGCCGCCAACCCGAATCCGAACACATCGACGTTGGCGGCGACGTTGTCCTTGACGATGTTATTCGGGCCGCGCATCCAGAAACCTGCGCCTTCGCCGCCGGGATCGTTGGTCGCGCCGCCGTACCCGCTGCGCGGCGCGAAGTCGCCCGATCCGGGCGAGCGCATCGCGAAGTTGTGGACGAACTCGTCGAAGCTCTCGGTCCCGTCCTCGGCCACGATCGCGGCGCCGTGGGCGTTGTAGACGACGTTGTCCCTGATCAGCCCGTAATGCGAGTTGTGGATGGTGATCCCCCACTTCGATGCACCATCGACGGCGTTGCCGATGAGCGTGAATTGATATCCGCTCGCTGGCGGAGTCGACGGGCCGAACGCGTGATGGAAGTGGATCGAATAGCGGCCGATCTGGTTCGTTCCGATGCGCACGAGTCGTCCCGAGGTGTCCCACTCCGTGTTGTCCAGCACGCCCATGCGGGTGCGGCCCATGTCCTTGAACAGCGCGTAGCGGATGTCGACGTCGGGCCGTTCGACGAACATCGTGTGGCCACGTGTGCCTTGCGGGTTGGCGGAGCGGACGATGACGTTGCGGCTGATGTTGCCGACGTGCGGCAGGAACTCGAGCGTGCCGTCGGGCGTGCGCGCTCCCTTGTGATCGAACTGCAGCGGCATCGTCAGGGTGACGGTGGTGCCGGCAATCGCCGCGATCGTCAGCTCCTCCCAGCGCGGTGAGTAATTCGTGCCGCGTTCATTCTGTCGCAGTTGCCTCGTGTCCGGCAGCACGAGGCGATCGCCGAGACGCCAGCCACTCACCGGACGCTCGAGCGTCAGCGTCGTCTGACCGGCGAGCGGCTCGGCAGCCAGACGCACGAACGTCGGGCTCTTCTCCGCGCCGGCCATCCGGATCGTGCCGAGACCGATCAGGCCCGTACCGAATTGCCCAGGATCGATCGACGTGTTGAGCGGCTGGTCCGCGATGATCAGTTCGGCCGTGGCGATGTCGGTGACCGGAAGTTGCGGCGTCCCGATCTCGAGACGCGCGCCCTCGAGGACCGTGATCGTCCCTACCTTCAGTCGCGTGTTGATGTCGGTCCGGAACGTCAACGCACCTTCGACGTCGACGCACTTCAGCGCGGCGTCGGACGAGATGTCGTAGGTGATGGTGTGTCCGGGTTTGATGAGCACGCCTTCGCCCACAGCAGGGACGCGGCCGGTCGACCAGGTGGCAGGGTTCGACCACGCACCGCTGGCCATGGAGGCGACGGTCGCGTCAGCACAGAAGCGCGGGATGCCTTGAGGAATGCCGCTGGCGGGCGCGATGTGCGCGTGCGTCTGCGCAACTGCCGGCGCCGCGACCAGCCACACTGCCATCATGACGAATGAAGGGCGCATAGAGATGGAGAATACGGTAGCGCCGGACGCGTGAGGCTGGCAAGGAGCGCCGAGAGGTGTCCGGAAGAGGGCTGAGGCCTCCATCCTGGCCCAGCCCTGAATCCTGACACCTGAATCCTGATTCCTACACTGCTAGAAGGCGAACTCCGCAGCCAGTCTGAACACCCGCGGGTTCATGTACGCGTTCGGCGTCCGCCACCCGGTGATATTCGGCACGAACGTCGTGTTGTAGAAGAGGATCGTGTTGCTGTTCGCCAGGTTGTAGATGTCGAGCCCCCCAGTGAGCCGCCGACCGCCGAGGCGGACGATCTTCTTCAGGCTCAGGTCCATCTGCCGGTTGCGCCCGCCGTAGAGCGTGCCTGGCGTCACCAGGTTCGCGTTGAACGGCCCGCCAGTCAACGGGCGGCCGATCTCCTGCGCGATCGCCTGGCCGAAGGCGTCGGTGGCGGTGAAGGTGAAGTTCGCGGGAAGTGAACCACCGAGCTGGTCGGTGCTGGCGTTATTGGGGGTGCCGTTGAGGATCACGCGGTCGCGATACACGCCGCTGATCAACACGTCGATTCTCGGGATGACGTAGGACGCCAGGCCGTTAAATGACGTTTGGATGGGCGACTCGACGTGGCAATAGGGGTTGAGGATGTAGCGAGCCTCTTCGGGTACCGCCGCGCGGATGTCGCACCAGTCGTTGACCACCTTGCCAGTGCTCGTGCCGCCGGAGAAGGTAAAGCCGCCGAGGTTCCGCACACTCACCGTCACATCGACGCCGTTGAAGACGCGCGTGTCGTCGCCGACGTCCTTCGTCGACTTGATCAGCAGATCCTGCGGTCGCGCAAACGCCGTGGGCGTCAGGTTGTACAGCGGCCCGACCCTGCTGCTGCCTCCCGGCAGACGCTGATCGCTCACCGTCACGAAGAAGGGGGTCACATCGTTGGGCCCCACGTTGAGATTGTCGGTCACCGTGCCGCCTGTCGTGAACATGGTGAAGGAGCGGCGATAGTAGCCGACTTCAACCGACGCCTTCGGGAAGATCTGCTGCTGCACCGACGTGCCGAACGACCAATCCGATGGCCGCACGCCCCAGCCACTGATCACACCCGGGTCATAGTTGGCGCCGACCAGATTCTGCGAGCCGAACAGGATGTTGCTGATCTGACCGCAGGAGTCCCTCGTCGGGTCGATTGGTGTCACGCCAACGAGGTTCTGCGCGAGCGGATTCGTCAGATCACAATTGGGCACGAAGTCGCGGTTGGCGTCGATCCACGTGCGCGTCACCGAGGGGTTGGCAAAAGCGGCGGCGGCGCCACCCGGGATCCGGAGCGACGGGTTGGCACCAGGAAGGAGGTTGCCGACGCTCGCGCCCTGCAGGTACTTGCCGAGGTTCACCTTGAGCGAGGTCTTGCCGTTGCCGAACAGGTCATAGGCCGCGCCCATCCGCGGCGTGATGTCGTTGTAGCCGGTCACGCCCTTGGCCTTGTCGAAATGGGCACCGGGGAAGAACCGGCCCGCCGGCTGCGTCACCTCCGGGAACCAGCTCCACGGATGGTCGTATCGCACGCCGCCCTGCAGCGTCAGCCGCCCGAGCGTCCACTGGTCCTGCGCAAAGAATGACGCCATGGCCGCACGCCCGTTGTTGAAATACGGGTTCGCGTACTCGGTGATTGAAATCGGGGCCCCGCGAGTCAACGTGAACGCCAGCGCTTGCGTGTTCGAGTGAATCTCGCGGTCGTCGCGCCACCAGTTGCCCTGGTAGCCGAACTTCATGCTGTGCGATCCGGTGATGTACGAGGTGTTGAAGAACCAGTTGGCCCCGTCGGTCCTGTTGAGCAACCAGTTCTGCGACCGGTACGTCATCGTCCCCACTTGACCGGTCGGGTTGATCACGGCCTGGGTCTCGGTGACGCGAATCAAATCGCGCGTCGGATTCGGATCGAGCTCGCGGTCGCCCCACTGGTAATAGGTGTTGCCAAGGCCCGCTTCCAGCAGGAGCCTGTTGGTGAACGGCGACGTCCAGCGGAGCGTTTGCACACGCTGCGGACTGAACTCGCCATGACCATCGGCTTCCGGCGCCGTCGTCGAAGACGGCGATCCGCTGAACGAGGCCGTGCCGGTGCAGGTACGGCAGACCGGCTGCTCATCCCACGAACCGGTGATCTTGTGCTTCTGCGACACCTGCCAGGTGATGCGCGGCGTGTAGTTCTCCCACTGGCGATCGTAAAAAGCGGGCTTGCTGAAGTCGGGATCGTAATTCCACTTCGTCGGGTCGCCCGCGCTCCTGTTGTAATAGACGTTCAGGATGTTGCGGCGCGACCCCTGCTCGCGGACGCTCATGTAGTACCAGAGCTTGTCCCTGAGGATCGGTCCGCCGACGGCCGCATTGAAGTCGTAGACGTGGTAGGTCGGATTCGGAGCGCCCGCGCCTTTCGCCTTCAGCGCGTCGGTGTAGTTGTTCGACTGCATTCCCCGGGAGAAGCCGGAGGCCGCCACCAGGCCCGACAGGTTGTTGCCGCCCTGTTTCGGCACGATGTTCATCTGCACGCCCGCCGTTTCCGATTCACCGAGCCCGCCCGACGTGGTCACCGACACTTCCTGCGCGTTGCCGATATCGGCCGTGTAGTTCGGCGGCTGGTTGCCGCCGGGAGGGTTGCTGATGTTCAGACCCTCGACGGTGAGCCGCGACTCGACGCCGCGCCCGCCATGCACCGGGAAGATCGCGAACACCGGGCCGGTGTTCACGTCGGTGATGTTCGCCTGCAGACCTGGCACCGCTGTGAGGATATAGCTGTAGCTGCGGACCGCCGGCAGGCTCCGCATCGTCTCGTTGTCGAGCGTGACCTCGCGCTTCGTGCTCTGCACGTCGACGACGGGTGTTTCGCCGGTGACGGTGATCGTCTCCTGCACCCCGCCGACGCGCATGTCCGCGTCGATCTTCACGACGCCGCTGCCCGACAGGATCACGCCGTCGCGCTTCACCGTCGTGAAGCCGGGCAGCCCGAACGTCACGCTATACGTGCCCGGCTGCAGCGCCTCGATGCGGTAGTTGCCGGCGGAATCAGTAGTTGCCGTGCGGACCTTCTCGATGAGCACCGGACTCGACGCTTCGACCGTCACACCCGGCAGCACCGCGCCGGAGGTGTCTTTTACGGTTCCGGACAGCGTGACCTGTGCCCAGGTGACGCTCGGAACGATCACGACGCACGCAGCAATACACAACGCTTTCGCGATCAGACGCATCTCTCTCCTCTTTCGATTTTTGATCTTTGATCTCTGATCTTTGATTTCGAGCATCGATTCGATTCGTCGCCAAAGCGTGCCTGAAAATCAAAAATCAAAGATCGGAGATCAAAGATGATTTAAAACGCGAACTCCGCGCTCAGACGGTACACGCGCGGATTCATGTAGCCCGACGTCCCGGGCCATGAGCCCGACGGGGTGGCTCCGGGCGCGGTCGGCACGAACGTCGGGTTGAAGAACAGCGTCACGTTGTTGTTCAGCAGGTTGTACATGTCGATGCCAACCGTCACCCGCTGGCTGCCGAAGCGGAAGAACTTCTTCGCCGAGAGGTCGACCTGACGGATGCGGGGCCCGTATAGCTGGCCGGGTGAAAGCAGGTTCACCTGCGGCGCCGTATTCGTCAGCGGGCGACCGAGTTGCGCGGCCGCCGCTGCGAGGTCAGCCGGGCCGAGGGTATACGTGGCCGCGAGCGAGGTGATCTGGTCGGTGCCGATGTTCGGCTTGTCCTGGATCACCGAGCTGACATTCACGTCGGCTTTCGGAATCGTGTAGCTGGCAAGGCCGCGGAACGACGTCAGCCAGGGCGAGGTCTGATGGCAATACGGATTCAGCAGGTAGGCCTCGGGAACGGCCGCGCGAACCGCGCAGAAATCGTTTTCGACCTTCCCCGTGCTGGTGCCGCCAGAGAACGTCACGCCTCTCGCGTTGCGCAGGTTGAACGTCACGTCCACACCGTTGTACACGCGCGTGTCGTCGCCGACATCCTTCGTCGCCCTGACGAGATTGCTCACGCGACCGAACACGCTTGGCCTGAGGTCGTACAGAGGCCCGACCCTGTAGCCGCCGCCGCCAGGCAGGCGCGGGTCCGAGGGCGCCGTCAGGAAAAACGTATCGATATCATTCGGCGATACCAACACGTTATCGGTGACCGTGCCGCTCGTGGTGAACTGCGTCAAGGAGCGGCGATTGTAGCCGACCTCCACGGACGCACGTGGGAACAGCTCCTGCTGAATCGACGCGGCGAAGGTCCAATCCGAGGGACGCACGCCCCAGCCACTGAGGAGGCCGGAATCGATCTGGTTGATCAACTGCGTCGAGCCGAACGCCAGGTTGTCGATCGGGCCGCAGAGATCGGCACCGACTTGCAGGTTCGGATTCTTCAAGTCGCAATCGGGGACAAAATTGCCATTGAAGTCGAGCCAGGTCCTGCTGACACAGGGGTTGGTGAAGCCAAGCGCTCCGAACAAGCACAGACCCGTGGTCGACAGCCCGTTGCCAAACGGAATCCGAAGCGCCGGGTTCGCCGCATACGCCAGATTGCTGACGCTTGCGCCCTGGAGATACTTTCCGAGGTTCACCTTGAGCGAGGTCTTGCCGTTGCCGAACACGTCATAGGCGGCGCCCATGCGCGGCGTGATGTCGTTGTAGCCGGTCACACCGTCGGTCTTCGGAAAACTGGCCCCCGGAAAGAACCGGCCCGCCGGCTCGACCTGCGCCGGGAACCAGCTCCAGGGCCGGTCGTAGCGCAGCGCACCTTGCAGCGTCAACCGCCTCAACGTCCACGAATCCTGCGCGTAGAACGAGGTCTGCATGGCGCGCGCATTCACGATGAAGGGATTGATGTACTCCTGCAGCGAAAAGGGCGAGAAGGTATTGGGGATCGGTCTACCGGCCGCGTCCGCGACACTTACGCCAACGTAGCCGAGGCTCTGGCTGTTGACATGCTGTTCGCGGTCGTCGCGCCAGTAGTTCCCCTGATACCCGAACTTCATGCTGTGCGACCCCGTGATGTACGAGGCCGCCGCGTTCCACGTGGTGCCGCGCGTCTTGTTATTCAACCAGTTTTGCGACCGATACTTCATCGCGGTCACGAGGCCGGGCGTAATCGTCTGCGTGAGGTTGACGACCTGCACCAGATCGTTCGGATTCGACTCGATCTCGCGGCCACCCCACTGGTAATACGTGGTGCCGATCCCCGCTTCGAGGAGCAGATGGCTGGTCCACGGCGAGGTCCACCGCGCCTGCTGGACGCGCTGCGGGCTGAATTCGCCATGGCCTTCGGCTTCCGGCGACGTCGGCCAGAAGAAATTGGGCGAACCGGTCAGCGAGGTCGAGCCGGTGCACGTGCGGCAGACAGGTTGTTCGTCCCACGAGCCAGTCACCTTGTGTTTTTGAGTAATCTGCCACGTCAGGCGCGGCGTGTAGTTCTCCCACATGCGATCGGACAACGCCGGCTTGCCGAGATCGGGGTCGTACGTCCACTTGGTCGCGTCGCCCGCGTTCTTGTTGCGGTAGACGTTGAGGGTATCGCGCCGCTGTCCCTGCTCCCTGACGCTTCCGAAGTACCAGAGTCTGTCCCTCACGATCGGACCGCCGATAGACGCGTTGAAGTCGTAAACGTGGTACACCGGCGTGGGCTGCGTGGCGCCACGCGCCTTCAGCTCGTCGGTGAAGTTGTCCGCCTGCATCCCTTTCGAGAAGCCGGAGCCCGCGACCAGACCCGAGATCCTGTTGCCACCCTGCTTCGGGACGATGTTCATCGTCAGACCGGCGGTCTCGAATTCGCCGAGGCCGCCCGACGTGGTCATCGTCACTTCCTGCGCGTTGCCGACGTCGGCGGTGAAGTTCGGCGGCTGGTTGCCGCCGGGCGGGTTGCTGATGTTCAGGCCATCGACGGTCAGACGCGATTCGACGCCGCGGCCGCCGTGGACCGGGAAGATCGCGAACACCGGCCCGGTGTTGACGTCGTTGACGTTGGTCTGCAGGCCGGGAACCGTGGTCAGCAGGTAGCTGTAGCTGCGGACGCTCGGCAGGTTGCGCATCGTCTCGTTGTCGAGCGTGATCTCGCGCTTCGTGCTCTGGACGTCGACCACCGGCGTTTCGCCGGTGACGGTGACCGTCTCCTGCACGCCGCCGACCCGCATCTCGGCGTCAATCTTCACGACGCCGGTACCCGACAGGATCACATCATCCCGCTTGAGCGTCGCGAAGCCGGGAAGGGTGAACGTCACACTATAGGTGCCGGGCCGCAGATCCTCGATGCGGTAGTTGCCGGCCGAGTCGGTCGTCGTCGACCGGACCTTCTCGATCAGGGCGGGGCTCGACGCCTCCACCGTCACGCCGGGCAGCACCGCACCGGACGCGTCCTTGGCTGTTCCGGCCAGAGTGACTTGTGCCCAGCTGATGCCGGGAACGATCACGACGCACGCGGCAATCCATAACGCTTTCGCGATTGATCGCATTGATCCCTCACTGGATTTTTGATCTTTGATTTTCGATCTTTGATTCTTGATCTGTGATTCACGTTCGATCGGTCATTTGCAATCAAAAATCCAAAATCAAAGATCAAAGATCGAAAGATGGTTCTACCGCGCCGAGCACGGCGTCGGATTCCATCCCGCTCCGTCGGCCTGCTTCTTGAACAACATCGTTCTGATGATTGGCTGCGCCAGATACTGCGCGTCCTCGAGCAGCTGGGTGACGGCGAGATACTGCTGTCCGTCGTCGTCGACGAGCCGCACGAAGTATTCCGTCAGCGCGGCGTTGGCGCTGTAGGGCACACCGTTCTTCCGGATGTAGCCGGGACGCAGGTTCTTTGTTGTGACTCGCAGCTCGCCCTGCGGTGCGAGCCCTTCGGTCGGCGGCGTCACTGGCCTTGCCCATCGCGCCGTCGACACACCTTGCCAGCTTGGTTCCGATGCCGCTGGAGGAGCCACGAAAAAGAACCGTCGCGTCTGCGTGCCCGCATCGGTCTCGAGTTTCAGCACTGAATCGCTTTCCCAGGTAATGCGGAGCCGTCCGGGCATCCGCATGATGCCCACGGCGCCGTATGCCTTGCACTGCTCACCGGCCGCTTCGTCCTTCGCGGGGTCCCATGCGTCCGCGACGCGGCGCGCGTCGGGGGTGACCGGCAGGTAATCGACGTTCCCCTTGGGCGGCGTCAGCATGCGATAGCGCCAGTCGTCGGTGACGAGCGACACCCAGTAACCTGTGAGGTCCACCAGCGCCCCGGCGCGTCCGATTGGCGCCGGTGCCTGGCCGCCACGTCCCTGCGCGTTCGCCAGTGTCGCGACCGATAGCAATCCGATGACCAGCAGCAAACGCGTTGTAATCAAGACAAAAAGTTCCTCGAGAGTCCCTTCGATCCAAAGAACACGACGCACGCTACGGATGTTCGGAGAGCTGGTCCGCTGGCAGACCCGCCACACTGTGGCTACGTTCCCGGTGGGAGGGTCTTGAAAATCGCCTCGATGAACATCGCCGGTGTCCAGTTCCTGTTGCGGCCGAACCTGGGGTCGTAATCCCTGCTGATCGCGGCACGCTGAATCTGCTCCAGCGTCATGCCGCGCTTGCGCAGCTCGCGGACGCGGTCGCGCATAATCGTTACCATGTCGCGGTAATACGCGAGATCGGCGGTATCGCTCAGGCGGCCGTGACCCGGCACGATCATCGTGCCGCCTTCCATCATGTGCTCCACCACCGTCAGGTCGAGCAGCTTGTTCATCCCGTCGACAACACCTTGAATGGTCCCGCCGTGCTGGACGTCGATCACCGGATACGACTCCATGTTGAAGAAATCGCCGGCGGCAATCACATCCGAGCCGCGGAAATAGACGATGCTGTCGCCGTCGCTGTGGGCGTTGGAAATATGCGTGACGACGACGCCCTCGCCGTTCAGGAAATTGAGCTTCTTCTCGTCGCCGAAATAGGCCTCGGATGGCAGCGCGCCTGGCGGCACCGCGAGGTTGCCGTTCGGGCTCAGTCTCGAGACGACGTTCTCGTGCGCGACGATCCAGGCGCCGAGCGCGGAACGATCGAGATTGCGGACGCCGAACGTGCGGCCGGCGGCGGAGATCTTCTCGTTTCCGCCGATATGATCCGCATCGCCGCTGGTGTTGATGATGCCGGCGATCGGCCGCGGGGCAGGCGGCGCAACGGTGGTCGCCAGAAACGTGGCGCTGCTCCACCACGAGCAGCCTTGCACCACGCCGACGCAATCGCGCGCCGGCATGCCAACGGAGGTCACGCGCCGATCGAGCTCGCGGATCGTCTGCACGACGGCGTCGCTCATCGACGTCTGGCCGGTATCGACGAGGACCACGCCGTCCTTGCCGATCGACGCGGTGATGTTGCTGCCGGCGCCCGCGATCATGAACACGTTGCCGCGGACAGGCAGCACGCGAAGGCCTCCGGGCCACTCAGGCGCGCGAGCCGGAACGGCGATCGCCGGCGGCCGCGGCTGCTGTGCAGCGATATTCGATTCGCGCGCGATGAACAGCGCGCCGGCCAGCGCGAGCGCGAGCCGGACCTGCCGGTTCATCGGTTGCCGAATCCCGCGCCGACGAGGCTCTTGCGCGTGCCTTGCGACCACTCGCTCGGTTTGAGCTTGCGCAGGTACTCGGGGAACATCGTCTCCGCGCCGCCGGTCGGCGCGCCGTCGGGCAACCCATAGCGTGTGCGCAGATCCTTCAGGAACGGGTTCTCGCCTGGGAGGAAGTGCGGCACCTGGCCCTTTTCAAGCCCTTCGAACACCGACGTGCAGGGATGGGCCGGCACCTGTGAATTGATATTGAGCTGATACTCGGCGCTGCGGGCCAACGGCTCGGACAGATACAGCGGATCGTGGACGATGTTGATCCAGGTCAAGTAGTCGCCGTGGCGAATCCACCACGTCGTGACCCGTGCTTCGTCACTCACCATCGCGCCGTTGCGGCGGATGTAGTCCTCCTTCAAGTGCGTGGTCGTGATGCGCAGCATGTCGCCGTCCCACCGGCCGGTGGAAAAACCACCCCACGTGTGCGCCGATTCCGCCGGCGGATGCCCGCGCGCGTCGAGATAGACCGGCATGTTGGTCGACTGATGCCACTCCGGGTGATAGGCCACGACCTCGCGTGAGAATGGATCGACTTCCTTGGTCATGCGCAGCTGCGTCGGACCGCGCTCGATGTACGCCCATCCATGCGGACGGCATTGATACTCGGGAAGCGAGAGCAGCGCCGCATCCCACCCTTCAGCGCGAGCGAGCCCCGCCGCGTTGAGCGGCAGCCCCACCCAGTCGCCGACCCACGGGTTCTCGGTGTTGTCCATCGAGCGGACCACCGTCCACTCACCCGAGAAGTCGATCTGGGCAGCCGCTGGCCTGGCGAAGACCGTCAGCAACACCCCGGTTACCACGAAGGCCTTTCGGCAAACACGAAGGACACGAAAAGAAGGAACGCTCTTCGTGATCTTCGTGGCCGTCGCGTAGCGACCTTCGTGGTTCATGCCAAGCTCCAGTGCTGATGGAGGCCCTGCTACTGCTTTTCCGCGCCGAACTTCGCCTTGTAACGCGACAGCGGGATCTTCGATTCCTCGACCGGATTGTGTTTCGCCGCCGCGACATGCGCGGGAACGGCCGTCGTCCCCGGCTTCGGCCGGTTCTCCTCGGGAACGGCAATCGGCTCGAGCTGCGCGACGATCGCCTCACGCTGATCTTCGTACCACGGCGGCAGATGCAGCTTCGTCCCGAGCTCCTCGGGCGTCTCGTCCTGATAGAAGCCACCAGGAACGTTGGCCGTGCACTCGACGAGGATGCCACCGGGCGAACGCGTGTACATCGAGTGGAAGTAGAAGCGGTCCTTGATCTCGGAGGTGTCGGTGAAGCCGAGCTCCTCGTACCACGCCTTCTGCTTGGCCAAGGCGTCGTCGGTTTCGAGATTCATCGCGATGTGGTGCGCCGTACCGGCGCCGAACCCCCAGCTGCCCGGCGCGCGATCGGGCTCGTGATGCAGATCGATCACGCTGCCGACGCCGTCACCTGCCTGAAAGCGGTGATACGGACCGTCGACGCCGATCTTCCTGAAGCGAAGCGCCTCGATGAAGAACTGCTCCTGATCGCGCACGTCGCGCACCGACAGCACCGCGCCGAAGAATCCGTGCGTCGCCACATCCTTGCTGACTTCCTTCGTCGTCCACGGATTGCGCGTGTCGGCCGGTTCCTCCATCACCTCGAACAGCAGGCCGGCGGGATGCTTGACGCGGACGTACTTGCGACCGAATCGTTCCTGCACGCCGCTGTGCTCCACCTTGTGGCGATCGAAGTGATCCTTCCAGAACGTCGCGCTCCCGTTCGGGATCGTGTAGACCGTGGCCGACAGTTGCCCGGATCCGGCGCGACCCGGCTTGCGGCTGTAGGGGAAGCTCGTCGCAATCGAGCCGACCTCGGCATCGGCATTGCCGTAATAGAGGTGATAGATCGGGATGCTGCCGTCCATCAGCACGGTCTGCTTGACGAGCCGCTGCGCCAGGACCTTCGTGAAGAAGTCGACGTCTTCCTGCGCGCCGCCGGGGCACAGCGTGATGTGATGAATCCCTTTGACCAGCGTATTCATGCGTTCTCCACAACTGAGTTGTTGCCAATCGTCTCCGGCGCCGGCATCTCATGACGGCGACGCACAAATCGAGGTCGCTCGGGACGACCTGGCGCCGTCAAGACGTCTCGAGGAAGATCTTGCATGCAACCGTCGAGCATATGGGGAGCCCCCGGACGGTGTCAAGGCAACGATCGGCGGATTTTGGCCAAAAAACCGCGGCTATTCCATGCGCGCGGCCGCATGCGACAGCTCGCCGCGTACAATCCGCGCACCGTCGGCCATCGCCTTCAGTTTGCCGAACGCCACCTCGCGCGTCAGGTACTTGAGACCGCAGTCCGGAGCGATGACCAGGCGTGTCGGATCGATGTGCGGCAGCGCTTGTCGGATTCGACCGGCAACGGTCTCCGCCGTCTCGATCTCCGACGTGGACAGGTCGAGCACGCCGAAGATCACGGTCTTTCCGGGAAGCTCCTCGATCACCGATGCGTCGAGTTTCGGCTGCGCCGCTTCGATCGAGACCTGCTTCACGCGCGTCGAGGCCAGCTCCGGCAGAAAGGCATACCGACCGGGCTTGCCTTTCACCATGAAGCCATAGCCGAAGCAGATGTGCACCGCCGTCGTGCCCTGGATTCCGTCAAGCGCGCGCTCGAGTGCCGCAAGGCCGTACTCGCGCGCCGGTTCCGGGTTCGCCTGCATATAGGGCTCGTCGATCTGCACGACGTCGGCACCGGCCGAGAACAGATCCCGCACTTCATCGTTCACGGCCGCCGCGTAGTCCAGCGCCAGCTCCGCCTCGGAGCGGTAATGGTCGTTCTTCGCAAGGCGCGTCATCGTGAACGGGCCGGGCACGGTGATCTTGATCTTGCGATCCGTGTTGGCGCGCAGGAACTCGACGTCGCGAACCTGCACGGGACGTGTACGCCGGACGCGCCCGATCACGCGCGGCACGATGGCCGGTTTACCGGTGCGGCTGGTGATCGTGCCCGGGTTGTCGAGATCGATCCCCTCGAGCGCCGTCGCGAAGCGATTGAAGTAGCTTTCGCGTCGCATCTCGCCGTCGGTCACGATATCGATCCCGGCGCGCTCCTGATCGCGAATCGCCACAATCGTCGCATCGTCCTGCGCCTGCTCGAGGTGCTCGGGCGCGACCCGCCACAACTCGCGCATCCGTACGCGCGGCGGCGTGTTGCTCTGGAGGAGGGCGCGATCGATGAGCCAGTCAGGTTGCGGGTAGGAGCCGACGAGCGTAGTCGGTAGGAGAGTCATTCACCCTCTTGAATGGGAAGGATGTTCACCGGACTACGAACCACAGAGGCACAGAGACACAGAGGTCTGTTTTTCTCTCTAACTCTAATCGAAGCGCCCGTGCCGATTCAGTTGATGGCACGAAAGCAAGATCAGTGGCGGGTCCCGTCTCGACCCGCCAACCAGAAAACGCAAAAAACCTCTGTGTCCTCTGTGCCTCTGTGGTTCGTAATGGTTCGTAAAAAAGGTTGAGGCCTCGTCAGAAATCCCAGCGCGCACTGAACTTCACGAAGCGCGGCTGGATGACCGTCAAGGGCAGCTGCCACGCGGTGGGCGTGCTGAGGCCAGCCGCTCCGAACGTATTCAGCGGCAGGATGATCGCATCCGAGTTGAACGCGTTGTAGAGGTCGACGTTCAGATCGAGGCGCCCGTACCTGACCCCGACGACCTTGGTGAATCGCAGGTCGAACTGATTAAGCCGATCGCCGTACTGCGTGCCCGGTTCGATGACGTTCACCGTCGCCTGCGCGAGGGTGAAATTGCGTCCGAGCGTGGTCAGGCCGGTCGCGGTCGACGCATTGTTGTAGATCGTCATCGCCGCGATCTGTGGACCCGGAAGGCTCTGCCACGTGCCGCTGACACGTACGCCGTAAGGAAGGTTATACGACGCCAACGCCTTCCACTGCGGCTGGAACGGTGTTTCCTGGTGGCAATACGCCTGCGGCGTCAGCCCGGTCACGACACCGGTCCCCACCAACTGCGTCACGCCGGTGGGGACCGCGGCCGTATTCAGCGCCTCGGGAACGTCGTCGACGATGTCGCAAATGTCGCTCATCGTCTTGCCCGTGCTGACGCCGCCCTGCACGTAGACGCCGTTCTGCAGGCGCGCGTCGAGCGCCACGTCGAAGCCGTTCCAGTGCACCTGCTCCTTGCCGAACTGCGACGCGCTCTTGATGACATTGCGTGCCGGCGGGTTGAAGTTGGCGTCGAAGAAGCCGTTCAACGTCTGTCCGGCATTCGGCAGCTTCTGGCCGGCAAGGTTGGCGTTGCTGGGAATGATCACGCTGTATTGGGTGAAGTCGTTGGGCCCGAGCGCCTCGTTGTCCAGCACGTTGAAGTTGCCGTAGATGCGACGGAAGTAGCCGAAGGTCGCCGACACGCGCGGCATGATCTCCTGCTGAATACTGGTCGAAAACTCCCAGTTGTACGGCCGTACGCCCCACCCGTTCATGATCTTCGGGTCGTAGATGGTCGCCGGATTCAGGTTGCCGAAGTTCGCGGTGATGAATGGACCGCATTCCCCGTTCGCCGCGCCCGACAGCAGGTCGCAGTCAGGCAGGAAGTTCCCATTGAGATCGGTCCACGGCCTCGCCGTCTGCGTTGCCACGGTCGACGCGGGATTGTTTGCTGCCGCGTAGCGGATGGAATCCTGCTCGATGCTGCGGCTGGCGCTCGCCTTCAGCGCCGTCCGGCCGGTGCCGAACAGGTCGTAGGCCGCCGACACGCGCGGATTCACGTCCTTCCAGTTCGGGACGTTCTTCACCGCCGGGAACGACGTGGTCCGGTTCGGCAGCCAGCGATGCGGCTTGGCCGTGAATGGCTCGGTCGATTCATTGAGTAAGTCGAACCGCACACCGCCGCTCAGCGTCAGGCGATCGACCGTCCAGCGATCCTGCGCGAAGATCCCCAGGTTGTAATTGAGGTTGTTCTGCCACCCGGCCAGCGGCGCCTGGATCGTGACGAACACCGGTTGCGCAGCCGTGGTGTTGTTGACCGTGTACCAAATGCCTCCGGTCGATTCGTTGTTGTCGCCGCGCCAGAAGTGGCCGCGCTGCATCTCGAAGCCGACCTTCGCGTTGTGCGCGCCGGTGACGTAGCTGGTCGACACGTTGAACGACTGCGACGGCAGCCGATCGTCGAAGTCGAATCCGGTCGGGGCGCGGTAGGTCGTATTGGTGCTCTGATCGATGATGGCGATGCACACCGGCGCCAGCGACCCCTGTGACGGACACGTGCCCACCCGCGCCGGATCGAGCTTGATGGTGTCCGGGCTGGCGCCTGCCATGACGCCCGCTTCGAACAGCAAGCGGTTGGTCGCCGTATACGTGAACTTCGTGGTCGAGAGCTGCGTGTGCCACGTCGTGATGCGCGAGGCCTCAGGCGAGAGGGTGCCGCCCTGAATGGTCCAGTGCGGATCGACCTTGTACTGATAGGCGTACCAGCCGGACAGCTTCATCTTCTCGGAAATGCCCCACGTCACACGGCCGTTGTTGTCGTAGGTATAGGTGCCGCCATACGCCTTCTTCGAGAGATCGCTTTGCCGCCGCACGGCGGTTACGTCGACGGGGAAAAAGCGCGACGCGAGATAGAACTCGTTGGTGAAGTAGCGCGATGTAACGAAGAACCATAACTTGTCACGCTTGAGAGGGCCGCCGATGGCGCCGTTCAGGTCGTAGAGCTTCTTCAACGTCGTCGACGCGCCCTGCAGACCGCGCGCCTGCAGCCGCGAGGTGACGTTGCTGCCCTGCAGACTTGGTCCCGAGCCGTTGGCGAGTGCGGAGCCGCTGAAGGTGTTGCCGCCAGCCCGCGGGATGGCGTTCATGATCACGCCGTTGGTGCCGCTCTCCGCCACCTGACCCGACAGCTGCACGTTCACCTCGTCGAACAACAGCGGCGACAGGCTCATGTTGGTCAGGTTCGAGCTGAGATACATGTTGCCGATGCGCAGCCCGTCGATCATCGACACGCCGTCGCCGTTGAGGCTGCCGTGCGCCGACACCTGCGCCCCGGTCTGATCGCCGAGCACGCCGCCGACGTCCTGTACCCCGGCGCGGACTGCTGGAACGAGCGCGGCCATCTGAATCCAGGAACCGCTGGACGGGATCTCCTTGAACACTTCCGACGTCAGCGTGCGTGTCTGCGAGGCCGACTGCAGGTCGACGACGGGCGTTTCGCCGGTGACGGTGATCGTTTCCTGCACCGCGCCGGGGCGCATCTCGGCATCGATGGTGGCGGTGAAGTTCGCCGGAATCTCGACCCCGTCGCGCTTGACGGTGTTGAAGGCGGGCAGGGTGAACGACACCGAGTAGGTGCCCGGTGGGAGGTTCACGATCCGATACTGCCCCGACCCGTCGCTCACGGCGGTCCTCACCTTTTCGATGAGCACCGGACTGGCGGCTTCAATGGTGACACCCGGCAAGACGGCGCCTGATGCGTCGCGCACGGTACCGGCAAGCGTGCCGAGCACCTGCGCGCGAGCGATCACCGGCGTGACGAGAACGCCGAACGCAATCAGAACGGTCACGAAACGGTTCCGCATGGTCTCTCCTCCAGGAGGCCGTGTGTCTCGAACGAGAAACTCGCCTCCGGCCCTCAGCCCGTGGCTTTGCCACGGGCTCCTAAGACTGCCGGCACACGACACCCGATCGCCTTCGGGCCGCGGTCGACTACGCCCCTGGCTCGCGAGCAGTCAGACCTGGATTGCATGCAAGCGTCCGCGGAGAATACGGCAGCGCTTCGATCCTGTCAAGGCGCGTCGCCCGCGAATCAGTCGACATTTTCGGGCAAAAAACGTCAAAACCTGGTCGTCACCCCGGTGTCGAGCCCCACAACTCTGTATACAGACGGCAAAGATCGGCTACGATCTCCATCTCGCATGGTGCGACGTCGCTCGATCCTGTTCGCCATCGTCGGCGTCGTCGCGGTGATCTGTAGTCGCCATGGCGTGAGCCTGTCCGCCATGGCCGATCCTGACGGCCTGCAGACGGTGCAGCCCGACCGGGTTGCTGCCTCGCCTCCACTGCAACTGGTCTCGACCTATTGCGTGTCGTGTCACAACGCGCGCGCCCAGACCGGCGGTCTCGCGCTCGACAGCGCCGCACTGGCCGATGTCTCGGCACATGCCGACGTGTGGGAAAAGGTCATTCGCAAGCTGCGTGCGGGGATGATGCCTCCAGCGGGCATGCCGCAGCCGGACCAGACCACGCGACGAGATGTCGTGGCGTGGCTCGAATCAACGCTCGATCGAGCAGCGACCGCGGCGCCCAATCCCGGCGCGCCGCTGGTCCATCGACTGAATCGCACGGAGTACGCAAACGCGATCCGCGATCTGCTGGCGCTCGACATCGATGTCGCGTCGCTCCTGCCGCCCGATGATTCGAGCTCAGGGTTCGACAACAACGCCGACGTGCTCGGCGTCTCGCCGATGCTGCTCGAAAGCTACCTGGAGGCGGCGGAGCGGGTCAGCGCGCTCGCCCTCGGCGATCCGCAGACGCCTCCCGCAGGAGAACTGTTCCGCGTCCGTCAGGACGAATCGCAGGATCAGCATATCGACGGTCTGCCGCTCGGCACCGTCGGTGGCATGCGTATCCACACCGTGCTGCCGCTCGACGGCGAATACCAGTTTCAGGTGAGGCTGTTTCGGACCAACCTCGGGACGACGCGCGGTCTCGAGTATCCGCATCAGCTCGAGATCGCCGTCGACGGAGAACGTGTGCACCTCGCCTCGTTCGGGGGCGACGAGGAGATCACCAACTCGAGCGAGAACCCGACAACGACGGGCGATGACGTCGACGCGCGGTTCACGGCGCGCGTGCCGCTGCAAGCGGGAGCGCGGGATATCACCGTCGCGTTCATCGAAAAGACGCACGCGCTGAACACGCGGCGCTTACAGTCCTACGTTCGCAGCTCGTCGGACACGATCGATTTCTCGGGCCTGCCGCACATCGACGAGATCATCCTGACCGGCCCCTTCAACGCGCGCGGCGCGAGCAGCACGCCAAGCCGGCAGCGCATCTTCGTCTGCCGGCCCAGGGAAGCGCGTAACGAAGGACCCTGTGCCACGCGCATCCTCTCGACCTTGGCTCGCCGCGCCTATCGCGGCGACATGACGCCACAGGATGTGCACACACTCGAGCACTTCTTCGAGCGCGGGCGGAAGGAGGGCGGAACGTTCGACGCGGGCATCGATTTCGCGCTGCGGCGAATCCTGGCCAGCCCCAAGTTCGTGTTCCGCGTCGAGAAGGATCCGGAGAATCTGCCGACCGGATCGGTGTATCGCTTGAACGATCTCGAGCTCGCGTCGCGGCTCTCATTCTTCCTGTGGAGCAGCATCCCGGACGACGAGCTGCTGGACGTGGCCGCGCGCGGCAAGCTTAGTACACCGGCGATTCTCGAACAGCAGGTCCGCCGCATGCTGCGCGACCCGAAAGCACACGCACTCGTCGAGAACTTCGCGGGACAGTGGCTGCAGCTCCGCAACCTGAAAGGCAAGCAGCCGAACTCACACGAGTTTCCCGACTTCGACGACAACCTTCGTCAGGCGATGTTGACGGAGATGGACCTCTTCTTCGGCTCGATCATCGACGAGGATCGCAGCGTCGTGGATCTGATGGCGGCCGATTACACGTTTCTCAACGAACGGCTGGCGAGGCACTACGGGATCGCGAATGTGTACGGCACCCACTTCCGCCGCGTCACGTTGCAGGACGACGCGCGCAAGGGTCTGCTTGGCAAAGCGGCGATCCTGATGGTCACCTCGCACCCGCACCGGACCTCACCGGTGCTGCGCGGCAAATTCATTCTCGACAACGTGCTCGGTACGCCGCCGCCACCCCCGCCTGACGTCGTCCCCGCGTTTCCGGAAGATGTCGAACCGCAGAAGCCGAGATCCGTACGTGAGCGCCTCGAGCAGCATCGCCGCAACCCCGCGTGCGCGGGGTGCCATCGCATCATCGATCCGGCCGGTCTGGCGCTGGAGAACTTCGACGCGCTTGGTGCGTGGCGGACCCGCGACGGCGGCACGCGCGGCACACCGGTGGATGCGTCGGGACAACTGGTGGACGGGACCCGCGTGACCGGCGTCGTGGAACTGCGCCAGGCGCTGCTGCGCGACCCGAGGACGTTCGTCAGGACGATGAGCGAGCGGCTGCTGACGTATGCAATCGGCCGCGGCCTCACCGGCACGGATATGCCGGCCGTCCGCACGATCGTGCGCGACGCCGAGCGCGACAATTACCGGTTCTCGGCACTGGTGCTGGGAGTGGTGCGGAGCGTCCCGTTCCAGATGAGAATAAAGGTGCGTCCGACGGACGCACCGGCGGTGAGGACAGCGGCGGTGAAGTAACCACGAAGATGATCTTCGTGACCTTCCTGTTTGTCGCCAAGCGACCTTCGTGGTTCGAGAGGAGCACGCGATGTTCGTGACCGGAAAATCGTTGTCGCGCCGCACGATGCTTCGCGGCCTGGGCGCCACGCTCGCACTGCCGATGCTCGACGCGATGGTGCCGGCGTTGAGCGCCGCCGCGCAAACGGCCGCCAAGCCGACCCGACGCTTCGGCGCGGTGTTCGTCCCCATGGGCGAGCGCCCCTCGCACTGGACACCGGCGACGACGGGCGTGAACTTCGAGCTGAGCCCGATTCTCCAGCCGCTCGAGTCGTTCCGCGAGTCGTTGATCGTGGTCTCCAATCTCGATCGCCCGCTGCAGGGCACGCACGCCGTCAGCAGCGCGACTTGGCTGACCGGCAGCGCGCCAAAGCGCACCGAAGCCGAAGACTTCTACAACGGCACCTCGCTCGACCAGATCATCGCGCAGCAGATCGGCCGCGATACCGTGTTCCCCTCCCTCGAGATCGGCACCGAGGATCTCACCGGCTACGTCGGCGCCTGTGACGTGGGCTACAGCTGCGCCTACATGAACACCATCTCGTGGAAGTCACCGACCACGCCGATGCCGCTCGAGACGAACCCGCGCGTGGTGTTCGAGCGGATGTTCGGCCGCCCCGGCTCGGTGGAGCAGCGTGTCGCGCGGATGAAGCAGAACCGCAGCATCCTCGATTCGGTGCGCGGCGACGTCGCGTCGCTCGAGCGCGGTCTGGGATCGCGCGATCGCGTCCGGCTCGATCAGTATCTCGAGCACGTCCGCGAGATCGAAGCACGCATCCAGCGAGCCGAGCGGCAGGCACGGACCGAAGTCAACGTGCCCGCGGCTCCAATCGGCATTCCGGATTCGTGGGAGGAGCACGCCAGCGTCATGTTCGACCTGATGGCAGTGGCGTGGGAGGCCGACCTCACGCGCGTGTTCAGCTTCATGCTCAATCGCGAAGCCAGTCAGCTCGTGTTCCCCGAGCTCGGCTTCAACGAACCGTGGCATCACGTGTCGCATCACGGCAACGAGCCGGAGAAACTGGCGATGCTGGTGAAGCTGAACACGTGGCAGATGGGTGTGTTCGCGAAGTTCCTCGAGCGGCTGCGCTCGACGCCCGATGGCGACGGCAACCTGCTCGATCACTCGGTGACCTTGTGGGGCAGCGGCATGAGCGACAGCAACGCGCACTCGCCGCTCGACGTGCCCTATCTGATGGTCGGCAAAGCCGCCGGCGCGCTCCAAGGGAATCGCCACCTCGCCGCACCCAAGGGAACGCAGCTGGCCAACGTGATGCTGACGGTGGCGCAGCGGTACGGCTGCGAGATGGACAGCTTCGGGGTGAGCACGGGGGCATTCGAGCTGTGATCGAGCAGGAATCAGGAATCGGGTATCAGGATTCCTCACGCCTGATACCTAGACCAGCCCTGAATCCAGATTCCTGACTCCTGATTCCTGCGTCCAGACGAAACGAATGAAACATATCTATCGCCTTGTCCTGGCAATCGCGTTGAGCGTGGCGACGCTGCAGGCATCCGAGACGCTGCCGCCGCTGATTGCCGCTGTCAAACGCGGCGACCACGCGACCGTGCAGGCGCTGCTTCGCTTGCCCGCCGCAGCCTCGGCGAAGGCGGGGGATCGCGCCGAGGTGAACCGGCCGCAGGCGGATGGCACGACGGCGCTGCATTGGGCGGTGCAGAGCAACGACGGCGAACTGGTAGACCTGCTGTTGCGCGCGGGAGCGGACGTCAAGGCGGCGAATCGCTACGGCATTTCTCCAATCACGCTGGCGGCGACCAACGGAAGTGCGGCCATTGTCGGCGCGCTGCTGAAGGCCGGCGCCGATCCGAACACGACGACCGAAGGCGGCGAGCCGGTGCTGCTGACCGCGGCGCGCAGCGGCAGCGTCGAGGCCGTCATGCGCCTGATTGCCGCCGGAGCCAAGGTCGATGCCCGCGAGTCGTGGTTCGGCGAGACGGCATTGATGTGGGCCGCTGCCGAGAATCACGCGGACGTGGTCCGCGCGCTGGTCGAGGCGGGAGCCGACATCAACGCGCGCTCGACCGTGCTCGATCCGCCGGTGCTCGAGTTCCCGCGCAGCGGCGGCCCCAACTCGCCGTTCCCGCGCGGCGGCTGGACCGCGCTGATGTACGCGGCGCGTCAGGGCGCAATCGACGCGGCGCGGGTCCTCGTCGATCTGCGCGCCGATGTGAATGCCGTCGCCCTGCCGCAGACCGACGTTCCGCTCAAGCCCGAGGACCACGACGCCTTCGCGCATGGTGTCGGAACCACGGCGCTGGTCTACGCCATCATCAACACGCATTACGACCTCGCCGCAATGCTCCTCGAGCACGGCGCCGATCCGAACATCGCGGACATCGCCGGCATGGGCGCGCTCTACGCCGCCGTTGACATGAGCAGCCTGCAATGGACGCAGGGGCGACCGGCACCAATCCTCAGCGACCATCTCGATGGCGCCGACCTGGTGAAGCTGCTCCTGGCCAAAGGCGCGAAGCCAAACACGCGGCTCACCCGGGCACCGCTCAAACGCCATCACGACGCCGGCACGACGCTGAACTTCGCCGCTGGAACGACTCCGCTGATGCGCGCCGCCCGAACAAACGACGTGGCGGTGATGCGGATGCTGCTCGACGCCGGCGCCGATCCGTTCGCGACGCTGCCCGATGGGACGACCACGTTGATGATCGCGGCCGGGCTTGGCTACGGCGGCCTCCGCGGCGAAGGCATCCGCATCGTCGTACCTACGGAAGATGGTGCGGTGGAAGCGGTCACGCTGCTGCTCGAACGGGGCGTCGACGTCAACGCGCAGAATGCCGCCGGCAATACCGCGCTGCATGGCGCGGTCGGTCGCGGTGACAAGGTCGTGAAGTTCCTCGCGTCACAGGGCGCCTACCTCGAAGCCAGGAACAACGCCGGCTTCACGCCGCTCGATCTCGCAAACGGCGCCGGCGGCCGCGGCGGCCGTCCCGGAACGGTACGCGAATCGACCGCTGCCCTGCTCCGGCAACTGATCGCGGAGTCGAACACGTCCTCGCACTGAAGGAATCAGGTATCAGCCTGATTCCTGAATCCTGATTCCTTCAAGATTCGTTCGGCGGCGACCTGCGCACCATCGCGGCGCATTTCAGTGGCGATCGATTGCGCACGCGCGGCGACCTCGGGTTGCAGGGTGCGCTCGAGCGCCGAGGTGAGCGACTCGATCGTCGGCGTTCCCGGTGCGTGCGCGGTGCCGATACCGAGATCGTGGATTCGCCGCGCGAAGTAGTGCTGGTCGTAGACGTGCGGGACGACGACCTGCGATGCGCCGGCCAGCGCGGCGATCGTCGTGGTTCCCGCCCCACCGTGGTGGACCACGGCCGCGACGCGCTTGAAGAGCGCCTGCAGGTTCTCTTCACCAATGACGAGACAGTCAGCTCTGTCATCCCTTAGCGACAGGTCGGCCCACCCGCGCGACACAATCGCACGTCGTCCCAATGCGCGAGCCGTCTGGCTCATCGCCTCACCGGCCTCTGCCGACGCGTGGACGCTGCCGAAGCCGAAGTAGACGGGAGGTTCGCCGGCATCGAGGAAGGTCTCCACGTCGCGGGAGAGCGGACGATCGTCGGCGACAATCCACGCGCCCGTCTGAATCACGTTTCGGTCCGTGGGATCGGGCCACGGCGCGAGCGTCGGATCGGCTGCGAGCCACGGTCGGTTGGTGAACATGTGGCTGCGCACGTCGCTGACCGGGGTCAGCCCTATTGCTGCGCGTCGCGCATTGAGTGCGGCGCCGAATAGGTCGTTGAAGCGTTCCGCACTGCGCGCCCAGAGCTCGCTGTTGGCAGCCGTCGCGGATGGTGGCGTCTCACCCGGCAACGGCGGCAGGGGCGGGGGCGCGTGGTGTGGCGAGGGCAGAACGATCGGGCAGTAGCCGGCGAAGATGTAAGGAATGCCCATCTTCTCCGCCACCGAGGGCGCCGCGATCTGGAGGGCCGTTGCCGCTACGATGACGTCGCAGTGTTGCGCGGCCGCCGTGATGGTTTCGAATTGCGTCGCGACGGTCGCCTCGGCAAGCTGACGCCGCTGTTCGGGCGACGGCGCGGCCGTCGTCGCGGCCCGCCTCGCCCGCCCGGCGTTGCGCACCTCGGGACCGATGGGTATGACCGGAAGGCCCAGGCCCGCGATCCAGTCACGAAAATCAGGCGGTATGCACAGTCCCACTTGCTGATCGAGAGCCCTCAACTGCAGCGCCAGGGCGACCAGTGGCTGAACATCACCCCGCGAGCCGATCGTCGACAGGAGTACCCGCATGACAAAGGAATCAGGTATCAGGAATCAGGACTCAGGGCTGGGCCAGGAATCAGGCCTTCAGAAATCAATCTGAGCACTGATCTTGACGAATCGCGGCGTCAGCACCGACGTCGGCGCGCGCCATGCCTGCGCGGCCGACGATACCGGCGTCGCGTTGAACGTCTGGTTGTAGGTCAGGATGGTATCGGCGTTGAGCGCATTGACCAGATCGATCCCGACCGTGTTCCTCGTGCGGCCGAAGCGCAGGATCTTCGCAAAGCGGAGATCGAGAGCGTTGACGCGATCGCCCCACACCTGACCGGGCGCCACGAGATTGATCGGAACGGTCGTGCCGACAACGGCCGCCGGACGACCGAGCGCGGCGGACACGAGCGCCACCGGTGCGTTCCAATTGGCCGACAGCGGCGCTCCCTGATCGCTGCGGAACGTGCCGCTGATCAACACATCGACCTTCGGCAGCGTGTAGGCGCCAAGTGCCGTCACCTTCGTCACCAGCCCCGGATCGCTGTGGCAGTACGGATCGCCCACGTTCACGTTCGGGCTGACGCCGGCCGCCGCAGCGGAACCCGGCGTCCGCGTCTGCAATTCGGGCACTTTGGCGCGCACCGCGCAGTTGTCCTGCACGGTCTTGCCGGAATTGATCCCCGCCTGGAACTGCAGCCCGCTCGTGAGCCGCGCGCTCATGTTGACCAGCATTCCGTTGTAACGCTGGTACTGCTCGCCGTAGTTCTCCGCCAGCGTGATCGTGTTGCTCGTCTGGCCGAACTTTTCGGGCACGACGTTGTAGAGGCCGCTGACCGGGTAGCCGCCGCCGTTCGGCAGCCGTGAATCCACGGGCGCGGTGATGCTGTAGGCGGTGAAGTCGTTCGCGCCCACGGCGAGGTTGTCGGTCACGGTGAAGTTGTTCAGCCAGCGATGGAAGTAGCCAACCTCCACCGAGACGCGTGGAACGACCTGCTGCTGAACCGAGGCGCCGAACTGCCAGTCGTTGGAGCGCACTCCCCACCCGTTGAGGATCTTCGGATCGATGTTGGCGGTCGTCTGCGTTGCCGTGCCGAACGTCTGGTTGTTCATCGCGCCGCAGATATCGCCACCGGTGGCGCTCAGGTTCTGCGCCAGCGGGCTCCGCAGATCGCAGTCGGGCACCCAGTTGCCATTGACATCCGTCCAGCTGCGCGATGCATTCGTCGCGATGCGCGTGATCGGATTGGAGAGGATGTAATTGTTGTTGTTGCTCGTCGGCTCCAGGTACTTGCCGAAGTTCACCTTCACCGCCGTTGTTCCGTTCCCGAACAGGTCGTAGGCGACGCCACCGCGCGGCGAAATGTCCTTGTAGGCGTTCACGCCGGGCGTTCGCTCGAACACGATGGGCGTCGGCAGGAAATTGGTCGGCCCGAGCTGTTCCCGCGGCGAGAAGCTCCAGTTGCGATCGAAGCGCAGCGCGCCCTGCAGCGTCATCCGGGCGCCGACCTTCCACTGGTCCTGCACGTAGAGCGAGGCGTTGCGGGTGCGATAACTCGTGGTGAACGGCAGCAGCGTCTGCGTGAGCGAGATCGGCACGCCATTGTTGACGGTGTAAGACAGGTTCTTGTTGTTCGTGAAGCTCTGGAGATCGGAAACGAGCGCCACTCCGCCGTAGCCGACCTTCACGTTGTGCGATCCGGTGACGTAGGAGGCCGACGCCCGCCAGGTGTACTGCGCGTCCCAACTGTCGGACCAGTTCGCGGATCGATAAATCAGATTAGGGATGCCGCCGTTGGCTGCGCATCCCGCCGCGCACTGCTCGGTAATGCGAACGAGATCGCGGTTCGGGTTGCCGGGAGCCTCGTACGGACCGAACGGTGCCTGATACGCACCAAATCCTGCCTCGAGCAGGATGCGGTTCGTGGTCGTTTCGGCCCACGTGACCTGGCGGACACGCGGATGCGCGTAGAGGTACTGCCCGATCTCGGGAGAGGTCGTCGACGACAACCCGCCGAGGCCGAGTGGCCCGATGACCGCCTTGCTCTTGGGCTGATTGCGGCAGCCGTCTCCGCTGGTCCCGTACGTCGCGCCATTGCACGGGTGCTGCTCGTCCCAGTGCACGTTGATCTTGTCTTTGGAGGTAGCCTGCACGGTCAGCCGCGCCGTGTAGAGACGCCAGCTTTCGGCGCCGCGCACCTCGCGGGTCTTGTCTGGCGCGTAGAGAAATTTCGTCGGGTCGCCGGCATTGAGGTTCGGATAGATGTTCGGAATGGTGCGGTGCTGACCTTCATCGCGCACCGCCACGCGATACCACAGCCGGTCCTTGATGATTGGACCACCCAATCCAAAGGTGAAGTCCCACTGCTTGACGAGCTTTCCAGGTGTCGTCAGACCGGCCGCCTTCAGCGCGTCGGTGTAGTTGCTGCCGATCATGCCGCCGCCTGTACCGGACAGATAGGCGTTGCCGGCGACCCTGTTGCCACCGCTCTTCGGGATGATGCTCAGCATCGGTCCGCCAACCTCCGCCTCGCCAAGACCGCCAGACGTCGTCGTCACCACTTCCTGCGCGTTGGAGATGTCGGCAACGTAGGTCGACACGCCGCTGCCGCCGAGACCGGCGCCGGTGTTCAACCCGTCCACCTGCATGCGCCCTTCGTTGTTGCGTCCACCGGCGCCGCCAAAGACCGTCATCTGCGGCGTCACCTGAACGTCGGTGGGACCGCCGCCAATCGTCACGATACCGGGGATGAGGAGCGCCGTTGCGGCCCATGACCGCGCCGTCGGAATCGAGGTGAGAACCTCGCTTGAAATAGTCGTTTGTCGCCTGATGCTCTGCACGTCGACGATCGGCGACTCGCCGGTGACGGTGATGGTTTCGGCGACGCCGCCGACGCTCAGCGTCGCGTCCACCTGCGCGTTGAACTGTCCCGTCAGTTCGATGCCTTCACGCTTGACGACGTTGAAGCCGGTGAGCGCGAACGTGACGCTGTAAGTGCCCGGCAGCAGGTTGACGATGCGATACACTCCGCGATCGTCGGTGACGACCGTGCGGACTTTTTCAATCAGAACGGGGCTCGAGGCTTCGACCGTCACGCCGGGAAGCGCCCCTCCCGAGGAATCGCGAGCAGTACCCGCGATCGAGGCTTGGCCCAGGGCAAGTGCGGGAAGAAGCACGAACGAGGCAACAAGGACCAGGCTCGTACGAACAACACGAGTCATGGATGCGACCTCCTGAACTAGGTAGCTAGGTAGCTAGGTGGCTAGGTGGCTAGGTAAGGACACCTCAAAGCGCAAGACCCCGCAACCCAGCAACCCAGCAACCCAGCTACCGAGCTACTCAGCTACCTAAGAAGCGCGTAAGGGTATCCCGTTGGTCTCCTCCAGGTCTATGAACTTCGGTGCCAGAGATTCCGATAAAATCTGCATGCGGAATCCACTCGTTGGACCTCTCTCGAGAGGAGGAGTCATGCGTGTTGCGGCGTCGACGTTGACGACGATCTTTACGTTCGGTGTCTACTCGATGGCCGCGGCGCAGACGGTTCCGTCCTGTGAAAGTCTCGCCACGCTCACGCTGCCGCACGCCACGGTGACGTTGGCGGCGGGCGTGGAGGCGCACGGCTTCACGCGTCCACCCGCGGTGTCCGGTGGCCCGACGTTGTCGAACAGCGTCCCGTTCTGCCGTGTCACTGTGAGATCCAGGCCATCGGTTGATTCCGACATCACCATCGAGGCGTGGCTGCCCGCGTCAGGATGGAATGGCAAGTTCATGGCCGTGGGCAATGGAGGATGGGCGGGAACTATCAACTATGGTCTGCTCAACGATGCATTGAGTCGCGGCTACGCCGCTGCCGGCACCGATACCGGTCACGTCGGCGCCTCCGGTGCCTTTGCCTTCGGGCATCCCGAGAAGCTGATCGACTACGCCTATCGTTCTGAGCACGAGCTCGCGGTGATCGGCAAGGCGATCATCGCCGGCTACTACGGGTCGGCACCGCGCCTTTCACTGTGGAACGGATGCTCGGCAGGGGGACGCCAGGGCATCACCGAGGCGTGGCGGTACCCGGAGGACTTCGACGCCATCATCGCCGGCGCGCCGGGCAACTACCAGATGCGGATGCATGTCGCGCGGGTGGCGCTCAATGTCTTCGCACACCGCAGCGCCGACAGTTACATTCCTCCCGAGAAATACCCGGCGCTCCATCGCGCGGTCGTCAACGCGTGCGACGAGCTCGACGGACTGAAAGACGGTCTCATCTCCGATCCGCCGGCGTGCCGCTTCGATCCCCGTGTGCTGGCGTGTACCGCGACGGAGACACCCAACTGTTTGACGGCCGCGCAGATCGAGACCGTCAATGCGATGTTCGCGCCCGTGAAGCACCCGAAGACCGGCGCGGTCATCACGCACGCGCTCGTCCAACCGGGGTCCGAGCTCGGATGGGCCATCCTTGCCGGGCCGCAGCCGCTCAACATCGCGCAGGACGGGCTCAAATACATCGCCTTCAACGATCCAGACTGGAACTGGCGGCACTTCAATCCGGCGGCCGATTTCGATCGCGCGCTCGCCGCCTCGGGATCGTGGGATGTGACCGATCCGAATCTAGGGCCTTTCTTCAATCGCGGTGGCAAGCTCCTCATGTATCACGGGTGGGCGGATCCGCAGGTGACGCCGCTCAACAGCATCACCTTTTTCAACGACGTGCTGAAAGCGACGGGGGCGGCATCACAGGGACGCTCCATCGAGCTCTATATGGCGCCGGGCATGAATCATTGTCGCGGTGGCGAAGGGTTCGACACCTTCGACGTCATTGCCGCCATGGAGCAATGGATCGCGACCGGCACGGCGCCGGCGCAGATCAACGCTTCCCACCTCACCAACGGCGTCGTCGATCGCACGCGCCCGCTCTGCGCGTATCCACAGGTCGCGACGTATACAGGAACAGGCAGCATCGATGACGCGGCAAGCTTCAGGTGCGACAAATCCTCAGCGGCGCATTGATCGAGGAGCGTTCATGAGACGCGCTCTCGTCGCGGCTTCCTTCGTGCTCGTGTCCGCTGCGCCGGTGCTGGCACACCACGGCGGAGGGTCGTTCGAGTTGAACAAGACGGTCTCGTTCAGCAGTGCGAAGCTGACGAAGATGGAATTCGTCAACCCGCACTCGTGGCTCTACTTCGAGATCACCGACCCCGACGGTCGCGTCACCAAGCACCGATGTGAGATGCGGTCGGCGCACGTGCTGCGCCGCTCGGGCTGGACGCCCGAGTTGTTCAAGACCGGCGAGCGGATCGCCATCACCGCGTCGCCCGATCGCGCCGACCCCGCGTCCTGTTATCTGCAGACGATCCTGTTTGCCAACGGCACGCGCATGGACCGCTACGGTCAGTACGTGAAAGCGCCGGACGGCATCAAAGAAGTGCGCGGCCCGATCAAAGAGGTGCGCGTCAATCGTCCGCTGCGCCGGCCGAACGGTGAGCCGAATATTTCCGGCGAGTGGGCGCCCGAACAGCTGGTGATGGCGGACCCGCGTGGCGTTGGCGGCGGTCTCGTCCGCCTCGGAACGATCGCGAATGCAACTCCCGGACAGCGTGCCGGCGGTGGAGGGGGCCGCCGCGGCGCGCCGCCGCCAGGTCCGCGGCGGTACGGCGGAACCGAGCTCACCGAGGCCGGCGAAAAGGCCGCCGCCGCATTCACGCAGCAGGACAACCCGCGCTTCCGCTGCGAGACGACGAGCATTGTCTTCGACTGGACGTTCGATGGTCCGGTGAATCGGATCACCCAGAACAAGGAGACGATCATCCTCGAGTACGGCCAACGCAACCTGAAGCGCACGATCTACATGAACCTGAAGGATCACCCTGCGAGCATCAAGCTGACTCGCGCCGGTCATTCGATCGGGCGTTGGGACGGCGACACGCTGGTCGTCGACACGGTTGGTTTCCTCCCGGGCGTCCTCAACGCGCCCGTTCGCAACAGCGACAAGCTGCACGTCGTCGAGCGCTTCACGCTCGACCCGAAAAGCATGAAGCTGACGCGCAAGTACGAGGCGGAAGACCCCATCTACCTCAAGGGCACGTACTCCGGCGAAGACGACGTCCAGCCCGCCGATGCGCCGTATACCGAAGACAAGTGCAAGGAGCAGGGCTTCCTCGACTACTCCAAGCAGACGCAGAAGTAATAGGACTGGGAGAACGACCTCAGCAGCTCTCCGGTGTGATTTCGCCAGGTCCCGTTCGACAGGTAAGCAAGGCCGGCGCAGCGATGCCGCCAAAGGAGATGCCCGTGAAAATCGCGCAGGCCGCCAGCGCCTAGCCTAGCCGGGTAGCTCGGTTGCTGGGTAGCGCGGTTGCTGGGTCCTAAGTCGCCACCGAGCTACCCAGCTACCCAGCTACTTCTTGTCCCCCGGGACGTAGTGCGCCGCGTCCTTGTCCAGGCACACGAACTCGATCAATTGCTGATCGGGCATCAGGCGATAGCGGATATTCGCGCCGAACGGCCTGGTATACGCCTTCGGATCGTCGATGGTTACCTGGAGCTCCAGCGTGCCGACGTTCGGACGCCGGAACCGCTCGATGATCCTGCCGCCTCCAGTCAGCGGACTGCCGCGAACATCGAGCCAGCCGTCATCCATGAAACCGGTGGTTTCGACGACGAGCGTGTCCCCTTCCCAGCGGCCGACCGAATAACCGTTCCACCAGGGTTCGGCGTCGACCGGCAGGGCGCGCCCATCCAGGAAGATTTCCCGGACCGTCGTCCCCGATGCCTCGTAGATGACGAGCACTTCGGTCGGCGTCTGAATGATCTTTCTCGGGAACGGATGCGACGTCATCTGCATCAGTCCCATCGGGAGGCAGTGCGCGTCGGGGTTGTCCTTGCTGTTGTCCGCCATCCGCTTCTTGACGAGATCGGCGGCCCATGGCTGATACGGCGCGCCGCCCTCGATTTGCGCGCCGATGTTGCCGAAGACGTTGCGCGAGAGCGGCGGAATCGCACCCGTCCCTGCCGCGGCCACGGGAGGCGCCTGTGGCTGCTGTTGCTGCGGGCGTGGCGTTTCGATCGTCCACACACCCGACAGGTCCGGTTTCCCGTCGGCGGTTTTCGGCGTCGGCGCCTCGAGGTTCGGCTTGCCGTCGTCGGTGAGTGGAATGCCGGACGCAATCCGTTTCGGCCATTGCGCGCTGGCGGGAGACGCCGCCGCAGCAATGAATACGACGGCGAGAACAGCGATCCCGCGAAGATTCGTGGATTTCATCCGTCAGATCCTACGATATCGGGCAGTCTTCATCCTCACGAACCACAGAGGCGCAGAGGCACAGAGGCACAGAGGCACAGAGAATACTTTGCAAAAGCCAGAATTGCAGATGTCGATCCCGAGGCTCGCCTCGAGAGCGGCCACGCGCACGATCTTGCCCACTCGCACATCGAGCTCGTTGACGCGCGCGCCGAGCAGCTCATACGATTCTCGTGTACGGCACTCTCTGCTTGCATGCAACAGTGGTCAGTTCACGTCGGAGAGATGCGATGAAGCGATCGATTGGGGTCCTGATTCTCGGCCTCGTCTGCGCCGGAACCACGACCTCGGCGCAGGTCAAGAAGACCACCCCGCTCGTCATCCGCGAGCAGGGGAGCTTCTTCGTCGGCGGGGAGAACAAGACGGTCAGCCAGCCGGCGGCAGGACCGATTCCTTCGCAGACTGGCGAAATCACCGTCAACCAGATGTACGTGCAGTACCAGATCCCGATGCGAGGATCGCAGCACGCGCCGGTGGTGATGGTGCATGGCTGCTGCTTGAGCAGCAAGACCTGGGAGACCACACCCGACGGCCGCATGGGATGGAGCGAGTACTTCGTCCGGCGCGATCGATCCGTCTACCTTGCGGACCAGGTCTCACGCGCACGCTCAGGGTTCGACCCGACGGGATTCCTCGACGTGCGGCAGGGCAAGACGCCGCCCGCGCAGATGCCAGGGGTGCTGGATGCCACGCATCAAGTCGCGTGGACGGTGTTCCGCTTCGGTCCGCGTTACGGCGAGACGTTTCCGGATGGTCAGTTTCCGATCGCTGCCGTCGACGAGTTGTACAAACAGATGATTCCGGATCTGAACTCGACGCTGCCGATGCCGAACCCGACGTGGAAGCAGATGGCCGCGCTGGCAACGAAGCTGCGCGGTGCCGTTCTGATGGGACATTCAGAGTCGGGTTTCTTCCCGGAAGAAGCGGCGCTCGTCGATCCATCGGGCGTGCGCGGAATCATCTCGATTGAAATGCCCTGCCGAACGGTCACACCGGAGCAACTCGCGACGCTGGCCAAGATCCCCTCGCTCTTCGTCTTCGGCGATCATCTGGGCGACGTCAGCGGCGGACCTGCGAACTGGCAGCAGTCGTTCAACAGCTGCAACACGCTGATCGATCAGCTGAAGAAGGCGGGCGGTGACGCGATGATGATGCACCTGCCGGCGATGGGCATTCGCGGCAACAGCCACATGCTGATGCAGGACAGGAACAGCGATCAGATCGCGGAGTTGATCCTCGGCTGGATCGACAAGCACGTGGAAGCGCGAAACCGCAGCACTCACTGACGCTGCGCGCGCGGCAGGAATCAGGTATCAGGTATCAGGATTCAGGGCTGATCCAGGAATCAGGCTTCTTCGATCTGAATCCCGACAACCTCTTGGCTAGCCCAGCCCTGATTCCAGATTCCTGAATCCTGATTCCTGGCACGCGTCAGTGCATCCGCTGCGACGATTTCTCGTTCTCCAGACAGATCTCGTCGACCAGCTCCGTGTCGGCAACGAAGCGCTGTTTCAGCGCGACCGTCCACGGCTTGGTGTACGCCTTGGCGTCGTCGACGGTGATCTCGATCTGGAGATGGCCGAAATCCGGCCGGCGAATGCGTTCGCGGACCTTGGCGGCGCTGGTGAGGAAGTTGCCGGCCATGTCGAGCCACAGGTCGTCGCGGAAGCCAATCGAGTCGACCACGAGCGTGTCGGTTTCCCAGCGGGCCGACGAGTACCCGTTCCACGCCGGCGTCGGATCGTCGGGAAGCGGCCGCGCGTCGGTGAACACCTGCCGGTAATTCGCGTTGTCCTCGTCGAGCATCACGAGCAGGCCCGGCACGTGCACGAACTTCTGCAGGTGCGGCAACCCGTACGAGCGAATGAACGTATCCGGCAGGCAACGGGCGTGCGGGTCGTCCTTGGCTTGATCGGCGGTCCGCTTCTTCACGATCGCGGCGGTCGACGGCCGATACGGCAAGCCGCCGGGAATGCTCATCCCGATATTGAAGCCATACCGCGAGAACGGGAGTTCGACGCCGCAATCGAGAAAGTCGGCGCCCGCTGACCGTGCGCACGGCATCGCGTCGTCGGTCAGCCACAGTCCGGAGAAATCCGGCTTCCCGTCTGCCATCCGCGGTGCCGGTGCCGTCAGGTCGGGCTTGCCGTCGGGCAAACGCGGAATCCCGGCAGTCGGATATTTCAGCCACTGCGCCGCGAGCGGTGTGGACGCGACACCCACGCTCGCGATGGTCAGTGCGACCAGCGCCGCCCGAATGGACGCGTCGATTCTGTTCTCCATAATCGAACCATTCTATGACCGCGGCCGAAGAGTTGGCGTTGCGGCCCTCCCCGGGCTTTGAATGCACCAACGTCCGTAAATGCATGCAACGAAGCACACGAGCGACGGTATTCGCCACTCGAGCCGATCGCGTCTGTGGCATACTTTTCACAGCAATCCGTCGCTCGCGCTGCGGGTCACGACAGAGATACGACGTCCTGCATACAACAGGTGCGTTGACGCACTGTACCGGCATGCGATACCGCGAAATGCCCACTCGCCCGTCCACCTCGAACGCACGGGTTAAGGTAGGATTCGGCATGCCCAACCAACCGGCCCACATAGACAGTCCAGTTGCGCCTCGCGGTGATGTTGCCTCGCAGACCGCACGAGCGTTCATTGGGATCCGGGAGCTGCTGTTGCGCGGCGATTTCGCCCGCGGCGAGCGCATCTCCGAGCTGCCGTTGGTGGCGCGCCTGGGAATGTCGCGCACACCCATTCGCCTGGCACTCGAGCGGCTCGCGCACATCGGTCTCCTCGACGTGTGCGCCACCGGCGGGTTCACCGTGCGCGAGTTCACGATCGCGGACTGCCTCGACGCGATCGAGCTGAGAGGCGTGCTCGAGGGCACCGCCGCGCGGCTTGCCTCCGAGCGGTTGACCGGCGACAGCGAGCTCGAACCGCTGCGCGAGAACTGCCGGCACATGGGGACGCTGCATCGCCTCACCATCGACAACTTCGCGCAGTACATGGACATGAACGAGGCGTTCCATTCGATCGTCCTCGATCTGGCCAAGAGCGAGATGCTGCGACGCCAGCTCGATCAGGTCAACTCGCTGCCGTTTGCATCGCCGAGCGCGATGGTGTTCCCGACGCAGATCCTGGCGCAGTCCGATGCGACGCTGGCCATCGCCGTCGAGCAGCATCGCAGCATCGTGGAAGCGATCGAGCGGCGGCAGGGGACGCGGGCGGAGAACCTGGCGCGCGAGCATGCGTTCATCGCACGGCGCGTTCTGGAATTGTGCCTGTCGGACACCGATGCGCTCAGTCGCGTCCCCGGCGGACCACTGATCAACGTCTCGATCCGCTGACCGCGACGTGCGCGCCCGCGGCGCACCTCGCCGGCCTCGGCGGTGATCGGCGGCAGGCGACTGAAGGGTAAGGGCGTGGCGAGTCCTGGATCGACGAATGCAGCGAATGCGCTGACGCCGAGCGTCAGCGTCCCCACCACCACCGAAACGCCGGCGCGCGGCGGAGAGTGGCGCCGGCTGCGCGAGCGGTGGCTATTCCTCAAGCGGCGCCCCGCCCCGCGAGGCAAGGCGACCGAACTCATTGGGCTGTGCCACCTGCTGCTGTCGCGGCGGGGTGACGTGTCGGGTACGCGTCTGGCGACCGACGTCATCGAGCGATATCGCAGCCTGGACGACGACGAGCGCGAGGCGTTCTTCGATCGCCTGGTCACCGTGTTCTCACCCGATCTGGTGGCGGTGCGCGCGGCGGCCGAGGCGTTCCTGCGCGATCCCTCGCACCATTCGCTGGGACGGCTGCAGCGAGTGACCGAGTCACCGTTGCAGGAGCTCTTTCGCCGCTGGAACATGGCACGCGGCGGCACGGCGGCGCTGATTTCATTACGCCGCCGGCTGCTCACCACGATCGATGCTCACCCGGCTCGCCGCTGCATCGACGACGACCTGATGCATCTGTTCCGGTCGTGGTTCAATCGTGGCTTCCTCGTGCTGCAGCGGATCGACTGGCGAACGCCGGCGGTGGTGCTCGAGCGGCTGATCAAGTACGAGGCGGTGCATCAGATCCACGGCTGGCACGATCTGCGGCGGCGGCTCGCCGCCGACCGCCGCTGCTACGCGTTCTTCCATCCCGTCCTTCCCGACGATCCGCTGATCTTCATCGAAGTGGCGCTCACCAGCGGCATGCCGGCAGAGGTGCGGCCGCTGCTCGACCCGGATGCGCCGGTGAGCGACCCGGGTCGCGCCGACACGGCGACGTTCTACTCGATCACGAATTGCCAGGAAGGGCTGCGCGGCGTGTCGTTCGGCAACGTGCTGATCAAGCAGGTGGTCGAGGACCTTGGCAGTGAGTTCAAGCGGCTGCGGACCTTTGCGACCTTGTCGCCGATTACCGGGTTCCGTGCCTGGCTCGAGTCGCGCGACCCACGCTGGGCCGCTCTCGATGCGACGACGGCATCAACGGCGACCAAGCGTGAACTGACGGTGCTCTGTGCGCAGTACCTGCTGACCGTCAAACGCGACAACGAGCCGGCCGATCCCGTCGCGCGTTTCCATCTCGCCAACGGCGCGTCGTTGCAGCGGCTCAATTGGATGGGCGATCCGTCGAGTGCCGGGCAGCAGCGCTCGTTCGGCCTGATGGTGAACTACGTCTATCGTCCCGACGATCTCGAGCGAAATCACGAAGCGTACGCGCGCACTTATCAGGTCGTCGTCTCGCGTGCGATCGAACGGCTGGCACGCGAGGGGGCTCCTCCCTAACCGACGCCTCCGACATCGATCGCGACGTCTTTTCCCGAAGAGATGAGATTCAATGCCCGCACGCCTGCGAACCAGCCGACCAGGACCAGCGCCATCCGAGGCCAATTCCAGTTCACCCATTGATGCACCTTCATGCTGATCGCTTCGCCACTCAGGCCAGCACCGCGAGTGGATATCGTCTGGTTCAAAATCGGCACAAAGAAAAGCACCGTCGCAAGGATCACCAGAAGACTACATACCCCGGCCGTGAGCGCCCACTTCCGGCTCACCATTGGCATGAACCAACCCACGATCAGAACTACCAATGTCGCCAGCATGTAAAGAGGCGAGGCACGCCCCCAGAAGCGCCCCGGCTCAATGGCGTATTGCGGCGCCGGATTCCAACCGGTCACGGATTCAGGTGCGGAGCCTGCCCATAGATCTGTAATCACGAACGTCTCGTAAACGGCGCCGCCCAATTGAATACTGGAAGAGAAAATGAAGAACCACAGAGCGATCGATGCGAGACGTCGAGTTCTCATCAACCTCCTCCAAGCGGATTCATCGGCCGGATCTTAACGGCGCGTGCGGTCCGGGGCCCTCGGAAGCGAGCGTGGACCGATGTCCTGGTCAGGGCGGTCGTCCAGTCGCTGCCCGGAACCGACATCTCCGCGAACCTGACCTACAACAAGGATCAGATCCAGTGGAACGCGGCGAGTGCGTCGCGCGCCACCCGCCCGTGCGCGACCGCCGCCAACGGCGTCGGCTGCTTCACGTCGGTGACTTCGCCGACGACGGTTGTCGTCAACCTGCTCAACACCAACGAGATGTTCGGTGAGCGGGTGACCTACTGGGATATGAAGTTCGCCAAGAACGTGCGTTTCGCCGGCAAGCGCGCGCAGGCCGGCGTCGATCTCTACAACATCTTCAACTCCGACGCGATCACGTCGTACAACAGCACCTTCGTGATCGACAACCCCGCTACGCCCCAGAACGAGAACACGTGGCTGCAGCCGGTCTCGTTGATCAGCCCGCGGTACCTACGGTTCCAAGTGCAATTCGACTTCTGACGCGCGTCAACTTCCAATTTCCAATTTCCAACTCCCAAACGTCAGCCACGCATCGGCGTTTGGAGGTTGGGAGTTCGAGGTTGGGAGTTGACGTAAGATTGCCCCGCCATGAGACTCTTTGCGATGTTCGTCGCGGCCATTCTCGCGATCGCCATCCTTTCTTCGCCTGCGATCCGCGCGCAGGCGCCGCCGCCAGCTGCCACGCCGTGCAGCGCCGTCACCAGCATTCAACTCGTCTGCGGACAGAACGCGCCTGAGGATCTCGTCGTCGTGCCGGGATCGCAGTGGGTGGTCGCATCGGCATACGCAGGCACCGGCGGCATCAATCTGATTCGCGTCAGCGACAAGAGCACGATCCACGCTTATCCATCGCCGTCAGCGCAGAAGCGGTTCGACGCGACAGCCTACGCCGGATGTCCGGGGCCGCCGGATGCCGCCGCTGACGCGAAATTCACCACGCACGGGTTGTGGCTCGATTCCGGTCGCGGACCTGTTCACAAGCTGTTCGTCGTCGGACACGGCAGCCGTGAATCGATCGAAGTGTTCGAGCTCGATCGCCGCGGGGCGACACCGGTCCTGACGTGGATCGGCTGCGCGGTGGCGCCCGATCCCGTCGGACTGAATTCGGTGCGCGGCCTGCCGGATGGCGGCTTCATCGCCACGAATTTTTTGGCTCGGGGCATCACGCCCGAAGCGCGCCAGAAGATGCTCGCGGGCGAGAAGAACGGAGAGTTGTGGGAGTGGCACACCAGGAGCGGCTGGCAGAAGATTCCCGGCAGCGAGGCGGCTGGCGCAAACGGACTCGAGCTCTCCGAGGATGGCCAGACGCTGTATGTCGCCGCGTGGGGCACACAGTCGTTCTTCCGGTTGTCCCGCGGCCCTTCGACTCCGCTCAGGGCAAGCCCTTCGACTTCGCTCAGGGCGAGCGGCACCGATCCGAAGCGCGACGAAGTGCCGCTCGGGTTCCGCGTCGATAACATTCGCTGGGCGCGGGATGGATCGCTGCTGGCGGCCGGCCAGAGTCAGGGCTCGACTGACGTTGTCAAGATCAACCCGAAGACGCTGGCGATCACGAAGCTGATTCATCGGGTGGACGATGCCTCGTTCCGGTCGGGGACGGTTGCAGTGGAAGTCGGCGACCGGCTGTGGGTCGGGTCGTTCCAGGGCGACAGGATCGCGATCCTGGCCCCTTGAAGGAATCAGGAATCTGGAATCTGGATTCAGGGATGTGCTAGGCGTCAGAATTGAGCCAACAGGTCGAAGACACCTGATTCCATTTCGCCTGGAACCTAGCCCAGCCCTGAATCCTGATACCTGAGTCCTGCAGCGTCAGGGACGCTGGATCGCGTTTTCCCGGAGGATTCAATGAGAAAGGTAATCCTGTGCGTCGCGTTCTTCACGTTTGTCGCGATCGCCCCACGTTCAACGGCAACTGCCGCGGATCTCGATCCCAAGGCAATCTCCATTCAGCTTCCCGCAGAGATCAAATGGACGAAGGCGGCCAACGGCGGATCGGAACAGGCAGTGCTCGTCGGCGATCCGTCGAAGCCCGGGCTGTATGTCGTGTTGCAGAAGTGGCTGCCGCACAACAACAGTCGACCGCATTCGCATCCCAACGATCGCTACATCACCGTGCTCAAAGGCACGTGGTGGGTCAACACCGGCCCTGACTACGACCCGAACGGGATGAAACCGGTGCCGGCGGGCAGCTATGTGGTCCATTACGGCAAGGAGATGCACTACGACGGAGCGAAGGACGAGGAGTGCATCCTCCAGATCGTCGGCATGGGTCCAGCCAACAATCCTCCGGCACAAAGATGACTCTTCGAACATTCAGGAGATCCTTTGATGCGCCGCGCACTTGCGATCGCCGTCATCCCGTTCGTCGTGTCCGGCTTGAGCGGGACGAACATCTTCGATAGCAGTCCCGCTGCGATGGCGCAGAGTGCCGAGGGCGGACGCGCCACGTTCGTCAACCGCTGTGCCGGATGTCATGGCACCGACGGCAATGGCGGGGAGCTCGGTCCGGCGATTGCCGGACGGATTCCGATCAGAACCGACGAGGATCTCGCCTCGCTGCTGCGCGAGGGGCGGCCGACGGCGGGCATGCCGTCGTTTGCAACGCTGAGTGCGTCGGAGACGAGCGACCTCATCGCCTTCCTGCGAACATTGAAGCCGAGAGCCGGCACCGCACCGCAACGGCGAACGTTTCGTCTTGCCAACGGCGTCACGCTGAGCGGTGTCGTCCTCAACGAGACGCATGCCGATGCACAGGTGCTGGGAGACGATCGCCGCCTCCACTTGTTGCGAACCTCCGGCAACACATCTCGTGAGGTCTCCTCGCACACCGACTGGCCGCTGTACAACGGCTCCGCCAACGGCACGCGTTACAGCGCGCTCACGCAAATCGACACACGAAACGCGCGCCAGCTCGCACCGCGCTGGGTGTTCACGATTCCGAACACCGCGCGCCTGCAGGTGACGCCGGTGGTCGTCGGCGGCGTGATGTACGTGACCTCGGCCAACGAGTGTTACGCGCTGGACGCGGGCACGGGACGCGAGATCTGGCATTACCAGCGACCGCGTACGAAAGGACTGATCGGCAATGCGGCCGGTGGCGTCAATCGCGGCGTCGCCGTTGCCGGCGACCGCGTGTTCATGGTCACCGATCACGCGCACATCATCGCGCTCGACCGGCACGCGGGTTCGTTGCTGTGGGACACCGAGATGGCCGACTGGCACCAGAACTACAACGCCACCGGTGCGCCGCTGGTCGTCGGCTCGCTGGTGGTAATCGGCACCTCCGGCGGCGATGAAGGCGTACGCGGATTCGTTGCGGCGTTCGATCAGGCCACCGGCAAGGAGGCGTGGCGCTTCTGGACTGTGCCTGCTCCGGGAGAACCGAAGTCGGAAACGTGGCAGGGTCGCGGCATCGCGCATCCGGGCGGATCGACCTGGATGACCGGCGCCTACGATGCAACGCTCGACACCCTCTACTGGGCGGTCGGCAATCCGGGGCCCGACATGATCGGCGACGATCGACCCGGTGACAATCTCTACACCGACTCCATCGTCGCGCTCGATCCGAAGAGTGGGCGGCTGAAATGGCATTTCCAGTTCACACCCCATGACGTGTGGGATTACGACGCGCAGGAGCCGGTGGCGCTGGTGGACACGATGTGGAACGGGCAGCCGCGCAAGCTGCTCGTGCAGGCGAATCGCAACGGATTCTTCTACGTGCTCGACCGCACCGACGGCAAGTTCCTGTTCGGCACTCCTTACGTGCAGCGGGTCACGTGGGCAACAGGTCTGGACACCAACGGCCGCCCGCTGCGCGTCCCCAACATGGAGCCATCGACCGAGGGGCGACGCGTGTGCCCGTCGCTGGACGGCGCCTCGAACTGGTATTCGACCTCGTACAACCCGACCACCGGTTTGTATTACGTGCAGGTCAACGAGAAATGCGGCATCTTCACGCGCGTGCCGTCGGAGTGGGAGGCCGGCAAGGGCTTCATGGGTGGTTCGTTCCGGCAGGCACCGGACGAACCGGCACAGCGTGTGCTGCGCGCGTTCGACATCCGCACCGGCAAGCCGGTATGGGAGCTTGCGCAGTCAGGCGCCGTGAATTCATGGGGCGGCGTCCTGTCGACGGCGAGCGGCGTGGTGTTCGTCGGCGAGGACAGCGGCGCGTTCATGGCGGTCGATGCCCGCACGGGAACACCGCTCTGGAGTTTCCAGACCAGCCAGCTGTGGAAAGCGTCGCCGATGACCTACGAGTTCGATCGCAAACAGTACGTCGCGATCGCCGCCGGCCCGAACATCCTCGCATTTGGTTTGCCGGACGAAACAGCTCGTTGACGGGCCGGGGGGCCTGGTTCCCGGTTCCGGGTTCCCGGTTCCGGGTTCCAGGTTCCGGCGGTTCCGGTTCCAGGTTCCCGTTCCGCAATTCTCCGTTGATGGTTCCGGTTCGGCAGCGGACCGGAAGGCGGAACCCAAACCCAAACCCGAACCCGGAACGGGGAACCCGAACCCGAACCCGGAACGGGGATCCCGAACCCGGAACGGGGAACCCGGATCCGAACCCGGAACCCTGAACCGGGAAAGACGAACTCGAACCTGGAACCGGAACCCCTGGAACCGGGAACATGGAACGCGGAACCTGGAACAGACGGATGCCGTCGTTCAGACGGCGTCAGAGAGGGAAGTGAAGTTGAAATCGCGGATGCGGAGCGCCGGCATCATGTAGCCGGGCGCGGTTGGTTCCGGGCGACCGATGTCCTCGAGTCGATCGAGCATCAGCAGCGGACTCTCGTTCCAGCGGAAGTTCTTCAACGCTCGCGTGATCTTCCCCTTCTCGATCAGGAACACACCGTCGCGCGTCAAACCCGTATAAAGAGCCGTTCGCGGATCCAGGTAGCGGATGTAGAAGAAGTGCGTGACCAGGACGCCGCGCTCGCAGCCGGCGATGATCTCCTCGGTCGCCTTCGTCCCCCCCGTCAACGCAAAGCCACCGGCGAGCATGTCCTCCCCGGTCGGCATCGCGCCCTGCTTCTGCGCCCAGAACCGGCTGTACGAGAGGTTCTTCAGCACACCCTTCTCTATCCAGACGATGCGCCGACGCGGCAGTCCCTGCTCGTCGAACGGATCGCCGAGCAGCGTGGCGTCGGCCGGATCGGAGTACAAGGTGACGCGCTCGTCCACGACCTTCTCGTTGATGCGATTGCCGCCGCCCGCCTTCGCGAAGGGACTGCGTCCCTCGTCGGCGGCGCGGGCACTCAGCGAGCGCGCGAGGAGCGACACGAGATCCGTGACCGCCTGCGGCTCGAGCACCGCGACGTACGGCCCCGGCTCGATTTGCTGAGGGTTGCGACTCGCCACTGCCTTCTGTGCGGCGATCCGCCCGAGGCCGCTGGGATCGACCTTGCTCCAGTCGCGGGCGCCGGCGCTGGCCCACCCGCTGCCGGTGCCATCGGGCGTGCGCGAGGTCATCGAGAAGTTGCCGTCGGTCGCGCGGTGATACGCAAACAAACCCTTGCTGTTGGCAACGGCCACCGCGCGCGCGTTCGCTTCGAGATACCCGGCGGTGAACAGGCGGCCGGCGGTCTTGCCGGCGTCGGTGGCGGCGTCGATCGCGCGCTTGACGGCGGCGTTGCGCACCTCGGGATCGAGGTCCGCAGTCTGGTCGACGAATGCGGTGATGGGCGGATAGCTCTGTGGTCCGAGCTCCGGCATCAGCTCGGGGTCTTCGGGCGACAACCGCGCCAGCGTGACGGCGCGTTCCACCGTTCGCTTCAGTGCCTCGTCGTCGAGCACGTTCGTCGTGGCGGAGGCGCGACGCTTGCCGAGCGTGACGGTCACGGTCACCGACACGTCGGCGGTACCACCTGACGTCGTGATGCTGGAATCGGCGAACCGCGTGTTGCCGCTCCACGTGCTGGTGATGTTCACACGCGTTTCGTCCGCGGTGCTGAGCTTCAGCACGCGCTCCGCCAGCGCTCGTGCCTGGTCGCGCGTGAGCAGCGCCTCGCCGCTCATGCCTTCCTCGCTGCGACAGTCACGCGTTCAATCTTGCTCGATTGCGCGACTCTCGACAACGCGTGAGTGTCACCGGAAGATGCAGGTTGAGTAACACCGCGCGCTGATTGACTGCGGCTCCCGCGCGCCGTGTTGAGGATCGTCACGTTGCGGAAGCGCGCCGGCACGCACCCGTGGCTGACCGAGTTGATCTGCGCCGGTTCACCCTTGCCGTCGTTGAACGCGCCACCGAGCCAGTACGACGACTTGCCGCCCATCATGTCCATTGAGTTCCAGAAAACGGGCGTGTTGGCCTGGTAGGCGACGTCACGCAGCATGCCAGCGATCTTGCCGTTGCGAATCTCGTAGAACGCCTGTCCGGAGAACTGGAAGTTGTACCGCTGGTGATCGATCGACCACGATCCCGTGTTGCGAATGAGGATGCCCCGTTCGGTCGCGGCGACGATTTGATCGACCCCGATATCCTGCTCACCCGGCAACAGCGACACGTTGGGCATCCGCTGAAACTGCACGTTGGCCCACGACTGCGCGAACGAACAGCCGTGCGATCGCGACACACCGGTCAGCTTGTGAATGCGCGCCGCCTGCTCCCTCGTCGTCTGGTAGTCCTTGAGAATTCCCTTTTCGACCAGCAGCCACGTATCCGCCGGCACGCCCTCGTCGTCCCAGGCAACTCGGCTGAGCGATCCTTCCTGCGTGCGATCCGCCTGAATGTTCATGAACGGCGGGCCGTACTTGAAACGACCGAGCACCTTCTCAGGCGGAGCGGCGAACGTTGTGCCGGCGTAGTTGGCTTCCTCGCCGAGAGCGCGATCGAGCTCCGTAGCGTGGCCGATCGACTCGTGAATGGTCAGCCACAGGTTGGTCGGCTCGAGGATCAGATCCCACTGCCCGGCCTCGACGCTCCTCGCCTTCAGCTTCTCGACGGCCATCGATCCCCATCGCTCGGCATTGCCCGGCATGTCGAGCGCCTCGATGTACTCCCAGCCCATCCCGCGGGGCGCCAGCTCCTCGTCGTAATTCTGAAAGTCGTCGTTACCGATCGCCGTCGCGCGAAAATTGGGACCGACACGGATGAACGTCTGCGTGACATTGGTGCCTTCGGAGGTGACGAGCGTCTTGATCTCGCGCAGCAGCTGCAGGCCGGAGTTGACGAACTTTACCTCTTTCACTTTCAGCGCCGCTTCGTTGGTCTTCAGCAGCAGCGCCACCTTGTCCTCGAGCGCCACCTCCAGGGGATCGCGCTGAATCGGCGTCATCCACGTGCCGGTCACCGGCTTTACCGCCGCAAGCTCCACCCGTCGCCGCTGCACCGCCTGCGCAGCACGCGACATGAATGCGGCTTCGAGCGCCGTCTTCCGCACGCCGTCCTTGGTCAACTGATTGGTGGCGGCAAAGCCCCAGCATCCGTTGATCAACGTGCGGATGCCGAGACCGAACGACTCGGTATCGCTGACGCCGGCCACCTGCCGCTCGCGCGTCGAGATCTCCTGGCGGCGATAGCGGCCCACGCGCACATCGGCGTACGAGGCGCCGGCACCGCGCGCCGCCGTCAAGGCTTCGTTGGCCAGCTCGATGGTGAAGGGATCGGCCGCAGGTGCCGCGACCGTCTGCGCCTCCGCACGGCGCAGCAGGTCGGTCGAGGCAAGCGCCACCGCGCCGGCTGCGCTGGCGATCAAAAAGTCACGACGTGTGGGAGACATGCCGCTGATTCTGCCACGATGCAGCTACATTAAGTAGCTGGGTAGCTGGGTAGCTGGGTGGCTGCGTAGCTCGGTGATCGCTCGCACCGGCGAGGGCTCGCCGCGGAGGGACTCATGAAACGGCTTGTGATGCTCGTCTACATACTTGCGTTCGCGCGCGCTGCCGCGGGTCAGAACGCCGACGACTATCGCGGCGGGTGGAGGACAGATCGAGGCGAGCCCCACACCTACGAATTCTCAATCCGCGGCAAGACCGTGCGAGGCGTCTACTGCACCTACTGCGCGGATGCGACCACGTTGGCCTTCGTCGATGGCACGTTTGGACCGGACGGCATCAGGTTCGAGGTCACGCATGTCAACGCGGACGGCAGCACGGCGTACACGGACAAGGCGATCGCGAGGTTCAATCAGGGTCGTCTGATCGTCTCCGGCACGAGCGGCGCCCCCGGCGGCGGCACGTTCGAACGCGCGCTGATCAAGGATCCGCGCGGGCCGGATCCGATACCGGCGATGGTCTCCGTTCTTCCCAAGGGTCCTCCTGTCCCGGCAAACCCGCTTCGCCGGAACCCCGATGGTGCTGATGGACTGCCGTACCTGCAGCCGGGTCCCTGGAAGACGAAGCTGACGGAAAAAGACGTCATTGGCGTGTGGTTGGGATTCGGCGTGGGCGCACCGAAACAGTACTTCATCGTCAAGAAGGTCGGAGACAAGCTGCGCGGGATGGTCTGTGGAACCTGCGATAACCCGTACACGATGGCCGCGCTCGACGACTTCCGCATCGACCGCGACACGCTGAAGTTCAACATCCTGCACGAGGACTGGGGTGACGGTGAGATCCCGACGTTCGAAAAGCACGTGACGGCGCACGTGGGGTGGAACGAGATGCGTTGTACGACCGCCGCGGATCACCAGCCGCCGCCACCGCCGCGACCATCCGGCATCGTTCCAGGATTCTCGCTGGTGGGGCCGATTCCTATTGAAGCCACGTCGGGGAATAAGTGGCCGGAATGGCCCCCGAAAGACACATCGTCGCCGCGCTAAGCCTCGCGCAACGCTGCGCACTCGAAATGGAGTGACGGACCGCCGCGCGCGTGACCGTCGCGCGCGTTACCAATACATATTCGCCACCAACGCCTGATGGTCGCTCTTCTGACTCTTCCACACTTGCGGCTGCCGAATCGCCGAAGCCATTACAGGCGCGACGAGTAGATAGTCAATCCGTTCACGCTCAGCAGTCTTCGTCGTCTGTCCTGCGGCAGCATCCACCAGGCCCGCGTCGATCAAACCGCGAATATCGGTGTCATCGGGAGTGGCGTTGAAATCACCGAGCACGATCAGCGGATCCGGCAACCGCGCGCGCACGATCTCTCGCACGGCGGCGAGGTTTGCGCGCCGCGATGCCGGCTGCGTGTCCGCGTGATGATCGAGAATCCGCAACGGCCGACCGGCTGCGCAGACGACGACTTCGAGCACGATGCGCGGCTCGCCTTTCCTCGGCCGCGCGAGCTCATGCCGCACCACCTGGACCAGCGGCCACCGTGACAGAACTGCCAATCCGTAATCGCCGCCGGTCACGCGGACACTCGCGGCGAATGCGTATTGGAAGCCGAGCGCGGCCGCGATCTCCTTCGGCTGGTTCACGAAGCCTGTTCGTGCGGTGCGATGATCCACTTCCTGCAGCGCGACGATGTCGGCTCGGATATCTCGGATCTCCTCGACGATCTCGTTCAGGGGTGCCAAGCGCGCGGCGCGGATGTTCCAGGTGGCGATACGGATCAGTCGTTGGTCCGCCACCTTCGACGGCGCGCATGCCGAGAGGCGAGAGTGCAGCACCGTAGCCGAACGTGGCGGACCCGGCTGGGGCGGGGTCGCTGGCGCAACGAGTGAAAGCGCAACGACCAGCAGAAGGAACACTCATCAACCCGGCTTCAAGCGTGATGCCATCTGTCGCTGGTGAGCTATTTCGCGCGCCCTTTGTAGCCCTGGGCGATCATCGGGATCGACCATACCTGGGCCACGTTGGCTACGTCGTTGCCGTCCGCATCCGTGCCGCCACGGAGCAGCCCGAACAGCGTCTTCTTGTCGCTTCCACCGAAGGCGCACGAGATGATGCCGCGCGGCGTTGGGATCACACCCAGGTGCTTGCCGGTCTTGTCGATCACTTCCACGCCTGCTCCGGAAGTGACGTAGAGGCGACCCTCTGAATCGATCGTGCTGCCGTCGCCGCCACCGGCCATCAGCTTGACGAATTCCCGCTGATTCGTCAGCGAGCCGTCCGGCTGGACGTCGAAGGCGGCAACCGCGCCCATCGGCGCGCCGAACATCCCGTTGGTGACATACAGCGTCTTTTCGTCAGCGCTGAGGATGACGCCGTTGGTATTCAGATTCTCGCCGTAGCGCGTGACCTTGCCCGTGCGATCGGCATAGAACAGACCGCCCATCGTGAAATAGACGCCGCCCTTGCTGTCGGCGGTGATGTCGTTGATCACGCCGCCGATGCAATCGAGCGGCTCGCCCATGAACATGTCGGCGTGCACACGACGCTGCGGCGCCAGCTGCTCGACGCGCTGCCGCAGGCCGCGCTCGACGACGAAGAGCGCGCCCTTCGGGCTCATCGATAGCGCTCCACCGGTATGCGTGTCCTTGTAGGCGACCGATGTCTTGCCATTGCGATCGAGCTTCAGCACGTCGCTGCTGTCGTTCTGCGCGATCAGGAGCCCGCCGTCATTGGTGCCGACGATCCCGTCGCCGTTGTTTCCCGCCTGCTGCCAGATGAACTTCCACTTCTGGTCGGCGGCGATGACGCCGGGAATCGCCGTCACCGAGTAGGCCCTCTCACCCTGAGCCGCCGGCGGTGCGCCCGCACGCGCCCCACCACCGCCACCTCCTCCACCGGCCCGGCCACGTGCCGGAGGCGGTGTCTTGCACATCGCAGTCAATGCCGCATACCCAGGATCGGCGGGCGCCTGCACTGACGGCGCCGGAGCATTGGGCGCAGTGGGCGGCAGGCGAGGCGCCTGATTCTGCGCAAAGAGAACGGCGGAACCGAACGCGCATGAAAGAACCAACACAGATCGGATTGATTTCATCGAAGGCACCTCAAAGCAATCACCATGGCGCAAAATCGGAAAACCCAGATCCCAAACCCCACTCCCAAATCCCAAACCTAACGGAGGTCCGGCTCAGTCGTAGTACTCAGGTACTTTCTTGAGCTTGGCATGCGCTGTGAGGTCGTGCTGAATCCAGAGCTGCGCGCCCGTCCGTTGCAGAAACCGTTCGATCGCCTCGCGCGACGCGCGCGTCTGCTGCTCGTTGAACTCCGTTGTCGGCAGACGATGCAGCGTGCGCTCTTCAGGATAGTGATAAAGATCACCAGCCAGCACGACGCCACCGGTCCGCGCCAGCTTGACGTACAACACCTGATGACCGGGTGTGTGGCCACGAGCCTGTTTGATCAGCACGGTTCCATCCCCAAACACATCGTAATCGTCATTGTCGACAAGGACAGTCTTGCTGTTCTGCAGCGCGGCAAACATGGATGGCTGTGGCGGCTCGATCGGCGTGGCCGGAAACATGGCGTCATGCTCGATCTTTGGCACGAGCCACGTCGCGCCGGCGAAGTCGTTCGCGTTCGCGACGTGGTCCCAGTGATAATGCGACAGTGCGAAATACGTGACAGTGCGCAGCGTGAAGCCGGCGGTCATCAACTGCGCCGCGAGCGGCTTGCGAATCGTCACCTGCCGTGGCTGCCCGTTCGAAAGCGTCAGATGGCGAACAACCGGGCTACCAGTCGGCGTCCAGGAATCGTCCGCGATCGCCCCGCTGTCCCACAGCAGCGTGCCTCGCGGATGCACGATCAGAAACGCCGCGACCGACAGCTGCGTCGTCTTCACCTCCTGCGCACTGAGGCGATACCGCGCCGGGTCGGACTCGAGCACGCCGCCGTCGAGCACATAGAGCCGCAGCGGCTTCGCTTGTGGCGGACCTGACAAGGTCCGTCCCACCGCGGGACCGCCGCTCCACATGGCGGCGGCGACGGCGAGAGCGAGGAATGAGAGCCTGTACTTGGCCATGTCACAGCACCTTGGCGTCGTGGACGATCCTGCCGCCGACCATCGTCAGTACAGATCGGATCTGTTTGATCTCGACGTCCGGAACAGCGAAGTAGTCGCGATCGAGGACAACGAGATCGGCGAGCTTGCCCGGCTCGATCGTGCCGATCCGGTCCTCCATACGCAGGAACCAGCTGTTGTTGCGGGTGAACAGGCGCAACGCCTCCTGCCGCGTGATCTGCTGATCGCCATTGACCCGATCGCCGAACGAGTTGACGCCGGTCGTCGCAAAGTAGATCTGCAGCCACGGATTGAGCGGGGCGATGTGCACGCCGTCCCCATGAATGCCCACCTGAATGCCGTGATCGACGATCGTCCGGAATGGCGCGCCGACGACGACGTTCGGATCGTTGGACGTGACCCACCGGAACGCGGCCATTTGCACGCCGCAACCAAGGGCGCGAAGGCGCGACAGAAGATCGCCCGTCACGACAGGTACGTGATGCACGACCCATCGCTTCGACGTGATGTCGAACTCCTTGTTGACCGCTTCGTATGCCTCGACCACCTGGGTGAGGCCGGCGAGATCCTGCACGCTGTTCTCGTTGTGCCATCCGGCTTGCGCCACGAGTCGCTGCGCGTTGCGCCACGCCGCACCGGAGCCGAGCGGCGCTGCCCACTCGCCAATCGAGCCGGTCATCAACATGTCGTCGCCGAAGTATTGAAACTGATTCCTGAGCCGCTCCTTCAATTCCGGCAGCTCGGGATCGCTCTGGTTGTGCAGAAAGTTGGTCTGCAGGCGGACGATCGTCTTGCCCTCACCATGCAACGCCATCCACGGGTCGTACATCCGGTAATGATCGAGGTTCGACAGGATCTGCGACGGATGCGGCGGCCCCGGTGTCGGGAAGAGCACCTGATCGAGATGCGCGGTCAGGCCCACGGCCGCCGCATAGCGCATCGCGTCGTTCGTGCTGCGTCGCTTGTCTTCGAATGTCTGCAACCGGCGCAGATGAAAGAGGGCACTTGCCGATGGCCCGCCACCGGCGAATCCGGCCGCTGCGATCGCGCCATTGTCCGCCACCTTGATCGGTTTGATATCCGGATGGACGGGCGGCGCTGCATCCATCATGTCGAAGAACGCCTTCGCCATGCTGTTGGTCGCGCACGGTCCGGTGAAACGCTCGTAGAGCAGCACCGGTCGATCGGGCACGGCCTCGTCCAGCTCCTGGCGCGTCGGATGTCGATGCTCTGCCCACTGGTTCGGATGCCACCCGCCCATCGCCGTGATCCACTGCCCTGCCGGCACGTCCTTGCGACGCGCGGCCAGCGCTTCCTGCACCTCGCGAATCGATCGCGTGTTCTCGAGAATCGTGTGATAACCAGGACGATTGGCCAGGCTGACAATGTGGACGTGCGGCTCGATGAGGCCCGGCACGACGGTGCGGCCGCCGAGATCGATGACCCGTGCGCCGGCACGGGTCGCCATCGCGGCGTTGGTTACCTGGGCAAACCGGCCGTTGCGGATCGCTACGGAACGGGCCACGGTGTTGCGCGCGTCCATCGTGTAGATTCGTCCATTGGTCAGGACGATCTCCTGATCCGTGTTGCCGGCCACGACCCCGCGTGTTTGTGTTTGCGCTTGCGCGGGCGCCACCGACGGCAGTGCCGCGCCAGACACGCTGGCCAGCACGGCGGTTGCCGTGGTGCCAAGAAAATCGCGCCGAGAAGAACGCATAGAGAACCTCAGTGCCTCGGTGCCTCGCTGTGTCGGAGGCGGCTGAACATCGGCGCGACCGTGAGGAACCGCGCGCAAGATCCTATCCTCGATCGCTCAAATCCCGTTGGCCAAACGCCGCAGTTGAAGGACAATCGCCTGCCGCGCCGTACCCTTGGCCAGGCGGGCGCAGGAGGAACTTATGCGGAAGGTCGTTCTGATATTCGTCATCTTCGCGCTTGGAGCCGGCTTCGGCTTCTGGCTGCAGGGCAATCGTGTCACGGCACAAGCGCCGCAGGGCGCAGGCCGTGGCTTTGCCGCGGTGCCGGGCGCGGTTGGCAGCGAGGACCTCACCGGTCCCTACGAAGTCGTCAAAGGCTGGCCGAAGGACATCAGCACGCTGCCGGGGAACGACAAGTGGACCTACGGCGCGGGCCAGGGCGTCTTCGCCGAGAGTCCGAACCGCGTGATCATGCTGTTCCGCGGTGAGCTGCCGAAGATGAACGCGCCACGGGCGACGCTGCTGCCGCAACTGGGACCGAGCATCAGCTTCCCGGTCGCCGGTCTGTGGCGCGACGCGACCACGGCATCGCTGCCCGGAACCGGCGGCACCGATCAGGACGTCCGCAAGTGGCTCACGTCGTGGGAAGGCAAGGACGACGAGATCGGCATCAAGGGCCCTCCGTATCGTCAGCTTGGCGTCGACGCGAAATGGGAGCACTGCATCGTCGTCGCCGACGCCAACGGCAACATCATCGAGACGTGGACGCAGTGGGACTCGATGCTGCGGCGGCCGCATTCGGTGTACATCAGCCCGTACGACGCCGAGAAGCACGTGTGGGTTGTCGACGACAACATGCAGGTGATCTACAAATTCACCCACGACGGCAAGAAACTCGTGCAGACGATCGGCACGCCGGAACAGGAAGGCGCCGACGCGACGCACTTCAATCGGCCGACGTTCATCGACTGGCTGCCCGACGGCACGTTCTTCGTCTCCGACGGTTACACCGGCACGCGCGTCGCCAAGTTCGACAAGAACGGGAAGTTCGTCAAGCAATGGGGCATCAAGGGCAACCCGCCGAATGAGAAGCGGCCCGGCTACATGAACAACGTGCACGGTGTGGCCGTCGATCCGACGTCGCGCCGCGTGTTCGTCAACGATCGCAACAATCACCGCGTGCAGGTGTTCGACGAGAACGGCACGTTCCAATACGACTGGCGCATCGATGCGGATCCGTCCAGCCTGCACCTGCTCTACATCGGAAAGGACCGAAACATCTGGACCTTCGATCGGAGCACGCACAAGATTTTGAAATACGACCAGCAGGGACACCTGCTCTATTCGTGGGGCACGCTCGGCATGTTCCCCGGCGCGCTGTGGGGCGTGCACGGGATGAGCGTCGACCAGGAAGGCAATCTGTATGTCGCCGAAGTCGACAGCGGCCGCGTGCAGAAATTCCGGCCCAAGCCGGGAGCAAACGCCGAGTTCCTGGTCAGCAAGCCGTTCGATCGCGTCTGGAATTGAGCCTGCCCTTCCTGTACCTGCTGCCCGTGGGCTTCGTCGTCGTCTGGATCGCGCTGCTCGTGTCCGGACGCCGACGAGGCCTGGTCGTCAGCGCGCTGATGTGCGCCGTCACGTTCGCCGTGGGCGCATGGTCAATCCGGCAGTCACGATCGTCGACGGCGGCGATCGGATTCCTCTTCCTTCCCGGCGCCGCCGCGCTGAGCGGGGCGCTGGCGCTCGCCTTCGGTCGACTGCAAGCGGATTCGCGGGCGGCGATGAGGTTCCTGGCGTGGACTTCGCTGGCCGCAGCCCTCGCCGTCGGTGTTGCGATGGCAGCCAGCGGTGTCCGCCAGCAGCAGAAAAATCATCAGCGCGACCGGGAAGCGGAAGAAGCGAGGTACCGCATCGATGAGAACCGCAGAACGATCGCCGACCTGATTTCACGCGGCGGCGACGGCGCCGGTCTCGCGCTGGAAGCCCAAATCGTCCAGCACCTGAACGACAGAACGTTTCTCGTTCCCGCACTCGAGACGTCGGTCGTTTCCGCAGACACACTGGACCGATTCGGTACCCACGCGGATCTCGGCGTGGCGCTGACCGTGGCGCGTAATCCGCACACCCGGGCCGCCACACTGGACCGGATTTACCGAACGAGCACGTATCCGTTCTATTTCTTTCTGGCGCTTGCCGAAAATCCAAACACCCCCGTCGCCATTCTTCGCGAGCTTGCCGCGCACCCGGAACCGATCGACCAGTCGGCGATGAGACGCGCGCTCGCTCGGAATCCGTCGACGCCAGCTGACCTCCTCTCGGCACTCAGCGAGTTCGCAGAGCGGCGATAAAACGAGGGTCCGCGCCGCATTCCAATTTCGCGGGGCTTGGGGCTGAAATGTCGGCGGTGCGCTCCCGCTGGCCGATATAATCGGGCGCACGTGTCCGCACGTCTCCCTTTCCGGTCAGCAAGGACCGACCCGCTCCGCGCCGTGTCGGCGCCTCGATGATTGGCGTCACGCTCGGACCCTACCGTCTCATCGAGGAGATCGGGACCGGCGGCATGGGGATCGTCTACCGCGCCGAAGACGTGCGTCTTGGCCGCAGCGTTGCGCTCAAGGTCCTGCCGCACTCGCTGCGCGAGGACCGCGCCGCCGTCGAGCGGTTCAATCGCGAGGCGCGAGCGGCGGCGTCGCTGAACCATCCGGCGATCTGCACCATCCACGACATCGGCGAGGACCAGGGGTATCTCTACATCGCGATGGAGCTGCTCGAGGGACGGACCTTGAAGCAGTTCATCGATTGCTCGCCGATGGCCGCCGCCGACGTGCTGCAGTACGGCGTGCAGATCGCCGACGCGCTCGAGGCGGCGCATGCGAAGAACGTCATTCACCGCGACCTCAAGCCAGCCAACATCTTCATCACCACCCGCAATCAGGCCAAGGTCCTGGACTTCGGGCTCGCCAAGACGCTCGAACCGGTGGCCACGCTGGCAACCAGAGTGGATGAAGTCGACGTGACGCGAACGGGAATCATTCCCGGAACGATCGGCTACATGTCACCGGAGCAGGTGCGCGGCGATCCTCTCGACGCACGATCCGACCTCTTCTCGTTTGCCATCGTGCTCTACGAAATGGCCACGGGTCATCGTCCGTTTTCCGGAGCCACCGCGGGCGCGCTCTTCGACAGCATCCTTCATTTCCGCCCGCGCCCGCCGCGCGAGGTGAACCCGGCGATCCCCGAGAAGCTCGATCGGGTGATCGTCAAGGCGCTCGAGAAGGAGCGCGATCGCCGGTTCGCCGACGCCAGGACACTCCGGTTGGCGCTCGAGGAGGTCACGGTCCGACGCGGGCGCCAGCGCGGCATGCCGTCGACCACGATCTCCGCCACCGACACCCGGACCCGCAACGCTCCTTCCGGCGTAACGACGAGCACCCGCACACGTGCAATCCCGTCGGTCGCGGTGCTGCCGTTCGTCAACGCCGGAGGGGACAAGGAGGCCGAGTACCTCAGCGACGGCATGACGGAGAGCATCATTTACAGCCTGACACGTCTGCCGGGGCTGCGTGTGGTGCCGCGGACGACGGTGTTCCGCTACAAGGATTCGGACAAGCCGCTGGCGGTGATCGCGCGCGAGGTGAAGGCGAAGGCGGTCGTGACCGGCCGCATCGCGTTGCGCGGATCGCAGCTCATCGTGCAGGCGGAGCTCGTCGACCCCGTCAAGGACTCGCAACTGTGGGGCGAGCGCTACTCGCGGACCTTCGCCGACGTCTTCGCCGTGCAGGAGGAAATGGCAACGGCAATCTCCTCCTCGCTGCGGCTGCGACTCAGCAGCGAGGACCGTGCGCGCCTCGCCGCGCGGCCGACGCAGGACAGCGTCGCCTACGAGGAGTATCTCAAGGGCCGGCATCACTGGAATAAGCGGACCATTCCCAACTTCATCCACGCCACCGAGCACTTTCAGCAGGCGATCGATCGCGACCCCCATTTCACGCTCGCCTATGCGGGCCTCGCCGACACGTTCAACGTGCTCGGCTACTACAGCGCGAAGCCGCCGCGGACGGTCTATCCGCGCGCGAAGGCCGCAGCCGCGCGCGCGCTCGAGATCGATCCGACGCTGGCCGAGGCGCATGCGTCGCTGGGCTACGCGACCTTGTTCTTCGATCGCGACTGGCCGGCAGCCGAGCGTCACTTCCACGCCGCAATCGCGCACAACCCCAAGTACGCCAGCGCGCATCAGTGGTACGGCTGGTATCTGCTCGTCATGAAACGATTCGAGGAGATGGTCGAGGAGTTGCACCAGGCCGCGGAGCTCGATCCGCTGTCGCTCATCATCAACGACCATCTCGGATACGCGTTGTCGCTCGCCGGCCGTCACGACGAAGCGGTGGCGCAATTGCAGCGTACGCTGGAGCTCGATCCGAGCTTCTCGCTGACGCACCTGCGCCTCGGTCTCGAGTGGCGCCTGCTCGATCGACGCGCCGAAGGCCGCTCGGCAATCGAGCAGGCGGTCACGCTGAGTGGCGAGCGAATCGGCCTTGGCTATCTGGGTCAGGCGTTGGGTGCCGACGGGATGCACGACGAGGCGCGCGCGATTCTGCAGCGGCTGTCCGCTCGCGCCGAACGCGGGTACGTCTCGCCGCTCGATTACGCGCTCGTCTACGACGGTCTCGGCGAGGTCGAGCAGGTGTTCGAACAGCTCGATGGCGCGGTCGATGACGCGGTCAGCGACCTGGTGCGGCTGCAGGTGTTGTCTTGGTCCGACGTGGTCCGCCGCGACCAGCGGTTCGATGAGCTCGTCCGCGCGATCGGTCTGCCCTGACTGCCACGTTTCCTTACGCCGAATCCGGCCTCAGTCATCGATTGACCATCGACCAGCTCCGCCGGCACGCGGTCACGCGAAGCCTCTTTCCACCGACATCGCTCCCGAAAGCGCTCGAGGCATTCGGTTTCGTGCAGGCTGATCCGATTCGAGCGCCGGCGCGCGCTCAGGATTTGATCGTGCGGCATCGTGTGACGCGCTACCAGGCGGGAGACCTGGAGCGGCAGTACTCCCGCCTGCACGTACACGAGGACTTCTTCATCAATTACGGCTTCGTCACCGATCGCGTGTTCCGCTTGATGCATCCCCGGACTGGTCAGGACCCCTGGAGCGCCGCGCGCGGCCGGCACGTCAAGGACCTGCTCGAGTTCATCCGCCTGCGCGGCCCCGTGCACCCGCGTCAGGTCGACGATCATTTCTCACTCGGCACGGTCACCAACTATTGGGGCGGCTCGTCGAACGCGACAACGCGTCTGCTCGATGCGATGCACTACCGCGGCCTGCTTCGGGTGGTTCGTCGCGACCGCGGCGTCAAAGTCTACGGACTCCATGAGCGCGCCGCTGACCGGTTGAGTGCACGCGAGCGCCGCAGTCGCGTCGATGCGCTCGTCGATGTGGTCGTCAACGTCTATGCCCCGCTTCCGGCGGCAAGTCTGTCGTCTGTCGTCGGACGGCTCAGATACGCGGTGCCGCAATGGAGCGACGAGCTCGCCGCTGCGCTGCAACGGGCGAGAGAGCGCCTCGCGCACGCGCATGTCGATGGCGTGAACTGGTACTGGCCGACTGGCGAAACCCCTGGCGCCACGGAACCGGACGATACCGTTCGCCTGCTGGCGCCATTCGATCCGGTGGTCTGGGATCGGCGACGATTCGAGCTGCTGTGGAACTGGCCGTACCGGTTCGAAGCCTATACGCCGGTATCGAAACGCAGGTGGGGATACTATGCGCTGCCGCTGTTGTGGCGCGATCGCGTCATTGGCTGGGCCAGCGCGTCGGTCACCGGGCGCGTCTTGAGCGTCGATGTTGGCTACGTCGCCGGACGGCCGCCACGGGATCGTGGATTCCGCCAGGCGCTGGCCGCCGAGCGCGCTCGTCTGGCCGCGTTTCTCGGCGTGGCCGATTAAGACGACCGAGAAGCTGCGAGGCGTTGTCGAATCGAGATCACCGTCGCGTCGACTGCTTCCCCTATAATTCGAGCCGATTCGCGTGGCTCTGAATGCCCGTGCCCGTTAAAAACCGTGCGAGATCATCGATCCCGCGCGCGGCTGGCGCGCTTTGAGCGCGAAGGGAGCTCTTCTACCAGACTGGGGGCAAGTTGATGTCCGCGGAGGTGATCACGGCGTCCTCGTGAAGAATTGGGTCGAAGAATTGAAGCGCTTCGTGCCGGCGAATTTACGCCCTTTCCTAGGAAGCGGTTCGAGCACGTGGCAAGGGAAATCGGCTTGCCCAGTGGTACGCAGAGCTACGTCATATGCGATGGGTAGACGTGCTGTTGTCAGTCGCGCTCGCTGAGGGCGAGATCCGCGTACTTCCGCCCGCCGAGGCCAGAACCGTAAGCGTGCGCTTCGTCCTGAAAACGTTGAAGCTCGCCACGACCAACGAGTTTGCCGCGGTGAATGTCGCGGGACTGAACGGCGAGCCGCTGCAGTTCATTCGCCGGCGTGCGCGCACGCTCTCGGCGGTGTTGTCTTTCGACGGGCGGGCAACGAACACGGATGTGCGTCAGCTGATGAGGCCCGTGATCGAGTTGATGCGTGTGGATCGCCACACGCATGCGCCGCCCGTGCTGTCTTTCGAATGGAGCGGCCAGTCGTTTCAGTGCGTCCTGGAAAGGGTGACCGAGGAGTTCCGCGCGCTGTTCTCCGATGGCCGGCCCTCGCGCGGCCGAATGCACGTCGTGTTCAGAGAGAGCCTGACCTTGACGCAATTGGAGCAGGAAGCCGAACGGGAATAATCTCGTTCGGGAGCTCCTCACGAATGCGTGTCCTGGCTAGGCCTCGGCCGGTGCTGCTGCAGAATGCGCCGGCCGGGCAAGGCTCTCCCAGTCGTGGACGAAGACCTGCTCGAAGTACTTCGCGGCGCGCGCGTCGTGGATGATGAGCGTCGCGTCGCGGTTCTCGCTCACCCCTGCCGCTGACCAGTTCTGACTGCCGACCGCGACCACGTTCGAATCGACGACGAAGCCCTTGTTGTGCACGCCCGTCTGGATGCGCATCTTGGTGACGTCGAAGCCGGCGTGCTGCAGCCGCTCGAGATATTCGGCGTGCTCACCGGTTTCAAATTCGCTGACGATGATCCTGACGTCGAGCCCCGCCTTGATCTTCTGGTCCAACGCATTCACCAGTGAGGCGATGCCGGCAGCATCCTTGCCTGGCGCAGGCAGCTCGATGTACTGCGTCTGGATATACAGGCTGTGACGCGCCGACTGCATCAACTGGAGGATGCCCTGAACGTAGTTGCCCGCTCCGCTGTCGGGAGTCAGCAGCGGGTGGACGAGAATGTCCCCTTCGATCGTCAGCGGCTTGAATGACGGGACCCACTTCGCCGTGCTCGCGGCCTGCTTGGTGGTCGGCAGCTTTGCCGGCGGAGGCTGTTTTTTCGCCTGCACGGCGGCCGCCGTCTGCAAATCGTGCTGCAGGTAGGCCTCGAACGTCTGCGCCAGACCGGGTTCGGTGACGATGACGTGCCAGTCGCGGTCGCTGCGCGCGACTGTTTGCAGCATCGCCGCTTTCTGCGCGGCAGTCAGGTGCGGATCGAATGGGTCGATGGCCGGCTGGTTCGAGGGGTTCCAGTTGCCGCTCGACAACCAGAAGCTCTGATGATCCTTCACCGCGACCTTGATGTGATACGCGCTCGGAAAGATGTATGCATCAACGGCCGGATCGTTACGCTCGGCGGCCCAGGCGAAGCTCAGACGCGAGCCGAGCGCCTTGACCAGCGTCGCGTGCGTCTCGTCGTCGGTCTGGTTGTCGCTCGGGCTCTCGCCGAACGGCCAGTCGAGCACGATCGACAGCTTCTGCTGCCCTTTCATGCCCGCCAGCAGCGTCTCGAGGATCGGGTGCGAGCCGAACTCGTACAAGGCGACGGTCAACTGCTTCTTGATATCCGAGAGGAACGCCTTCAACTGCGTGAAGCCGGCATCGGGACTGACATGGCACACGATCGTCATCGGTTTCTTGACTGGTGCCAGCGATGCGCCAGGAGCCGGCGTGTAATCGATCTTCCGCTTGCCCGTCGTTTGTGCATCAGGCGGCACAGGCGCGAGCGGCCGGCCCGTCTGGGCATCGCGCTCGAATGGGTGTTCGACGACGCGCGTGTGCGGCGTGTGGACGCGCGCGAACGCGGCGGGATCGTGAACGCGCAACGCCTTTGCCGCGCTCGCCTGGCGGACGTCGGTCGGATAGGGACCGACCATCGGCGGGATCTGGTCCGCGGATCCGACCCGGCCCTTGTGCGCGACCGTCGCCACGATCGCCGGCTGCGGTGTGATCTGGCCGCCGATCACCTTGTAGCCGGGGCGGACCGTCAGAACGCCCGGCTTCTTGAACTCGGCTAGGTGGGCTCCGATGACGCGATCGACGAGTGGGTACGGATCCATCCGACCTCCGGGTGATGACGTGCGGGTGATCGCCTGTGAACGGAACGTCGTCGTGATTGATCGAAGGTCAGGCCGACGGTGCGAGCCGGATCCAGCTCAGAGGGGATCCGCATGAGCGCCTGCGCCTGATTCTTCAACGCAAACATCGTGTGCACGGCCTGCGCGATCCGATCCGGCTGTCCGTTGAAGGCCTGTTCCAGCCATTCGAGGAGGTCGCCATACGTGGCCGCAAACTCCTCGAGCGCGTGGAGAACCGGTGAGTCCGGCGGATAGTCATCGAACTGCGTATTCGAGCGGATCGGATGAACCGCCGTGTAGTCGACGGGCAACGCGGCGCCGCTGGGCTGATCGGCATCGCCGTCGCGGAAGCGCCGTTGATACCGGATTTCCAGGAAGCGGTAGAAATGCGCCGGCTCCCGTCCGCCCGTGCCGCAGATCGCCGCGTCGGCATCGAAGGGGCCATCGTGGCCCTCACCCTGCTCGACGATCTCTGTGAGCGCGCCCAGAGCGTCTTGCAGCTTGGTCACCACGATCAGCCGTCCAGCGCCGTAGTACGCTGACGGGGGCACTTGCTGCTCCGCTTTGCCGCAGAAGACCGCCGTTTCGCCGTGCTCGTCGCACAGCGTGCGGAGCAACCCCTCGAGGTGATCGTAGAACTGTCCGAGCGTATCGAATGGCGGCGCCTGTGGGCCCGCACCGGGCGCCTCCGGCCGCTCGATCGAGAGGAACGTATTGATCGCATCGGGCGAGAACTTCTCGATCGAGACCATCAGCGGCCGCTTCGTGTGTGGAAGCTGGTGCGGATAGTGCGGGACGAAGTGCTTGTGCGTCAGCGACGGTGAGCCGCCAACCGCATTGAGCATGTTGGCGACCAGCGTCAGGTGCAGCATCTCCTCGAGCATGACGCTGCGGATGATTTCGGCAGCCTCGCCGTTGGCGCCGTCCTGAATCGACGCCCACGCGGTGAAGTACGGCGGAATCGTCGCGTGTTCCACCTGCAGCGCCGCCTGCAGCTGTCGGTGCAGCGGATCCAGAAACGAGCGGTCGCTCATCACAGTTCCCTCAGCACCTGCTCGGCCGCCCTCAGCGTCAACGCGGCGGTCGTCAACGTGGGATTGGAGGTGCCGATCGTCACCATCGCTCCTGCTCCGGCAAGAAACAGATTCGGATGGTCCCACGTCTGGAGCGACGAATTCACGACCGAATCCTCGGCAGTCCGGCCCATCCGGTGCGTGCCGACAATGTGGCCGGCGCCCATCAGATTGAAGGTTCGGCCGTCGCGGCCGACGAGTTGAAACCCCGGCCTCGCTTTGTATTCGGTGCAGTCCTGGACTCCTGCGCGTTCGAACACACGCGCGGCGACTTCTCGCGCGGCTCGCGCGCCATCGAGCGAGTACGGCGCGATGTCGTAGGTGGCGACAGGTCGCGGAATACCGAATGCGTCGACGTACGCCGGATTGATCGTGATGCGATTCGACGGATCCGGCAGCTGCTCGACCATGATGCCGAAGCGCACATGGCGCGTGCAGGTGTCGTGCAGCTTGTCGCGCAACGCACGACCGAACAGCCCGCCGGCGACGAACTGATCGACGTCGGCGCCCGGCGATCCCGACCATCCCCAGTTGGCGATGCTCATGCGAAACGACGCGTGCTTTGCGCGAAAGCCGCCGTCACGCAGCGTCTCGAGCCCCGATGTCGTGTCAGGACCGCGATACGGATACACGGGCTCCGGCGCCAGGCCCCAGCTGTACATATAGGGGTGATCCATCAGATTGCGCCCGACCTGATCGCTGCGATTGGCGGCACCCGAGACGAGGAGCAGCCTCGCCGTCTCGATCGCGTTGGCCGCGATCACGTAGATGCGGCCGCGCGCGGTGAACTCGCCCGCCGGCGATGGCTTCTTTGGATCCGAATACGTGCGATAGCGAACGCCTTCGATCCGCTTGCTGTTGCTGTCGATCAGCAGCTTCGACGCAACAGCCTGAGACACGATCGACAAGCGATCGCCGGCGGTGGCGCGGGCCTTCAGCAGCGTCTTGCGCGCGTTGTACTTCGCCTGCACGGGACAGAGTGGCGTGCACGCCGAGTTGCCCTGGCAGCGAAGACCGCGATCGCCGTCGCCAACGTACGAGACCGGTTTGTAGCCGCGGCCGTCCTTGTCCTTGTAGGCAGGGTTCGGCGTCGAGTTGCGCGCCTGCGGCAGGCTGATCGGTCGCACAGGATAGTCGTGACCGTCCAACGTGACCGTCATGCCGTCGATCGTGCGCATGAAGAACTGATCGACGAGGCTCTGCGGCATCTTGTGCATCGGGAACTCGTAGCCGTCAGAGAACGTCATGCCGAGGATTCGCTGGTCCTCGACATCGGCCGCCACGCCAAGCGCACCTTCGGCCTTCTCGTAATAGGGCTCCAGCTCGGCGTAGTCGATCGGCCAGTCGACGCCCTGGCCGTACACCGAGTGCAGCTGGAAGTCGTTCGGGACCATGCGCGGACAGGCGCCCTGCCAGTGCAGCGTGGTGCCGCCAAGCTCGCGTGTGTAGTCGCTCAGGAACGGCAGGTTGCCTTGCTGTACCAGGTAGCTGCTGGTCGACGGATTTCCGATGTCGAGCACGTTGGCCGATGGCGCGTTCGGATTGGGCGGATAGGGTGCGTTGGGAACGCCGCTCGGTGCGCGAAGGTACTGATCGACGTATGGCTGATAGCCGCCGATGTCGAGCGACCGGTCGGCGCCGGCCTCCAGCAGCAGCACGTGCTTGCCCGCGGCCGCCAGCGTGTCGGCCATCAGCGCCCCGGCGACGCCGGCGCCCACGATCACGACGTCGAATCGCTCGCCGTTGGGCGCGCTCATGTCGTGACCACGTGATGGAGGGCGGCCGGCGCCAGCGCCGGCGGGAACGCCCAACTGCCATGACCGGTCGGCTTGGCGCCCGGCGGATGCGCGCCGATTGCGGTGAACACCAGCGACTCGACATACGCCTGCGGCGACAGCGTAACCGCGCCCGGGTTCGGATCGGGATGATCCCAGCGATACGTCTCCTGCCATTGAGCGGGCAGCGGATTCCACTTGCCCGTGTACCAGAGCCGTACGAGCGCCTGCACGACCGGCCCCAGTTTCGGCGATGTCCACAGCGTCGCGCGGATCGCCTGCTCGCGCGTGGAGTCGTCCATGTTCGCGAGTGCGCCGGCGGCCGCCGTCAGGATCTCGCCGCAGATCTCGGGACCGACAATCCTCCACAGATGATCGAGAAACGGCCCCGAGTTTCCCGTGCCCTGCAACTCGATCGGCGAGAAACCGGTGAGCGCTGATGACAGGCGCAGAAAGACGTCGCGATCCACAGCGCCCGGCGCGCGATCCGGGAGCGGCGACGCTGCACCGGGTGCTGTCGGCGACACGGCCCTACACTCCCGCGACCACGAGTGGCGTGGTGACGAGCGCGTGCGACGAGGTGGCCGCCGGCTGCGACTCGAAGAGCAGAATGGCGACCGGTGGCGCGCCGGTAAACACCGACTTCATCTGCTGCACCATCGGGTGATCGCTCGTGCCAATCTGCAGCTGCACCGTGTCGGGACCCGGAGTCCAGCGCTGGAACGGCCCGAAGACGTTTCGCGAGGAGAGCACGAGGTGCTCGCCGTCCGGCTTTTTCAAGTTCGCATAGGCGTTCACCGGCGAGAAGTTCGAGACCTGCGGCCGCGTGCCCTGGAAGTTCGCGTGCAGGTCGAAGATGAACGGGTCGTCGGCGGTCGGCGTCTTCGGATCGCGGCAGCGGATCCACCAGTCGGCGATGGTGGGCGCATTGACGTTCGGCACCTGATAGTTGAACCCGGTCAGGAACTTGATCTCGCCGTATTGCTGGCTGCCCGCCTGCACGGCCGTGGGATCGGCGCACGGCACGTTGACGCGGAAGTTGCCATACGCCTTGGCCTGATCCGCGCCGGACAAGTACTGATCCGCCGTGAGCGTCGGCAGGATCAGCGGGTTGTCGATCGGCCGCACGACCACGCTGAATTCCGTTTCGACGACCGACGAGAAGTATGTCGGACCAACGCCGGCGTACCGTTCGAAATTCAAATTGACCAGCGCCTGACCGTCGAAGAGCGCCGGCTCGAGACCGGTGCCGGCAACCAGCGGCGCAACGGCGGCCGGTGACGCCTGCCAGAAAATCATCAGCGAGCTGAGCGAAGCGTAATTGAAGGGTCCGAGGAAAGACGTGTCGAGCGGCGTAGCCATTGCGGCCCCTTTCAGTGAATCAGCCTGTCTGGAGAGGAGGCAAGCCTACTTCCCGCCGGTTGGACCGGTCAACGGGAATCGGCCAAATCCCAAATCCCAAATTCCAAAACGACGACCTCGCACTGCTTGGGTCTTGCGGTTGCGATTTGGAAGTTGGGCGTTGGGCGTTGGGATTTGGGATTTGGGATTTGGAATTTGGGATTTGGGATTTCCGATTGATCTACACTCCGAGCGCTATGACAACGTCGTGTATCACCGCGCTTGCCGTTCCCCTTCTTGTCGCGTCTGTTGCGCGCGGGCAGCAGCAGACTGGATCGGACGCCACGGCGCCGGATGTGAAGCCAGGCAGCATCACGTGTGAGGACGTGGCGTACCCCTATCCAACGTCGTACTTACCGCTGACTTTGTATGGCCAGGACGTGCGCATGGCCTACATGGACGTGCCACCGACGGGACGACCAAATGGCCATACGGTCGTGCTCCTGCACGGCAACAACTTCGCCGGGTTTTATTTCGGCGGACCGATCGATGCGTTGCGCAAGGAAGGCTTTCGCGTCATCGCCCCGGACCAGATCGGCTACGGCCGATCGTCGAAACCACTCATTCCCTACAACCTGCACGACATGGCGCGGAATACGCGCCTTCTCCTGCAGCGCCTGGGCATCGACAAGGTGATGGTCGTCGGGCACTCGATGGGCGGCATGGTCGCCGCGCGCTTCGCGACGCAGTATCCCGCCGTGGTCGAGCGCCTTGTTCTCTACAATCCAATCGGGCTCACCGACGCGCGATTCGATCGGCCATGGGAAGGGACCGACGATGCCTACAAGCGCACGCTCGGTGCTACGTGGCCAACGGTGAAGGCTGCGCTGATGCGCTACGTCGCGCACGACACGACAGCCTGGAATGCGCAGTTCGAAACCTACGCCCGCATTCGCTATGCATGGACGCTCGGCGCCGACTGGCCACGGCTGGCAATGGTGCAGACGCTGCTGGCGCAGGTCATTTACGCCGACCCGGTCGTCGATGACTGGGCGCACATCAAGGCACCGACGCTGGTGTTTGGAGGAGCCGAGGACGTGCTGCCCGGATCAGCGGCCTTGTTCAAGGAGCGGATGAAGTTTGTCGCCGCCACCATTCCCCACGGCAACGGACATCTCCATCTGATACCAGGCATCGGCCACGTGCCGCACCTCGAAGCGCCGGAGAAAACCTATCCGCCGTTGATTGCGTTCCTCAAAGATTTTTGATCTTTGATTTTTGATCTTTGATTTGCGAGCGAGCGCAGCGTTCCGGCGATCGCAATCGTTCCCCCAAATCAAAGATCAAAGATCAGAAATCAAAAATCTGAGTATACTCGCCCCCCACCACCGAATCTGCCGTGTAGGAGGACACGCATGACCCTTTTGCGTCGATCGATCTACGGCATTCTCCTCGTGCTGCTGACCGCGACCCTCTCTTTCGCCCAGGCAACCGCACAGTTGACCGGCATCGTGACCGATCCCAGCGGCGGCGTGCTCCCGGGCGCCACCGTGACCGCCACGCAGACCGACACCGGCTTCAAGCGCGAAGTCGTCACCGACGGCGACGGATTCTTCTCGCTGCCCGGCATTCCCGTCGGCCCCTACAAACTCGAGGTCACGCTGCAGGGATTCCGCACGTCGGTGCAGACCGGCATCGTGCTGCAGGTCAACGACAACCAGCAGGTGCCGGTCACGCTGGCGCTCGGTGACGTCGCGGAATCGATTACCGTGGAAGCCGCCACGCAACTGGTCGAGACGCGGAATCTCGGTGTCAGCCAGGTGATGGACAGCAAGCGCATCGTCGAACTGCCGTTGAACGGGCGCAATCCGGTCGACCTGCTGCAGTACCTGCCGGCCGCGGTTCCGCAGACCGTGCAGCTGCCGGCCACCGTCATGGGCGGCAGCAATGGCGCTGGTTCATATTCGCTGGCCGGAGGACTCGCGTTTGGCGTGACCTACACGCTGGACGGCGCGATGCACAACGATCCGCGCAACAACCTCAACCTGCCGCTGCCGTTTCCCGACGCGCTCCAGGAATTCCAGACCGAGACCAACGCCCTCACCGCGCGCAACGGGATGCATTCGAGCGGTGCGGTCAGCGCGGTGACCAGATCGGGGACCAACTCCTTCCGCGGCACCGCGTTCGAATTCCTGCGGCACCACGGCTTCAACGCCACCGATCCGTTCGCGACCAAAGGACCGGACGGGAAACGCAAAGACGACGGTCAGAAGCGGAATCAGTACGGTGTGACGATCGGCGGGCCAATCAGACCCGATCGGCTGTTCTTCTTCTTCGGATACCAGGGAACGAACACGCGCGTGAACCCGACCGACAGCCGCGCGTTCGTCCCCACCGAGGCGATGCTTGCCGGCGACTTCACGGCGTTCGCCTCGCCCGCGTGCAACGCCGGCGTCCAGCGCAACCTGCCGTTGCCGTTCGTCGGCAACCGCGTCGATCCGGCGCTCTTCAGCAAGGCGGCGCTCAACATCACGTCCAAGCTCCCGAAGACCACCGACCCGTGCGGCCTCGTGCAGTACGGGCTTCCCAGCGCGCAGGACGAGGGACAGTACGTCACGAAGATCGATTACACGCTCAGCCGCGCCCACTCGATGTTCGGGCGTCATATCATGACGACGCAGGAGGCGCCGCCGCCGTTCACGCTGGAGTCGGCGCAGGGCAACGTGCTCACGACGCGCGTCGGCGGACGCGACAACGTCGCACACAGCGTTACCCTCGGCGAGAACTACGTCATCAGCTCGAGCACGCTCAATTCGGTGCGGTTCGCGTTCAACCGCACGCATATCTCGCGGCCGAACATCGACTTCTTCTCGCCGCAAGAGGTCGGCATCAACATCTACAGCTACCTCCCGCATTACATGCTCCTGAACGTGGTCGGCGGCTTCACGCTCGGAACAGGCACCGAAACGCCCACGGACATCGTGACGCCGTCGTGGCAGCTGAGCGACGACTTGACGCTCGTGCGGGGCGGCCACCAGTACGTGGTGGGCGGCAGCTTCGCGCGATGGGGAACCGAGTCGCTCGGCAACGTCCGTTCGCCTGGGCAGCTGACGATCGACGGGACGGTCACCGGAATGGGGCTGGCGGACTTCATGCTGGGCAAGATGGGAAGCAACGCCCTGGTGCAGGCGGCGCCTAACGCGCTCGACATGCAGCAAACGTATCTCGGTCTGTACGCGCAGGACACGTGGCGGATCAACCCGCGGCTGACGCTGAACTACGGGGTGCGCTGGGAGCCGTTCTTTCCCCAGCAACTCCAGAACGGCGCCGTCTATCAGTTCGACATGAATCGCTTCACTACCGGTATCAAGAGCACGGTATTCCCCAACGCGCCGGCCGGCCTGTATTTCCCCGGTGATCAGGGTTTCCCCACACAGGCCGGCATGCCCACGGACTGGAACAACATCGGGCCGCGCGTCGGGCTCGCGTGGGACCCGGTCGGCGACGGCAAAACGTCGGTTCGCGCGTCGTACGGAAAATCGTTCGAGTTCGTCGACGGGCAGTTCCACCTCAATACGTCGGTCGCCCCGCCGTGGGGATCCGAGGTCCGTCTCAATGCGCCTCCCGGAGGACTGGACAATCCGTTCCTCGGCAATCCTGGCGGGCAGACGAACATCTTCCCCGTCACGTTCGACAAGAACGCACCGTTCTCGTTGAACGGTCCATTCCTCAGCCTCACCAACGATCTCGATGCGACCAACGTCCAGTTGTTCAACGTCACCGTGGAACGGCAGTTCGCGGCGCGGTGGTTCGCGACGGCGGGTTACCTCGGCAGCCGCACGCACAACATCTGGGAATCCACGCCGTTGAACAACGCGCTCCTCATTCCCGTGCCGGGAACGGGCGCGGCGCCGAGCGTCGCGAACACCAACGCCCGTCGGCCGCTGACGATCCTCGATCCGAACAATGGCAAGTACTACGGGCCGCTCGACAAGTACGTCAGCGATGGCCGTCAGGCTTACAACGGAATGGTACTCGCTATCCGCGGCGGCATTCGTTCAGCGACGGTCAACGCCAACTACACCTTGTCGCACTGCTATGGATCGCCTGACGGTGGCGGCTCCTCGACCCCGAACCTGTCCACCGGCTACAACATCCCGTCCGATCCCCACTTCGATGACGGGAATTGCAACGTGGACCGGTTGCACAACTTCACGATGACGGCGAGCGTGCAGTCGCCGCGGTTCGCGCGACCGGTGTTGCGGACCGCTTTGTCGGACTGGCGGCTGGTGGGCGGTTTTCGCGCCATCACCGGACCGTGGCTGACGATTACCACCGGCACCGACGTGGCGTTGAACGGCCAGGTGACGACGCAGCGCGCGAATCAGGTGCTGGACAATCCGTACGCGGATCGGTCGATCAATCCGCTCAACGGCGGGATGCGCTTCCTGAATCCCGCCGCGTTCGCGCTGCCGGCACCCGGCACGCTCGGCAACAGCAAGCGGAACGGCACCCGCGGCATGAGGACGCGGAATCTCGATCTGTCACTGACGCGCATCGTTCGTGTCGCCTCGACGCGCGAGTTCGAGCTGCGCGTCGATGCGTTCAACGCGTTCAACTGGCTGCAGTGGCGTCAACCGGCGACGGCGCTGAACAATCCCGGGAGCTTCGGACAGATCACGACCGCCGATCCGCCCCGCATCATGCAGTTCGCGATCAAGTACCGATTCTGATCACGAACGTGTAGGGCGGACCTTGTGAGGTCCGCCCGGACGGGATCAGGAAGACGGCGGCTCGGACCTCCGCTGGTTGACCAACTTGACCAACCTGCGGCCGACCCGTATTCTGGCGGCAGATGACCAAGGTCGTAAACCTCTACGAGGCAAAGTCGCAACTGTCATCCCTGGTAGAGGAAGCCGCCGCAGGGACCGATATCGTGATTGCGAAGGCCGGAATTCCGCGCGCGCGCTTAACCGCGGCACAGCCGGCGGCGCCGCGGCAACCGGGCAAATGGAAGGGCAAAATCCGTGTCGCCGCGGATTTCGACGGCCCGCTGCCTGACGATCTCCTCGACGCCTTCGAGGGCAAGCGACGTCGCAAGCGGCGTTCATGACACTGCTGCTCGACACGCATGTCGTGATCTGGTGGTGGAGCAAGCCGACCCGATTACGGCCCGAGGTACGCAAGGCGATCGCGACGGCCGATCTGGTGCTGGTGAGTTCCGCATCCGCGTGGGAGGTCGTCGTCAAACAGTCGCTCGGCAAGCTCACTCTGCCGACGGCGTTCGCGGCGATGGTAAAAGACGCCGGGTTCAACGAACTTCCCGTGAGGTTCCATCATGCGGCGGCGCTGGCCTCGTTGCCGGCTCACCACCGCGACCCGTTCGATCGCATGTTGATCGCGCAGGCGGTGACTGACCGCGCCAGCATCGTGACGCACGACCCTGCGTTCGAACCGTACGACGTGGAGATTCTCTGGACGTAGCGAAGCTTGATGAACTACAGGCACAGAGACACGGGGGACTGTTCTGACACCGGTGTCCCCTCCGTCTCTGCGGTTCGTCACGGGTGAACGTGTACGGGAAACGTTGTCAGGTTCGGCGGGTGGTCGTCTTCAGCGGCAGCTGCATCGGCCGAAGCTCGCGGCGGAATGGATCGAGCACGAGGCCGAATCCTTCGAGCGTCGTCGCCCCCAACAGCGGATCGTCGCCAGTCTCGCCAACGATGACCATCGAATCTCCGCGACGGTTCTCATACTCCAACGTCGCAGTCGCGAGCTTGCGGCGAATCGGTCGACCGTCAGCCAGGACGAACTCGCGTGTAGAGTGGGGTTTGATCCCGAGCTTTTTGAGAACGCGACCCGGGACCAGCGAATAGACTGCACCGGAGTCGATGAGGCAGCTCACCTCTTCAACGCGATCGCCGTTGGCCGGATTGCCCACTCGAACGGTGACGAACGTCAGTCCCACCGCAACACCGTTGATCGAATTATCCCATCGTCTCGCCAGGCGCGGTGGTCGCACCGAATCGGGCGGCGAGCTCGGCGAACGCAGGCGACGGTCCTTCCCACCTGAGGGCGTCGACCGTTTCGAAGAGAAGGATGTCCGCCCTCAGTGTCGCCAGATCCCGGAAGAGAAACGCGCGATCGCGCTGCTCCGCGAACGTCTGCGCGAGCGCGGCGGGATTGGCCGCGTTGACACCCCACGTCCGCCAGTCTTCAGGAATCCCTTCGAGGTGACCGTATCGCGACAGCACCGCAGCAGATGACTTCGCGCCCCAGCCGGGCAACCCTGGATACCCATCGGCACTGTCCCCGACGAGGGCGAGGTAGTCCGGGATCGATGCGGGAGGCACGCCAAACTTCGCGATCACGCCGGCTTCGTCACGCGTGATACGCGTCCGTCGATGCAGCTGGACGACGCGCGTACCACTGACGCACTGCGCAAGGTCCTTGTCAGGCGTGCAAATCACGACGCGCTCGACGCGAGGATCGCGTGCTGCGGCCGCCGCCGCTGATGCCAGCGCATCGTCGGCTTCGAACTCGATCATCGGCCACACGACCACTCCCAGCGCCTGGAGCGCTTCTTCCAGCAACGGAAACTGCGCCAGCAGCTCCGGGTCGATACCCTCGCCGGTCTTGTAGCCAGGCCAGAGGTCGTTGCGAAACGATTCGATGACGTGATCGGTCGCGACGCCAATGTACCGGGCGCCCGCTGTGATCATGCCGAGGATGGAGGTGACGACCCCGCGCACCGCCGCCACTTCCCGCCCATTCTTGTCGTGCGCGGATGGCAGAGCGTAGTAGTAGCGGAACAGCTCGTATGTGCCGTCGATGAGATGAACTTCCACGAATTGGAGACGCTGATCGTATCAGACGCGATTTCTTCCACGCCGGCGGGAATATAGGATTGGGAGGCGACTCGAAGGATACTGGGGAGCCGCACAGGCACAACTTGTCGCGCCGTAGCCCTTGGCGAAGGCGGAGGAGGAGGCGTCGGTGAGTGATGCTCGCTTGCTCGGGTTCGTGGGGGTCGGCCGCATGGGCGGGCCCATGGCGTCGCGGTTGATCGACGCCGGTCATCGTCTGATCGTCTTCGACACGAGCGCCGCCGCCACCGATGCGCTTGCCGCGCGTGGCGCACAGGTCGCGGCGTCGGCCGCCGAAGTCGCGTCGGCCGCGCCGATCGTGTTCCTGAGCCTCCCGACTCCGAACGTCGTGGAAACCGTGGCGCTGTCACCAGGCGGTCTCCTCTCCGGCACCGCGGTGCGCATCGTCGTCGACGTGTCGACGACGGGACCGGGAGTGGCGTCGAAAGTGGCGCGCGGGCTTGCAGAGCGTGATGTCACCTACGTGGACTCGCCGGTCAGCGGTGGCATCGCGGGCGCGACGAAGGGAACGCTGGCGGTGATGATCGCGTGTCCGAAGGACACGTACGACGAAGTGCAGCCTTTGCTGCAGAATTTCGGCAAGACGTTCTATACCGGCGAGAAGGCGGGACTCGCGCAAACGGCGAAGCTTGCGAACAACCTGCTGGCGGCCGCCGCGCTCGTCGTTTCCTCCGAAGCTGTAGTGATGGGCGTCAAGGCCGGTCTCGATCCCAAGGTGCTCATCGACATCATCAACGCCGGCAGCGGCCGCAACAGCGCGACACAGGACAAGTTTCCCCGCTCCGTTCTGCCACGCACGTTCGATTTCGGCTTCGCCACCGGCCTGTCGTACAAGGACGTGCGTCTGTGCGTCGACGAGGCCGAAGCGCTCGGCGTACCGATGGTCGTCGGCGCGGCCGTCCGGCAGATGCTGGCGGTAACGCAAGCCAAGTTCGGCGCCAATTCCGATTTCACGTGCATCGCTAAAGTCGTGGAAGAGTGGGCGGGAGTGGAAATCCGGGGGTGAGGCGCTTTTCACTGACACGAACGACGGAGGCGCGGAGACCCGGAGATTTTCCTGTCGACCTCTTCTCCGCGACTCCGTGTCTTCCTGGTTCGTGACGTTTCGGAGGAGCAATGGACAAAGAGACATTCGAGCGCGGGCTGCAGATTCGCAAGGACGTTCTGGGCGCGGACTACGTCGAGAGCTCATTGAAGTCGGCCGACGACTTCAATCGTCCGATGCAGGAGCTGTCGACCGAGTATTGCTGGGGATACGTGTGGGGCCGCGAAGGACTGCCACGCAAGACGCGCAGCATGCTGAACCTGGCGATGATCAGCGCGCTCAATCGTCCGCACGAGCTGAAGATCCACGTGAAGGGCGCACTGAAGAACGGCGTCACCCGCGACGAGATCCGCGAAATCCTGATGCAGGTCGCGATCTACTGCGGCGTTCCCGCCGGGATGGATTCGTTCCGCATCGCGCGTGAAGCATTCAAGGAGATCGACGAGGCCAAAGCGCGCGCATGAGAATCGCGAATCACGAATCGCGAATCGTATGACGCACTATCAGATGTTCATCGACGGCCGGTGGATCGATTCCGCTTCGGGCGAGACCTTCGACACCGAGAACCCGTTTACCGGTCAGCCGTGGGCGACGATTCCGCGCGGAACAGCGGAGGATGCCGACCGCGCGGTGCGTGCGGCACATCGGGCGTTCACGTCCGGCGACTGGCCGAAGATGACGCCGTCACGTCGCGGAGCCCTGCTGCGACGGCTCGGCGATCTGATTGCGGAACGATCCACCCTGCTCGCCGAAGTCGAGGTCCGCGACAACGGGAAGCTGTACGCCGAGATGAGCATGCAGACGGCGTACATGCCGCAGTGGTACTACTACTTCGGCGGTCTCGCCGACAAAGTCGAAGGCGCGGTCATTCCCACCGACAAGGCGCAGACGTTCAATTACACACGGTACGAGCCGCTCGGCGTCGTCGCGGCGATCGTGCCGTGGAACTCGCCGCTGATGCTGCTGTCGTGGAAGCTGGCGCCGGCGCTCGCGGCAGGCAATACCGTCGTCATCAAGCCGTCGGAGTACACGTCTGCCAGCGCGCTCGAGTTCATGCGCCTGGTCGAGCAGGCCGGCTTTCCGCCCGGTGTCGTCAACGTGGTGACCGGCTTCGGGCCCGACGTCGGCACGCCGCTGGTCGAGCACCCGCTCGTCGCCAAGATTGCGTTCACCGGCTCGGATGCCACCGGGCAGCGCGTCTACGAGGCAGCCGCGCGCGGCTTGAAGCGCGTGAGCCTCGAGCTCGGCGGCAAATCTCCGAACATTGTCTTCGACGACGCCCACATGGAGAACGCGATCAAGGGCGTCATCTCCGGCATCTTCGCGGCGACCGGGCAGACCTGCATCGCCGGATCGCGTCTGCTGGTCCAGCGGAGCATTCATCGCGAGTTCCTCGATCGGCTGGTTGCCTTCGCGAAGACCGCGCGCATGGGCAATCCGATGAACATGGACACGCAAATCGGCCCGGTGACGAACCGGCCGCAGTTCGAGAAGATCCTGCGCTACATCGACATCGCCAAATCGGAAGGCGCCGTCGCGGTGCTCGGGGGCGAGAGAGCTACGCGACCCGAGTGCGGAGACGGCTGGTTCGTCGAGCCGACGATCTTCGACGGCGTGCACAACCGTATGCGGATCGCGCAGGAGGAAGTGTTCGGCCCCGTGCTTGCCGTCATCCCGTTCGAAGACGAGGACGATGCCGTCGCCATCGCCAACGATGTGGCTTACGGTCTGGCCGCCGGCGTGTGGACGGAGAACATGCGGCGCGCGCTGACGATGGCCGAACGTCTGCACGCGGGAACCGTGTGGATCAACACGTATCGGGCCATCAGCTACACGTCCCCATTCGGCGGTTACAAGCGGTCGGGACTGGGACGTGAGAATGGCGAGGATGCGATCAAAGAGTATCTGCAGGTGAAGAGCGTCTGGATCTCGACGGCCACCGACGTCGCCAACCCGTTCATTCAGCGGTAGATCGTTCTGGTCGTTCGGACTGCTGACGCGGCTAACAATCGACTCCGCTCGCGCGTCGATGGACGCAAAGGAGTGTCCACCAATGCGTCTTGATGCCTCGCTCAGGGGGGCCATCGTAGCCTCGGACACAACGGCGCGCTCACGGCACAACGAACTGAAAGAGGCGCGATCCGTGTGGCGCGCCACCACGGATCTCGTTCGCGCGACGTCGTCAAGGCAGAATGACTCGTGCCAACACTCCGTCGTAGCGGTTGCTGTCGGCGTCGCCCCGCGGCGAGAGTACGGGCGGGTCACAGGCCTTTGTCGCATTGATCCCTGTGTTGATTGCAAGAAAATTGTTGCGACCGACGACGGGGATGACCTCTCCCACCTGTGCGGCACACGGGGTCCGAAGCATCACACCGACCGTGTCGCGCTCAGGCGGCGCGTCATAGGCGACGCCGAAACTTGAGAACGAATTGTTGATGATGGACGTGGATTGCGCATCGGACAGAACGCACGCGCCTCGGGTCCAGCAGTGGTTGTTTTCCATCACGAGCGTTGCCCCTGCTTCGGCAACGACAGCCGCACTGTCAGAAGTGACGCGTGCCAAGCCCATCCAGAGGACGAAACCTTCCAGTGCCAGAGAAGATCCAGCTCCCGCCTTGAAGATGAAAGGCAGATCACCCTGGCTGAGGATGGCAGTATTGGCGGCTCTGGCCACGATCCAGGCGTGACATTCCCCCGGGACGAAGAAGCTCACGTCAGCGTATATCCCGGGATGCACCACGATCTTCGTGAGCTCGCCACCGCACGCATACTGTCCGATCGCGTCCTGAATACGACCAGGCGGCCGCACGTGCACGACGCCTTCCTCTGACAGCCAAATCATTTTCGGCGCCGGGCGACCGTCCTGGGCGTCTGCGTCTTGCGGGAACGTCCCTGCGACTGGAACAACGACGGCCAACAAAAGCCAGATAACCAGGGGTTTCATTTCGCCACCTCAGACCCGATGCATGGTCTTGTAACGCTATTTGATCGGGCGGCGAACAAATCGCCGCAGAACGTCCGCGGGTGCAAATCGAATGCCCTTGCCCGATGCACGTCCTGGATCGGCGAGATGAAGCGACGCTGCGCGCAGATTGTCGAATGCGGTACCTTGCCGCACTGGCGATTCGAGTGGAATGCCGGGCTGCCGGCGCTATCGCGAGCACCAGTGAAGGAGACGCGAGAAATTGCTCAGCGCGCTGCTCGCCCGGCCAGAGCCGCGACGACGTAGGCGCTCACGTCGCGGATCTGTTCCGCGGTGAACGTGCCGCGGAACGGCGGCATGTTGTTGCGACCGCTGGTCACGGTTTCAATGGCGGCGTCGAGATCCCCGACGGCGTCGAGCGGGGCGCCCCCGCCATGTCCGCCTTTGCCGTCGGCGCCATGGCAGATCACGCATGCCTGTTCGAACAGCCGCTGTCCGTTCGCGAGATTGGCAGCTGCGCCAGTGCGCGACGCCTCGTTGGTCGTGGCAGCCGCGGCTTCGGCGGCACGTGTTGCCTCGACCGCAGGAATCGCGGTGGACCGCGGCACGGGTGTGCCTGGCGGCGACGGCGGCAGCGTCCCATCCAGCCCAAACAGCCACACGCTGTCCCCGCGCGCGGAGCCGATCAGCGCGTTGCCCGCCGAGTAGGCGATCACATACTGCTTGCCCTTGTATTCGAATGTGCTGACCGGCGCGTGCATGCCGGCGCCGGTCTGGAACTCCCAGAGCTGCTTCCCCGATGCGGCGTCGAGCGCCGTGAGACGGCCATCTCCACGCCCGACGAACAGCAGTCCACCGGCGGTCGTCAGCAGGCCGCTGTAGCACTGGTCCGGCCAGCTGTAGCGCCATTTCAACTTGTTGGTGGTCACATCGAGCGCGGCGATGATCCCACCACGCGGAATGCGTGTGAACGTGGTCGCACCGCCGAGGAACAGATCGCGTCTGTCGGGAACGACGAACGTCGGATCGCCACCGCCCGCATACCCGTTGACGACGACTGAGGCGCAGACGAACAGCGACTGCTGCATCGGATCGTACGCGCTCGGCGGCCAGTTCGCACCGCCCCAGATGCCAGGTTGCACGATGGTCGGATCCTTGCCGACGAACGGCGTGAAGATACGGCCCTCGTTGACGAGGGCGATTCCTTCGGGCGCGATCTCGATCAGCTGCGGGACGACGGCATCGCCGCGCGGAAACGGTTGCGTCGCGGCAGTGGCCTGACGCGGCTCCTGCGGCACCGGCCGCTCGTCGATTCCGATCAACGGCTTGCCGGTCTGTCGATCGAGGATGTACGCCCAGCCGGTCTTGCCGACTTCGGCAATCGACTGGCGCGTGCGACCGGCGACGGTCACATCCATCAGGATGACCGGATTGGTCGCGTCGTAATCCCAGATGTCGTGATGCACTTCCTGAAAGTGCCAGCGGTACTTTCCGGTCGCCGCTTCTATCGCGACAATCGATGCCGTGTACAGGTTGTCGCCGCGCCGGACGGCGCCGTTGTAATCCGGTCCGGCGTTGCCGGTGGAGAAATACACGAGGCCGAGCTCGGGATCGATGGCCGGTGTCTGCCACACCGACGCGCCGCCGTGTTTCCACGCGTCGTTGTCCTGCGGCCACGTCTCGTGTCCCGGCTCGCCGGGCCCGGGAATCGTGTAGAAGGTCCACACCAGCCGGCCGTCTTTCGCGTCGTACGCCTTGACGCGACCGCGCGTGCCGCGATCGGCGCCAGCGAATCCGATGATTACCAACCCGTTGAAGTAGGCCGGCGCCGCGGTGATCGAGAAGTTGTCCTGCCAGCGCTCCGCCTGAATCGCCCAGGCGATGTTGCCGGTCGCGCGATCGAGCGCGACGAGCCGACCATCGAGCTGTCCGAGGAAGACGTTGTCCTCACTGATCGCGACACCTTTGTTGTTCCAGCCACAGCAGACGGACGTGATCGTCGCGTCGAGATTCGCGGTGTACTGCCACAGGATCGCGCCGGTGTCGATTGACAGCGCAAAGACGTCGTTGGCGCCGGTGCTCACGTAGGCGACGCCATCGTAGACGATGGGTTGTGCCGAGCCCGAGTACTGCGCACCGGTGCCGGAGCCACGCAGATGCGTGCGCCACACGCCTTTGAGCTGCGCGACGTTCGTGCGGCTGATGGTCGCGAGTGACGAGTAGCGCTGGTTGTATAGATTGCCCCCGTTGGTCGGCCAGTTGGCAGTGGGAGGCGCGGTGAGTTTCACCGCTGAAAAGTCGTTCGCGGCTCCGCGCTTGGTCTGCGCCAATGCCGTTGCGACGAGCAAGCCCGCCAGGACCACGGATACTGCTGCAGCGAATGCGGGGCGCATCAACCCTGAACCTCCTGTAGGTGGAAGAGGATACTCGACGTCAGCGACCGTTACCGAGACGACGGGCCACGTCCCGTGCGGCTTTATTCAATCGTTCATCGAAGCTCGAGAATCTCGTCTGCGCGGGAGTTGCTCGGCGCGCGACCTCGGCAAATGACGCGAGATGCACGGCGTCGAAACTGCGCAGACCGTAGTGCTCGGCAAGCTCTCCGGCTTCGCGACCAAGAGGCGCTGTGACTTCGAGGGCTAGATACGTGAGCCACTGCGAATCGAAATGGCGCTTCGCGGCGGCGAAGCTCGCAGCGGTCAGATCACCGATGCGGCGGAGTCGCGCCAGTGCAGCGCGTGTCTCTGGATATGCAACCGCTGACGTCGCTACGACGGCGGCTTCGGCCACCAGTTCGTGGACCTCGTCTGAGCCGGCTTCGTCCACGTACAGCTTCACGAGGCTGCTCGTATCCAGGTAAACGTTCACCGGCGATCTTCGAGGACGACTGAAGATGCCGTCCTGCGAGTCAACTTGGCCGGCTTGGGCGCTCCGGTCGGCTTGCCGCCGTTCCAGGTCGCCCGGCCTTCGGCCACGAGTGCGTGAGCCCAATCGACATCGGCGCGCACCTCCACGGGACTGATTGTCGCAATCGTTCGACCGCGCTCGGTGACCGCGAGCCGCACACCGGCCCTCACTCGCTTGAGATGTCGACTCAGGTGCGCTTTGAGGTCGCGAATGCCGACGGTTTCCATACGTGACTACAATGGTAACACGATGTAGTTACAATCCGCGGGTCCGCCTGGGCGCGGACCCGACGATGCATCGAACGCCACTTGTCGCCGGCGGCCTTCTTCCGCGCGCGCGGCCCCAAGGATGCCGCGAGCCGGCGACCAGCGGATATCATCCCGGGGACCGGACATCGGCCGTGCGTGTTGATGACAAGTGATCTGTCCGCCTTCGTTTGACATGTAATCTGACCGCTTCACGAATTAACCAAATGCCTGGGGATCCGGTGGGGCGCGCGTTTTCCAAGCCGCGGTGGGCGCGTTCTTGGCGTCCACGGCGACGGCAGGATCCATCGGCTGGACGGCGACGCGTTGGTCGCGCGGGCGCAGTCGTGTCGCCGCAAGGGATCAAGGAGGACGTGGTCATCGCGTTTCACCTGAATCGCGACGCCAGCGTCAAGACGGTCACCTACACCGGACTGAAGAACCAGGATCAGATTCGCGTGTTCACCGGCCCGCGCGACGATCCGTTCATCTTCCATCGGTTCTTCAGGAACAACGTGATCTCGATGGTGCTCAGCATCCCGATGAGCTCGTTCCCACCCGGTCAACAGGACTTCCTCTTGTGGGGGACGGTCTTCAAGGGCACGACCCAGATCGATCACGTCGGACGATCGAGTCGCTCGCAGCAGGCCCGCTTCGAGGGCCTGAATACACTTCATCCCAGCCAGCACGTCGCGTCGTTGATGAAGCGCATGGCATTCTGGGACCGTCTCGGCAAGCGGCTCCGTGACCACACTCGGTCCACTGCTGTCTTGGATATTTCTACGTCGGGGCTCGCCGCGCCACGTCGTGTGCGGCTTTGTTGTGGGCCCATCGACATCGGCGCGCACCTCAACGAGACTGATGGTCGCAATCTGCCCGTCCGCTCAGATTCGTGAAGTTCCCCTGCACACCCGGATCGCCCCAGGGCGTCCGCGGCGCCGCGTCATTTCCCTTTCTCCTTCTCGCGTTCCTCCGCACGAGCGGCCGAGAGCACATTGCGCAGGCCGTAGTTGCCCTCGTGACACGCGTACTCGAATGGAGGCTGCGCCTCGTCGTGCGTCAGGTTCATCGCGAACGTCCACGGGCGCGCCCAGGTGTGCGGATCGTCGAGGGTGACAGACCACTCGAGGGTATCCGGTCCGATCGGCGTGAACCGCTCGATCAGGCGCAGATGCTCGCTGGAGCCGCGATAGGGCGTCTTGTCGGTGAAGTTCGTCGTCTCGACGACCAGCGTATCTGCTTCCCAGTGGCCGCGCGCATCGCCGAGATATTGCCGCATGGTGCCGGGAATGTGTGGCCGGCCGTCGAGCGGAATGACACGCGTATCGGGAAGCATCTCGTATGTGATCGTGACCACCCCAGGCGCCTGTTGGATGCGATACGAGTTGCCGTAAATGGCCGGCATCATCGATCCCGGCACGCCGCGCGTGATGCAGCGGTCGTACAGGCTGCGGTCCTCCCACGAATCGGCCGGCCCGCGGCCACGACGAGCGGCCTGACGATCCGCGGCGCGTTTCCTGCCTTCCTCCGTCACGGGCGGCACTTTCCCATCGGCTGGATCGGACACCAGCCATGCGCGGCTGTTCGCCGCGAAGTAGTTCTCGAACCAGTGCATCGGACTGGTCGCGCCTGGAAACTCGCTCAACGTTGGATTGCGCTCGATCGTCTGCTCCTGACGCGTGCGTGTCAGGTCGGCGAGCTCGGCGGGCGTGAAGCTCGCCAGCGTGCGCCCGGCGAATTCATCGGGGCGCTCGAATGGGATCCCGCTTTCGTCACTGTTGTTGTAAGCGCCAGCAATATCAGGGTCGCCCCACGGTGTGCGCGGCGCCTGATAGGTGCCGCGCGGCGGAATCGGCGCAGACCGCTTCCGTCGCGGGACTTCGTCGGGTCGAATCGGCTGCGCGCGCTGCGCGGTGGGAGCGTGTTGCGCCTGCGCCTGAGCGGCGCCAGCCGCCGTCGGCATCGCGAAAAGACACAGCACAATCGCCCAAACACTTGCTTTATTCATCGCCGTCCTTCTGTCGCAGATCGAGACCACGGAGACCGCTCCGTGGTTCAACCGGGCACAATCTCGTTCGACTAATCGAAGTGCCGCCCGCGTGTTTCGGGGCCGAGCCACACCATGAGCATTGCGACAATCGCCGACGCCACCATCGTCATGCTCATGCCATTCACCGCGGAGATGCCGCGGTCCTGCAACGCGCCCAGCAGCGTCGGCATCACTGCCCCGATGGCTGCGGCGGCGTGGTAGCAGAAGCCGGGGCCGACGCCGCGAACGGCAGTCGGGAACCGTTCCACGGTATACGCCGGAGCCATCCCCCAGACGCCCATCCCGAAAAACCCCATCATCAGCGCGCCGAGAATCAAGGCCGCCGTACTTCCGCCGAACAAGAAGAACGGCAGCGACGCGACGCCGAGGACGATCGTTGCGCTGAATGCACCGCGCCGTCCGAGACGCCCTTCGGACAACCGCCCCCATAGCGCTGTTCCGGCGATCGCGCCGAGATTGAACGCGGCGAGATACGGAAGCGTCTGCCGATGGGCATCGCGCAGGAACGTCGGATACCAGAAGTTGAGCGAGTAGTAGATGCACATGAACGATCCGATCACCAGCGTTGTCTGGATCGTCGTGCCGAGCAGATCCTTCTGGAATATCCGCAACGTCGAGAGTCTGGGCTCGCGCGCATGCTGACCCGTCTCACGCAAGCGTCGCTGTCGATCGAGCCACACCGGTGATTCGGGTACTCCGCGCCGAATCCACAGCGTCAGCAGCGCCGGGATGACACAGACCCAAAACATCGTCCGCCACGCGAAATCCGGTCTATCGCTGAACAGCGGATAGATGAACTGGAACACGGCCGATGCGAGCAGGTAGCCCCAGTACCACCCGCCCAGGAGCAGCCCGGACGCCATCCCGCGCAGCTTCGTTGGCCAGTGCTCGAGCACGAGCGGCATGCCGGCGGCCCACTCGCCGCCCATGCCGAGACCGAAAAGCGCCCGCAGCGCGAAGAGCATCGCGTACGAGGTCGAGAAGCCGCACAACGCGGCAAAGATCGAGAACCAGATGATCGACAGCGTCAGCGGCAGCTTGCGACCGTATTTATCCGCGAGCGTGCCGGCGATCGTGCCACCCGCCAGACGCATGAACAGCGTCACGCTGCCGAGTGCGCCTGCCAGCGCGCGATCGACCGTAAAGCTCCTCTGAATGTCGATGACGATGAAGGCGAGGATGTTGAAGTCGAACGAATCGACGATCCAGCCGAGAAACACCGCCCAGAACGCACGCCACTGATCGCCGGTGACCTGTCGCCACCAGGCAAGTGCGCCACCGGGGACGCCGGCAATTCCGTTGGCGGGGATGACAGCGGTTCGCGTTTCCAACCTGATCTCCTGAGCGCTAGCCTCGGTTGGCTCGAGCAACCGCTCCTGCCTCGGGAAGCTCTCGCCACAGGCTGACCAGCGCCTGGCGCACGCTGCTCGCCTCGCGAACACCACCGGTGGTCACCGTGAAGTAGCGCTTGGCCTTTCCTCCACGCTCGGGCGTCGGCTCACCGAGGCGTGACGAAACGAATCCCTTCGACTCCAACCGAGTCAACGCGGCATAGACGCTGCCGAGGGCGACCTCGCGGCCGATGCACGATTCGATTTCCGCGAGGATGGGCAATCCGTACGCATCCTCTTTCAGCCGCATCACCGCCAGCAGCACCATCAGCTCGAAGTTTCCGAGGTTCTCGCGGCGTCTCTTCATCTGGTCTTCTCGGCCAGCAATCGCTTGATCAACGCTGCCGTGCCCTGGTGAACGATTGGCGGACCACCTGCGCGTCCTCTGCTGCCCACACCGAGCGCGGCATCGGCCGGCGTCCGCCCCTGTTTGTCCATCGCGTCGAGCACGGCGCCATGCTCCACCAGCAGTGTCACAACAGAGTTCAAGCCTGACTGCGCCGCGTAATGCAGTGGGGTGTTGCCGGAATCGTGCACGCCGGTGACGTCGGCCCCGTGCATCACCGCGAGCTGCGCCGCCTTGAACAGGTCGGCTTCCGTTCCCACGTCCTCGGAGAAGGCGCTCTGACCACGACCCAGGCCCGCTGCGAGCATCAGGGCGGTCGCACCGTTCTTCTGCTTCAGCGACACGTCGGCGCCATGGTCCAGCAGCATCTGCATGCTGCGATAGTCGCCGTGCTTCGCTGCGCGCATCAGCGCCGTGGCTCCCTCGCCGAGCACCGGGTCGCCCGGCGTATGCGCGCGCGTCAATGTCGGCGTCTTCAGCTGCGCGTTCGGGTTCGCGCCGCGCTCCAGGAGCAGACGCTCGATATCGAGCGCCGAGTGTCTGTCGTTGACGCGCCGGGGCGGGCGCCCGTACACCTCGCCAAGCGAATTCATGTCGACGGTCGCATACAGCGGCGTCATGCCGGCAACGTCCGCGACATCGGGATCGGCTCTGTGTCCGATGAGCACCGCTGCGGTGTCGTAGTGCGCGTTCATGATCGCGCGGAGAAGCGCCGTGGCGCCTTCCGGATCGGTCGTGTCGAGATCGGCGCCGCCGCCGGCGAGCACGTCGGCGGCGTGTGCGGCACCTTCCCTCGCCGCATACATCAGCGCAGTCCATCTGCCGGGGGGCAGGAACGTCAGGACGCCTTCGAGGCCGAATCGATCCTTTGGAAACGTGAGCGCCTTCGATCGGGCGTTGGGATCGGCGCCTCGTGAGAGCAGCAGCGTAACGACGTCGGCATGGTCCTCGGCCGCCGCCCACATCAGTGCGTTTTCGCCGAGCAACTCTTCCCGCCTGGCGAGGTCGGCGCCACGATCGAGCAGCACTTCGACCGCCTGCACGTTGCCGGTGCGCGCCGCAGTCATCAGCACCGTCTGCCCGCGCGTCGCCGTCGTGTTCGGATCCGCGCCCGCGTCCAGCAGCGCCTCGACGATCGCGGCATTGCCGTTGGTCGCGGCGACAATGACCGGCGTGCTGCCGTAGCGATTGGCGGCTCGCGCGTTGGCGCCAGCCGCCAACAGCAGTTTCGTCGTGTCCAGATCGTTCGCCTGTGCCGCGAGGTGGAGCGGAGTCGTGCCGTCCGGCGCGGCCGCGTTCACGTCGACCTTGGCGCGCAGCAGCGCACGGACTGCCTCACGATCGCCGGCACGGACCGCGTCGGCGAGGCGCATTCCGTCGCCGCGGAGGGCAATGGTCGCGACAGCGATCGACAGCGCGATCACGCCCTGCCGAGACCACGGAGTTCGAGGAACACGGAGGCCACGGAGCACATTCATTTTTCCTTCTCCGTGTTCTCCGTGTCGGATCTAGCTCCGTGGTTGCTCAACACAGCGGCCTGCCTGTCAACCGAAGAATTCGTCGACGCGTCCGGTGCTGTCGCCGAACGTGTCGAGCGTGCTGCCGTAGTGATTGGCCATGGCCAGCCACAGATTGCCGACCGGCGTCCGCGCCGGCAGTGTGATGTGCCGGTGGCCCTTGCCGACGGTTCCGCCCACCGCGACGACCGGAAGTGGATCGCTGGCGTGCGGGTTGGGATTGCCCATGCCGCCGCCGTAGACGATCAGCGAGTGATCGAGGATCGACCCGTCGCCGTCGGGCAGCGAGCGCAGCTTGTCGAGGAATCGCGCAAACAGCGTGACGTGGTAGGTGTTGACCTTCACGTTCTGCGCGATCTTCTGCGCATCGTTGCCGTGGTGCGACACCGAATGATGCTGCTCGGTGACGCCGATTTGCGGATAGGTGCGCTGACTCAGCTCGCGCGACAGCATGAAGGTGAAGACGCGCGTGATATCCGCCTGATAGGCCACCGCCAGCAAATCGAACATCAGACCGACGTGTTCCTCGAACGAATCCGGGACGCCAACCGGCGCATCGAACGCGACGTCCGCGCTCGCATGCGCTTCCGCGCGCTGGATGCGCCGCTCGATCTCGCGGACGGTGTCGAGGTATTCGGACAGCCGCACGCGATCGCGTGCGCCGATCACCCGCCGCAGCCGTCCCGCTTCCTCGGCAATCGAATCGAGCATGCTGCGCTGTTCGCGCATCCGCTCCGCGCGCTGCGCGGCGGTGGCCCCGCCGTCGAACATGCGCTCGAAGACAACGCGCGGATTGATGTCCATCGGCAGCGGCGTCGACGGCGTCCGCCACGAAATCGTGTTCAAGTAGGCGCAGTTGAATCCCGGCGAGCAGGCGCCGACGTAGCCGGTGAAGTCCTCGGTCGCCAACTCGATCGACGGGAACGGCGTGTCCTGTCCGATCTCGCGCGCCACGACCTGATCGACCGACGTGTTGGCGAACACGTCCTCCGCTTCGGTGCGCTTCGGCCACACACCTGTCAGGAAGCCCGCCGCGCTCACCGCGTGGTCGCCCACCTGACTGCCCGGGTGCGATCGCGTCAGGTTCGTCACGACCACCAGCGAGTCCTTGAAGGTCTCGAGCGGCTTGAGAATGGGCTTGAACTCGAAGCCGGCGCCGACCTCCTCCGGAATCCACTGCTCGACGATCGCGCCGTTGGGGATGTAGACAACGCCGAAGCGTGTGCGCGGCCGGGCCGGGGTCTGCGCCAGCGCGGTGAAGGCAGGCACCATCGATTCAAGCAGCGGCAACGCCATCGTGACGCCGACGCCGCGCAGGAAGGTACGTCGGGGCAGCGATCGCCTCGTAACGAACATCACAGCCTCTCTCAGCGATCAATTCCCAACCGCCAACTCCCAACGCCCAAACGCCGGTGGTATCTGTAACGTTTGGGAGTTGGAAATTGGAAGTTGGGCGTTGACATCATCGCTTTGCGGTTTGTTGCACCGTTCCGACGTTCTCGCCCGCCGGCCGCACGCGCATCCCGAACGGGGTGCTGTGCACGATGCCGCGCACGATCGACGAGAACCGGTAGCCATCGCCCGCCGCGTCGTGGACGATGCGACGGACGGTCGGCATGTCGTAGCTGTCGAGCCCGCGGCCGAGCGCGTAAATCAGCAGCTTCTCGGTCATCGTGCCGACGAACATCTCCGGTTTGGCCACGATGGCGTCGCGCAGCTCCACCACGCCGCTGATCGTCCGCCCGTCGGCGAGCTGACCGGACGCGTCGATCGGACCTGCCGGTTCACGCGACCGCCAGGCGCCGACCGCATCGAAGTTTTCCATCGCGAAGCCGATCGGATCCATGACGCGGTGGCAGCTCGCACAAACCGGACTCGCCCGATGCGCTTCCATCTGCTGCCGCAGCGTCTTTGGCGCTTCGTTCTCTCGCGGCGGCATCAGCTGGGGTACATCGGGGGGTGGCGGCGGCACCGGCAACCCGAGCAGGTTCTCCAGCACCCACTTGCCGCGCAGCACCGGCGAGGTCCGTTCCGCATGCGACGTCACCGCCAGCATCGATCCATGCCCGAGCAATCCACGGCGCGCGTCGTCGGTGATCGGCATCCGACGAAACCAGCTTCCGTAGACGTTCGCAATGCCATAGTGCCGCGCCAGCCGTTCGTTGACGAAGGTGTAGTCGGCCTTCAGCAGATCGATCACGCTGCGGTCTTCGCGAATGATGCTGTCGAACAGCAGCTCGGTCTCCCGGCGAAACGCCTGCCGCAGGTTGTCGTCGAAGTCGGGAAAGAGATCCGAATTGGGCTGCACGTTGCGCACGTTGCGCAGCTGCAGCCACTGACCGGCGAAATTCGCGATCAGCGCGTCGGCACGGCGGTCGGCCAGCATCCGGCGCAGTTGTCGATCGAGCTGCGCCTCCTCGTGCAGCCGTCCTTGCTCGGCAGCGCGAAGCAGCTCCTCGTCCGGAATGCTGCTCCACACGAAGAAGGACAGCCTCGACGCGAGCTCGACGTCGCTGATGCGATACGGCCTGCCGGGCGTCACACCGGGCGGATCCTGCTCGACGCGGAAGACAAAGAACGGACTGGCGAGAATGCGCGCCAGGCCGCGCTGAATGCCGGCCTCAAACGTGCTCCTCGCGTTGAGCGACCCGTCACGCGCCCGAGTCGAGGGGCGCGTGCGGCCGTCAAAGTAGAACTGCATGAGCGGCCGCAGGTCCGCCTCGGTGATCGGGCGCCGGTACGCGCGACGCGCAAGGCGTCCGAGGATCTCCCGCGCACACGCATCCTCGCCGCGAGTCGTTTGCGAACGGCAGGAGAAGATCTCGCGACGCGACGGGCTGTCACCCGGGCCGGCGACGGAGAACGGCCCGGAGATCGCCAGCGTCTGGATGTGCGGCCGTCCCGTCCAGTCGAAGTTGTCCGCCGAGCTGCGAATGAACCGCTGCAGCCGTTCGGTGTCTTCCACCGGCAGGTTGCCGACAAAGGCGACCATCACCTCGTGCGCGCCCGCCGTGACAGGCACCCGCACACGCATTCGCGCTTCGACCGCATCTCCGGTATCCGTCGGCTTCTCGAAGAGCGACGCCAGGTCGTCGTTGCCTCCGATCGTGACGTGGTGGACGGCCTGGCCGTCGATCGACACCTCGAAGTCGCTTGGATACTGCAGGCCACGAACGATGTTCAGGTTCGTGCGATACAGCTTGGTCTGAAAGTCGTATTCACCATCGACCGGGAAGTCGTAGCGCACGCGCAAGCCGCCGATGGTGCCAAGCGGCAGCCCGTCGATGTGCCGATCCTGTGACAGGTCCTGCCGCACCCGGAACGTGTCGCTGCCCGGGCGCATGGCGACATCGCCGACCGCGATCGCGCTGATCTTCTCCGCCGCCGCCAGGTACCGCTCCTGCAGCGAAGGCGAAATGCCGAGCACATCCGACACGTTATCGAACCCGAAGGCTGAATCATCGGGAGGCAGCAGCGTCGTCGAGTCAACGTTCAGATGGAGGAGATCGCGGATGGCATTCGCATACTCGGTGCGATTCAAGCGATGCAGCATCGGGCGGCCCGGATTCGGCGCCGCCGCGGCGGCCCGATCGAGCTCCTGCTCGAGCCAGTGCGTCAGACTGTCGAGACTCTGCTGCGAAGGACGCCGCACGCCGGGCGGCGGCATCAGCCCCGCGCGCAGCTTCTTGATCACGAGCTCCCACTGACCTGCATGAGCAGCCGGAATGGCGAGTGCGATCGGGTCGAGCACGAGCCCACCCGTCTTCAGGCGGTCGTTATGGCAGGTGACGCAGTAGTCGGTCAGCAGCTGCTGCTCAGCGGCGACGGTGGGAACGGACGCGTTTGTCTGACGAGCGGCAGGGCGTGCCGTCGCCCAGCCCACGACGGCAATCCACAGGCAGATGCCTGCGACGACACGTCTCTCACGCACCTGCCTCATAAGGTAAGGAACAAGGATAACTGGTTTGTTCAACTGACGTGAAGAAAACGTGTCAACTTCCAACTTCCAACGCCCAAACGCTCGACCGTGGAGGGACGTCTGGAGGTTGGGAGTTGGAGGTTGGGAGTTCAAAACATAGCCTCAGAACTCCACCTGCACCCCCACATCGACGAATCGCGCCTGGAGGATTACTGTCGGCGCCAACCAGGCGGGTCCAAAGGTCGTGTTGTAGGTCTGGATTGGGTTGGCGTTGAACAGGTTATAGATGGACACCGTCGGCCGCACGACCGTGCGCCCGGTCCGAATCGTGCGACTGAACCGCAGGTCCGTCTGGTAGATCCGATCCCCGTAGAGCGTGCCGGCGGGCAGGATATCGATGGTCGGCGGCACGTTCGTGAAATTGCGACCGAGCGACGGGAAGGCAATCGCGTTGCTCAGCGGGTATTGCGCACGCAGCTCCGGCCCGGGCAGGCTTTGGAACGTGGCGGCGACGTTGACGTCCCACGGCAGCGGATACGCGAGCTGTCCCTTGACCAGCGGCTGGAACGGCGGCCGCACATCACAGAACGCGTCGATGCGCGGGTCATTGTTGCGGGCCGAGCCGGTTACCGACAGGCTCACGTCCTTGGCGATGTTGCAGTTGTTGACGCGCTCGCGACCAAGGCTGACGCCGCCGGACAGAATCACGTTGCGGCCGAGGCGCGCGTTCGCGTCGAAGTCGAATCCGTCGTACACGTCGTCGATACCGCCGATCCTGCTCGAGTTGAAGATCAGGTTGTTGGGTGCGATGACTCGATTCAGATCGAACAGTCCACACAGCTGCCCGCCAGCGGTCGGCAGCCGTGAATCAGGGGGAGTGGGCACGCAGTATTCGGTGTAGTCGGCCCGCGTGACGTTGAGATTGCGGGTGGCAAACAGGTTCCCGTACCAGCGACGCGTGTAACCGACATAGGCGGAGACGCGCGGCACCAGCTCCCGCTGCACGCTGGCCTGCACCTCCCAGTTGTTCGGGCGGACATGCCATCCGGTGACGATCGCTGGATCGTAGTTCGTCGTTCGGGTCGCGACCTGGCCAAACAGCGGATTGGCGATCTGACCACAGGAGATCTGCGCTGGGTTCTTGCTGTTCGCGGCGGGGTTCGTCAGATCGCAGTCGTTGAATGGGTTGTACGTGCCTGTATAGGTCATCCCCGCCGGCGGCGCCCACGTACGCGTCACCGTGTTCACGGTTGAAAACACGGGATTGACGGCTCTGGCGATGGTATAGGCGTCGGCAACGACATAGCGACCGATGTGCGCTTTGATTGCGGTCTTCCCATCGCCGAACAGGTCATAAGCGCCGCCGATCCGAGGATCGACGTCCTTCCAATTCGGCACGTTCTCGATGGCGTCGAAGTGGCGCGCCGGCGTGAAGGGACCGGCGGCAATGTCCTGCGCGTCGACTCGCGCGTTGAGGAAATCGAGCCGCACGCCGTAATTCAGCGTGAGCCGCCGGATCCGCCACTGATCCTGTCCGTACAGACCCATGTTGTATCTGAGCGTCTCGTGGTACTGAATCGGCGTGGCGTACTGTGTCAGCGAGAACGGCACGCCATTTCGAAGCGTGAGGCTGACGGAGTTGTTCGGCTCCTGCGTGGTGTAGCGCCACGCATGCAGCAGGGAGAAGCCGACCTTGACGTTGTGCGTCCCGGTCACGTAGGAGGCCGACCCGCGGTAATTCGACTGCGTGCTGCGGTTGGCTCCGTAGGCAGTCGATGATCCCCACGTCGTCGGAAATCCAGGCGCCGCCAGCTGCTCGGTGATCGCAAACTGCGTCTGCGAGATCCCGGGACGTCGATAGCCGTGGAAATCCTGCGGGGTGACTGTTCCACCCGCTTCCAGCAGCAGCTTGTTCGTCACCGGTGAGCTCCAGCTCGCCTGCGCGATGTACTGCGGGATGTTCTTGTAAACCGGACACGCGCTGATCGCCGTCAGGTAGGTGGGCACGAAGCAGTTGCCAAAGAACGTGTACTGCCAGTCGTAGTAGCCGCTGATCTTGTTCTTCTGATTGATCTGCGTCGTCAGCCGCGCGACCGCGCTCTGGTGCCACACCGGGAACAGGTTCTGTTCGGTCGAGGGCTGGTAGAAGATCTCCGAGAAGTCCTTGTCCTTGAACGACCCGGCGACCGAGTTGTACGTGCCCCAGTGGCGGTACGACGAAAACAGCCACAGGCGATCGCGGATGAGGGGCCCTCCGGCCGACGGGTTGATGTCCCAGATCCGGTTGATGCGGTTGCCGCTGCGCAAGCCGCGGTCGATCATCGACTGATCGAGATTGTTCGACTGCCAGCCTTCGCCGGCGTAGCGCGCGGAGAATCCGCCGCGGAACGTGTTGGTCCCGTCCTTGGGAATGAAGTTCGAGTAGACGCTCGCCCGCTCGAATTCCGCATTGTGCGAATCGGTCTGGAACGTGATCTCCTGCGCGACCGCGTTGTTCAAGTAATTGCCGTACTGAAGGCCACCGGTTCCCGACCCGTTGATGATCGGCATGCCGTCAACGGTGATCAAGCTGTCGCCGGCGCGACTGCCGTGCACGACCAGGTTCATGCCTGTTTCCGGAATCGAGCCGCCGACGTTCTGACGCACACCGGTGACGAGCACCGAGGGGGTCAGCGCCGCAAAGCTGACGAAGTTGCGGTCGGTCGGCAGCACGTCCATCACTTCGCGCGTGGCCGTCGCCTTCAGGCCAACGTTCTGCGTGTCGACTACCGGCGACTCGCCGGTGACGGTCACGGTTTCTTCGAGGGCGCCGACCCGCATCTCCGCGTTCACGTTGGCGGTGAAGGACGCGGTCAACTCGATCCCCTCGCGTCGCACGCTGCTGAATCCTGTCAGCGCGAAGGTCACGCTATAGGTGCCTGGGCGCAGGTCGATGATCTTGTATTGGCCCTGCCCGTCGGTGACGACCGCGCGCGTTTTCTCGATGAGCGCGGGGCTGGCGGCCTCGACGGTGACACCGGGTAGAACGGCGCCGGACGTATCACGAACCACCCCGGCGATGGATCCGGTCTGACCCTGGGCCTGGGCACGGACAGCTCCGAGCAACAACAACGTGCAACCGACGAACACGATCCGGACGACCTTCATGGCATGCCCTCCAGGCGTTTCTGGTCGGTGAGGTTTGGTGGGTCCGGATGCTACAGCAGCGTCCTGCCGTTGCCAACCAAAACCTCCGTGTCTTTGTGCCTCTGTGGTTCGTCACGGGTGAAGGGTCCTGCGTTCTCACGGCCGGCGCCGTGTTGCGAGCAACCGCTCCAGTTGATCGCGTGCCACAGCGGATCCCGGCTCCAGCCGCACAGCCGTGCGCGCGAACGGAATCGCTTCGTCGGCGCGTCCTTGCAGACTCAAGGCAAGCGCCAGGTTGCGATGCGCTTCGCCGTTGCGCGGATTGATTTCCACGACGCGGCGGAGATGCGCGATCGCCTCAGCGAGACGGCCGCGCGGTCCCAGCACCATCGCCAGGTTGAAATGCGCGTCGGCATCGTCAGGATTCAATGCGATCGACGCTTCGTACTCGCGCACCGCTGCGTCGACGTTGCCGGATGCCAGCAGTCCGTTTCCAAGGTTGAACCGAATCCGCGCGTCATTCGGCTTCAGACGCGCCGCTTGGCGCAGGTGGCCGATCGCTTCAACGATGCGGCCTTGCGACTGCAACACGGACCCGAGATTGCTCCGGGCCTCCGCATCATTCGGCTGCAGCCGCAGTGCCTGTTCGAGTTGCCCCTGTGCGTCCAAGGCGCGGCCGGCTTGCGCGTACTTGAGTGCGAGTGCGTTATGCGCGGCGGCGTCCTGCGGACGGGATCGAAGCTGGAGTTCAGCTGCGGCGATATCGGCCTGCAACGCACGACGGACGTAATCATTGGTCAACACCGCGGCGTCTTCGGTTCGGCGCGGAACGACTTCGAGCCACAGCGCGCCCATTTCGTCAGTCGACAGCGGCCCCCACTTCACGCGCTGCGGCGGCCGGTGACGATTGTTCGGGTTCGCCGACGAATTGTCGTAGGTGAAACGCATCGACAGTTTCGTTCCCTTTGGCAGAAACAACGGCGAGCGATATCGATACTGGTCCTGCCACCGCACGTCCCAGCGAGGGATCCAGATCAGCGGCCGTTCGGTCCCGCCCGGCAGCGTCGCCGTGCCACGCATCTCCTTCGCCAGATAGTGCGCGTGCGGATAGACGCTCAGCGCATCGACGTCGGCCGGTAGGACGTAGCTGTCGTCGATCGCGTAGTTCGACTCGCCAGCCGGAATGTCGATCGCTTTCGATTCGAGCTTGACGACGATCGGCGTGCGTGTGGGCGGCGTGCGGCTGAAGAACAGGCCGACGCTTGGTCGCACGGCAGCTGATGCGCCGCCGGAGACCATGTGCAGTTGCACGACGAGATCTGTTCCGGGTTCGAGCGCCCATGCCGTGTCCTCGGGCTCGAGGATCGGCACTTTGCCAGGCGACCAGCCATACACGTTCTGTACTTCGTCATCCGGCATCGTCGCGAATCCTGGTTCGCGATCGGCACGATCCAGGCGGCGCCCGACCCGAGACGGATCGAGCGCAATGTTGGCGTGATGGAGCACGCGCGGCGTATCGGTTCGGAATTCCACAGCGCGCACGTAGCGTGTGTCGGACAGCGAGACGGGGATCACGAAATTGCGAAACGTGTCCCGTTGATCCGGTTTCAACGCGTACGCGCGGGGCAGTTCGAGGACGAGGTCCGGCCGACCCAGCTGCCATCCACCAGCAAATGACGGCGGCGCCGGTCGATCCGAAGCGTCTCCCTCCTTCGCGCCCTGCTCCACCCATCGTGCAATCAGCGCAATCTGATCGTCGCTGAGCGTGCGCTGGTTCACGAAGTCACCACCCTGCCCCGGCAGCCACGGCGGCATCGCCCGAGTCTGTACCGCTGTCGCAATCGCGCGCGCTCGCCGCTGCACCGCGCCATAGTCGAGGACGCTGAACGGAGCGCCGGCCACACAGACGGGATCCTCACTGGACCCGTTCCTTGCGGCTGCGCGCTGCGGTTGTTCGTCGACCGGGCGATGACATGAGGAGCAGTGCTCGAAAAGGATCGGCGCGACATCCTTGTTGAACGTGACCTGCCCTGTCGAGGGGGTCTCGTTTGATGCCGCCCTCGGCGCGGCGGGCGGCTGAGAGCCGCAGCCGCAGAACAGCAGCACGACGACAACACCTGCCAATCCTCGTGCGCGCATTCAGGGCTGACCGACCAGACTGGCCACGGCCGTCGGGCTCGGCGCGACGTCGAGACGCGCGGCCATGCCTTCCAGGCTCGCCGATACGGGCGGATACAGCTCCAGCACCGCGGGATCGTGTCCGGGGATCACGCGATCCGGCGACGCAGCAAGTTGACGGATCCTCGTGTAACCTTCGAGCACCTCCCCCACGTTGTAGGTCACCGGATACACGCGTCCCTGGTTGACGTGTGCGTAGAGGTGCGTGGCATCCGAAGCAAGGACCACCGGGCCGCGTCGCGTCATCACGCGCACGCACTGCAACCCCTTCGAGTGTCCGCCGATGCGATGCACCGACACGCCGGGCGCGAGCTCGTCGTCACCGTCATGAAAGACCACACGGCCCGCGAACACGCGGCGGACCATTGTCACCACATCTTCGACCTCGAAGGGAATCCGCATGACCGGGTGGGTCATCAGCCGTCCGGTTGCGTAGGCGACCTCGCTGTCCTGCACGTGATACCGCGCCTGCGGAAAGGCATCGTAGTTGCCGCAGTGGTCGTAATGCAGGTGCGTCAGGACGACGTCCTCGATCGAGTCAGGATCGACGCCGACCGCGCGAATAGCGGCATCGACAGGCGTCGTAATCGTGCGCCCGCGTTTCTCGGCCATCGCGGCGTCGAAACCGGTGTCGACGAGGAACGTCCGCGATACGCCGACAACGAGCCAGACGAAATAAGCGAGCGGCTGCAGGATGTCGTGCGGGTCGCCGAACAGGAAGTTCTCGCTCGATCCGCGGTCGTGATGCGCGTATTTCAGCGCAAAGAGCTCATAGACGGTGTCGCTCATCCGGCGCAGTTTACTTGGGAGGCGGGCAACCCAGCTACTTACACCGAAATTCACTTCAATCGATCAACCAGGAAGGCCTGACGGCATGCACGAAGAACAGGACGAGGAAGAATTCAAAGAAATCCGGTTCGTACTCAACCGAAGCGAACCGGGGGGTTAGCTATCCAGAGTATGGCCGATCTCACGAACGCCGGCGGATCGTCCGATACGTCGATCAGCAATCCCCAAGGTCCGCCGCCGATCGATGAGATCCTTTTCGCTCCGTTTCCAACTCCTGCTCGCCTTCGTCCTCCTCGTCGTCAGTACTACCGTGGCGCTGACCGCGCTTGCCTACCGAACGATGTTCGCGACACTCGAGACGGAGGCGCGGCGGGCGGCGCACGTCGTCGCGCAGACACGCGCGCAAATGCTCACCCAGGCGTTGACCGCGCGGCAGCTGCGGGCTACTCGCTTGCTGCTGACGGCGGAATCGCTGTGCAGCGAGCACACGGATCACCGCCTGGCCTGGGCCAGCGACTGCCTCGGGCCGATGTTGCGCGACTTCCAGACCGCCGAGCGCGCGCAAGGTCTGCGACTCTCGTATCGTGACCGAACGCTGGCGTCGTTCGGCGCCCGCGTCACGCGCGAGGTGCCAACGTCGCTGGCGCTCGCCTCGCTGGTGCCGCGACCCGATGGACGGCCCGATTATCTGGTCCTCACGACGCACGACGATCTCGCGCTCGAGGTGCAGTTCAGTGGACGTGACGTCCAGGCGCTGTTCGAAGATCGTGGCGGACTGCGTGGCGGCGGTGAGGTCTTTCTCGCGAATACCTCAGGTCAGTTTCTGACGGAGCCGCGGTACTGGTCGTCGGCCTTCACGCTGACACCGCCGGGCGCCGGAGTCGAACCGCTGGAGCGGTGCGTGTCGGACCCGGGCGAGATCGTTGAGGCGGATTATCGAGGCGTGACGACGATTCACGCGTTACAACCAGTCGAGGCGTTGAATGGCGTGTGCATCGACGCGCATATGAACTACGACGAGGCGCTGGCGCCAGCCGAGCGGCTGCGCGACAACCTGCAACGGCTTGGCGCATGGTGCGCGCTCTTCGGTGCGGTGCTCTCCCTGTTCGCCGCGCACGGCATCGCGGCGCCGGTCGGCAGTCTGATGCAGGCGGTAACGCAAATGCGACAGGGCCGGTTTCGGCAGCCGATTCCGCTCGGCGGGCCGTCGGAGGTGCAAGGGCTCGGGCGCGCGTTCCGCGCCATGGCCAGCGACCTGTCCGATCTCGTTGCGCGCGAACAAGCCGCACGACGCGAAGCGGAAGCGGCCAGCCGGGCAAAGGATGAATTCCTCGCCACCGTTTCTCACGAATTGCGAACGCCGCTGACGGCGATCCTCGGCTGGGCCCGCTTGTTGCGCGCGGGACATCTCGACTCGGCTCGCAGCGAGCGTGCCGTGGAGGCGATCGAGCGGAGTGCCGACGTGCAGCGCCGCTTGATCGAAGATCTGCTCGACGTCTCGCGTATCGTCTCCAACCGCCTGCGTCTCGTGCTGAATCCGGTCGACATCAGCACCATCGTCGACGCCGCACTCGATACCGTCCGACCGCAGGCATCGGAGAAGAACGTCACCATCGACGTAGCGGTGTCGTCGGACCTGCGGGTGCTCGGCGACGCCGGCCGACTGCAACAGGTAATTCGCAACCTCGTATGGAACAGCGTGAAGTTCAGCCGCGCCGGCGGTCGCGTCCAGGTGATCGGCCGGCGCCTCGGCACGGCCGTCGAATTGAGCGTCTCCGACGATGGCGTCGGCATCGCACCCGAGTTCCTGCCGCACGTATTCGACTGGTTTCAGCAGGCGGATCCGCGAGTCGGAGGATCGCATGCCGGACTCGGTCTCGGCCTTGGCATCGTGCAGCATCTGGTCAAGCTGCACGGCGGATCCGTTCATGCCGACAGCGCCGGACCGAACCAGGGAGCGACGTTCGTGGTGACCTTGCCGCTGTACGATGCACACAACGGTGACCATGCGCAATCGAACGCCGAGGCGCCCAGCGAAGCTGACGGTCTGCCTCGGCTGAATGCCATTCGTGTGCTCGTCGTCGATGACGACGACGCGACCCGTGAAGTGCTGCGCGCGATTCTTGAAGCGGCCGGCGCAACGGTGCAAACCGCGGGCAGCGCCGCCGAAGCGCGACAGAAGGTCGAGACTGCAACGCCCGACGTGCTCATTTCGGATATCGCGATGCCGGAGGAAGACGGCTATGCGCTGCTGCGATCGCTGCGCGCGTCGAGCGTCACGGTGCCGGCCATCGCACTGACGGCGCTGTCGCGCCGGCAGGACATCGCCACTTCACGCGATGCGGGATATCAGGTGCACATGATCAAGCCGGCGGATCCGGAGAGCCTCATCGCGGCCGTCGCACACCTCGGTCCGGAACGATCGGGCACGCACACGGCGCCGCCCGCGTAATCCCAATCAGAACGGTTGGTCCCGTAGTGGGACCTTGTCGGCCTATCGTTTTTGCTGCGCCGGCTGCTTGATCACTTCTCCGCTCTTCATGACGAAGGTGACCGCCTGCAGAACGGTCACATCGCTCAGCGGATCGCCGGCCACGCCAATCAGATCACCGAATCGGCCAACAGCAACGGCACCAACATCACTCGCTCTCCCGAGCGCGTCGGCGGCGGTGACGGTCGCGGTCTGAATGGCTTCGAGCGGCGTCATGCCCCACTCCACCATCTTTGCGAACTGCTTTGCGTTGTCGCCGTTCGGATAGACGCCGCCGTCGGTACCGAAGATCATCTTCACGCCAGCGTGAAGCGCCGCGCGGAACGTCTCGCGCTGCTTGCGTCCGATCGCTCGCTCTTTTCGAGTGATTCGGGAAAGACGCCGTTCTTCTCGCCCTCCGCCAGGATGTAATCGTCGTTGTAAATGTCCATGGCGAAGTAGGTGCCGTGCTGCTTGGCCAGCGCGAACCCTTCTTCGTCGGCGAGGCTGGCGTGTTCGACCGTGTCGACTCCAGCGCGAATCGCATCCTTGATGCCTTCGGCTCCGTGCGCGTGTACGGCGACCTTCAATCCAAGCATGTGCGCCTCGTCCACCAGCGCCTTCATCTCCGTCAGCGTGTACTGCTGGCCGCCGACCGTATCGCCTTTCGACAGCACACCGCCGGTGCCGCAGAACTTGATCACCTCGGCGCCATACTTTCGCAGCAGGCGCACGGTCGCGCGGATCTGGTCGGCGCCGTCGGCAATCGCCGTGGCCGGCGTTCGAACAGAGGGCGGGAACTCGGTGTCGTCGCAGTGGCCTCCCGTTGCGCCAATCGCGTAGGTGGCGGGAACGATCCGCGGACCGGGGACATAGCCCTGTTCGATCGCCTGCTTCAAGGCCACGTCGTCGTAGTTCGCCGAGCCGACGTCTCGTACCGTCGTAAACCCGGCCTCCACGGTTTTCTTCGCGCTGGCCACGCCAACGACGGTCCAGAAATTGTCGGTGAACTGCAGCTTCTTGTATCCGCTGAATCGAGGATCGCTGGTCAGGTGCACGTGCATGTCGATGAGACCGGGCAGAAGCGTCGTTCCCGGCAGATCGATCCGGCGTGCACCGGCCGGCGTGGACGATCCCTGCTCGCCAATGGCGGTAATGCGTCCGTCGGCGATGGTGATCTGCGGCCGCGCCACCATGCGGCCGGCGACGACGTCCAGCAGGCGATCGGCCGTGACGACAACCGTCTGTGCCTCGGCACGGCCGGCGGCCAGCAACAGCACCAGGAATGTCCCGCATTGCGAGACGGTGAACAGCCGCATCAATGCTTCACTCCCAACGTCCACCTTCCCATTCCCAACGTCCAACGCCCCGTTGTTTTGCAAGTTGGGAGTTGGAGGCTGGGAATTGTTATGGCGCGAGCGACTCGGTGACCTCGATGTATGTGCCCCACGGGTCGCTCAGGAACGCGACCTTCGTGTGCGTGTTCGGGATCTGGCGGGGCGGCGCCTCGAATTTCAAACCTTGCGCGGCGAGCTTTGCCTCGAAGTCGGCGATGTTCCGCACGTCGAAGCCGATATGATCCAGAGCCCGGCCCTTGGTTCCGGGCCGTTTCTCCTGAGCGGCTGAAAACGACAGATTGAATCGATGGAAGTAGTCGCAGTCGGTCAGACCGGGCAACGCAACCCGCTGCCGCTTGCCCGGCAGGCCACCGAACACCTTGGCGTACCACGCCTGTATCGCGGGGATGTCGGCTTCGGTTGGATAGAGATGAATGTGATCCATGCTGACCGGACCGGGCAGCGACGGATCGCCGAACACCTCCACGCGAATTCCGCTCTCCGGCGCGTACACGTATCCCTGATTCGGATTGGTGGTGCCGACGTCGTATTTGACGCCTGCCGCCTGCCAGCGTGCTCGCATCGCCGGGAGGTCCTTGTACACGAACCCGAAGTGGTCGACGATCGATCCCTGTGACGGCGGCGCTGCGTCGGACTGTCGCAGCATGACGAATACGCCAGGGAACTGAATCAGCGTGAGCGGCCCATTGGCCACCAGAGTTCCGCCGAGCGCCGTCGTAAAGAACTGCTTGTTTGCCTCGACGTCCTTCACCGCCAGGTGGAGGTGACCGAGCGCGACGCCAAGATCGTTTGGCGGGGCGAGTTGCGCGCCGAGGGACACCGGCGTGACTGTCACGAGGGACAGCGCGATGATGAGCAGTGGCTTCGTCATAGGCAAGCGGGCGACTGGCATGCCGTACCCCGGCAGTCGGCCCACGAAGACGACCGCCGGGGTCACCGAATTACTCGACAACCACCTGGATCGTCGTCGACGCGCTGACCGACGTCGTGCTGCCGACCGGGGTAGCGGTGACCCGCACGGTGTAGGTGCCGGACTCGACGTAGTTATGCGACTCCTCCTCCAGCGGAGAGTTCGTGGCGCCCGCGCCGTCGCCGAAGTCCCATGAAAACGTGCGGAACGTGCCGCTGCTCGGGATCGCCTTGAACGCCCACTCGGCATATCCGACGGTGCGAATCTTCTCGCGCGCCTGGATGGTGAGCGTCGGCGTCGGAGGTGGCGCGGGGGCCAGCGTGAAGTTCAGCGTGTTGGTGCCATTGATGAACGTACCGCGGCGATCTTCGAGAAACCCGCTCGCCGTCGCCGAGAAGTTCGCATTGGAAATCGTGAGCGAGTCGAACCGGTATTCGCCGTTGCTGTTGGTGGTCGCGGTCTTGCCCGCGTCCGGGCCGTCGAGGACCCTGACCGTGGCGCCGGAGATCCGTTGCCCGCCGGTACTCGACACCGTCCCGGTCAGCGCTGCCGTCGTCGGCGTGGGCGTCGGCGTCGGAGTTGGCGTCGGTGTGGGTGTTGGCGTGGGAGTCGGCGTTGGTGTTGGTGTTGGTGTGGGCGTCGTGGGCGAATCGCCGCAGCCGGCAACCAGCACGGTCAGCAAGAGGACTAGGAACGCGTATCGCACGGCGTCCTTATATCATGCTGCGCGCCGATGTCGCAGCTACCCAGCACACAATGGTGGAGTCTGCTCACGGTCGTGGTGCTGCGTGTTGGCGCATGGGCCGCCCGCCGATGACCGCGGTCTGCTCATCAGGTTCGTGAACTGGGCGGTCGATCCGGCCACCCAGATTCCCGACCCTTCCCGGCCCGCTTGCGCTCGGGCAAGGCGACGATCCCGCCGTGCTCGTCAGCCTCACGCTCCGAACGATCCGAACGCCTGTGGTTACGTGTGCGCCGACAGATCGCGTCGATACGTTTCCTGCAGACCGAGGGTCGAGAGCCAGGAGATCAGGGCGACAGCCGTCGCATAGACGGTGATGAGTGACGAGTTGCCGGTCAGGTTGAAGAGCGCCGTCGCAATGAACGGCGCCAGCGCACCTCCGGCGATCGTGGCGACCGTCATGCTGACGGAGGCGCCGCTGTAGCGAATCGCGGTCGGAAACAGCTCCGCGAAGACCGCCGGCTGCGCCCCGATATAGGCGCCCTGCAGCACGAGCATCATCGTCACGGCGACACCGGCGAGCGGAATCGATCGGGTGTCGATCAGCGGAAAAAACGCGAGCGCCCACAGCACAAGCAACCCATTCCCCCAGCGCATGATTCGCTGTCGTCCCGCGCGATCGGACCAGCGCGCCGTGACCACGATCGAGATCGCGAATGCGACCGCCGCCGTCAGCAGCAAGGTCAGCGCGGCGGTCAGCGGCAGCTTCAACACGTTGGTTGCGTACGAGACGAAGTAGACGATCACGAGGTATCCGAGCGCGCTGATCCCGAGATAGCTGCCCGCGGCGAGCAAGACGAGACGAGCGTCGCGACGCAGTACGTCGACGATTGGCAGGCGGCGTGCGCGACCGGCGCGCAGCGCTTCGGCAAATAACGGACTCTCGGTGACGCGCAGCCGCACGAACAGCCCGACGATCACGAGCACCCCACTGGCCAGGAATGGAATGCGCCAGCCCCACCGAGCGAAATCGGTCGGCGCGATTGCGAGAGTGGCCGCCAGGAAGATCAGGTTCGACAGAATGATGCCGGCAGGCAACCCGAGCGACACAAGACTGCCAAACTGTCCTCGCTGATCCTGCGGCGCGTGCTCGACGGCCATCAGCACGGCTCCGCCCCATTCGCCACCGAGCGCGAACCCCTGAATGAAGCGGCAGAGGACGAGCAGCACCGGCGCCGCGACGCCGATGCGCGCGTAATTCGGCAGCAGACCGATCGCGAACGTGGCCGCGCCCATCAGGATCAGCGACCACACGAGCATCGACTTGCGCCCGATCCGATCGCCATAGTGGCCCATGACGACGCCGCCGAGCGGCCGCGCGACGAATGCCACGGCAAAGGCAGCGAACGCCGCGAGCGTGGCGCCGGCGCCGGCGCGCGGAAAGAACTGCGGGCCGAACACGACAGCGGCGGCGGTGCCGTAGATGAAGAAGTCGTACCACTCGATGGTCGTGCCGATCGCACTCGCCAGCGCGACGCGGTGCGCGGCGCGGCGCGTGTCGGCCTTACCAGCGACACCGATTGCATTCGCGCGTTGCTGGTGCAGCATCGGACCTGCAGTCTATTTGCTTGCGTTATAGCTTCCCGTTTCGCTGCGTTGTTCGTCGCCGATCCCGAGCCTCATTTCCGGGCAAGTGTCAGGGATGCTCCTCGGCGCGCGCGGCCTGGAGGATGTGCTCGAGGCCGAGATTGCCTTCGTGGCACGCGTACTCGAAGATCGGCTGGCTGTCGTCGCGCGTCAGCGGCATCGTAAACGTGAACGGCCGCACCCACACGTCAGGGTCATTGATCGTCGCCTGCCATTGCAGCCTGTTCGGCGCAATCGGCGTGAATCGCTCGACCAGCGTGAGCTTCTCGCTGTTGTAGCGGTTGTTGTAGCCCCAGTGTGTTCTATTGGTGAAGTTGGTGGTCTCGACCACCAGCGTGTTGCCCTCCCAGTGGCCTCGCGCGTCACCGAGGTACTCGCGGATCGCCGAGCCAACATGCGGAATGCGCGATGCGACCGGAATGACGCGCGCCTCGTGAATCATCTCGTAGCGAATCACCACGTATCCGGGCGCCTGCACGATCTCGTACGAGTTGCCGTAGATGGCCGGCATCATCGATCCGGGCAATCCACGTGTGATGCAACGATCGTACATGCTGCGATCGAGCCACGAGTCGGCCCGTCCATCCCCGTTCCGAGCGTTGTTCAAGGCAGCCACCTCCGCCTCACGCTTCTGTGCCTGGGGCGTCAACGCCGGAAGCTTTCCATTCGGCGGGTCGACGATCAGCCAGGGGCGGCTGCCATTGCCGTTCAGGTGCTCGTACCAATGTGTCGGTCCGGCACCGGTCTCGGCGCCGCCGATCCCGCCGGCGATTTTCGCGGCCTGCGCCTGTCGCTGCTTGGTGATATCGGCCAGCTCCTGCGCCGTGAAGTCCTCGAAGCGCTTGTTCATGAACTCGTCGGGACGCTCGAGCGGCGTATTCGCTTCGTCCTTGTTGGTGTAGATACCCTGCAGGTCAGGATCGCCCCAGGGCGTTGCCGGCGGATTCCATGCAGAGCCGCGCTGGTTGCGTGACTGCGCGACAAGGGTTGAGGACAAGACAACCGCGACGGTAACGGTGAGCACACCCGACCACGCGCGTGCCATAGCTGCCTCCTCGAGATCCAACTGCCTCGCTAGTGTAAACCGCGTTTCTCCTTTGGTTAGAATCCTCGGTGCCTCAGTGCCTCGCCCTCAACTTCGCTCGGGCGCCCTGAGCGTTAGTCGAAGGACGCTGGGTCGTAGGCGGGTGAAGGTCGCTCGAAGGTGGCTCCCATGAACAGCGAAGTCCCTGTCCTCATCGTCGGCGGCGGCGCCGTCGGGTCGGTGCTCTCGATGGAGCTGGCGCGGCGGGGCATCGATTATCGCTGCATCGATCGCCTGCCGGCACCCGGCCGCGAGTCACGGGCGATCGCCATGCACGCGCGCACGGTGGAATTGATGGGTCTGGTCGACAGCGATCTGAGCCGGCAACTGCTGGATCACACCATCGCCTGCAAGGGATACGTGATGCACTTCCTGCGCGACGGGGAGCGCACGGAGGTCAGGCCCGGGCTCGATTACACGACCGTCGACTCGAGATACAACTGCATCTTCGCGCACAACCAGAGCGTCACCGAAGGCGTGATTCGTGAGTACACGCGCTCGCGATTCGGGAAGAGCGTCGAATACAACACCACGTTTCACGACCTCACGCAGGACGCCGACAGCGTCACCGCGCGCGTGACGCATGCGGATCGCGGGGATCAGGAGGAACTGATTCGTTGTCAGTATTTGGTCGCCGCCGACGGCATCAACTCGCGCGTGCGTCGCGGGCTCGGTCTGCCGGTGAAAGGAAAGGACTACACCGGGAGCTTCTTTCAGAATCTCGACATCCACCTCCACGGCTTCCCCGATTGGACCGACTACTTCCACTACTGCGTCGGCACCGATCACTTCCTGATGGTCGCGCCGCTGCCGGATGGCGCGTTCCGGCTGCTGCTGAGCGATCGTGGCGAGGCCGCCGATCCGTCGCTGACGCCGCAACAGGCGTTCATGCGTCTGCTCGAGCGCCATTACGACGGCATCACCATGGGCAACGTCGTGTGGCATTCGAAATGGGAGACGTGGGTCCGCCTCGCCGACACGTTCAGGGAAGGTCGCGTCTTCCTCGCCGGCGATTCCGCACACGTCCACTCGACGACCGGCGGTCAGGGCATGAATTGCTGCATGCAGGACGCGTTCAACCTCGGATGGAAGCTCGCCCTCGTCCTGAAGGGCCACGCGACACCCGCACTGCTCGATTCCTACGAGGCCGAGCGCCGACCGATCGCCGAACAAGTCATCTGGGCCGCGTCGTCACTGCACGACATCTTCATGACACACGGCAAGGACATCGCCCAACGCAAGCAGACGATGTTCGAACCGGGCTACACCGAGAAGGTGGTGAACTACTGCTCGGGCGTGGCGTACACCTACAGGGAGTCGGTCGATCGACCGGCGGGGCTGTCGGCGCTCGACGGTCCTGCGATCGGCGACCGCGCGCCCGACGTCGATTTCGAGCACGGCGGCACGCTGTTCGATCGCCTGCGGCATCCGTATTTCACGCTGCTGGCGATGCCGGCTGACGGCGATGTCACGGCACCCGTCGCCGCGCTCAGGAAAAGGTTCGCAGCCGTGGTCGACGTCGAGATGCTTCCGGCATCGACAGCGCTCTCGGCCCGCTACGGCGCGAGCGACGGCCGGTTCTTTCTCGTTCGCCCGGACGGCTATATCGCGTTCAAGGCAAAGGCAGACGAGGCTCCTCTTCTCGAGGAATATCTCGCTCGCACGCTGACGAGAGATGTATTCTTGACGCCCTGAACTCCCGCCCTTTTTGTCCGATGTCGGGCAGACCTTGTGAGGTCCGCCGTGTTGAGGAGATATGAGCATGCAGCAGACCAGAGCGCACGTACCGCCCGAGGCCATCGAGGCGTACAACGAGTTCATTCACGGCCATCTGGATCGCCGGCGCTTCCTCGATCAATTGAAGAACATCGCCGGCGCGAGCGCGGCCACGGCGCTCTACGAGGCGCTGACCCCGAACTACGCCGCCGCGCAGCAGGTGTCGCCGACCGACTCGCGCCTCAAGACGTCGCGCGAAACGGTCCCGTCGCCGATGGGCAACGGTGAGATCAAGGGGTATCTGGCGCGTCCGGCAGCGGCCGGCAACAACAAGCTTCCCGCCATTCTCGTCGTGCACGAAAACCGCGGACTCAATCCGCACATCGAGGACATCGCGCGCCGGCTGGCGATCGCCAACTTCATGGCGTTTGCACCCGACGGCCTGACGTCGGTCGGCGGCTATCCCGGTGACGACGTGAAGGGTGGCGAGCTGTTCGGAAAAGTCGATCGCGCGAAGATGCAGGAAGATTTCGTCGCCGCCGCCTACTGGCTGAAAAATCGCCCCGACTCCACCGGCCGACTCGGTGTCACCGGGTTCTGCTTCGGCGGCGGCGTCGCCAACGCCCTTGCCGTCCGCATGGGATCCGATCTCGCGGCCGCGGCGCCCTTCTACGGCGGACCGCCGATGGCAGCCGACGTGCCGAAAATCAAGGCGGCCATCCTCGTCCATCACGGCGAGAAGGACACACGGCTGGTCCAGTCATGGCCCGACTACGACAAGGCGATGACCGAGGCCAAGGTGACGCACGAGGGCTACGTCTATCCCGATGCCGTGCATGGCTTCAACAACGACGCGACCCCGGAGCGCTACAACAAAGCGGCCGCCGATCTGGCGTGGCAGCGGACGATCGCCTGGTTCAACAAATACGTCCGCGGAAATACGTAGGGTGAGGGGCCACCTCAAGGTGGCCTCCACAAACGAAAACTCCCAACCTCCAACTGCCAACTCCCAACACGTCGCGTTGTTTGGAAATTGGAAGTTGGGAGTTGCTATTACTTCCCAGCTTTGCCGGCTCCCTCGATGAGCGCCTGCGTCTCGAACCCGGAACAATTCAACGGAAGAATCTGATCGAACGGCGCGAGCTGCAGCGTCTGTTTGGGCACGACCCACGGTCTGGTCAACACCGCGGGATCTTCGACGACAGCTTCGATCTCCAGCGTGTTGGCATCGACGCGCCGATATCGCTCGAGGATCCGCAACTGGTCGGAATGGAACGAAACTCGCCCTTCCGCCGAGATCCAGGTGTTGTCGGTGAAGTTCTTCGTCTCGACGACGAAGGTGTCTCCTTCCCAGTGGCCGACGGAATCGCCCCGGTATGCCGGCGGCACCTCGTCGCGAAACGGGCGGCCGTCGGTCGGAATGATTTGATACCCGTGATACGTCTCGCTCAGCATGACGACGAACTTGGGCGTGGCGATGATTTGTCCGACAGCGCCGACGTCCCACAGTCTCACGTTGAGCGTGCCGAATGCCGTCGGAACGCAGCGCAGCGTCGGGTCGTCCTTGTCGCTGAGCATCTTTGCCTTTTCGGCCGCCCATGGCTGATACAGGCTGGCGAAGGTCGGCGCCGGCGCTCCCCGACCACCACGCGGGCCACCGCCGCCCCCGCGTCGGCCGCCAATGTCGCTCCCACCCCACCACACGCCCGACAGATCGGGATGTCCGTCGGTCATGCGCGGAACAGCGCGCTGCTGCGCCGCGACCGTGATTCGAGCAGGCGCAAGCCAGAGTGCTGCGATGAAAAGGATCGCGAACGCGACGGCCGACATGACAACGCGCTTCATACCAGACGCTCCTGACGTTCGCGTGCTTACGGCGCGGCCGGACCTTGCTGCGAGCCGAACAGGCCGTAGGTGGTGCCGTCAGCTGTCGTCAGATCGCGCAGCATTCCCATCTTCTGTGAGGCATCCCTGGCGCGAAAACCCTTGATCGTCACCTGGGCGCCCGGCTTGATGATCGATGCTTTGAAGCCATTGCGGATCATGCCGCTCGGCGTACCGGCTTCGAACGCCCAGCGTTCCACCTTCCCGGTCTCGTCCTTCACGTCGAGGAAGAACCAGGAGTGCGGATTCTCCAGGCGCACTTGAACGATTGTGCCCTTCACCGTCACCGGTGCCGTCATGTCGAAGGCTGCGGCAAATGAATGATGCGTCCAGGCCGCACCCGCGGTCGCGAGCGAGACAAGAGTAGTCGCAACGGCGGCGATAGCCATCCGCTTCATCCCTGACCTCCGTGAAAGTGCGTCTCGAAATGATAACGCTGTCCCGCCTCCGCTAAAGCTACGGCGCGGCAACCTTCGATGCGTTGCCTGGCCGAAGTCCCGCAAGCGCGGAAGGCTGGGCCGCAACCTGGGTGACGACCTCCCACACGTACTGCACGAACGGATACAGAGACGGCTCGGCGAGCCGCTCGACGTCCCCGTGCGCACCATAATTGGTGGCGTCGTCTTCGGTCGAGGCGGGACCGATACCGTAGGACTGAATTCCCTTCGCACGCAGCTGCGCCTGATCGCTGGCTCCGGTCGACATCGAGGGAAGCACGGTCGACCCGGGATAGACCTGCTGCGCGACCTGTTCCATGACGCGATACATCTCGGTGTCGAGACGCGAGGCGGGCGAGGGTGGACGCGACTGCGGCAACGGCACCACCTTCACCGCCGGATCGGCGATCACCCGCGCCATCTCCGCATAGAACTTCCGGATGTCCTCGCCGGGCAGCGCACGGATATCCAATGTCGCCACGGCCTCGGACGGGATCACGTTGGCGCCGACACCCGCCTCGAGCATCGTCGGGACGACGGAGGTGCGCAGCATCGAGTACGCACCAGGAACGTGTTCACGAAGATACGTCTGAGCGCGGTCGGCGGTCTTCGGATCGAGCAGCGCGCGATAGATCGCGTTCTTCTCCGGACCGCTGATCCGGGCAAGTTTCTCGAAGTAGCTGCGGGTCGTTTCGGTGAAACGCATCGACGTCTGCCATCGACCGACCTTTTCGACCGCCGCCCCGAGATGGATCAGCGGATTGTCGAGGCGAGGAACAGAGCCATGACCCGCCGTGCCGGTGGCGACCAACCGCGCCCGTGCCGGCAGCTTTTCGCTGGTGCCGATGCTTACGCGCGTGACCTTCCCACCCTCGATCGTGGCGCCGCCACCTTCCGTCATGGCGAATTCAGCATCGATGTCGGGAAAATGCTCCCGGACCATGTAGTTGATGCCAACACCGGTTACGTCGGCCTCTTCACCCGATTCCGCGAGGAAGATCACATCGCGATCGAGCGGCACGGCCAGCCGTTTCAGCATCAGCATCGTCATCAGATTGGCCGCCAGCACCGGCTTGTCGTCCCTGCTGCCGCGGCCCCAGATGTAGCCGTCCTTCATCACCGCACCGAACGGGTCCACCGGCCACTTGTCACGTTGCACCGGGACGACATCGGTGTGGGCGAGGATCAGCAGCGGCCGCTTCGTTCCGTTGCCTTTCAGCCGCGCGACGAGATTGGCGCGAGCTGGATCGAGCGCGAACGTCTGTGTCGGAATGCCTTCGGCTTCCAGCACCCTGCGCAGGTAATCGACGGCGAGCGTTTCGTGGCCGGCGGTCGTGTCGAGACGCACCAGGTCGCGATAATGCTGCAGGATTTCCGGCCTGAGCTTCTGCCAGTCGATACCACGTGCGCCCGCGGGCGCCTGGGCGTGGAGGGTACACATCGAGAGAGTGGCGGCGGCGAAGACGCAGCATGCGCGCAGCATGCGGCGAATATTAATCCATTCGTGATTCGTGATTCGTGATTCGACTCGGGTGCCGCATTTGCAACACCACGCCGGGTATCGACCGTGGGGCGACCCTACACCGACATTCACTTCAGGTGATCAACCACGAAGACCTGACGGCATGCACGAAGAACACGAAGACGAAGAATTCAAAAGAAATTCTTCGTGATCTTCGTGTTTGTCGCGAAGCGACCTCCGTGGTTCGTACTCGACCGAAGCGAACCGCGGGATTAACAGGCGTTGGCGAGTTCGGAACGTTCGCCGTCACTGGTGACATTCAGCCTTTGAATCAGTCCCGTGTTGGCGTCGAGCCGCACCCGCTCGCCTGTGCGCAGGCGTCGCGTCGCGTGCTTGACGTTGGCAATGGCCGGCAGCCCGTACTCGCGCGCGATCGTCGAGGCGTGCGACAACACGCCGCCGACTTCGACGATCACGCCGGCGGCCAGCGTGAAGAGCGGCGTCCACGAGGGATCGGTGGCCGGTGCGACGAGAATCATGCCGCGCCGCATGCGACGGAAGTCGCCAGGATCGCGCACGACCACGACGTCTGCCTCGACGCAGCCGCCGCTCACCGGCTGGCCGCGCAGTGGCTCGTCGCTTCTCGACACATCCGAGATGCCGGCGGTCCGGATGAGCGACCGCAGCTGCGACTGGCGCATCAACAGCGGCATCTGCAGCGGCGCCAGGCGTGCGCGTTCGGCGCGGCGTTCGGCGGCGATCGCACGGAGCGTCTGTGGCGATCGACGACCGCGTATCACCGACGCCACTTCGTCGAGCTCCAGCAGGAAGTAATCGTCGCGACGATCCAGCCATCCTCGCTCGACGTACCGATCGGCCAGCACGAGGTGCCAGCCGCGTAAGACACTGAGGACGCGGATGAGATCGGAGCGGACGCGTTCGCGCCACACGTAGTAGCGCTTCACCATCTCCACCGCCCGTCGAATGCGCGGCAGCAACGTCAGCTTCTGCCACCGCGAGAGCCGCGCCGCGAATGCCGTCCACGCTTCCGCAGCCTCGCGCGCCTTCTGTGCGGCGTCCTTGTCGGGATCGTCGACATGGCCCTGCATCAGGTGCATGCGGACCGACTGCAGCAGCGGCGATGGATCCTCGTGATATCGCGGCAGCGCCCAGTCCGATTCGTAGCGTCCGCGGTGCCCGTACTCCTCGAGAAAATGTTCCAACGCGGCGAGAAATGACGTGCCGGCAAGCGTTCGGCGCAGCGGCCCGAGGTCGCGCAGATCGACGGTCTCGTCCAGCAAGTACGCGGTGACACGCGCGTCACGCTGCGCGATCTGTGCCAGCGTCACCAGATCGAACGCCTGCTGCGCGCTGACCGAACGTTCGCCGACCGCGAGCTGCGGGTACACGAGCCGTTCGAATGGAAAGCCCACCCGCGCGCACGCCTTCCAGACTGGCCCCTCGTGAAAGAGCACCCCTCCGAGCAGCAGAACGGTCTGCATGAACTCCGGACCACTCGCCGCCCATCGATCGATCTCGGCCCACAGCTCGGCATCGGACAGGCGGTGCGGATCGATCTGTCGCAGTCGTCGCAAGTAAGCGTGCGTCTTCGTGTCGTGACGCCGGACTACGGCGGCGGCGTGGCGGTGACGCCAGATCAGACGCACAAGATCGGGCAGAGCCGCGAGCACACGAATGGACGGTCGCGTCGCGATCTCGTCGCCCGGATGAATGGCTCCCGCGTGCCCCATCGACTTCAGTATCAACGCTGGAGGCGTTCCCAGCGTCCGGCACAGATACCGGAACTGCGAGAGATTGAAATACAGCCGGCCGAGAAACGTCTTGACGATCGGGCCAAGCTGCTCGACCGGCGCTACAAGCGCGCCGAGATTCCGGCGCTCGGCAGCCTCGAGGAGCCTCTCGAAGGCATCGAGCGCCTGCGGCGAAGTCAGATCCGGCAGCACTTCCGCCAGATTGGCGCGCGTCCACTCGATTTCTTCAGCCGGCGACGCGGCAGTGGTCACGGGTCGCGCCTGCACGATCCAGAATCGCGTGCCGTCGTGACACCACTCGATATCCTGTGGGGCGCCGTAATGCTGCTCGATGGCGAGCACGAGCGCGGTGAGCTCGCGTACTTGATCGGCTGTCAGCGCTGCACGCGACGCATCGCCGGTGCCCTTCTCGCCCACATGACGTCGCCGAATCTCGCCGCTCCGGGCAATGACGTATTCATCGGGATCGACGCGGCCGCTGACCAGCGCCTCGCCCAGACCCCATGAGGCGTTGATGACGACTTCGTCTTTCGCACCGGTCACGGGGTTGACGGTGAACGCCACACCGCCCACCGAGGCGGGGACCATTCGTTGGACGAGAACGCCTATCTGGCCTACGTTCGGCAATCCCTTCGCCCGGCGATACTCACGCGCCTGCGCCGATCGGGCCGAGGCGCGACACACGTCAATCGCGTGCGCGAGGTCGGCGCGCGCGACGTTCAACACCGTCTCGTGAATGCCCGCGAACGACTCGCCGGTTCCATCCTCGTCGATGCCCGATGACCGGACCGCGAAAACCTCGTCGTCCGCGATGCCGGCGAACCATCGATGCCTCGTCAGGCCAGCGACGTCCGCATCGGTTGCGGTCGAGAGGACGACGATCCCGTCGGGGACCGGGAAGCCGGCGTTCTTCAGACGCGCGCAGTTCCAGGCCTTTCCGCCGGCGAGCGACGCGTCTTCCGGCAGCAACCGGTCGAGTGGAACGACGTTCGCGACGACGCTCACGACAAATCTCTCTCGTACAGTAACGCGCTGAACCGTCTTTCAATCCGCAAATCTCGGTGCTTCCGACCGTCAGCGGGACACCACGTGCGACCAGAGCGGCGGAACACCTCGCTCACAACTGTGTTGACACCGCGGGCACGCCGCGTCGACACTCGAACCTTTCCTGAAGGAGTAGCACTGTGCGCAGCATCACCCTGTTCATCGCGGGAATTTTCGTCGGAACCGCCCTTCAGGCCACGCTCGCGCAACCCCCCGCGCAGCCGGCGGCCGCCAGACTGAACCATGTGGCGATCAGCGTTGCTGACGTCGGCCAGGCGCTGAGTTACTACGGCGACAAGTTCGGCTTCCGTGAGGTGGTCCGCAACACGACGCCGCAGGGACAGCTCGCATCGGCCTATATTCAGGTGAGCCGCGACACGTTCATCGAGCTGCAACAGACCAATGCGCAGCGTCCGGCCGGCCTCAATCACTTCGGCTTCGAGGTTCCCGATATCAAGGCCGCAGTCGCGGGCTATCGTGCGCGTGGGTTGATGGTGAGCGATCCGAACGGGCCGAGCGCCTTCACCGGCGGCATCCTGGCCAACATCACCGATGCCAATGTCGGCCGCATCGAGCTGAGCGAGCAGCCGCCGGACGGTAAGCTGCGCAAGGCGACCGAGAGCTGGAAGTAAGAACCATGCGCCTTGACTTCACGATCCTGCGGTCGGCGATCGCAACCGCCATCGTGTTCTGGGGAACGAGCATCGGCATTGCCGGGCGTCAGCAGAGCGACACGCCGCCGATGTCCGACACCTATTTCAAGAACGTGCAGATCCTGAAGGGGATCCCCGTCGACCAGTTCATGGGAACGATGGGATTCTTCTCCGCGTCGACAGGTTTCAACTGCACCGACTGTCACGTGGAGGAGAGCGGCGGCGACTGGTCGAAGTACGCCGAAGACAACAATCTGAAACGGACGACGCGCCGCATGATGCTGATGGTCAACAGCATCAACCAGATGAACTTCGGGCGGCAGGCGGTCACCTGCTACACCTGTCATCGCGGCGGGTCGCGTCCCGCTACGCTGCCAAGCGTCGATCTGCTCTACGGAACACCGCCGCCGATCGAACCCGGTGCGTACACCGCACAGGCGCGGGGCCAGCCGTCAGCCGATCAGATTTTCGATCGGTACCTGCGGGCGCTTGGCGGGGTCGAGCGGCTCAATGCGGTGCAAGGTTTCACGGGCAAAGGCACCTACATGGGCTATGACGATGCCGACAAGAGCGCAATGGAGATGTACGCGAAGGCGCCCGGGCAGCGAACCGTCGTCGCCCATGCCGCCTCCGGCGATTTGACGTGGGCGTTCGATGGCAACCAGGGATGGCTCGCGGCGCCGCTCACCGATCGGCCGCTGCCCGTCACTCCAATCACCGGCCAGGAGCTTGACGGCCTCAAACTGGAGGTGCAGCTTTTGTTTCCGGCCGGTGTCAAACAGGCGTTGAGAGAATGGCGCGTCGGGATTCCGACGGAGATCGACGAACGAGAAGTGCAGGTCGTGCAGGGCACCACCGCCAACGGCGGCACGGTGACCCTCTGCTTCGACAAGGAAACAGGGCTGTTGACGCGTCTGGTCAGGTTCGCCGACTCGCCGGTTGGTCCGATTGTCACGCGCGTCGACTACAGCGACTACCGTGACGTCAGTGGTGTGAAGATGCCGTTCAAGTGGGTGGTCAGCTGGCTGAATGGACGATCAACGTTCCAGCTGGCCTCGGTGCAGGCGAACGCCGCCATCGATGCGTCGCGATTCGCGCGACCGGCAGCGCCGCCAGCGCCTCGACGCTGAGCGAGGCAACAAGAAATCCCAAACCCCAAATCCCAAATCCCAACAACTTTCAAGCAGCTTGGGTTTGGAGTTTGGAGTTTGGAGTTTGGAGCTTCGAGTTTTGAGTTTTGAGTTTGGGTTTTGGGATTTGGGGTTTGGGATTTGGGATTTCCGTACGCGGAGGCTCTCGTATGAGACGCATGTTCTTCGGCTTGCTCGCGGCGTCTGCCGTCCTGGTGATCGCGTCGACGTCGCTGCTGGCACATCACGGCAGCGCGAGCTTCGATCCTGCGAAGCGACTCATGCTGGAAGGTACGGTCACCGAGTGGTTGTGGTCGAATCCGCACTGCTTTCTCAAGGTCGATGCGAAGGACGACACCGGTGGCGTTCGCAACTGGAATATCGAGCTTGGCAATCCAACCGATATGACCGGCGTCGGATTCAAGCGGACCACGTTCAAAGCCGGCGACAAGGTCGCGGCTACCGTGGTGCCGGTGAAGAGCGGAGCACCCGTCGGCCGACTGGTCAGCGTGCAACTTCCCGATGGCACGCGCCTCCCGCAACTTCCTCAGTAAGAGTGTGACCATGAAAATCCGATACCTGCTCATCGGCCTCGTCGCCGGAATGGCTGGCCTCCTCGTTCCGGCTCTCGTGCAGACGCAGGGTCCACCTCCCGGTGCGCGCGGTGGACCGCCGCCACCGTTGCGCCTGGCAGACGTGAAGTGGCAACCCTGGAACAACACCGGTCTCATCCGAATGCCAACAGACGTCACGCCAGATGGCCCCGCGCCCAAGCGCGATCTGACGGGGCTGTGGGACCCCGCGCGGAACGGTATCGGTGCTCGCGGCGCCCGCAACCCCGCACCATTGACGGCGTGGGGTGAAGCCGTCGGCAGGACTCACAAGTCTGGCGACGGAATCCGCGAGGTGCCTGCGCCGGAGATCAACGATCCGTTGTCGACACTGGGCGATCCATCTGGCTATCCACGGAATCTCCTGTTCGAACTGCGGTCGATCCATTTTCTGCGGACGCCGTCCGCCTACTACGTGCTGCACATGTGGGAACGACGGTGGCGCGCCGTCTGGACTGATGGGCGACCGTTGCCGGCTGATCCCGATCCGCGCTGGTACGGCTACTCAGTCGGTCACTGGGAAGACGACGACACGTTCGTCGTGAACTCGAACGGCACGGACGAACGCACGTGGCTCGACAATGCCGGCAATCCTCACAGCGATCAATTGCGCGTCGAGGAGCGGTGGCATCGGATCAGCGACAAGAAACTCGAGCTCACCGTCACGCTCGACGATCCGAAGGCGTACACGAGACCGTGGGTCGCGCTCGATAAGCTCCAGTTCGTTCGGATCCCGGAGAGCGTCGATTTGATCGAGATGATGAACGCCGCATCCGAGGTGCAGAAAGTCGCCGAGCAATACAAGGCGGAGGCGAATCAGAGGAAATAAACCCGCGGCGTGGTATCAGAACCGCGCGTAGGTTCCGGTGTTCTCGAGCGGGAGCGTCTCCTCCGCCGTCCGTGCCCTTTTCCTGCGCGGCCTCGGTGTCCCGGACGCGCGGGATGACGTCTCGCGTGCCGACAAGGGAACGACGTTCGCGCGCGGCGCCGCCCAGGCTGTCTGCCTCACGCCGTCGACCAGCGATTCCAGCGACTTGACGACCGCCAGCGCCGTTTCGGCCTGCGCATTCAGCTCCTCGCTGGCGGCAGCGCTCTCCTCGGCGGTCGCCGCCGTGGTTTGTGTGACCTTCTCCATCTGCGCCATCGTCTGTGACACCTGATCGAGCGCCTGCGTCTGCTGGTGACTGGCGGCGCTGACTTCCTCCACCAGCCCCTTGACCTTGGCAATGCTCTCCGTGATACCGGTAATCGCGGCAGCGACCTGCGCGACCTTCTTGTCGCCGCCATCGGCGGTCGCAATCGACTCCTCGATCAGGCCAGCCGTGTCCTTGGCGGCCTGCGCGGAACGCTGCGCCAGACTTCGCACTTCGTCGGCGACGACGGCAAATCCCATTCCCGCTTCGCCTGCGCGCGCCGCCTCCACCGCCGCGTTGAGCGCAAGGATGTTGGTCTGGAACGCGATCTCATCGATCGTCTTGATGATCTTCGCGACCTTGTGGCTCGACTCCTGGATCGCCGACATCGCGCTGAGCATGTCACGCAGCGCCGCGTTCGATTCCCGGACGCGCGCGTCGACCTCCGTCATCACGTTCGCCGCTGCCCGTGAGTTCTCTGCGTTGTGGCGCGTCATCGAGCCCATTTCCTCGACCGACGCGGAGGTCTCCTCCAGAGACGCGGCCTGCTCGTTGGCGCCCTGCGACAGCGATTGCGCGGCCGATGACACCTGCCCCGACGCCGCCACCACTTGCTGCGCGCCCGCGGTCAACGCCTGCACGGAGGTCCGCAGCGCGCGGTTGGTGAAGGTTACGATCCAGAATCCCACGCCACCGCCGGCAACGAGCGTCGCCAGCACGCCCGTCACAATCGCAAGCCGGGACGATGAAATCGCGGCGGCCATGTCGGCGTCGTAGCGGACCGCAGCGTTATAGCTGTGCTTTTTCGCCGTTTCGACGAGCGCCGACGAAGAGCGCTCAACGGTGCGGAGCTGCGCCAGAGAGAAGACGCCACCGACCAGCGTGATGGCGACCACCGCACAAAATCCCAAGGTCAAACGCTTGCCGATAGTCCAATGCTTCACGACCGCTCCAGGAGAGAGAAATCCCTTTGTCTCGCGATCGAAATCGGCGCGCCGCCATCGGACTTGAAACCCCCTTCCCTCCTTTGCAAAACCCCGTTATCGTTGGATGTTCACGCTGCCGCATCACCGGGCTGCCTGTAGGTAGCTGGGTGGCTAGGCAGCTGGGTAGCTGGGTAAGAACACCCAGAAGTGAAGCGGCCCATCTACCCAGCAACGCAGCTACCTAAGAAGGCGATTCGTGTGATCATTCAGGCAAATTACGCGGCGTCGGCCCTGCCGCCGCGCACCGATGTCGCCGGGTTGACCAGCCGCGTGACGGCCGCGGTCACCTCGCTGGTCGATCGGTGCGGCCTCGATCCGGAAACGGCCGCGGCGCTGCGCGTTCATCTGGACTGGGTGCATTACCACCGGTCATTCCGTGACCCGGTCCTCGTCCGACGCACGGTCGATCAGCACGACCGGCTCCGCCCGCTGGCGGAAATCGCCGTGGATCTGCGACAGCTCGATCCCGCCGTGCTGTCGGAACAGCTCGCGGCCGCCGTGCATGCACTGATTGACGGCGAGCCGGCCGATGATGGAGGCCGCCTTCTCCTCGACGGCTTTACTCCCTGGCGCGAGTCGGTCATCTGGAGATTCAACCGTCTGTTCTGGCAGCGGCTCGGCGACTGGGAAGGCACGATGCAGCGGAATTACGAAGCGTCGCTGCCAAGCCGCGGATCGGACGCCAATCATCCCGACGCCGTGGCCGACTCGGTCGGCGACTTCTGGACATTGCTGCGCGATCTCGATTCGCGCGGACAGTTGCCGCCGGAAGTCTATGCCATGGAGATCGGCGTCGGATCCGGCGCGCGGGCACGATTGTGGCTCGACAAGTTCATCGCGCTCGATCGCGAGTGCGGCACCGGCTACTACTCGAAGCTCCGATTCCTGCTCGGCGACTATTCGCCGACGACGCTCGACAAGGCGTTGGCCGCGGTCGGTCCGCACGCGCCGATGTGCAGCGTGATTCCGATTGACGCGCACAACCCGTTCAAGACGCTGTCGTTTCTTCGCTTCAAGATCCTGTTCGTCCATCTGACCAACGTCTACGACAACCTGACCTTCGACGAGATCGCCCGGCGTGACGGGCAGCTGTATCTGTTGGAGGTGCGTCCGTATCTGCACGCCGCTGACGCAGCAGCGATCGCGGCCGCGTTCGGTCTCGAACCCGCCGACCTGCCGGCCAAGATCGCGCAGCTGCTCGAGGTCGGTCCCGAGGCGCTCGGGCCTCGTGAGCGAGGCGTCGATTTCTGGAATCGCGTCTATTCCGCGCTGCGCATGGAAGAACGGCTGCGTGTGCTGGATGAAGGCGACGAAGCCCACCTGCCACAGGGTGTGGGCCGCTTGCCGCTGGACGATTTGCTGTCCGAGGCGCCGCCGGACGTGCGCTTTCATCTGTCGCGGGGAGCCGCGGAGAGCTTCGTCAATACGGTGCCCCTGCTCCATCCGCGCGGCTACCTCCAGGTGCAGGACATCTTCGTCGCCTCGATGAAGGAATACGTCCACGGCTTCAAGGGACCGGGCAAGCTCGATGGATCGTTTGTGACGTGGGTGAACGGCGCCTTCCTCCGCGCCGTCGGCGCTCGCGCCGGCTTCGACGTCCACTTCGCGCCGTTCCGGTACCGGGCTGGATCGAGGACACAGATTCTGTATACGACGCCGCGTGATTAGAGGACCCAGAGCTGGCTGCTCGAATTCGATACGATGGTGACTCGTCAACGAACCACGGAGGCACGGAGACACGGAGAATGTTTTTTCTCGTTCGTTGGTGGTAGCAACGGATCCCCGACGACCTCCGTGCCTCCGTGTCTCCGTGGTTTGTGATCTTAGAAAACGATGACACTCCCAAAACTCCCGACGACCGTGATTGGCAGCTACTCGATGCCGCAGTGGCTCGAGCGCGCCAAGAACGATTACCTGCAGCGCAAGATCAGCCGTCACGACATCGACGACATGCACGATGCCGCCCGCAAGGCCGCCATCAAGGATCAGGAGGTCGCCGGCATCGACATCGTCTCCGACGGCGAGCTGCAGCGCGACAACATGATCGACTACTTCGCCGAAAAGCTCGCCGGCGTGCAGATCGATCCCGGCTCGAAGCGGTCGTATTACGATTTCTATGACAGCGTCGTGCGCGGCAAGCTCGGCACGGCTGCGCTGGGACTGGCCGACGAGGTGCGGTTCCTGCGCAAATTCGCGCAGCGAACGTCGAAAGTCTCGGTGTCTGGACCGCACACTCTGGTCAAGCGGATCCGCAACGAGTATTACCCGACGGAGGAGGCGTTCGCGCTCGACCTGGCGCGCGTCATGAACTCCGAATTGCGCGAGATGGTGCGCGCCGGTGCGACGCACGTACAGGTCGACGAGCCCTACTATTCCGGGTTTCCGGAGGACCTGCCGTGGGCGATCAAGGCGGTGAACGCGCTCGTCGACGGCGTGTCGGCACACGTGACGCTGCACATCTGCTACGGCAATCGCTATGGCAAGCCGTCGTTCGAGGGCAGTTATCGGTATCTGTTTCCGGCGATCCTCGATGCGAAGGTCCAGGCGATCTCGCTCGAGTTCGCCCGCCGCGGTGAGGACGATCTGCAGTTGTTCAAGGAATTCAAGCCGCCGTTCGCGCTCGGTCTGGGCGTTGTCGACGTCAAGACGCACGACGTCGAGTCGCCGGGCATCGTCGCCGATCGCATCCGCCGCGCGCTCGACGTGATTCCGGCGGAACGGCTGCTCATCAGCCCGGACTGCGGCTGCGTGAATCTGCCGCGCGAGGTGGCATTCAACAAGCTGTCGGCGATGGCCGAGGGCACTCGTCAGGTCCGGGAGAGCTTGCGGTGATGATTCCCCAGCTGGCGGAAGCGATTCGGGCCCGACCGTTCTCGGTGATGGTCGAGCTCGTCGCCTCCGGCCTCAAGCGCGAGGCACAGGTCCTTGAAATCGCCTCCAACCTCGCCAACATCCCCGACGTCGTCGCCGGGAGCATCACCAGTTATGCCGGGGGAAAGATCGGTCAGGATCCCGTGCGTGTCGGCACCGCGGTGCGCGCGCGCGGTCTGCCGCCGAACATTCACCTGACGTGCGTCAACCAGGATCGCGCCGGCATCCGCAAGACGCTGGCCACGCTGCGCGCGCTCGGCATCTTCAACGTGTTCGCACTGACCGGCGACTGGCCCACGGCCGCCGACTCGAAGCCGGTCTTCGATCTCGACTCGGTGATGCTCACCGAGCTGATCGCGTCGGTGCGCGCCGAGCAGAACGTGCCGTTTCACATCGCGGTGGCGGTGTCGCCGTTCAAGTACGCGCGTGAGGACTGCCTCTATCAATATCTGAAGCTGGAAAAGAAAGTCGCCGCCGGCGCCAACATGGCGATCACGCAGGTCGGCTGGGACGCGCGAAAGTTCGCCGAGCTGAAACGCTATCTGGACGAGCGTGGCATCACCGTGCCGGTGATGGGCAACGTCTATGTCCTCGCCCAGCGGCCCGCGGAGCGCATGGCAACGGGCAACCCACCGGGATGCTGGGCGTCGCCCGAACTGGTCGAGCGAATCAAGAAGGAGTCGGAGGCGCCCGATAAGGGGCTGAGCGCACGGCTCGAGCGCGCCGCCGAAACCGTCGCCGTGCTCAAGGGTCTCGGCTATGCCGGCGCGTACATCGGCGGCACCCACAATGCCGAGCACATCGTCCGCATCCTGGAACGCGCGGCGGAGCTCGCGCCCAACTGGCAGGAATGTGCGGAACGCCTGCAGTTTGGCGAACGCGACGGCTTCTATCTGGACTCCGACACGCGTCCCGCCCGTCGTCATCTGCCGGTCATCACCGTGACGCTCGACACGATGGGCAAGACGTTCAACGTCACGCGCGATTCCGCGATGCGGCGGGTGCTCACCCGGTTTTTCGGCTGGGTCGACAAACATCCGGCGATCCGTGACTTCACCGAACGCCTCGAGTACTGGACGAAGCGGCCGGTGTTCGGCTGTGAGGAGTGCGGCAACTGCGTCCTCGGCCACATGGAATACGTGTGTCCGCAGACCTGTCCCAAGCAGATGCGCAACGGGCCGTGCGGCGGCACGTTCAGTACGAGGTGCGAGGTCGTCGATCAGGAGTGCATCTGGGTGGCGGTGTATCAGCGCGCTGAAGCCGCTGCGCGTGTCGATTATCTGAAGACGTTCATTCCGCCGCCCGATCGGAAGTTGAAGCGCACCAGCTCGTGGATCAATTACTTCCTGAATCGCGACAGCCGGCCGGAGCACCGCAAGCCGGTCGACGCGAGCACCGCGCCGCCGGAACCGATCCGCATCGTAAAGAACCAGCGGCATCAGGCGGCGCCGCCACCGCCGAAGCTGAAGGAGCCAGCCCCGACGCCCGCGCAGGACAAGCGCGTGGGAGTCGGATAGTTCCGCGTCAAGCCGTTCCTGGTTCCAGGTTCCGAGTTCCGAGTTCCGAGTTCCTTGGTTCGAGGTTGCGAGTTTCGGGTTCCGTGGTAATTGGTTCAGCGTTCCGTCGCGATCGCGGGTTCTCGGTATACTTCGCGCGCATGAAAGCTGTCGCTGCCGTCGCCCTCCTCCTGTTCCTCGGCCTGGCGCTCTCGGCACAGCACGCTCCGGATCATCCTGACTGGGCGTACGGATATCTGAAACCGTTGGCGCCCGGTGATCCCGTGGCGCCGCCATGCGCTCCAACTGCCAAGGGGTTTCCCGACTGCGCGTATCCCGCGGCACCGGTCCCCGACGATGGGATCAAGCACGAACTGGCGGGAGCGCCGGCAACGTTCACGCGCACCGAGGCGTATTACGACTACGGCCCGGCGGACTGGTACCCAGGCGATCACCCGCCGATGCCGCCGATCGTGGCGAAAGGCAAGGAATCGGCGGGGGCGCGTGCCTGTGCGCTGTGCCACTATCCGAACGGGCAGGGAAAGATGGAGAACGGCGGCGTCGCCGGACTTCCCGCCGCATACATCCTCCAGCAACTGCGGGCGTTCAAAAGCGGCGACCGGCGCAGCGCGGATGCACGAAAGGCGAACGCCAACGAGATGATCCAGATCGCGCGTGCGTTGACCGATGAAGAGGCCAAGGCCGCCGCCGATTACTTCTCCTCGATGAAATGGCGGCCGTGGGTGCGTGTCGTCGAATCGGAAACGGCGCCCGCGGTGCGAAGCACGACCAACGGACTGTTCATGCCAATCGCCGGCGCTGCGCCCGTTCCACTCGGCCGGCGCATCATCGAGGTGCCCGAGAACCCGGAGCACACCGACGTGATGCGCGATCCGCACTCCGGGTTCATCGCCTACGTTCCGATCGGCAGCATCGCCAAAGGCGAGATGCTCGCCACGACCGGCGGCGCCGGAGGCAAGGGCGCGCAGTGCACCCTGTGTCACGGTGCCGATCTGAAAGGGGTGGGGAACGTCCCGGGCATCGCGGGCCGAACCGCGAGCTACACGATGCGACAGCTGTGGGACATCAAGCAGGGCGCGCGCAAAAGCCAGATCATGGCTCCGGTGGTTGCGAAGCTCGAGGTCGAGGACCTGCTCAACGCGACCGCATACGCAGCGTCAAGAATGCCGTGAGTCCACAGCGAAGCACGTGGATCGTCTGTTTCACTGTTTCCGCTTTTCCTGCTCGAGATTTCTGATCGCGCCTTCCTGCACCTGCTTCACCCACGCCTGCCACGATTCCGGATCGACGAACGGATGCGGCTCGCCCGGTTTACGTTGCGTCAGTCGCTGAGCGCGCTCGAACACGCCGCCGTTCGGATACGGAAAGTCGTTCAGCCAGCTGTGTACGGGCACTGATACCTGCACACCGGGGACCTGCGCGAGTCGATTGGCACTGGCGAGAAACTGCTCCGCACCCTGCACACCGCCACGCGGCCCCGGTCCGCCAAACAGAAACGCCTTGTAGGAACGGCCGCCGTCACGCAGGGTGAATTCGAACGATGCAGAACCAGGGGTGTGGCCCGGCAGCTTGTAGACCTCGAGTGACGTGTTTCCCAGCGTGACGGTATCGCCCTCCTTGATAACGATATCGCGCGCCGGAACCTGCGCCGGCGCCTCGTTGCCGCGGCCCGGTGACTTCCCTGCCGCTTCGATCAGCTGCCAGTCCTCTTCGAGCGCTGCGACGCGGGCACGGGACAGTTGCTGGATGCGAGCGACGCCGCCAAAGTGATCGAGATGCCCGTGCGAGATGAGGATGTACTTGATATTGCGCGGATCGAAGCCGATCTTCCGGATGCTGTCGATCACATGATCGACGTAGGGTTCCTCAGCTGCGTCGATGAGGATCAGGCCATCCGAGGTCGGGATCAGCCAGACCGAGACAAAGCCTGGACCGACGTAATACAGGTTGTCGAACACTTTGAACGGCGCGACCTTCTGATACTCGACGTCGTTGCGCCGGCTGCCGCGATACGTCTCGCTCAGCTGCTCCTGTTTCTGCTGCGCGAGCACCGTCGTGGCGATTGCACACAGGACGATAGCAACAGCGGCGCGGACCTTTACGGCCCGCGCGGGCGGGCCATGAAGGCCGGCCCCGCATCTCCGACCAGGCTCACGTGCCGTCATTGTTCGGGGACGTGCTTGTAATCGAGGTTCGGCTGGTTTGGCACGAGGTGCTCGAGGTCGCGATTATTCTCCGTGCACGTATACGGCAGGATGCGATCGCTCGCCTTACCGGGTGTGAACGTCCGCGTCAACGACCAGGGCTTCGTGAAGAAGACCGGATCTGTGAAGGTGGCGGTCCATTTGAGGTTGGGACCGTCCCTCTCGAAGCGCTCGACGACCGTCAATTTGTCGCTGTGTTCGTGGCCGGCGGTGTCGAGCCAGGTGCCGTCGTTCAAGCCGACGGTTTCGACGACCAGTGCGTTGCCTTCCCAATGACCCACCGAATGTCCCATGTAGTCGGGATTCTCGAGCACGCTGGCCGGATGGCCGCGCCCGTCCATGTAGATGGCACGCCACAGCGCCATGTACTCGTAGAGGATGCCGATCATGGTGCCGTGCTGCACGAGTAGAAAGGGATACGGTGCCGTGAACGCTCGTGTCGGTCCCGGCGGCAAGCAGCGTGAGGTCGGATCTTTCGACGTATCGACCGTACGCCAGCGCTCCGCCCCGTACGACGTGAACGGAGGCTGCCGGCCGAGTGCTCGGGCAAGATCCGGCGTGTACTGATTGATCCAGAAGCCGGTGAGATCGGGCGGCGCCTGTGTCTGCGCATCCGTCGGCGCCGCACAGACAATGGAGCAGATGAAGACGGCAGCGAGAACCTTCATAACGGCCAGTATCATCCGTCGGAGGGCGGATGGGTGCAATGCCTTCTTCGCCGTCGGTGCAATGCCTTCTTCGCCGTCGGTGCAATGCCCTCTTCGCCGTCGGTGCAATGCCCTCTTCCGCTGAGCGGTACAATGTCCCCTTCGATAGTCGGTGCAATGCACCGTTCCCGGTCGGTGCTCGCCCCTGCTACCGCTTTACGATAGTGACAGCTGCGGTCGCGGTCTTGGCCGGATCGGCGTTCGAGGTCGCGCTCACGGTTACCGTCGCCGGTCGCGGAACGGAGGTCGGCGCCTTGTAGAGTCCCGTCGACGAGATCGTGCCGATGGATCCGTTGCCGCCGACGATCCCGTTCACCTTCCAGGCGACCGATCGATCGGAGGGCCCCTGAACAGTGGCCGTGAACTGCTGCGTCTGCTTTACACGCACTGACGCACTGGTCGGCGAGAGCGCGATCGTCACCGCGACGACGTCGATGGTGGCGACGTTCGACACGGCGAGGTCCGGCGTCCTGACGAGCACCGGCACTGACGACTTCGGCGCGTTGGCCGTGCCGCTCGCGGTCACCTTCGTCGCCGACACGAACGTCGTCGGCAGATCGAGACCGTCGAAGCTCACGACGGCGCCACCCATGAACCCATTTCCGTTCACGTCCAACGTAAACGGACCCGTCGTCAGTGACGTCGGCGTCAACGACGTAATCGTCGGCAGCGGGAGAATCGTCACCGATGCCGTGCCGCTGGCGGTCGACGTGCTCACGCTGGTGCCGCGGACCGTGACGACATTCGGATTCGGCACGATGGATGGCGCGCGATACTCGCCGTTGCTGTCGATGGTACCGACCGTGGAATTACCGCCGCCGATGTTGTTCACGCTCCAGGTGACGCCGCCTGGCGCGCCGGTGACGGTCGCCGTGAACGACTGGAAATAGCCCACGTGCACGGTCGCAGAGGCAGGCGACACCGCTACAGTCGTGCCGTTTTGAGTAGCGGCTCCTGAATCAGGGCTGATCTGCAGCACCGTGGCATCCACCGCCTCGAAGTTCGATCCGAGCAGCGTCGACAGCGTGCGCAGGTTGTCATCGTTCCAGCGCGAGTCAGGCTTGCCGGAAATGTACCAGGCCGAACCGTTGTCAGCGAGGATGATTCCATACTTCTTCATCGCGCGCAGGATGACCTGCACGTCCGCGGGATACGGCGTGATGTCGAACGAGGCTTTGAGGCGGAAGCGCTCTCCCATCCGCGGATACTGCGTGCCGAGGAGCGTCGAGGCGTAGTGGCGCGCGGGCCACACATATTCGCGACGCGTCTGCGGCGCCGTGAAGCGGATGGCGTGACGGATCTCGCCGCTCTGCACCTCCTCATACGTCACCAGGCCCGGCATGATTGGCAGACCTGCGGCATCGGCCGACGTCCAGGTCTCGGGGCGCAGCGCATTCGAACGCAGATCGAAGACCGCGCCCGAGTCGGCATCCCAGCGCGCCGCTTGGGGAAAGGCACGATAGAGCTCGTACAGCACGCAGTTGTCAGTGTCGATCGCCATGGTGTGACGATCGCCGGTCGATGCGCTGCCCCCTTCGATCGGCGCATTGAGCGGAATCGCATATGGTCCGGGATCGCTCTCGTCCGCGTAGAGGAACGACGCCGGATATTTCGTCTGCGTGCCTGAAACGGTGATGAACGGGATCCCGATCGGACCGCCATCCCAGATGCCGGCGCCGAAATCGCCATGGAACCCTCGACTCGCGCCAATCGTGTTCACCATGCTTGCGGAATTGGAGAGCACCGGCAGCGTCTCGATCGGCGTGTTCCAGATGTTGTCGGCCGGCAACACCGGACAGTTGCCGATCATCTGCTGCGCGTGGGCGGCACCCGCCACTCCGAGCACGAGACAGACAACACACCAACGCATCATGAGATCTCCTAAGAGCCCGTCGCGAAAGCCACGGGCTCGAGGACACGGAGGCGAGTTTCACGACTGAGACACAGAGACAGCGGAAACTCGCCCGATTCTCCGTGCCTCCTGCAGCGTGAGGCGAGTTCTCTGTGTTCTCGAGGCCGTGCAAGCATTCCACCACGGCCTCCTGATTGACACACATCGCGCAGGGGTGGCAACAGATGTGCCGCCGAATCCGACCTGTTTTTCTGAGGCGATGCGCGCCTTGGGGAGGGGACGCGGGACGAATTATCGCAGACCGATTACGGTCTTGCCGGAAAACAAGCGGGGCGGAAACCACGACGGCCTTCGGCACACACGAAGACCACGAAGGTTGCTTCGTGATCTTCGTCAATGTCGCGTAGCGACCTTCGTGGTTCACGCATCAGGCATAATGACCGCGTCTGAAAAAGCTCTGAGGAGGGTCGATGCGTGTCATTCGCACGCCCGCTGGATTCATCGCGCTGTCGATTGCGTTGCTAGTCGGCACCAGCTCGTCGGCATCGGCACAGCTGCGACCACCCGAAGTGCGCGGTCTGCGCGGCGCGCCATTTCCGTCGCCGAATCCCCCACCGGAGGTGCGCAGCTACGGCGAGGGCCCGCAGTGGGACGGCCGACCGCCCGACGGCGTGCGGCCGTTGCCGATCGATCTGTTCACGAGCAAGGACTTCTACAAGGATCGCGACCTGTGGACGGACGCGCGCTACTGGCGCTGCAACTCGCCGCGGCAGATCGCCGACATGCGCAGTGGCGGCGCCGGGTCGAGTACGGCCGATCCGCGCATCGGCAGTAATCCTCCGCTCTCCGCCCGCTGGGGCGACTGTAAGATGGATTGGCCGCGCGAAAACATCGTGAGCCCCTACCGGTTCAAAACCGCGAGGGAGCATTACGATGCGCTGCTGGCGGACGCGAAATCGCGCGGCGGGCCGACCAAGCACACCTACGAGACGATGCCGAAATGGGACGGCGTTTATGGCGAGTACGCTCCGGGCGGGCGACGGGTGTGGAACTATTCCCGGGCCAATCAGGTGCCAACGCTGCTGTCGCTGCTGACGCCGACCTACCAGCAGCGGATGGTGCAGCAGATCTACCACGAGGGCGTCGATGCGGCGCACCAGTGGTCGGCATCGTACTGCTGGCCCGAGGGATTCATGCGACAGTGGGCCACCGGCCCCAAACCGAGTCGCGTCGTGGTCACGCCGGAAGTCGTCCTGTTCATGGGGAGCGGCAGCGGCAACATGTGGCGCGTGGTGCATCTCGGCCGCGACTTCCCTCTCGGTTCCGATGTGCCGCAGTGGTACGGCGACACCGTCGGGTTCTGGGATGGTGATGCGCTGATCACGTGGACGGCCAACGTGCAGGGGTGGAATCAGCATTCCAGCTGGGAGTGGAGCGACAAACTGGAAACGATCGAGATCCTCACTCCTGCTCGCGATGCCGCCGGCAAATTTCTCGGCCTCGACTGGGAAGCGGTGATCTACGACCCCGCAGCACTCGCGCAGCCGGTCCGCATTCTGTGGCACCGCAACTACCAGCAATCCTGGGGAACGGCCGATCGCCTCGGGTGGACCGAGTGCACACGGCCGCTGTATCCGGTGGATGGTTATGCGACGCCGGTCGCTCCCGGTCAGGTCATTCAATACAAGGTCCCTGACATGTACGACCGGCCATGGGCAAGGATGTGGGAAGAGTACTTCGAGAAGAACATGGAGCGGCCGAAGGAGCAACTCGATCTCGGCTTCAAATGACGTAGGATGGACCTGTGAGGTCCGCCGATTGAGGTAGGGCGGACCGCGTCAGGTCCGCCGAACGGAGCGGGCGATGAAGCGAACGGCCGGTCTGGTGGTTCTTGTCTGCGTGATGCTGCTGGCGCCGCGGGCACATGCGCATCATTCATACGCGATGTACGACGGAAGCGTGTATCGCGTGTTCACCGGCGTGATGGTCCGCGTCATCCCGAACGCCGCGCACTTCGAGATGCACTTCGTGCCGCTCAACGAACAGCGTGATGCGCTGGTGCGCGACGAGAAGGGCGAACCGCTCGTGTGGGTCGTGCAGATGGAGAGCGCGGCGCAAGCCATGAAAGACGGGATCACGCGGGAAGCGTTTCCTCAGGGAACCGTGTTCAGCATCGGCTTGCACCCGAGACGCGACGGCAAACCTGCCGGCGATCGCGGACAGTCGGGATTGTTCCAGTGTCCGAAGGGCACCAAGCCGGCGCCGGGGAAGCACTGCGACGCGGTGGCCAGCGCGAAGGCGTTCGGCGCGGGCGAGCTGCCGAAGGAAGGTCCTGCCGCGAAGTCCGAACGCTAGTCCTTGCCGGTGCCGACCGGCAACCGCAAGCGCTCCGCGTCCGGCAACTGTGCTTCGATGCGCGCCTGACGCTCGGAGAGCTGGGCAACCTGACGGTGCAGCGTCTGCAGCGCGGCTCCCACATTGCGCAGCTCTTTCACGAGGACGTCGTCGGGAAGCCGATTCTGCAGCTTCTGCTCCAGCAGCGCCGCGAGCTTGCGCATGATCGGAAAGAAGAGAATCGTTCCCAAGAACATCCCGACGAGGATCAAGACGAAGATGAACGCCGCGACATCGTTGAGATTCATCTCAGCTCCGTCTGTTCGATCGAAGGCGATTCTGTTTACGACACGGACGCTACGAAAGTTCCTACTTCGGGATCAGGTTTTCGAGCTGCTCGAGATTGACGCCAGGCTCATTGGTCGTCGGCTGCGAGCTCGTCGTGAACCCGACCCATCGGCCTAGAAAGATCACCCCGATCCACAGGACGAGTGACACGGTCGCAGCAATCCGTCCGGATCGTGGCGCTCTCGTCTCCTCGTCCCACGTGATGATCGACCGCCGAGCTGTCACGTCGAACACCAGCACATTCAAACCGGACAGCGCCAGGAGCGTCATCTTCGTCCTGAAGAAGAAGTTGTGATAGTAGGTGCTCGCGTTGGTGATGAACATCAGGGCACCGGTGGCCACGGTGATGGCAAAGGCGATCCATGTCCATCGCAGACCATCCGCGGCGACGACCGAGAACGGACGGCGTGTAGAGGCGAGACCGAGCAGCCGCAGGTCCACGATCAGGATCGTCCCGAACACCAGCGTCAACCCGAGCACGTGCACCGATTCGATCAACGGAAACAGATACAGCGAGTTGCGAATGGCTGCTGCCACGGCCGACGCTTCAAGCGCTGCGATCAGCGGTGAAAGGTCCATCTATCCTGTGAGCGATCGCGACCACGATCCCCATACGTAGTCGTAGGCGATCAACCGGCCGAGCACGATCACGGCAACCCAGATGAGAAACAGGACCAGGGCTCCCGCCCTGATTGCCGGGATGCGATCGACCGCGGGTTGTCGTCGTGAAGCCTGGACCGCTATCGAATGCTCAAAGGTCAGCACCAGCGTCGTGCCGATCGCGACCAGGGCCATCTTCAGCCAGAACGACAGCGCCAGCAGCTCGCGCGCCGGCTCGCCGATCACCATCACCCCACCGGTGAGCAGCAGAACGACGAGCGCGCCTTTCAACCACGGGGCGAACCGTGCGGCGGTCTGCAGCAGCGTCTGATCGCGGCCGGCCCATCCCCAGATCCGCAGTGTCATCATGAACATCGACCCCATGACCACGCCAATGGCGACGATGTGGATCGACTGGATCGTCGGAATCATCCACTCGTGTGTCTGAACCGTCAGGCTCAGTGGCGTTTGCGACAGCCAATTGACGAATTGCCGCACGGCGCGTCAATCCTAAGTCATGTCGGCAACATTTCGCCTGGACACGGTTTAGAATCACCGGGTTCGAGAGGAGACACACACGGTGAAGGCGAACGCGATCCATGGTTGGGCGGTGGCTCTCGTCGTCGGCGCGGCGACGCTGTTGAACGCACAAGGCCGCGGCGGCGAGGGACGCGCTGAGATCTCTGCGCGTCCGGTCGGTCCCGGCACGATTGAAAAGGTCGTCGTGCACGGCAAGGCGCTCGAGGGCAATCTCGAAGGTGATTCCCCCGATCGCGAGGCCACCGTCTACCTGCCGCCGAGTTATGCGGCCGATGAGGGCCGCCGCTATCCGGTGGTGTACCTGCTGCACGGATACGGCGGGCGCGAGACCACGTTTAGCGAGCGGCTGGCCAGACTGCAGGAGATCGGCGATCGCCTGGACCCGCTTCAAGGCTACAGCTCGGCGATCGTGGTGACGCCCAGCGCGTATACGCTGCACAAGGGCAGCATGTATTCGAACTCGCCGACGACCGGCGACTGGGAGCGGTTCATCGCCGAGGATCTCGTCGCGTATATGGACAGCCACTATCGCACGCTGCCCAATCGCATGAGCCGCGGACTTGCCGGTCACTCGATGGGCGGGTACGGCGCGATTCGGATCGGCATGAAGCGTCCCGACGTGTTCTCCAGCCTCTATGTCATGAGTGCGTGCTGTCTCGCGGCCAACCGCAACCCGCGGCCCGACGCGATCGCGGAGGCGGAAGCGATCAAGACGCGGCAACAGGCTGAAGAAGCCGCGGCGCGTCCCGGGTTCGGGCCGTCAGCGCTGCTGGCGTCAGCCGCGGCGTGGTCACCAAATCCGATGAACCCGCCGCTGTTTCTCGATCTGCCGATGAAGGACAAAAAGGTCAGGCCGGATGTGGTCGCCAGGTGGGTCGCGAATGCGCCGCTGGAGATGGTCAGTCAATACGTGTCCGCGCTGAACGAGTACTACGCGATCGCGATCGACATCGGGACGAAGGACTCGCTGCTGGCGTCGAATCAGCAGCTCAACGAAACGATGACCAAGCTGCGGATCCCGCACCGATACGAGGAGTACGACGGCGATCACACCAACCGGGTGCACGAGCGGCTCGAGCGTAATGTGCTGCCGTTCTTCTCGAAGAACCTGGCGGCACCGGCCAATCCAACCTCACCCCGTCCGCCGCGCTAGCGCTCTTCGCCGGCAACTCCCAACGCCCAACGTCCAACTCCCAAACGTCCGGGGTGTTTGGGCATTGGGAGTTGATTCGTTTTTCCTCTCCGCCGCGACCGGCGGCGGCGCCGTGCTACGATTCGCCCGCATTCAAAACTGCGGAGAATCAGCACATATGAAGACCCTCCTCGCGCGCCACGCCGTGGCCGGATTGGCGTTGATTGCCGGACTCGTCGCTCCTCGTTACGCCTCGGCCCAGGACGTCGCCATCACCAACGCACGCATCATCGTCGGCAACGGACAAGTGATCGAGTCGGGCACGATCGTGGTCCGCGGCGGCAAGATTGCCTCGGTGTCCGCGGGTGGCGCGAACACGCAGGGGCTGCGCGTGATCGACGCCAAGGGGATGAGCGCAATGCCCGGCTTCATCGACTCGCACAAGCACATTAATACCGGTCCGATGGAGAAGGAGCAGATGCAATCGCTGCTCGAGGCCGGCTACACGACTATCCTGTCCGGCGGCGGGCCCGGCGACGGTAATCTCACGCTGCGCGATCACATCGAGTCGGGAACGATCAACGGCCCGCGCGTGATTCCCTCCGAACGCGTCAACCTTCGTGGCACGTCGGAAGAGGCGCGCACCGCCATCCAGATGATGGTGGGCAAGGGTATCAAGCACACGGGCGAGATCGGCTTGACTCCCGAGCCTGGACCGCCGCCGGCCGAGATCGCCGTCCTCAAAGCGGTCATCGAAGAAGCGGCCAAAGTCGGCGTGCAGGTGAACGTCCACGCCGTCAGCACTCCCGCGATGGTGGCCGCCATCGATGCGGGCGCACGGCGCCTGGTCCACCTGCCCAACAAGGACTGGACAAGCTACGAGGCGGCAGCGAAGGTGGCGCAGACCGGATCCATCGTTGCCGGCCTGATCGCCTTCGGGGCGCCGATCATCGACCGCGAATCACTGCCGCCAGCGCCGGTGCAGTTCCCGCGCGACAACACGACGCGCTTCCGTGACGCCAAGCCGTGGCCCGAGGCAATCGCTGGCGCCAATCGCGATCCGCAAGGTCGCGCCACCGGCACCGAGGCGGGCTACACCATCGTCAACGCGCGCCGCATCTGGGACGCCGACCCGAATCATCAGACGATGGCCTACTCCACCGACCAGAACTACGCCGACCTCGTCGTGCTGGAGCACGAGTTGAAGTCGTTCAGCATCGTCTTTTCGATGGCGGACATTCACCGGATCATGGGTCCCAACTCGGCCCGCTACGTCGGCATGGCCGATCAGATCGGGACGCTCGAGGCGGGCAAGCGCGCCGACATCATCCTGATCGACGGCAACCCGATGCTGAACATCTATGAGATGCTCAAGACGAAGGTCGTGCTCAAAGACGGCAAGGTCGTCGTCGACAAGCAAACGCGAACAACCAGTCAAAACTAAGAACCGAGGACGGCGGGCCTGACGGAGGCCGGGCGCCGTGGCGGCGGAGGCGGCTCGCGCGGCTGCGGCGGCGTGATGTGCTGATCGGCCATTCGCGTGAGCGTTTCGGGATACGTAGTGCCGTCGGCGCCGCCGATCGTCCATTGCCCCACCAGCTTTGTGCCGTCCGGCTTGTAGACGGCGATGCCGGGCGCGCCACCGAAGTAGCTCGCGGCGAGCACGCCATTGCTGAAGATGCCCACTCCGATGACGCGCATGACACCTTCACTGCCCTCGATCGACCACCTGATGCGATACGTGTCTTCGAGGCGCGCGATCTCGACCGTCCCGTGGTACGGCCGACCGTCAGGGCTCTTTCCTTCGCAGGAATACACGCCTGAAACGTTCGGATCCGCTGATTTTGGTTTCGTATCGCTGGTGAGCGGCAGGGCGACAAGCGCCACGAGAGCCATCAACAAAGTCGAACGCATTCACGCCTCCTTCGGTCCGCGTCGACTCAAAGAGGCAAGCGGGAGGCCACTTTTGACTTTTGGCCCACTTTTGACTTTTGGGCCACTTTTGACTTTTGACTTCTTACTTTTGACTTTGACTCCGGTCACCGCCCGCAGTTCTGTGTGCATTTGGGCAGCAGCGCGAACGTGTCCTTGATCCTGTCGCGGTACTCCGGATACATCGTCTCGGCGCCGCCCATGGCCGCTTCCACCGGGATGCCGTAGCGCTTCTTCATCTCGTCGACAAACGGGTTCTGCCCGGGCAGGTAGTGCGGGACCCGTCCCGATTCCACACCTTCATCGCCGACAATGCACGGAGGGCCGGCAATCGGAACCGGATTCGGGCTCAGGTTGTAGGAGCGCGTGAGGATGTAGGGCTCGGTCAGGTAGACGGGATCGTCCATGAACAGCGTCAGGGTGAGCAGGTTTCCGTGACGACGGAAGTGCGTGGTGATGGTCGCCTGATCGCTGCTCGCCGCGCCGTTGCGCCGGATGTAGCCGGTCTTCAAATGCGTCGTGGTCGCGATCAGCTCGTTGCCGTTCCAGACGCCGGTCGTGAAGCCCGTTTGATCGTGCGGCGCGTTCTTCGAGGGGCGGGGGCGTCCGTCCATCCAGATGGTCATCGGGGCGCGCGTTTCCCAGGAGCCGACGATCCACGCCTGAATCTTGCCGGTCACGGGATCGGGAACCGCCCACATCCGCAGGCTGAACGGGCCGGCGGCGATGTGCCATTGCGTCTGGAACCAGCAGATGCGCTCCGGCTCGGAGATCACCGACTGCGAAAAGTTCAACGCCTTGGCGCGCCCCGATTCGTTGAATGGCAGACCCGTCCAGTCGGCCGGATTGGGGCCCGCGCCGCGCTCGAGCGCGTCTTCGTGATTGATCGCCTGCCACGATCCGGACAGATCGATCTCGGCGAACGCGGGCACGCTCGACCACAGAATCACAATCAGCGCGAGAGTGGTGCGCTTGGCGGCCATGTCATCACTCCATGTGAACCACGAAGGCGGCTTCGCCCCCCGCCACGAAGGCCACGGAGCGGCGCCGCGTTCCTACCATTTCGCCGCGCACGGCGTCGGCTTCCACTTCGCGCCGCTCGACTCTTTCTTGAACTGTGACGTGATCACGAACGGCTGTCGCAGGTACAGGGGATCGGTCGTCGAAATGGTGACGACCAGCAACGGCGAGCCGTCCGGCTGCGTAATCAGCTCGTAGTACTCGGTGAGTGTTGTCTTGTCGCTGTACGGGACGCCGTTCTTGCGCAGGAATCCGCCCTTGAGATTGGTGGTCGTGACTGTCAGCGATCCGTCCGTGGCGCCACGACCAGCATTCGGCTGCCATTCCGCCACGGAGTCGCCCTGCAGTGTCGGTGGGCCTCCGGGCGATTTCCAATCGCCAAAGTGAAACAGGCGCGTCTGCTGGCCGGCATCGGTGTCCATCTTCAACGTCTGGTCGTCCTGCCAGGTCACGTGCAAACGGCCGGGCACGCGCAGGATCGCGGGAGCCCCGTATGACTTGCAGCGGTCGCCCGATGCTTCCTCTTTGTCCGGATCCCAGGCATCGGCAATCGCGCGTGCCGCGTCGTTCATCGGCACGCCCTGATAATCACCCTTCATGGGCGTGACCATGCGATAGCGCCAATCTTCTGTAACCACGGAAACCCAGTAGCCCGTGAGATCGATCGGCGCCGCGGCCTTCGCCGTCTGCGGCGGCGCCGGCCCGGCACCGCGTCCGCGTCCCTGCGCATCGAGCGGCGTCTCCATCGCGACCACGCAGACGAGCAGCAAGACGGACGCGAGCGTTGCAGGAGGTCGATCAGCCATGCGGTCCCTATCTGGCCGTGAGGCTCTTGTAAACGGCCTCGACGAATGCATCGGTCGTCCACGGACCCGTCTTCGCGCCGTATCGCGTCTCGTACGGCAACGCTGGACGGGCAGCTTTGATTTGCGCGAGCGTCTTCTTCTGTTTGACGAGATCGGCAATCACGTCTCGAACGACGACAACCATGTCGCGGTAATCGACAACCTCCATTTGCTCCGCGACGCGCCCGTGACCGGGAACGACGTAGGTTCCGACGTCCTTGTAAATGAACGGCGTTGGCGCAATCGTCAAGTCGATGAGTCTGTTCAGCGCGTCGATCTCGCCCTGGATGGTGCCGCCGTGCGCCACGTCGATCATCGGGAAGTGCGTCATGTCGAGGACGTCGCCGGTCACGACCACGTCGGAGCCACGGAACAGCACAAAGCTGTCGGCATCGCTGTGCGCCGCCGGCTGATACAGCACCTCGATCCCTTCGTCGTTCATCCGCAGCGCTTTACGGGGTGTGTAGAAGGCCTCGGTCGGCGACGCCGCTCCTGAATAGCCTTCCTTCGACATTCTGCTCAGGACGCTCTCGTGCGCCAGAATCGATGCGGCGCCACCGCTGGTCATCGCGCCGGCAAATCCCGGATTGCCGATGGCATTGGTGAAGATTGTGTAGCCGGCTTTGGCGAGCTTCTCGTTTCCACCGACGAACTCCGCGTCGGCCTCCGCATTGATGATGTAGCGGATCGGCAGCTCGGTCAGCTTCTTGAGCGACGCCAGCACCTGGTCGCTCGCCTGCGCGGAGCCCGAATTGACCAGGACGATCCCGTCGGATCCGATCTGGACGCCGATGTTTCCGCCGGCGCCCGCGATCATGTAAAAGCTCTTCCGAACCTTGACGATGTCCAGACCGCCTTCTTCCTGGGCCGAAGTCCATACCGGCAGCAGTCCGGTCAAGGTCACTGCAGCGGCCAACATGACGCGCCGCCAGGACCTGTCATGTGTGGGGAGGTGTTTCACAGCCGGCGAGTATACCTGACCGACTGTGCGGGGGGGCAATGATCCGCTGACGCTTGCCGGTGCAATCCTCCCTCACGCTGGTCGGTGCAATGCCCGCTGACGCTGGTGGGTGCAATGCTCCCTCACGCGTGTCGGTGCAATGCCGGCTGACGCTGTCAGTGCAATGCTCCCTGACGCTAGTCGGGCAATGCTCCCTCACGCTGGTCGGTGCAATGCCGGTTCGCGCTACGATTTAGCACCCCTGACCCGAGCTTCCCAGCCATGCTGAAACTGTTCCGGTTTCTGCGGCCGTATCGGCCGTACGTGTCCCTCGTCCTGGTGCTCGCGCTCGCGCAGTCGATCGGGTCGCTGCTGCTTCCGCGCTTCACGGCGGAGATCGTCGATCAGGGCATCGTTCGCGGCGATCGGCTGGCGATTCTTCGCTTCGGCGCCATCATGCTGTTCTGGTCCGTCGTCGCCACGGCGTGCGCGGTGGCGGGCAGTTATTGGGCGTCCAAAGTGGCCACCGGCTTCGGCCGCACGCTGCGCGGCGCGATCTTCGCGCGCGCCGCGCACCTCTCGCTCCATCAGTTCGACCGCTTCGGCGCCGCCTCGCTCGTGACGCGGACGACCAATGACACCACGCAGGTGCAGCAGATGCTCATCATGATGCTGACGATGGTGATCGCGGCGCCGATGATGGCGGCCGGCGGCGTGATCCTGGCGCTGTCGCAGGACACGCAACTGGCGTGGGTGCTGATTGCGGTGATGCCGGTGATGGCGGTGGTGTTCGCGCTCATCATGCGCGCGGCCGTGCCGTTGTCGACGGCCATGCAGGCCAAGATCGATCGACTCAATCTCGTCCTCGACGAAGGGTTGAGCGGAGTCCGCGTGATTCGCGCGTTCGACCGTGGCGCACGCCAGCGCGATCGGTTCGGTCGCGCCAACCTCGACGTGACCAACACCGCGGTGGCGCTCAATCGCCTGATTGCCGTCCTGATGCCGGCGCTGATCCTGATGTTGAACCTCACCAGCCTCGCGATCATCTGGGTCGGCAGCCACCGTATCGACCAGGGCATGATGCAGGTCGGCGCGATGATCGCGTCCCTGCAGTACGCGATGCAGATTCTCTTTGCCGTGTTCATGGTCACGGCGATGTTCGTGATGCTGCCGCGGGCGTCGGCCTCCGCCAAGCGGATCAACGAAGTGCTCGACCTCGCGCCGGAGGTCACCGATCCCGACGGCGCCGCCGATCAGGTTCCGCGTAGCGAACCGGCCGGTCGGGTCGAGTTCCAGGATGTGACCTTTCAGTATCCAGGTGCCGAGGAGCCGGCACTGTCCGGCGTCTCCTTCACCGCGAATCCAGGAGAGGTCACCGCCATCATCGGCGGCACCGGCTCGGGCAAATCGACGCTCGCCGGGCTGATTCCGCGCTTCTACGACGTCAATGCCGGCCGCGTGCTGCTGGACGGTGTGGACGTTCGCGCCGTGTCGCAGGCGGAGCTCCGCTCGCGGATCGGCTACGTTCCGCAGAAGGCCGTGCTCTTCAGCGGAACGGTTGCCACCAACATCCGCTACGGGCGCGACGACGCGTCCGACGACGAGGTCCGTCACGCAGCAACCGTCGCGCAGGCGATCGAATTCGTCGACGCGATGCCGCAGAAGTTCGACTCACCCGTGTCGCAGGGTGGCATCAACCTCTCGGGTGGCCAGAAGCAGCGCCTCGCGATCGCGCGCGCCATCGTCCGCAGGCCGGACGTGTACGTGTTCGACGACAGCTTCTCGGCGCTCGACTTCGCCACGGATGCGAGGCTGCGCGCGGCGCTCAAGGAGGAAACCAGTCAGGCGACGGTGTTCATCGTCGCGCAGCGGATCAGCACGGTCCTCGACGCGGATCGGATCATCGTGCTCGACAACGGACGCGTGGCAGGAATGGGCACGCACGCTGAACTGCTCGAGAGCAGTCCGATTTACCGTGAGATTCTGGCCTCCCAGGTGTCGCTCGACGAGGTCGCATGAGTACGCCAGGTCGGCCACCGACGGGAGCGGGCGGCGTCCCGCCTCGTCCCGCCCCCGGCATCTTCGGCCCGCAGCGACCCATGGGCGGCCTCGGCGTGCCGACGCAGAAGGCCAAGGACTTCACAGGGACGGCGAAGCGGCTGACCGGCTATCTGCAGCCGCATCGCGCACAGCTGATCGTCGTCGTGGCGGCTGGCGCAGTGGGGACTATCTTCAGCGTCCTCGGGCCGAAGATTCTCGGCCTGGCGATCACGAAGATCTTCGAAGGATTCGTCGCCAAGGCGTCTGGAGTTCCCGGCGCCCACATCGATTTCGACTACGTCGGTCGGATCCTGCTGGGGCTGATCGCGCTCTATGTCGTCGCGAACGCATTTCAATACCTGATGCAGTTCCTCATGGCCAGCATCGCGCAACGCACGGTGTACGCCCTGCGCCGCGAAGTGGAATCGAAATTCGATCGGCTGCCGCTGAAGTTCTTCGATTCGCGTACGCATGGCGAGGTGATGAGCCGTGCGGTCAACGATCTGGACAGCATCAGCAGCACGCTGCAGCAGAATCTCACGCAGCTGTTGACGTCGGCGCTGATGCTCGTTGGCGTCGTCGTGATGATGCTGACCATCAGCTGGATTCTGACGATCGTCATCGTCCTCACCCTGCCACTCAGCATCGTCATCGTCGCGCGTATCGCCAAGCGCTCGCAGAAATTCTTCATGCAGCAGCAGATGGCACTCGGCGCGCTCAACGGACACGTCGCCGAGATGTACGCCGGTCACACGATCGTGACCGCGTTCGGGCACGAGAAGAAGTCGGTCGCCACCTTCGACGGCCTGAACGAGCGCTATTACGACGGCGCCTGGCGCGCGCAGTTCGTGAGCGGCATCATCATGCCGACGATGATGTTGGTCGGCAATCTTGGTTTCGTGTTCGTCGCGGTGATCGGCGGATTGCTCGTTACGCGGCGGGCGATCGCCATCGGCGACGTGCAGGCGTTCATCCAGTACGGCCGTCAGTTCTCGATGCCGATCGCGCAGCTGAGCGGCATCGCGAACATGATCCAGTTGACGGTCGTCGCCGCCGAGCGCGTGTTCGAGTTGCTCGATGAACCCGAGGAAGCAGCGGACGCCCCGGACGCTGCGTCTCTTGCTGATCCGCGCGGCGCCGTGCAGTTCGACGGCGTGAGCTTCCGCTACAAACCGGACGCGCCGCTCATCGAGGAGCTGTCGCTCGACGTCACGCCCGGTCAGATGATCGCCATCGTCGGGCCGACCGGCGCCGGCAAGACGACGCTCGTCAATCTGCTGATGCGGTTCTACGATGTCGATCGCGGCGCGATTCGGGTCGATGGCCACGACATTCGGCAGCTGAAGCGCGGGAGTCTGCGACGCATCTTCGGCATGGTGCTGCAGGACACGTGGCTGTTCTCGGGAACGATCCGCGAGAACATCGCCTACGGACGCGAACACGCGAGCGACGAAGCGGTGGTGCACGCCGCGCAGGCGGCGCAGGCGGATCACTTCATTCGCACGCTGCCCGACAGCTATGAAACGGCGATCAACGAGGAGGCCAGCAACCTGTCGCAGGGTCAGAAGCAGCTGCTGGCGATCGCGCGCGCGTTTCTCGCCGATCCGGCGATTCTGATTCTCGACGAGGCCACCAGCAGCGTCGACACGCGAACCGAGGTATTGATCCAGCACGCGATGCGCGAGCTGATGCGCGGCCGGACGACGTTCGTGATCGCGCACCGGTTGTCGACGATCCGCAACGCCGACGTGATTCTGATGCTGGAGCACGGACGGATCGTCGAGCGCGGCACGCATCAGGAATTGCTCGCGGCCGATGGTCACTATGCCGCCCTGTACCGGAGTCAGTTTGCCGGACGGGCCGCACAAGCGACGACGGTGTAGAAGCGATCGAGCGATGTCACCACCGTCGCCCGGTCCAGTGCCGCTGCACGGTGGCTTCGCCGCCCGGCGGTCCCCACACGAGCGTTTCCGCCGCTTCGAAGGTCGAGAAGTCCACGTTGAACGTCCCGGTTAGCGGGAGAGCCGGTTCTTCACAGCCGTGAGCGGCGCCGTCAGTTGCGCAGACGCGCACGATCCTTCTCGTTTTCATTGCACACGTATTCGAGGAGATCGCTGTCGGGTATCAGCTCCAAGCCCGTCTTCACCGTGAACGGTCGGGTGTAATACTTCGGGTCGTCGAACGTGATTTCCAGATCCATGTGCCCGAAATCCCGGCGCCGATACCGCTCGGTGATACGCATCGCCTCGCTACGCGGGTGGCCGAAGGCATCGAGCCAGCCGCGGTCGTTCAGGCCGATCGTCTCGACGACGAGCGCGTCACGCTCCCAACGGCCGACTGAATATCCCATCCAGCTGGGATTCGGGTCTTTCGGCAGCGGCCGGCCGTCTGTGTGAATCTCACGCGGTGGATCGCCGGTTTCCGACAACATCACGATCTCGTCAGGCGTTTGAATCACCTTGAACGTGAACACCAGGAGAGCGAGCGGGACGCCGCCGGGAAGACACTGAACGTGCGGATATTCGACGGGGTTCCCCATTCGTCGTTTGAGGATCGCCGCAGCCTCGGGCCGAATCGGTTCCTCTTCCGGTTTGAGCCCCCAAAAAACGTTCAACACGTATTTGGTGATGTCGTAGGTGTCGACCTGCAGCGCCGTAAACGCCTTTCCGAGGACTGCCTCGTACTCGCTGTCCGGGGTCCGTTCCGCGCGCCAGAGTCCGGCGAGGTCCGGTTTGCCGCCCGTCCGGGGCGCGGGAGCCGTCAGGTTCGGCTTTCCATCTGCCGTACGCGGTGTTCGCGGATCCCGATAGTTCAACCACTGTGCACTCGCGGGGGCGAGTGCACCCGCAAGGATGACTGCGAATAACGCATTCAGATACCGCATAGCCCGCACATCCTCCTTCGTTCTTCCTCACATACGGACGCGACAGCTATCGAGCGCCGGCCATTACCGGCGCGAACTTCTGGATACGCTTGGCCTGCTCCACCTCTCCCGTATAGATGTTCCCTTTCGAATCCATGGCGATGGCGTTGATCCAGTGGAACTGGCCGGCGTACTTGCCATTGCGCCCGAAGGAGCCGAGCGTCTTTCCGCTCTGGCGATCGAGAATCCATACGACGTCGTTGGTGCCGTCGGCGACATAGAGATACTTCTGCTGTGCGTCACGCGACAGCGCGAGCTTGTAGGTGGTACCACACGGCGGAAATTTCGTATTGGTCAAACTGCCGCATCCCTCCGTCACGCGCTGGCCGGGCGTGGTGGGCGATACGTAGAATTCCTTGACGAACTTCCCTTCGGGGGTGAACACCTCGATCCGATTCTGTCCCCGCTCGCCGATGTAGACGAGGCGGTCCTTCGAGATCTCGACGAAGTGCAGATCGGGCACGAAGTTCTTCTCGTCCGGCGGCGGACCGCCGTTCCAGGTGTAGCCGGGAATGCGATCGTTGGTGATCTCGCTCAGCGGCATGCCGTGGCCGCCCCACCCTCGTTTGTACGCGCCCGTCGATGCGTCGTACACCAGCACGCGCTTCTGATTGATGATGTACAGCTCGTTGGCGGCTTCGTCGAGTTGGAAGCGCCCCTTCGATACCATCATCTCGGTGTTCTGATTGGTTTCGGTGAAACCTTCCTTCGGCGGACGATGGCCGAAGTCCCAGACGAATTTGCCGTCGCGCGTGAACTTGAGGATGGAGTCCTGCGCGGCGGTGCCAGACACCCACACGAATCCCTTGGTGTCGGCAATCACCGTCTGCAGCGCGGTCGGCCACAGCGGGTGATAGCCGGGCCCGCCCCACGCGTGCACGACGTTGCCGTCCGGATCCAGTTCGATGACCTCGGGACCGCGGATGCAGCAGAGGATGCGCGGTGGATTTCCGTCGCCCCCGATCTCGTCGCCGTCGGCGGCCGCCGCGCGGTTCAGAAACCAGATGTGATCCATCGAGTCGACATGGATGCCGGTGACCTGCTGCATGCTCCAGCGGTTGGGCAGCGGCTTCGGCCAGAACGGATCGACCTTGAACATCGGCGCGCCGTTCTCGTCGAGCGCGTGCGAGCGCGCGCCCTGACCGCGACCGACCACCGCCGCGGCCACGACCAGCGTGAGACAGATTGCCAAGAGCGGGCGCCTCATATCTCCTCTCCTTGTTTTGGGAGTTGGAAATTGCGAGCTGGGAGTTCGTCCCGTTGCGCCGGTGATTATGCGACCGGACGCCGGCCGCGTCCAACTCGAATTCCCGTACAATCGCCGCCGATGGGACCGACCGGTTTCGATACCGTTCGCGCGATCGGCGCGACGCTGCCCGGCGTCGAGGAGGCGAGCATGTACGGCGGCTTCGCGCTGAAGGTGCGCGGGAAGATGTTCGTCTGTCAGGCGATGAACAAGGCGGCCGAGCCGAACACGCTGGTCGTACGCATGGACTTCGCGCAGCGCGACGCGCTCATTGCAGAAGATCCACGGACCTACTACCTGAAGGATCACTACGTCGACTATCCGTGCGTGCTCGTCAGGCTGTCGCGCGTCCGCCCCGACGCGCTGCGCGATCTCGTTGACGGCGCCTATCGCTTCGTGAGCGCGACGGTACGAAGATCAACGGCCCGCGGTCAAAGTCAAAACTCGAAACGCATAACTAAAAAGTAACGATCAAAGTACTTTGGAACTTACTTTTGAGTTCTGAGTTCTGAGTTGACTTGCTGCAGCGAGCGGTCTTGAAAGCCAAAACTCGAAACGCACAACTCGAAAGTAACGATCAAAGTACTTTGGAACTTACTTTGGAGTTCTGAGCTCTGAGTTTTGACTTGCTGCGGGCCGCACACCCGGTTCCTTGAGACGGATTTTGAACAGATGCGTGCACGCAGTGATATACAGTCCGCGATCGTCGGCATCGCCGAAGGCGACGTTGGTCGCGCACACGCGCGGACGCGGCTCGGTTGTCGGCTGCGGCAGATGCAAGCGGCCAAGCGGCACACCATCTGGTGAGGTGATCTGCACGACGCCGGGCGTGCCGCCGCTGGTCGTGTACAGGTTGCCGCGACGATCGACCCGCATGCCGTCGGAACCATGCTCGACGAACAGCCGGCCGTTGGCGATGCCGCCGTCCGGCAGGATGTCGTAGCGCATCGTTCGCCGTGCGCCCGCCGTCACATAGAGTTTCGTCTCGTCAGGCGACAGCGTGATGCCGTTCGGAAACGTGCCCGGTGCGCCCTCGTCGCTGCCGAGGAGCCGGATCGGCGGACGTGACAACGTCCCCTCCACTGGCTCGATCAGAAAGAACCCGCTGAACGGCAACTCGCGATTCGGATCCTTCTCTGCCCCTCGCAAACCCCAGACGCTGTCGGTGAAGTAAATGCGACCGGTGGACGCGACCACGATGTCGTTCGGTCCGTTGAAACGCTTGCCGTCGTATCGATCCGCCAGGATCGTTCGCGTGCCGTCCTTCTCGAGCCGGTACACCGTGCGATCGTTCATCGCCGTGACGACGAGACGACCCTGGGGATCGAGTGCAAGCCCGTTGGAGCCGATGAGAATGATGGGTACGCGCCCGGCGACTGTCTGCGCACCGACAGAGGTCACGTCGCTGCCCGTGTAACCGCTCTTTTCGAGAAAGACCGAAAGCGGCTTGCCGCGTGCCCATTTGTAGATGACATTGGCGGCGTTGTCGCTGAAAAGGAGATACCCGTTCGTGCCCTCGGGCACCCAGACAGGACCTTCGGTCAGCGCGAAGCGGTCGCCGAGCAGCTCCAGTTGCGCATCAGCGGAGACGATCGCGTCGAGTGCCGGATTCAGGCGCTCGATTCTGAACCCGCCTGCGCCAAGGCTACGGCGGGCGGGCCCGTTGATCGTCTGGCCGCCGGCGCTGCTCCACCACACGGCGACCATCGTCGCGACGATCACACCAAGCCGGTTCTTCATGCGCGCGTCTCACGTTACTAAGCAGGCGTCGTCAGCGTCTGTCCCTTCTCCGCCAGCAGCAGCGCCAGGAGCCGCGCCGGCCTGGTCGTGCTCGCGTTGCCGGAGACGGCGTGGAGCTGGCCAGGCGTCTCGAAAAACATCTCACCCGTCTTGTAGACACGCTCCGGCTCGTCTCCGACCTTCGATCGGATCTCGCCCTCGAGCACGTACGCCATCGTGATACCGGGATGGCGGTGCGACGGTGTGCTCTGACCCGGCGCGTACGCGATCTCGACCGCGGTCAGCGACCAGTTCTTCAACGTCAGATCCGGCAGGTCGTGCTCGAACACGACCTTCCGCCCTCCACCGGAACCTGGAGCCTGTTGCAGCGCGGCCAGCAACAACAAGCCGCCGCTACCTTCGAGAACATCTCTTCGAGTAAGCATGACGCACCATCATCTTGGGAGTGCCACAGGTACGCTGCAGCATCGAATGGTCATTTCTGGACGGACGCTGCGTGTCTGTGGCCGTTGGCTCGTGCCCGCAGCATGTCCTTCACGATCGCGATCAGCAACTGAACGAGCTCGGACACCGGCTCGCGGCGGTAGGCGAGCGCCAGCGGCGAGTCCAGATCCGGCAGCGATGGCCGCAGCGGCCGCAGCACGATCTGACGCGATCGCGCATCCTGCAGACTGGCCGGCACGAAGCACACACCGAGACCGGCCGCGACAATGGCGCAGGCGGTGTTCAGATTGTCGACCTCGTGAGCCACATTCAACGTGAACCCTTCACGCGCGCAGGCGCCGACGATGGCGTCGAAGTACCGCGGTGCCAGTTCGCGCGAGAACATCACGTGCGGCTCGTTGGCGAGCGCCCGCAGCGGAACCTGCGTCCGTGCGGCCAATGGATGCTTGCGCGGCAGCGCAACGACCGCCGGCTGCCGCACGATGTTCTCGACCGCGAGTGACGGATCGTCTATTGGCGGCACCAGAAAGCCAGCGTGAATGCGCCCTTCACGCAATGCCTGTACCTGCTGCACGGTGCCCATATTCCGCAGCGCCACGTGAATGGCCGGATGGCGTTTCGCAAAGCGCCGCAGAATGTCGATGAAGATGGGGGCGTCGGCGGGACCGGCTACGGCAATCACCAGCCGTCCCATTTCTCCTTCATTGACGCGGGCGGCAATGCGCGCCGCGTGGTCAGCCTGTGCGAGTACCAGCCTCGCTTCGGCGACAAACGCCTTCCCTGCTTCCGTCATCTGCACCTGACGCTTGGTGCGATGAAACAGCTTCGCGCCGAGCTCATCTTCGAGCTGGCGAATCTGCTGACTGAGTGGTGGCTGGCTGATACCCAGCCGCTGCGCGGCCTGGCCGAAGTGCAGCGTCTCGGCGAGGGCGACGACGTAGCGAAAATGTCGGAGCTCCATTAGCCGCGTGCCAAATTCTATTCGCACGCGGCAGGAATCGGGAATCAGGAATCAGGTATCAGGATTCAGGGCCTGGTCCAGGATCAGCGAGCCGACGAACACCGGAGCCAGCCGGGGACATTCGATAGAATGTCGGCCGATCCGATGGCGGCTGAAAACCGGCAGGGACCCGTGGTTTTCCTTGCAAGTTCCACTCAGGCGAAGCCACTGATGGCGCGTGTCTCTGACTTGCTGCGCGATTGCGGGCTCGATCCGCTGCCCTGGAATCAGGTGGGATTGTTCCGGCCAGGTGACTTCATCCTCGAGCGGCTCCTGGAGTTGGCTGGCGAGGTGGACGGCTGCGTCCTCCTCTTCACGGCAGACGATCGCGACTGGCATCACCCGCACGCTGACGTGCCGCCGCGCGACAACGTCCTGATCGAGTACGGCCTCTTCGCGAGCCGTCTCGGCCGGGACCGAACGATCGTCTGTCGATCCGGCAACCCAAAGACGGCGAGCGACCTCGGCGGGCTCATCTTCGTGCAACTCGGCGACGCGGGGCGCATCAGCGTCGATGCCAAGCAGCGACTGCAACATTGGGCGAAGTCCATGCCTGCCTTGATCAGGCAGGCGCGCGATCGCGATGCCGAGCGGCGTCGCGCGGCCGAGGCGCCGCTACCTTCCCGCGTCGATATCGTCTACGCCATTCCGCCGACCAAGCGGAGGTTGACGATCGTCACCGGCAGCCTGCGCGACGTACGCGACGTGGACGTCATCGTGAGCTCTGAAAACACCGAGATGCAGCCGTCGCGAATCGGGGAGCGGACCATGTCTGGAACCCTGCGCTACCTCGACGCCGAACGCAACAAGGCGGATCAGACGGTCAGGCGTGATGCGTACGTGGACGCGCTGCGTCAAGCGATCAGCCGCGACGATGTCCACCTGCCGGTCATGCCGGGGTCGATCGTCGTCGCCGCCACGACGGGACTTCGCACGCACGGTGTCAAGTACGTGTTTCACGCCGGTGTCACACAACCGCAGGTCGAAACGGGCTACTCGACGAGCGAACGCACGATCGAACTTACCGTGGGTAACGCCTTCGAGCGATTCTCCGAGTTGGCGAAGCACGAGCGCCTGACGAGCATCCTCTTTCCAGTGCTGGGCGCGGGATCCGGCGGCCTGGCGCCGGATACGGCCGCGCGGTTGCTCGTCGATGCCATTCTCAGCGGAATGCAGGCGCACAAGAGCGTCAAGCAGACGGTACTGTTTGCGTTCGTCGAATCCCATCGTCGCGCACTCCGCTCCGCCGCGGAGGCACGTGGCCTCAGACGGCAACGCCAATGATGAGACCGGAGCGGCTCAATCTCAGCATCGGTTGTGGATGCTTTGTCTCGTGTCCCGGCTGCTACTCGTTTTTCGGCACGCACCGCCCGCTGCTTGGCCGTTTCGAGCGCACTGTCGCGCAATTCGTCGCCCTGGGCGTCGATCGCGTCACGATTTCGGGTGGCGATCCGCTCCTCATCGACGGCCTGTTGCCGTTTGTGGCGCGGCTCAGGGACGTTGGCGTGCGAAGTGTGAAGGTCGACACCGTGGGAACGAGCTGGGTCGATCCAAGTCTTCCACCGCTGGTGTCCCTGCCGGACTTGCTCAACTCCGTCGACGTCCTTGCCATTCCACTCGACGGCTGGTCGAACGAATCGGTGGCGTGGTTCCGACGCGGCCGCCCGGCGCTGTTCGACGAAACGTGCGCTCTGCTGGAACGGCTCGATCACGCACCTGCCGACTGTCGGCTCTACGTAAACACGGTTGCCACGCGGTTGAACTGCAACCGGCTTACTGACGTCTACGGCGTACTTCGCGCGCACACACGCGTGAGCCACTGGAACGTCTTTCAATACACACCGACGGATCAGGCCAGAACCGACGCCACCAATCAATTCTGGATTACGCGCGCCGAGTTCAGCGCAGCGCAGCACCGGTTCGAAGACGCCGTGCCGCCAGGCTCGACACCGTTCCGGGTTGAGTTCCCCAGCGTGATGGACCGTCTTGGGTCCTATTTGCTGATTAACAGCGACGGCGAGGTGTGGCTCCCGAACGCGCGCGGCCGCACCATTCGACTTGGCGGTGTCTTCGGCCGCGAATATGAAGTCCTCGAGGCATGGTCCAAGGCGGTGGCCGATCTAAGCGAGGATGCCGACGACCGCCCCGGCGCTTCGTCACATCCAATCGAGGCATGGCGTTCCTAGCCCACGCACGTGAGGACTCCGGTGTCGTTATGGCACTGCAACGGGCCTTGTCCGCCCGGCACATTGCGGTCGAGTGCGACGTGCCGCAAGCCACATCCAACCCGTTCTGGCGCGAAGCCATCGTTCCCGCTTTGCGGAGAGCGCGAACAATCGTTGTCGCCTGGTCGCGACACGCGCGAGCTTCGCCATGGCTCGACCAGGAGATTCGTGGTAGTGACGCACCGCATGTGTGGCTGCTCGTGGACGGCACGCCCGTACCTCGAACTGCGCCGCGTCCCGCCAGATGCGCTCGCTCGGTAAGCGAGGTAGCGGACCTGGTTGCCGCAATTGAACCTTCGTCGTCAGAGGCTGCTGGCGGACCGACCGCAGCTCACGTTGAGGTCGCATGGCGCAGGAGTGAAGAGATCGACCGCGGCTGGGAGCTGCTGCGCGCCGCCACGATGCATCGCGCGCCACCAGTCCGGCTGCGGGAGACAGGAGATGGGTGGCTCGTCGACGAACTGTCATCTACCACGTTCCGGCGCGTGCTCTTGGACGTGTACGTAGCGACGACGTCCGTTACCACGCTTCAGTATCAGTCAGCAGTAGAGAGATTGAACCTGCCCGCACCCCCGAACCTCGACACGCGTGGCCGCGCAATTCCTGTCGTGGGCGTGACCTGGTTCGAGGCGATGGCCGTTTGCCATTGGTTCGGCGGTACGCTTCCGAGCGAGTCCACGTGGCAGCGAGCAGCGTCGGTCGACGGCACCTGCACCTATGCCACGGGTTCCGGCGAGATCGATATATCGCTGGCAGCTTACGGAGCGGCAATCGGCACCGGCACACCAGTGCCGCAGGCCACCTATCCGCCAAACGCCTCGGGATTTTTCGGGATGTGCGGCAACACCTGGGACTGGTGTCGCGACAGATGGGGAGCGCACCGCGTCATCCGCGGCGGCTGCTCGATGGATTCGGAGCGTTTTTGCCGCGCGACGGCTCGGTATCGCAACTCGCCGGTCGACCGCGACAGTGCAGTCGGCTTTCGGCTCGAAGTGCGCGCACGCAAGCGAACAGGAGAAATGTATGAAGCAATCCGAGGCGGAATTCATGAACGTGGCGACTGATCTGCCGGCACTGGAGCGGGCAGCCGCCATCGCGCACCGCGTCTACGTCTCCACGGCCAGCCGCGCCGGTTGGCCGCTCAGGGTCCCAGAGACTTGGTCCGAGCTGGACGCATCAGCGCGCGACTACAACATCGAAGCGGCCAGAACGTGGATTGAGAACGAGACGCTCCTCACAGCCTGGCTACATGCGATCCTCGAAGCGAGATTGCGGGCGTGAGCGCTGCGGTGTTTGCCGCAATTAAAGCATCGAGCGCGTCCCGCTGCGCCTCGTTCGCGGCGCGCACCGCGGCCACGGTTTGACGGATCGCGTCCATCGCCTGGTCGAATGCATCGCTGCTCTCCCGGAAAGCCCGCGCAGCTTCGTTATGCTGGTCCAGATTGGTATGCAGCCTCCGTCGCTCGTCAGGGGTCATCGATCGAAGCGTAGCATCGTCAGATCGCAGCATCAAAGAACGGGATTCAGGGCTGGTCCAGGAATCAGGCCTGATTCCCGACAGCCCTGATTCCTGAATCCTGATACCTCCAGCGTCAGAAATCGACCTGTGCACTGATCTTGAAGAACCTCCCGACGGTGATGGACAGCGGGTTCAGATACGTCGAGGTCGGCGATGGAGCTGAGTAGGTCGTCTGATAGACGTCGGGCGTGTTCGAGTTGAACACGTTGAAGATGTCGAGCGCCACCAGCGTCTTCGTCCGCCCGTATCGCAGGTTCTTGCCCAGGCGCAGGTCGGCCTGGCTCAGACGCTCGTAATTCAACGTGCCGGGTTTGACGATATTCAGGAACTCGATTGGAAGACCGCTCGCCAGCGGCCGTCCCAGATTGGTTTCCACGATCGGTATCGCCAGCACCTGCCCACCGAGGCTCTGGCTGGTGACACTTGGGAAGTTGTTCCCGGGATACGGAACGCTGTGCCACGTGCCGCTGAGCAGGACGTCGACCTTCGGAACCGTGTACGACGCCAGCCCTTTGATGTTCGTCAGCCATCCCGACTCGCGATGGCAGAACGACTGCGGCCACTGGCCGAGCGAGGGGTTGAACTGCTTGAAGAAATCCAGCGTGCCGCCCCAGCCCAGGCCGGAGATGTAAATCTCGGGATGCTGCGCCACCACACCGCACTCGTCTTCGACGACGTTGCCCGTGCTGGTGCCGCCCTGGATGGTCACGTTGCGCAGACGGACGTTCGCACTGAAGTCGACGCCGTTGTAGTTGTTGGAGGAGCCTCCGAGATTCTTGGTGAACGTCTGGAAGTTGTCGATGATGCCGAACTTGGCCGGCTTCACGTCGCGGAATGTCAGGGCGTAGCCGCCGCCATCCGGGAGTCTGCTGTCGCGCGGCACGTTGTAGACGAAGGTGTCGAAGTCGGCCGGCGTCAACGCGCGGTTGACGTTGACCTTCAGATTGCGCCAGGTCCTCCTGATGTAGTCGACTTCGACCGAGACGCGCGGCGCAACCTGCTGCGTCACGCCTGTCGTCAGATCCCAGCTGTACTCGCGCTTGTTCCACCCGCTCGTCGTCGCCGGGTCGACGGTGAGCGGGTTGACAGTCTTGCCGAAATTCGGATTCGACATCGGCCCGCACTCGCCGTTGGCCGCCGGATTCAACAGCACGCAGTCGGGCACGAAGTTGCCGTTGGTGTCGGTCCACGGCCGGTTGGTCGACGTGATGAAGTGTCCGGCTCCCGCGGGACTGTAATTCAGCCACTCGTCGACCGTGTTGAAGGTTGTCACGTAGCGGCCGAGGAAGAACTTTGCTCCCGTCTTGCCGTTGCCGAACACGTCATACGACGCGCCGAACCGCGGCTGCAGATCCTTCTGATGCAGCGGACCGTCCTGATCGGGGAATACGATCGCCGTGGGGATGAAGATGTTCGGACCGATCTGCTGCTCGGCGAAATGATCCGCCAGGCGCTCGAACCGCAGCCCCCCTTGCAGCGAGAGACGGTTCAACGTCCACCGATCCTGCACGTACACCGCGATGAGTCGCTGCCGTTGGTGCTGATCGGATGCCTGATCGCCGTACATCGTCAGCTGATAGGGAACGCCGCCTCGGAAGTTGTACTTGAGCTGCGCATTGTTATAGAAGTTCTTCGGGAAGGTCGAGTCGTTCTCGTGGAAGCGCGCACCGAATTTCGCCGAGTGCGTTCCGGTCACGTACGACACGGCACCCTGGCCGACGTACGTGAACCCGGTATGGCCCGACCAGTTGGCCGATCGGTAGTTCAGGCCGGTGTAGGTGACCGGCCCGCTCGGCGTCTGGATCGTGAGCGCGTCGTCCTGCACCGGAATCGTCGTCGCGTCCCACGGGTTCTTCTGCCGGGCGCCCCACCAGAAGTTCGGCCCCAGCTGCACGTTGGCGTCGAGCAGCAGGCGGTTGGTCCGGGGAGAGGTCCAGCTCACCTGCGTCAGGTTGCTCGGGTGGTTTTCGTTCCTCGGCAGCGCCTCCCTCGTCGCAACAAGACCGGTGAAGGTCAGCCCCGAGCTGGAACCGCCGGCGTCGCAGTGGAGGCAGTTGTAATGCAGATCCGTCCAGCCGACGATCTTGTTGCGCGGCGACACCTGCCACGTCAGACGCACGGAGTGGTTCCGCCATTCGCCGTCGTCGATCGACTGCTTGTCGAAATCGGGCGCGTAGGTCCACTTGGTGTTGTCGCCGGCGTTCTTGTTGTCCCACAAGCTGGCGACGGTCTGCAGATTTCTCTGGTAACGGAAGGTGGCGAAGAACCACAGGCGATCACGCCTGATCGGACCGCCGAACGACGGATTGACGTCCCACAGCTTCTTCGGCTTGAGCGGCGTTGACAGCCCCTTCGCCTTCTGCTCGTCGCTGAGGTTGCTGGTGACAAACGCGCTGCCCGAGCCGTTGATGAAGAAGCTGCCGGCGAACGTATTTCCACCCTGCTTGCCGATGATGTTCAACTGCGGCCCGCCGGTGGTGGCTTCGCCGAGACCACCACTCAGGTTGAACACGATCTCCTGAGCGTTGCCGACTTCTGGCGCGTACCCCGAGACGCCCATGCCCTGATAGCCGCCGCTCATGCCGTCGATGAGGACCTGTCCCTCGTTGCGCCGCCCGCCGTGGATCTGGAACACGCTGAAGACGTTTCCTTGAGACCCGCCGACGTCATTGCCCTGCACGTTGAGCGCGGGCACAAGCTGCGTGAGCGAGGAGTAGAGCCGCGACGTCGGAATCTCCGAAACAGTCTGGCCGCTGATCGTCTCCTGGGTGCGCGCACTGGTCACGTCGACCACCGGCGCTTCGCCGCTGACCGTGACGGTTTCCTGCACGCCGCCGACTTTCATATCGGCATTGACGGTGGCGATGAACTGGCCAGTCAGCTCGATGCCCTCGCGCTTGGACGTGGAGAATCCGGTGAGCGTGAAGGTGACCGAATACGTTCCTGGCCGCAGGTCTTCGATCGAATACTGACCCGCACTGTTGGTGATCACCGAGCGCGTCTTCTCGATGAGCGCGGGACTCGATGCTTCAACCGTGACTCCGGGCAGCACGGCTCCCGAGGCGTCCCTGACGGTACCGACGATGGACGCCTGCGCGTAGGCGGTCAGGGGGAGGAGAAGGAGCGACACCAGGGGCAGGATGGCCTTGGCACATCTCGGCATTGGGTGAGCCTCCATGTCCGCGTCGACGCGTTTGCCGGGCGCGTACGCGCGTTTGCTAGCAGTTGCAGAGACGTTCTACTCCCGCGGGATGCAAGTGTGAAATATATGTTTCCTTGCGATTAAGAGCTACGGGATATTTCCGCGAGCGCCATTGCCACCGCGAAACTGACATTTCTGCCCCGTCCCGCCGTGAGGCTGGCCCTTCACCCCGGGTGTCGCGCGCGTTGGACCTGGCGTGGTGCGACGTTCTCGTCAATTCACGCTTCGCGGCGAGCGAGGCGATCCTGCGCCAGCGTCAGGACACGACAGTCAATCGTTCTTTGATGAAGTCAGGCACGGCGGTTGGACGCGCCGCTCCCGGAGGTCCGGCGACACAGACGATGGTCATCGAGCCGAGCGCGGCGACGTCGCCGTTCAACGTAATCACACAGCGATACCCGATCGAGGTCCGGCCGATGCGCGCGACCTCAATCGTGACGTCGGCTTCGTCCTCGAAGCGCAGCGGCTTCTTGAACTCGAATGTCGCCGCCACCCGTGGATACGCGAGCTCCCGGCTCGGCGCGATTCGCAGTCCGGCGGCGCGCCACAACGCCGACTCGGCTTCCTCCATGTAGCGGTAGAACCAGGAGAAATGCACGATGCCGGCGCTGTCTACTTCATGAAAGGCGATGCGCCGGCGGATGCGGCACTCGGAGATGGGCATTGCCGCCCATTATCACACCGCGGCAAATGACGAGTGCCGATTGCAGATTGCGGGTTCATTGGTCGACTGGATGAATGTTCAATGGCGAATACTTTCGATTCCCCGAGTATTCGACGTTCGAAGTTCTGCTTTCCGTCGATGAATCTACGATCTGCAATCAGCCTTTCTGCAATTCACGCGACGGCGGCGGCCGCCGGCGTCGCGAAGGGATTCTCGTCTGCGCTCGGTCCGTAGATCGACGGCAGGGGCACACCAAGCTGCCGCAGGTACACAGATAACTGCCCGCGATGATGGTACCAGTGATTGAGCATGATGCTGCGCAGGAACGCCACCCGCGGCATCGCCATGATCGTCTGCTCCCCGTTCACCAGACGCCACGTCGCCTGCATGTCCGCATCGCTCATCGGCGCCAGAATGCTGTGCGCCTGTGCGACGCTCTCCTCGAGCAGCGGCAGCAGCTCGCGCACGTCGGTGACGGTCGGGTGCGCGAAGTCGGGCACCTGCCGCGTCGGCTGCGCGACCGCCGACGCCACGCCCCCGGGAATGATCGTGACATGCCTCGCCAGCTGACCGAGCGTCATCGATTTCTCGTGCGGTTTCCATCCGAGGTGTTCCTGTGGCACGCGCTCGAGCACCCGCCGCGTGGCCTGCGCTTCCTGATCGAGTTCCTGCAGTAGTCGTTCAGCGATTGTCATGGTCGCCTCCTTCAGTGATCGCGGACCGCGAGGTCCGCGCAACAATGTCACGCGCGTTCGGCGTGTTCGCGGATGCGCCGCAGCCACGCCTTCCAGCCCTCGCCCATCCTCATGCGCGTCTCCTCGGGGATGAGGCCGAATGCGGAATGACGGAACGCGATCTCGGTGCCTCCGTCGACCTCCTTCAACCGATACATGAGGTTCGACGCCACGGGAAACGACATGAACAGCGGACCGTAAATCTCGAACAGCGTCGGCCGCTTGATGCTTTGCACGTGACCCCACAGATGTCCGTTGTTGCTGCCAAGATCGCGATACCAGCGGCCGCCCGGCCACGGCTCGATCACCATGGGGAACGGCGTACCGTCGGGCAACTCGTTCTGCCGTCCGAGCTGCGCGATGATCGACTCGAACGTCGTCTCGATGGAGGCGCGGACGAGAATCGTTTCGGTGACTTCGACCGACAGGCTTTCAATCGATGGCGTCGTAAGCACGAAATCCTCCTGCTGACTACCGATCCGTTGACGAGCGGCGCTCGGCGTGTTCCTTGATGCGGGACAGCTGGCGGCGCCAATACTGCGCAAATGTGCCGCTCCACTCGTACAGCGGTCTGAGACCATCCGCATTGGTTCGATAGAGCGTCCGCCGCCCGTCGCGACGCACGGTCACCAGGCCGACCGTAAGCAGCACCTGCAAGTGCTTGGACACCGACGGTTGCGCCATATCCAGCGCGTCGGCGATATCGCCTACGGCGTGCTCATCGGGTGCGAGGTACTCGAGGATGTCGCGACGTCTCGGTTCGGCAACGGCGTTGAACACATCCGAATGGGTGGCTGCGCGCGGCACGAGAGAATTGTATTCCCATATCGGAATATGTCAAGTGTAACCGTCCTTGACACCAACGTCCGTGTTTCCGAGGATCGCGATCATGAAAACATCGACACTCTTCTTCGTGACAGTCGCCACGGTCCTCGCGTTGATGCCAACCCGCGCCCAGGAGCCGGTGGTCGGTGTCCCCGATCCGGACGCGCTGTTCCATCACTCCGATCCCAAGCTCAACGCGAACAAGCAGGTGGTGTACGGCATCTTCCGCGATCTGCTCGAAGCCAATCACTGGGAGCTGGCGGACAAGTACCTCACCGAGCGTTACATTCAGCACAACCCGAACGCCGCTTCCGGGCGCGCCGGCGTCGTGAAGTTCTTCACTGAAGTGATGAAGGTGAAGCCGACGCCGATCCAGCAGAAGCTCAAAAGCAAGATCGTGTCGGTCACGGCGGAAGGCGATCTCGTGACCGTCGCCTGGCCGCGCGAGTACAAGGATCCGAAGGACCCGTCAAAGAGCTACACGACGACGTGGTTCGATATGTGGCGGATCAAGGACGGCAAGGCCGACGAGCACTGGGACTCGGCGATGAAGAATCCCTGATCACCGTGTCTGGTGAGTTTTCGAGTTCAGGTCTCGCGGCGAACGGTGGCCGGCGACTTGTCCGCGCGAATGCCGAGAAACGCCGAATGTCGGAGCATGCCCTCGCTGGTCCACTCGACGAATCGGACCTGAACGACCAGCTTCGGCTTCACCCATTGCAGCTCCGCCATCTCTTCGGCCGTGACGCCGCTGCCCCATCGGCCGACGTGAGTGGTCGGCAGATCGACGAACGGACATCGGCTCGTGTGCAGCGGCTTCAGGCCATCGACGAGCACGCGACGCACGGGCGGATTCATGCCGGCGCGGACCTTTCCGGCAAAGTGCAGATCCTTGCCGTCGTAGACACCTACCAGCAGCGCATCGACGCCGTGGCTCCCCTGTCGATAGCCGCCGACGACGAACTCCTGCTGGCGATCGAGCTTCAGCTTCAGCCACGCCCCGCTGCGCTCGCCCGACTCATAGCGCGAGTCTTTCCGCTTGGCAACCACACCCTCGAGCCCGAGGCGGGAGACGGCGTCGAGCACTCGAGCGGCCGTTCCCGGCAAGGCGTCCGACAGCAACAAGCCTGTCCCCGCAAGCAGTTTCGGCAGGTGCGATCGACGCTCCTCGAGCGGCAGGCGCGTGAGATCGTCCCCATCGAGATGCAACACATCGAACGCGTAGAACGCGATCCGGTAATCGGATTGCGCCCGGCGGTGCTGCAGCGCCTGAAATGAGGGTCGACCGCTCCCATCGACGGCGACAATCTCGCCGTCGACGACGGCAGAGTCGGCATGAAGGCGCGCTGCCGCTGTTGCGACCGTGGGATACGCCGTTGTGAGGTCCTTGTTGTTCCGGGAGCGGACCTGGATGCGTGTGCCCTGCTTCAACAGGAGCGCGCGATACCCATCCCACTTCACTTCGTACAGCCAGCGATCGCCGTCAGGCAGCTCCTGAACGATCTTTGCCGCCATCGGTTCGATGAAGGCGGGCGAACGATTCGACTGCGCTCGGGGCACGCCGCTCGACTTCGCTGGGGTCAGGCGTGAGGCCGGATTTGCCACGGACCGATCCTACTCGGCGTCGGCCACATCTTTTTGCGGCGCGCCATTAAACCCTGACTTTGCCGTCGAAATACGGGCGACCGGCGCTCGCGTTGCATCGCTTCGGCGCTCATCGCGCAATGGCGGACACCCCTGACGATCGGCGGAAGACCATCGACCGCGACATCCAGGCGCAGCAGAACGACGCGCCTTCCACGGGACGGTCGGTCTACACCTGCCCTGACTGCGGCGGCGTGTTATGGGAATTCGATGACGAGTTCGGATGTCACACCGGTCACCGCTGGTCGCCTGACGCACTGGTGACGGGCCAGTCACGCGAGGTGCGGGAGTCGCTGATGGCAGCCGTGCGGGCGCTGCGCGAACGCGCCATCCTCTTGCGGCAGACGGCGCACAAGGCTGCTGCGGCCTCCGCCTCGGGACGGCTTCTCGAAACGCAGGCCGATGCCGACGACCGTCATGCCGCGCTCATCCAGGAAGAATTGCTCGAGGACGACCCGGAATGTTCGACCGGTCGCGAACTCTCCGAGTCGGTCACGGCGATTCTCGCGGAATCACGCCGGCATTCAGAAGACTAGCGCCTTTGCGCCGTTCAGCGCGCCCGGGATTGTGCGTCTATGTCCTTCAGGAACTGGCGCGCGATCTGGACGTCGCACTTCTGATTCGAAAACGGCATTCCCGGCCGGTACTCCAACTGCGCGCTGAACTGTCCCGGGCTCGCCAGATAGACGGGATCCTCGACCGTCCCTGAATACTTGAGTGTCTTGCCGTCGTCGCCCAGCTCGAACCGCTCAACGAGTTTCTTCTCGATGCTGCTCGGCAGCGTCGTCGTCAGACCGCTCGGATGCTCCTTGAAATTCGTCGTTTCGACGACGAGCGCCTTGCCGTCCCAGCGCCCCACGGAGTGACCATGAAGGAACGTCTGCGTCGGCGCCGGATGCTTGCGGCCGTCGAGATACACGGTGCGCTCGGTTTCCATCCAGTCGGTCTTGATGATCACCTTCTCCTTCTGGACATCGATACTGGTCGCCACCGGATAGACCACCACCGTCGGCTCGCCGATCGGGATGCAGTCCTTCTGCGATGACAGGCGCGGGTCGGCGGTCGCCTTCGCTGCTTTGCCCTTGTCGGTGACCGGCGCGCGATTGACCGCACCCATCACGCCAGTGAAGCTGCGCATCGGCGAGAACCAGGTGCCGGCGATGCTGCTCGCCGTCGCATTCACCTTGGCCTCGTACACGCTCTTCGACGAGATGTTGAGCGGCAGATAGGTGCCGTCCGGTTTCTTGTACAAGTCGCGCCCAAGCATTGCGGTCGCATTGGTGCGGTTCGGGTTACCGCTGATGGTCACCAGGTCGCCGACCTTCAGCGCGTCCTTGGTGAAGCCTAGACCATTAAGCACCGAAGCGGCCCCCGCCTCCACGTCCATCGTCACAACCGACCCGTCCTCTTTCCTGACGTCCACCAGCAGCTGGACGTGTGGATTGGCGAAGCGATACGACTTCACGACGCCATTGACGGTGACCTCTTTTTGGGTGTCATAGGCGGCGGCGCTGTGATGCGCGAGCACGACCGGAGACGCGATCGCCACTGCCGCCGTGGTCGCGCACATGAGCCGAATCCATTTCTGCATAGTCGTTCCTGGTAGCGGAGGTTGCCGGTCCGCACGAATGAAGGATCGGGACAAAGCCCGGACGCAGGAATTCTCTTATAGACCTTCACATCCTTTCAATGCTCGATTGACAGAGACATGTCAGTTGCGCCCTAATTCCCGCGGCGTACCACAGCAGTTCAGGGCACGCCATCTCGGGGTCGACGGCGGCGCAACGCCGTCCCGGCGCGAGGAAAGGGAAGAAAAGGAGCAGTAAATGCGAGGAGCGTTGAAGCGATTGGCAATCCAGGCAGTCGTCACGTTGCTGCCGTCCATTGCGTTCGCGCAAGGCACGATCACCGGTACCGTCCGCGATTCGTCCGGCGGTGTGTTACCGGGCGTGTCCGTCGAGGCCGCAAGCCCGGCCCTCATCGAGAAGGTTCGCACCGTCGTCACTGACGGCACTGGGCAGTACCGCATCATCGAGCTGGTTCCCGGCACGTACACACTGACGGTCAGCTTACCGGGCTTTACCACCGTCAAACGTGAGGGCATTCAGATCGCCGGGTCAGCCGTCGTGACCATTCCGATCGAGATGCGCGTCAGCGAGTTGCAGGAGACGATCACCGTCACCGGCGACACGCCGGTCGTCGACGTCCAGACGACACGTCGCGAGACCGTGCTGAATGCCGAGGTCATCCAATCCATTCCGGCCACGCGCACGGTCGGATCGCTCCTCAACGCCACGCCGGGACTGACGGTCGACAACAACGGCCTCGCTGCGACCCCGACGATGACGTTCTTCAGCGCCCGCGGCGGGCAGACCAACGAAGGACGCATGACGGTGAACGGCATGACGGTCGCCGCGGCGTTCAACGGCGGCGGGGTATCGTCATACATCCTCGATTCAGTGAACGTCGACGAGGTCTCGGTCCTGGTGTCCGGCGGGCTGGGCGAGTCAGATATCGGTGGACCGTCGATGAACCTCGTGCCGCGCGCCGGCGGCAACATGTTTCGCGGCCAGGCGTTCGTCAATAACGCGGGGAACTGGTCGAAGGGCAGCAACCTGGATGACGAACTGCGCGCCGTCGGCATCACCGAGCCACCCGCCATCATCAGCTCGTACGACGCGAGTGTGTCCTACGGCGGACCCGTCAAGCGCGATCGTCTGTGGTTCTTCGGCAGCTACCGCAAGCTGGACACCGCAACCACTCAGGAGGGCATCGTCGCCAACGCCAACGCGTTCGACGCCACCAGCTGGCGCTGGGCACCGGACAACAGCCTGGCCTCGCGTGAGCTGCAGGGACGCACGATGTACATCGGCCGGCTGACCGGCCAGGTGGCGCAGAAGCACCGCATCACGTTCAGCCACGAGTCCCAGTTCCGGTGCGAGGGCGCCCCTCTGAAGCCGGACACCGATGGCTGCCACAAGCGCGGACGCGACTGGATCAGCTCGAACTCGACGACGCAGTCACCGGAAGCGAGCACCAGCTATTTCGATTTCCCCTACTACATGACGCAGGGGATCTGGACCGCGCCGATGACCAGCAAGCTGCTGCTCGAAGCCGGCGTCACTCGGTTCTCGTACTACCACGCGGGCGGCCCGGGACAGTTGCCGCCGGACGGGATCTTCGACCTGATCTCGGTCTCGGAGCAGTCGACCGCGATCGATCCGGCGACCGGCATCCGCTATGCGCCGCGCGCGAACTATGCGTATCGCGCGGTCGCGACCTACAACGACAACTACGGGAACCCGAACAACTGGCGCGCCTCGGCATCGTACGTCACTGGCGCCCATAACATGAAGGTTGGTTATCAGGGGAGCTGGCTGATCGCCAAATCGAAGGTGGTCACGCCCGACTCGCTGGTGTCCTATCGCTTCAACCAGGGCGTGCCGAACGCGTACACCTTCCGTCTGCCGGACTGGCAGCAGACCGATCACACGAAGATCGCCGCAGTCTACGCGCAGGACACGTGGACCCGCGGACGTGTGACACTCCAGGGCGCACTCCGCTACGACCGCGCGTGGAGTTACAGCCCGGCGGAAGGCAACGGCACCTCCAAGACATCGATCTTCAACGCGTCGCCGATCACGTTCGACAAGACAGCCGGCGTCAATGCCTATAACGATCTGACGCCGCGTGTCGGTCTCGCCTATGACGTGTTCGGCGACGGCAAAACGGCCGTGAAGTTCAACTTCGGCCACTACCTCGATGCCGCGACCAACGACAGCATCTACACGCGGAATAATCCTGCCAACAAGACGGTCCGCTCGGTGACCAATCGACCGTGGGCTGACAACGATCGCGATTACGTGATCGATTGCGACCTGAGGAATTTCGGCGCGCAGAGTCCGACCACGACGGGCTCGGTGGACACCTGCGGTGCCCTGTCGAACGAGGATCTGAACTTCGGGCGACAGGGTCAGAACATCACGCAGGTCGATCCCAAGCTCCTGGGCGGCTGGGGAGTGCGGCAGAACGACTGGCAGTGGGGCATCAACGTGCAGCATCAGCTAATCCCGCGCCTCTCCCTTGAAGCCGGCTACAACCGGCGGTGGTGGGCCGGTCCGAGCGCGTCGGACGGCTTCGTCACCGACGATCTGGCCCGCAGCCCCGCCGACTACGAAGCCTTCACGCTCATCGCTCCGCAGGATCCGCGTCTGCCGGGTGGTGGCGGCTATCCGATGACGTTCTACACGCAGACGCTCGCCGCGGGCCCGCGTCCAGCGCAGAACTTCATCACTGCCGAGAAGAATTACGGCAAGCTCGACGAGCACTGGCACGGCGTGGACATCACGGCCAATGCGCGGTTGCGTAACGGCCTGACGCTACAGATCGGGACGAGCACCGGCCGGAAAATCATCGACCGCTGCGACACGATCACCAAGGTCGACCAGCCGACGATCCCGACGTCGCTGGCCGCGCCAGGGCTGCAGCAGGCGACGAGCTGCTTCAGCAAGGAGCCGTACCAGACGACGTTGCGCGGGTTGACCAGCTACACGGTGCCGCGGATCGACGTTCGTCTCAGCGGGACGTTCCGATCGCAGCCGGGTGATCCGCGCACGGCGACGTGGGTCGTGCCGAACACGGTCATCCAGGCGGCGCTCGGCCATCTGCCGTTCGGGGCGCTGGCGACCGGCACCACCAGCGTCGCCCTGCTCGACCTGAACGAGCATCGGCTGTATGCGGATCGTCGCCGTACTCAGGTCGACCTGCGTATCGCCAAGATCGTGCGCTTCGGGAGCAGGCGGCTGAACGCCGGACTGGATCTCGGGAACGTACTCAACACCAATTACGCCCTGAATTACGACAACACGTATCAGTACAGCGTCGGCAACGTGGCGCAGGGTGGGACCTGGAACAACCCGACGAGCGTCATCTCTCCGCGATTCGTGCGTCTGAACTTCACCGTCGACTTCTGATATCGGGACACACTGCGAACGCCTGCGCCCGGCGGGTCAAGCCGCCGGGCGCAGCATGCTGCGGACGGCGTGTCTTTTGCCTTAGAGAGTAGCGTGAAGAGTCACTTGGACCGGGATCGCCTGGTTCGAGCCCTCGATGCGGCCCTCCGCGAATCGAAGCAACTCCGCGCAAATATCGAGCTCCTCCGAACACGCTCGAACTCCTGGCCGGAGCCCGCGGTCGAATCCGCGCGAGCGACATCGGCTGTCCCCGGCAAACGATTGGACAAAAAATAGTCCCCGCATCCAACGAACTGCCCTTTTTTGTCGCTGCAGCCTAAAAGCCGAGTGTCTCGTCCGCCGACGGACCATACGTAGAGGGCACGGCCACTCCGGTCAAACGCAGATACACGCCGAGCTGCGCCCGGTGGTGGACGAGATGATTCAGGAACATCTGTCGATAGGCGAGAAAGCGCGGCCCTGCAAAGATCGGCTTGCCGTGAAGCGACAGCTTCCAGTTCTCTGTCCACGCAGCGTCGGGTATTTCGACCAGCGCGCCGCGCACCCGTGCCGTGCCCTCATCGAACACGCGAACGAGCTGCGCCGCCGATTCAAATGGCAACGGCGTGTAGCTTCGCTGCGCGAAGTCGAGTTCCGGCGTCGTTAACACGGTCAATCCGAATCCGCCGAGCTCGGCAACGTGCGGCGCCAGCCGTCCGAGCGGCATCGACTTCGCGTGCGGCACGAAATCGGGTTTGTTCGGGACGCGTTCGAGCGTCGTGCGCGTCTTCTTCACTTCCTCGTCGAACTCCGGCAAGAGTAGATCACGTATCGGCATGCACTCCTCCACACGTCGAAACAGACAGCTGAATTGTAGGAGAGAACGCGCGATCAGGCGCGCATTGCAGCCGGACGGCAGTGCCGCCGGCCGGATTGCTGTGCGCGACGGACGGCTGCGGGCCATCGCGCTGCACGGCGGCCTCGTCAGGTTGTTCGAGATTCAGAGCGACGCTCGAACACCTCGATTCAGTCCGCGACGCGCAGTTCGACGGTAATCCCGTTGTTGTCGCGGAAGCGGACGACGTCCGGCTCGTCGGTCGATGGCAGTACGTTCACGCCCAGATCGCGCAGACGCGTCGTCAATGCGGCACGATCGAATGGCGCGACCTTGATTGCAAAGTGGCTGATCGTCGGCTTGCGACCATCGGTGATTTGCTGCAGGCCGATCCGCGTCGCGCGGTCGAGATCAAACCAGACGCGTCCGTTGCCATCGCGCGGCCTCTCCGCAGCGCTCCCGTAAACAGCGCGGTAGTACGGTAACGACCGATCGAGACTGGCCACATCCAGCATGACGTGATCGACACCGCGTGGCACGATCGATCCGCCGCCTTCAACGGGCAACGGTGACGGCACCGCCGCCGTGACCAGGCCCGCCGGCGGCTGGAACAGCTGCAGTTCGAGTCGATCCGGATCGGGCCACATCCCGATCGGACCGGGCGCCGTCGGCGCTGCAGGAAGACCCGCTGCCTGCAGCGCACTGCCAAAGCCTTCGCGACTGTACGTCTTTGCGAGCACGCAGTAATGTCCGATGGAGGCCGGTCGACCATTGGCTGCACCGATCGCGATGTATCCCACCTGCCGGTCCGCCGGAAGATCGCCGAGCAGCACGAAGTACCGCAACGTATCCCGTACCGGCTGCTGATGCAGCGTCGTCTTGAAGATGCGGGCATAGAATCGTGCCGACGCTGCCGTGTCGCGCACGACGATGTCGAGATGCTCCAGTCCGAGGTTGTCGAGCGGAAGCTTGAGCGGCGTCCCGGATTGCGCCCACACGGCGGCGCTTGCGAGACAGAACGCCGCACCGAGACTCAGAATACGTGTCATGGATCCCCAATTCTCCGTTGAATCGCATCAGTCGAGAGACAAAAGTTCGGCAAATCGATCACGCGCGGACAACACTTTGACGCTCGTGATCCCAGCGCCAGACCGCCCCGCTCGCCCCGGGTGAAGTCGACGGACCGCCCTGTACATGTACGCCTCCGAACCATCGATCGATGCCGCACGTCGCGACTCGATCCAACCGATCTGCCAATACCGCTCGACCAGTATCGGTGATGCGGACCATGCCGCGCAGCACGTGACCGTCACTGGCGTCCGACAGGTCCAGCACCAGAAGCGGCGGCGAAGTGCGCGAGAGCGTCTCGGCGGTGGAGGCGAGGGTGAGGTCGGTGACGTAGTAGGCCTGCTCGCCGTCGTCCATGCGCGGAAAGGCCTTCCACAGCGCGATGCCGCCCTCGCTCGCCAGCTCGAGGAGCCGGCGTTCGCTTCGCGACAGGCCGCCCCGTGTCCACGGATACTCCTGGAGAAAACGCGTCAGGGCGGCTGACAAGTACGGCAACGTCGACGTATCGCCTTTGCGAAGGTCGTCGAGAGCTTCAGGCGTTGATTCGCGGAAGGCCTGCCATGCGCGTGCCGCCAGCGCGTACTGCGGTTCCGTGACCGGCCGTCGCGTCTCGACAAGCAGCGCCAGCTCCTCCGGCGTGAGCTCACCCAGGCCCTTGAAATGGGGACGTCCCGGGAAGGAATTGATGCAAATGAGCGACACCGGTTTCGTTGCAGGCAGGCAGCCGCGGACCCACGCCAGCAGTTGAATCAGGTTCAGTTGATCGAACAGGTCATGCTCGAACCAGAGAATCAGCTCGTCGTAGGTATCGTGGCGTTCGATTGTCGCCCGCCATCGGCGCATGTCGTTGACGGGATCGAGAGACGGATCGCTTCCGCGCCACGCTTCCCACGTGAGATCGCGGGGCGCAGTGAGAAACCGTCTTCGCACGTCCAGCAGTTCGGCATCGCTGAGACCCCCTGGAACCGGTCCTTCGTGCAGCGGATCCGCCCAAATCGAGCAGGCACCCGGTATGCCCGCGGCTTCGATCGTCATCGTCGTCGACGTGCCGTTGGCTACGTGCAGGAACCGTCGTGGTGCGGTGTTGATCACAGGCTGCTCCTCCAACACTTCGTTGATGAGTGCCTAGCCCCGTTATGCGGACCCGGAAGATGCGTTTGTTCTCGTTGCCCAACCGCATAACGGGCCGCCGCCCAGAGCGCGGCAAGAGACACTGGAAACAAATCAAGGGCGCGAATGGATTATCCAGGGAGTGCCCTAGCCCCGTTATGCGGGCCCGGAAGATGCGTTTGTTCTCGTTGCCCAACCGCATAACGGGCCGCCGCGCAGAGCGCGGCAAGAGACACTGGAACAAATCAAGCGCGCGAATGGATTATCCAGGGAGCGCCCTTGATTTGTTTGGTATCGTGCTGACGATGGCAAAGCCGCCCGTTGTCGCTATCGTAAACACGAACCCCGATCTGGTGGAGCTGTTGAAGCTTCGGATCGAGGCAGCCGGCTTCATCGTTCTGGTGATGCACGTCGCGGACATTCGCGGTGGACTGGACGTCAACGCAATGCTCGGCCAGCACGATCCACAAGTGATCGTGTACGACGTCGTCGCGCCGTACGTACGCAACTGGCGGTTTCTGCAGCATCTGCGATCGACGACGTTCCGCGACCGGCGATTCGTATTGACCGCGCCAAACGAACAGGCGCTGCGACGCATCGTGGGAAGAGACGAAGCGATCTACGAGATCCTGGAGGATGGCGCCGACATCGATGACATCGTGCAAGCGGTCAGAGAAGCCGCACGCGCGCGACCGACACGGTGACGCACTCTCAGGGTCGGGGCTGCGGCAGTTTTTGCTCAGCTTGTCGCAATCGCGCAACAAACCTGAGCCGCGCGACGCCACGAGCGCAAAAAGGACCAGGATTTCCGCGATTGGGCAACGGCCCGTAAATGGCATATTCTTGGCCCTGACGCTCTGCATGAGGTGATTGGAATGCGACACCTATCTGTGATTTCCGTATCGATCGTCGCCACGGTCCTGTGGCTCACCCCGTGCTCGGCCGTGGCCGCTCAGCGAGGCCGCGGTGGTCCGCCGCCCCAGGCGCGTGCGAATCCTCCTACGCAGTCGCACGGAGGCGGTCACGGTAAGGGCGCTGCTCGTGGACCGAACCACACGAACACCGCCAATGGCGGTTCCACGTCAGCTCCGTTCGTGTCGCGCATGCAGCGCAATCCGCAGCTGACGTCACGGCTGACGCCGCTTCTTCCTTCAGGCATGTCGCTCGAGAACGCGGCACAGGGGTTCAGGAATCAAGGGCAGTTCATCGCCGCGCTGCATGTATCGAAGAACCTGGATATCCCCTTCGATAAGCTGAAGACCGAGATGACCGGCACGAATCGCCGCAGCCTCGGACAGGCGATCGAAACGCTGAAACCGAACGCCGACGCGAACAAGGAAGCTAAGACCGCCGAGAGTGAAGCAAAGGCGGACGTCAAAGCTGCCAATGCGAACGCCAATGCCAACGCGTCCAACCGTGGCCGCAGGGGCGATGACAACGATCGAGACTAACGAGACTCATGCGAGTCTCGCTGGACCGCTATGCGGCTCGTTCCGCGAATTTTGTTCTCGTTGCGAATCGGATGGCGGTCCTCGCCGCGAGAAGCGCGGCAAAGCCGGCGTCCCCGCAGCGCCCGCTTGCGCCGTGGGGTGGAAATGATACTGGCAACCAGCTGAGGGGCTCTGCGGGAATATCAAGAGACAGAGCCCCTTGGCTGGTTACAGCGGGCGTCGTCCTGGCGCTCGCTGTCGCCACCTCCGCCTCCGCACAGGGCCGAGGGGGCGGAAATGGCAACCCCGGTAACAGCGGCGGCACCCCAGGCAGCAACCGCCGACCGGTCGCGCCAGGACAGAGTGCGCTGCCGGCGCCCAACGTCGCCGGATCGGCCACTACCGGCGCCGTTCCCTTTGCGTGGATCGACGATGCGAGCATGCTCGAACGAGGAGCGGTCGCGCTGTCGATTTCCGCATTCCGGTGGCAGGGCACCGATGCCAGCGAAGTCGATCTTCCCGTGGTCAGCCTGTCAGTCGGCGCCACGCCGCGTCTGCAATTGGGAGCGAGCATCCCCCGTGTGATGGACAACGCCAATGCGGGCGTCGTCGGTGGACTCGGGACCAGCTATGTCAGCGCCAAGATTGGACTGCTCACGGGCGACGCGCTGAAACTGGCGGTCGCGCCCACCGTGGAGATCCTCGGTGAAGGCGCGCTGCGGGCATTCACCCCCGGTGAACGGCGTGCGCAGTTCGGCCTGCCGGTGAGTGTCCAGGGCGACAGCGGGCTCGTTCGCGTCTTTGCCAGCGGTGGCGGCTTCTCGCCCGGGATCTGGTTCGCGGGAGGCGGCGTCGGCGTGCAGGCCACCTCGCAGGTTGGGGTGTCTGCTTCCTTCAGCCGCGCATGGACGAGTGCGTCGACGACCACATTCACCGCCAGCAGGCGCCAGGAAATGTCAGGCACCGTTGCGTACTCACCGACGGCGCAGGTGTCGCTGTTTGGATCCGTGGGACGCACGATCGCCACGACGGACGAAAACGGCGCCGGAACGACGGTGAGTGGCGGCGTCGTGTTCGTGATCACGCCAAAAACCAGCACGCCCTGACCGCCGCAACTCCCAACGCTGAAAGAGGCGCCGAGTCTCGCGGTTAGTCCGTCAAGGGCTGGCCTCCGCGAACGTAAAGCACCTGGGCCTGGCCTTCCACCGATTGCTCGCGCGGAACCCGAATTTTGCCAAGGCAGGCATTTCCTTGACGGCATTAATCGTCGCAACCAGCGCCGGCGTCGCGCCGTTGCGCGGTTCGCGTGGCGACGCCGTCGCTCTCCGTGACTGCCGCGCAGACGCGGCTTTCGCAGCGGTGCGCGCCGCGCAACACGAAACCCGCTCGCAACAACGAAATGGCAGGAGAAGAAGGGGACCCTCGATCATCGGCGCAGTCTGCCACCGCAATAGTCCAGATAACACAGTTTTATCTGGCGTAATTCTTGCCATTTGCCCGAGCCGTATCCGGCAAAGCGAATTCGGAGACAGAAAGGAAACGAACGAATGTTGAGCTGGAAGTGGCTCGTTACGGCTGCGACTTTACTGCTCGTAGCCGCTTGCGTGATCGAGTGGCCGTTCGCGCGGCCGGCAGCAACTCAGAGCTTGTTAGCGTTTGCCAATGCCGCACAGGTGCGTGTGGCCGACACCACACCCTCTGATCAGGTGATTAACGCCAGTGCGACGCGAATGCTCGATGAGGGCAGAAACATTTTCCGCTTCGATACCTTCGGTAGCGAAGCGTTCTGGAGCGGGCGGCTCAGACTGCACCAGGCGGTCGGCGGTGCAAGATTCGGCGGGATCGGGACCGGAGTCAGCCCCGCGACCGCGCTTTCAGTAGGACTCAAAGTCGATTCGGAGGTGCTTCCGCCGGCGATTACCGCCGCGATCCGCAGCGGATCGCTCGACGTGAACGATCCCGCGAACACACTCGCGCTGCTGCAACTGAGAGCGGTCGTCGGCCTCACCGGCCGAGTCGAAAACAATCAATTGACATCACTCGGCATCCAGTGCGCGTTATGTCACTCAACGGTCGACGACTCGGTCGCGCCCGGCATCGGCCGCCGACTCGACGGCTGGCCGAATCGCGATCTGAATGTCGGCGCCATCATCAATCTCTCCCCGGATCTGTCGGCGTTCACGAGCCACCTTGGTGTGGACGATGCGACCGCGCGACGCGTATTCGCCAGCTGGGGCCCGGGAAAGTTCGACGCCGAGCTGATTCTCGATGGAAAGGCATTTCGGCCTGATGGGCGCTCCGCAGCGACGCTGATGCCGGCGGCCTTCGGCCTCGCGGGTGTCAATCTGCACACCTACACCGGCTGGGGCAGCGTCACGCACTGGAACGCATTCGTGGCGAACCTCGAGATGATGGGATCTGGAGCGTTCTTCGATCCACGGTTGAACGACGCGAACCGTTTTCCGTTGGCTGCGAAAGCGGGATTGGGAAACGTACGCAAGAGTCCCGACTTGATCACATCGAAGCTCGCGTCGCTGCACTATTACCAGTTGTCGATTCCGGCGCCAACGCCTCCGTCCGACAGCTTCAGCCCTCGCGGCGCCGAGCGCGGTCGCGACCTGTTCAACAGCACGGCACGATGCAGCAGCTGTCACGTGCCGCCGCTATTTGCCGAACCGGGATGGCCGATGCATACAGCAGCGGAAATCGGCATCGACGACTTCCAATCGAGCCGTTCACCGGATCAACGGTATCGGACGACTCCGCTGCGTGGACTGTTTGCCCGGCAAAAGGGAGGCTTCTACCACGACGGGCGTTTCCCGACGCTGCGGGCGGTGGTCGACCACTACGAACAAGCGCTCAATCTGCGACTGAGCGAGGGAGACAAGCTCGATCTGGTCGAGTACTTGAAATCGCTCTGACGCTTCGCGCGTCGTCGCGCGCGCTGGACTCGACGCTTCTCGTGGTCCCCGACGGCCCGCGACCAACTGGCCGCGGGCAGTTGCTTATACATAGCAGTTCAATGTATAACGGTTCTACGTATGGACCTCGGCAAAGATCTCGTCGCCGCTTCGGCGACGCCGCTCGTGCTCGCCATCCTGGCCGAGGGCGAGAGCTACGGCTATGCGATCATCCGGCGCGTCAGAGAACTGTCTGACGGGCATCTCAACTGGACCGACGGCATGCTGTATCCGGTGCTGCACCGGCTCGAACGGCAACGCCTCGTCGCCTCGAAGTGGGGCTCGTCGGAGAGCGGCCGCCGCCGGAAGTACTACCGCCTGACGAAAGATGGACGCCGGGCGCTCGAGGCGGAGCGGAAACGGTGGCAGACGGTGGATCAGACGCTGCACCGCATCTGGATGAAAGCCTGTCAGGTATGACCACCGGAGCCGGCCTCTCGCCGCTCGAAGGGCAGATCCGCCAATGGCGCGCCTACCTCCGTCGACGCCGCGCCATCAACGGCCCTGATGTCGAGGAGCTCGAAACGCATCTGCGCGATCAGGTGAGTGTCCTCACGCAAGCGGGGCTGGCCGACGACGAGGCGTTTCTGGTCGCTGTCAAGCGCATGGGCAGCCTCGACGCCCTCTCGCGCGAGTTTGCGCGCGAACACTCCGAGCGGCTGTGGAAGCAGCTCGTCATAGCGCCCGATGGCGACACGCCACTGGCGACAGTCACTCGTACGGAAACGCTGGTCGTCTTTGCCCTGGCGGTGGCCGCGGCGCTGGCGATCAAGACTCCCGCACTCTTCGGCCTGCAGATTGACGACAACGCCGCCGAGCCCTTCTATGCGCGCAACGCGAGCTTCTTCGTCCTGCCGTTCCTCACGGGGTACTTCGTCTGGAAACGCCGGATGGATCCGCGCCATTGGCTATGGCTGGCCGTCCCATTCGTCGCCGCCGCCCTGGTCGTGAACACCTTTCCGTTCACCCGTGGCAGCAATACCGAGGCGCTGACGGCGCTGCACCTGCCGATCGCGCTGGGCCTGGTCGTCGGCGTCGCCTACGTCGGCGGCCGCTGGTTTCACGGCGGCGGCCGTATGGACTTCGTGCGCTTCCTAGGCGAGCTGTTCATCTATTACGTGCTCATCGCGCTTGGCGGCGGCGTGTTCACGGCGTTCACGATGATGATGTTTGCCGCCATCGCCGTGCGGGCCGACTGGCTCGCCGCCGGCTGGCTGATCCCGTGCGGTGCGATGGGCGCCGTCCTCGTTGGTTCCTGGCTGGTCGAGGCGAAGCAGAGCGTCATCGAGAACATGGCGCCCGTGCTCACGCGTCTGTTCACACCGCTCTTCACCATCGTCCTGCTGGTATTTCTGGCGACGATGGCCTGGACCGGCCGTCCGATCGACATCCAGCGCAACGTGCTGATTGCGTTCGACCTGCTGCTGGTACTGGTGCTCGGCCTGGTGGTCTATTCGGCGTCGGCGCGCGATCCGGAGGCACCGCCGAATCTGTTCGATGGTCTGCAGCTGCTGCTGATCGTGAGCGCGCTGGTCGTCGACGCCGTGGCGCTTGCCGCCATTGCCTCGCGCATCTCGGAGTTCGGCTTCACGCCGAATCGTGTCGCGGCGCTTGGCGAGAACCTGATCCTGCTGGTCAACCTCGCATGGTCGGCGTGGCTCTACGCCACGTTCCTGCGCGGACGGACGCCCTTCCGCGCGCTCGAGGCGTGGCAGACGGCGTATCTGCCGGTCTACTCGATCTGGGCCGCCCTCGTCGTCGTGCTCTTCCCGCCGCTGTTCGCGTACGCGTAATTGATCTTTTCCATTGCGCGGCATGATTGAAGCCGTCACAGCGCCGGATGTATAGTTCCGGCGCGCGCACCGCAACACGTCCCAGAGGAAGGACATGAGATGAAGCTCGGTCGCGGGACGCTCGTGTACGGAGCCGGGCTGGCGACGGTCTGTCTGCTTGTCGCCGCCGGAGTCAACGCGCAGGCTCCGTCCAACCAGCCACGCGATCAGAGACCGCAGCTGTCGGAAGAAGCGTTCAAGAACGTTCGCGTCCTGCGCGGCATTCCCGTCAAGGAATTCATGGGGACGATGGGCTTCTTTTCGGCGTCTCTCGGCTTGAACTGCACCGATTGTCATGGCGGCGCCAGCGCCAGCGACTGGGCGAACTACGCGATCGACACGCCGTTGAAGAACCGGTCGCGTCAGATGATGGCGATGGTGAAGTCGATCAACGACGCCAATTTCGGAGGGCGGCCGTACGTCACCTGTTATACGTGCCATCGTGGCAGCCAGCGCCCGAAGGTCATTCCAAGTCTCGCCGCGCAGTACGGCGAGCCGCCGGCCGAGGATCCCGACGAAATCGAAGTGCTGCCGGCAGCGCGTCAGACCGCTACGCCGGATCAGATTCTCGACAAGTACCTTCAGGCCCTTGGCGGCCCGCAGGCGCTTGCCAAGCTCACGAGCTTCACCGCAAAAGGGAGCTATGAAGGGTTCGATTCGGATTTCATAAAAGTTCCGGTGGACGTCTATGCGAAGGCGCCGAACCTGCGTGCGACCGTCGTGCACATGGCAGGCGGCGACGCCACGTCAACGTATGAGGGCCGCGAGGGATGGCTCGCCGCTCCGGCCACGCTGGCGCCGGTTCCGCTGATTCCACTCGTCGGCGCCGAGCTCGCCGGTGCGCGTCTGGACGCGCAGTTGTTATTCCCGGGCCAGATAAAGCAACTGCTCACGAACTGGCGCGCCGATTTTCCGGCGGCCACCATCGATGACCACCCCGTCCAGGTCGTGCAAGGATCGATGTCCGATGGCACGCGAGTGAAGCTGTACTTCGACAAGGCATCAGGCCTGCTGGTGCGGCAAACGCGCTATGCCACGACGGCGGTCGGCACCATCCCCACGCACATCGTCTATTCCGATTACCGCGTGCTTCCGGGCCTCGACGTGAAGATTCCCTTCAGCTGGCAGGCGACGTGGGTGAACGGCCAATACACGATCAACCTGGCGTCCGTGCAACCAAATGCGGCAATCGACGCGGCGCGGTTTGCGAAACCCGCGCCGTCACGGTGAGTGCGTGTGCGGCAGCGTCCGTGACGACCGCACACACGTGCTGGACCAATAACGAGGTACGACAATGAGAGCCACCGTTCTCCTCACGTCGGTGATGGGCCTCGGCCTTGTGGCGATGGTGAGCGCCCCCGCACTGGCGCATCATGGCAACGCGGCGTATGACGATAAGATCACCGAGTTCAAGCAGGCCACGGTGACGAAATTCTCATGGGCGAACCCGCACGCGCTGATTGATTTCGACGCCATGGATGCCGCCGGCAAGGCCGTACATGTCGTCGTCGAGACCGCCGCCCCACAGGCACTCCGACTGATTGGCTGGACCAAGACATCCATGATGCCGGGCGACGTGATCACCGTTCGGATGTACCTCGCCAAGAACGGCAACCCTGCAGGCCGGCTGCAGAAGATCATCCTTGCCGATGGCACTGAGCTGCACGACACGCAACTGGGTGGGGATGCGGGAGGCAAGACTCGGTTCGATCCGGACGCCGACAGCGGCAAGAAGTGAAGGAGAGGTGACATGCGCAACTCCCTCGGGACCTTCATAATCGTGTCGTTGGCGGTGGGGGTGTTCCTGGCGACAGCGGAAGGGCGCGCTGGTCAACGTGCTCGTATCAGCGGCGAAGGGTTCATCTCCGAGGGCGTGCCCAAGATGCCAGACCCGCCGGGGCCGGCGCCGAAGCGCGACCTGTCGGGCGCGTGGGTCGGGCCTCAGAACAACAAACCCGATCCGGTGCCGCCGATGACGCCGGCCGGCGAGGCGCAATTCAAGCTGCGAAAGAGCTACGGGGCCGCCACCCGCGGCGAGCCGGCGGTTTCAAACGATCCCTTCATCACCTGCGATCCGCTCGGCTTCCCTCGCGATCTGCTGGCGCACGCCGTCAGCAGCCGCGGAGGAATGCTCTTCGGAACCGCACCGGACCGCATCCTCATCGCCTACGAGCAGCAGCGCGTGTGGCGTGAGATCTGGATGGATGGACGCGCCCTGCCGAAGGCTGTCGATGTGAGGGGCGCGCCCGAGTCGAGATATTACGGCTATTCGGTGGGCCACTGGGACAACGACAACACGCTCGTGATCGATACGACAGGCCTCGATGAGCGGCCGTGGTTGGACGAGGCCGGCCATCCGCGCAGCGCGATGGCGCACATCCAGGAGCGCTACACGCGAGTGGACCAGTACAACCTGCAGTTGACGGTGACGGTCGACGACTCGAAGTTCTATACGAAGCCGTGGACGTGGATGCGGGCGAACTTCTACTGGATGAAGGCGCAGGAGTTTTCCGAGTCGCTCTGCATCCCGTCGGAGGCGATCGAATATCGAGACACGCTCGCCAAGCCGACGGGAATCGAGATCAAATAGACCGTGAGACCAACGGTCCTCATCCTGGTATCCGTGTTGTCGGTGGCGGTGGCCGCCGGACAGGGGCGACAGGGTCGCGGTCGCGAGGCCGGGCCACCGCCGCCATCCGAAATCCTCGTCACGGCCGCTGTCCCGGGCGTGGTCGCAGCCGGGACGAGGATCGAGCTGGTCAAGTTCCCCGTGCAGGGGACCGAAGGACCGGTGGCCGTGCCCGGTGGCGACGGCATCCTCTTCACCGAGCGGAACCTCGATCGCATCTCGAAGATCGATTCACAAGGCAACCTGACGTCGTTCGTCGAGCACTCCAATCGATCGAACGCGCTCGGCTTCGACCCAAAGGGCCGGCTGATCTCGGTACAGCGCGCGCCGAACAACGAGAAGGTAGGCGTCCTCTACCCTCCCGGCAGCGAAACCACGCTGGCCGACAACTACCAGGGGACGAAGTTCAACGCGCTCAACGATCTCGTGATCGATCGCCGCGGCGGCATCTATTTCAGCGACACGGCGGGCATCTACTATCTCTCCTCATCGGGCGCGCTGACGAAGGTGATTGCCGACATCAAGAGTCCGAACGGCATCGAGCTGAGTCCCGATGAGAAGACGGCATATGCCAACGACAAGGATGGCTTGTATCTGCTTGCCTACGACGTGAAGGCCGACGGGTCGCTGACGAACCGGCGCAACTTCGGTAAGTACAAGAGCCTGGCGGTTCCCGGCCACAGGGACCCGCGGCTGGCCGAGGACAACGGCGCTGACGGGCTCGCGATCGACAATGACGGTCGCGTGTACGTGGCGACGAACCTTGGCGTGGAAGTCTTCAGCCCGAAGGGCGATCATCTTGGCGTCATTCCCATTGGCGTCTGGGGCGCCGAGCAGAACATGTTGAGCAAGCCGCAGAACCTCGCCTTCTCGGGATCGGATGGCAGGACGCTCTACACGGTCGGCTCCAACGCAGTCTACAAGGTGCAGCTGCAGGCGGCTGGCGTGAAAGGGCGGTCCAAGTGAATTGACCGCGGGTTCAGGCGAGCATATGCTCTGCCGCGTGGAGTCGCGTTAACTGAGGAAGGGCCTGACGATGCGAAATCCATGCACGGGCGCAATCGCGGGATTCGCGGGGGTGCTGTTCCTTTCCATGCTGGCTGCCGCTCAAAGCAATCAGAACACCGCGCCGCGGTCTCCGTGGAAGTACTATCCGACGGACAGGGCCATTGGAGACGGCGGCCCCGCTCCAAAGCGCGATCTCACCGGGACATGGGCAGGACCGTCATCCGGCGCGGGTACCGCGCGACAAAAACCCGAGGTAGTGCCGCCGCTGACGCCGCTAGGCAGGCAGTTGTACGAGCGAAACAAGCCAATCGGAAAATACAGTCCGGCCGGTACGAACGATCCGCATACGCGGTACTGCGATCCGTTTGGTTTCCCGCAGAACATGACCCAGGAAATTCGCGGGATGACGATCACGACGTTGCCGAACCGGACTTTCATCCTGCTTCAGTACATGGATCTCTGGCGTGAGATCTGGACGGACGGGCGAACGCTTCCGACCAACGTCGGCGGCAGGGGCAAGGACACGCTCGATCCCAAGTACAACGGATACTCGATCGGTCGCTGGGAAGACGACTACACCTTTGTGGTGGAGACAACCGGGCTCGTGCCGGAGACGTGGGCCACCAAGAGCGGCTATCCGCATAGCGTCGATGCGCACGTGCAGGAACGGTTTCACCGCGACAGCAAGCACGATCTGACCCTGACGATCACGATGACTGACCCGAAGCTCTACACCGCACCTTTCTTTCTCGGGGAAGTGCATTTCCGGTGGATTCCAAACCAGCAGCTCGACGACTTTACCTGCATCCCGTCCGAGGTTCAGCTGTACTTGAAAGAGATGGGCGATCCGGCCGGCAGCGATCCCAGCGCGGCGCGCTAGACGTCTCCGTGGTGGTCGTGCTTAACATGCGCTTCGGGGATAGGACATATACCGTGAGAACCACACTCCTGATGATCGTCGGATTGTTCGCCGGACTTGCCGCGGTTGACAGTCCGTTATTCGCGCATCACGGCGCGGCGGCATTCGACATGAGCAAGCCGGTAGTGTTGAAGAACGCGACGATCACCGAATTCATCTGGATCAATCCCCACCCGCTCATCAAGGCGGACTACAAGGACGAACAGGGGAACGTCCAGCATTGGACGATGGAAATGGGGAGTACGGTGTCGGCGAAGCTCCTGGGCTGGAGCAGAACGACGCTGAATTACGGAGACGTCGTCACGCTCTACGTCTGGCAAGCCAAAACGAAGGCACCGGTCGGACGTTTCAACAAGGTCGAATTCGCCGACGGCACGGTCATGCGCGACACCCAGACCGGCGCCGACGACGGCGGACGAGCAGACACCGAGGTCCGTCCGTAAGTGCGCCTTCGCCAAGGCTCCGTGTCAAATCCCAAGCTCGAACCAACTGGTTCCTTTGTGATTTGGGATTTGGGTTTTGGGAGTTGGGATTTCCCTCAAAAGTCGTATTTGACACCAAACTGCATGATTCGCATCGTGCCGGCGAGCGTCGTGATCCGGCCGAACTGCCCGGAGTTGAAATTGGTCACCGGGTTGCCCCAATTGAAGTGATTGAGCACATTGAACGACTCGACGCGGAGCTCGACGCGCCGGGTTCCCATCTGGATCAGCCGTGAAATCCCCAGGTCCATGTTCCAGTAGGCCGGTCCCACGACAGCGTTGCGCGTCAGGGTGCCAAGCGTACCGGGCGCCGGCCGCGCGAATGCCGCGCGATTGAACCAGGTGGTCAACGTTCGTGGGTTTGCGTAGAAGTCATCACTGACTTTGTCCGGGCGCTGCTGGTTGATGCCCGAGAACGCCTGGTCGACGCCGCTGGTGATGTTGAGCCGATCGCCGCTGCGCGCGTTGACGATGCCGGTGATTCGCCAGTGCGATACGAGCACGCGCATCGCGCCGCGGCCGGCTTCCGGCGTCTCGTATCCGGCGGTCACTGACGCCAGGTGCTTGCGGTCCTGATCGCACGGCCCGGCATCGAACTCCGGATCATCCGGGTTCGTGTACCCGCTGCTGGTCTGATTGAAGCTGGTCGTCGTCGTTGTTCCCCTGCAGCGTGACAGGGTGTAGCTGCCATTGAAGCTGATGCCGGCCCCTCGCCGCTGTGCCGAGAGCTTGAGGCCGCGGTAGTTCTGGAAGCCGACATCGGAGTTGAGATCGAGCGCGCCGATCTTGCCGGCTTCCACCGGGTTGATCTGAAACAGTTTGCGTCGCTGATTGAGGTTCGAGTTGGTCGTGCAGACCGTATAGGACACGCCGTTGATCGAGCACGGCCCCAGTCCCATGAAGATCCCCGGATTGAGCGCCGTCTGCGCCCACAGCCGATCCGAGTGGCTGCCGAGATAACTGGCCGAGACGCCCCAGCTCGTACCAAGCTGGCGTTCGACGGTCACGTTCCACTGCTGCACCCGCGGCGAGTTGATATCGGGATCCATCGTGCCGAAAGCGCCGAACGCGATGTACTGCGTATCGGGCCCGGTGACGATCGGGTGCGGATCCTTGCCGCCGTAGGGATCGTCGAGCCCACCGGGCGGATCGGTGATGATCGACCGGTTGCCGAACGGCGGCGCGCCGGCGTTGATGTTGTGATATTCGCCCGGCATGAAGTCGTATCCCATCGAGTACGACGAACGGACGGCCAGGCGTCCGTCGCCACGCACGTCCCACGCGAAGCCGCCGCGCGGTGAGAGATTCCACCACTGCGTGTTCAATCCGGTCTTCCCTTTCGGGAATCCGGGATCGCCGGGATAGATCAACCCGGCCGGTGCGTTGTGGAACACCGTGCTGTGAATCCCTTGCAGGAAGTTGTCCATCACGAAGATCGCGACCGCGCCGTTTTGGACGTTCTGGCCGAAGTACGGCTCCCACCGCAGACCCGCGTTGACGGTGATGCGGCTCGAGGCGCGCCACGAATCCTGCCCGTACCAGCCGGTGTACCAGTTGACGATGTTCAGGATGTTCGGACCGCCATGTTCAACGGTCGCGATGCGACCGATCATGAAATCCGCGAGGCTGAGGCCGGTCACATGGCCATCGACAATCCAGTTGCCGCCAGTACGTGACGACGACGTGAAATCGCCATGCCAGTACTGGATGATCCCGCCGAAGCCCAGCTGATGGCTTCCCTTTACCAGCGTCACGTCGTCAGACAATGCGTAGACGGTGTTGAACTCCTCTCGCTTGGTTGCCTGTCCCTGTTGCAGCGAAAAGGCGTTGTTCACCGTGAGCGGGAATTGATCGCCGGGCGGATAGCTGAAGAGACTGATGCCCACGTCCTTCGGGCTGAATAGCGGGTTCTGATAGCGCTTGACGTGCGTGTAGTTGACCGTGCCGCGAATCGAGTTGACGAGCGTCGAGCTCGGCACCATCGTGTCGCCGACGCTGACCGAGTGAAGCAGGTTGTAACTCCCTGCGGTATTCGTCTTCAGAATATTGTCGGAGCCGCCGCCGAACCCCGGAGGAATGGTGATCCTCGTTCCGAGATACCTGCCGAAGAACGCCTGCCGCTGGCTGAACTGGTAATCGACTCTGGCGACCGGCTGATGCTCGTCCTGGTCTTCCGTGCTCTCGTAGGTGATCTCGCCGCACGGGTTGGTCGTGGCCGGCAGCCGTTTGATGATATTGAGCGCCGCCGGACTGAAACGGGCCGGATCGATGCGGTTGCCGGCAAACGGCCCCGTCAGGTTGATTTGGCGGCCGCCGTTGCACGCGGGCGACGTAATCGCCGTGAAGTCGCCGGCGAGCATCTGCGCCGTAGGGATGAACATGATGTTGGTCGCCGGCAGCTGTCGCCTGATGGTGCCCTGATAGGCACCGAAGAAAAACAGCTTGTCGTGCACGATCGGGCCGCCGACTGTTCCGCCGAATTGATTGCGCTTCAGCCCATCGTCTTCGCGCCTGCCGTCGGGACGGGTGCGCGCGAACGGACTGGTCGCGTTGAAATGACGATCGCGGACGAACTCGAAGATGGTGCCGCCAAACCGGTTGGTCCCCGACCTGGTGACCGCACTGACGCTCGCGCCCGAATGCATCCCGTTCTCGGCGGAGAGACCGCTGGTCGCCACGCGGAATTCCTGGAGCGCATCGGGGAACGGCAGCGGCAGGTTCGTGTTGCTCTGCGGGTTGTTGTGCGTCGCACCGTCGAGCGTGTAGGTGACGCCAAAGGGCAAGCCGCCGGCCACGGCGATGTTCACGCCGCCGGGCACGCCGCGCGCCGGCACGCCCGTTTGGACCGCGGCGCCAGCGAGCACCAGCAGGTCGGTGACCTGCCGTCCCTGCAGCGGCAACTCCAGGATGCGCTCGTTCTCGACGACGGAGCTGATGCCGGCGCTGCGGACATCGACAATCGGCGCGGCGCCCTCGACCGACACCGTTTCTTCCACGTTGCCGACCGCCAACACTGCGTTGATCACCGGTGTCGCACCGACCTGCAGCACGATGCCGGTCTGTTCGTAACTCCGGAAGCCGGTCAACGTTACCTGCAGTTTGTAGGGGCCGGTTGGAAGGTTTGGCAGCGAATACGCGCCGGTGTCGTCGGTGACCGCGGTGCGCGTCGTACCCGTCTCGACCTGTGTGACGGTCACTGTGGCTCCGGGCAGCACGGCCCCGCTTTCGTCGCGAACCGTGCCGTTCATCTGCGCCGTCGCCTGTGCCCAGGCGGCCGACGCCGTGAGGAGAAGGATCAAAGTGCCACGCGAACAGCAGGTCAGCCACATCCTCATGATGTGCACTCCTCGCGCTACCTGGTGATCCGACGCCGATCGTAAGGACGGGAGCGCGGACGGCCTCCCGTTTGAGATGGCCCCTTATATCACTCGTGGCCGCTTCTTTATAGCGGCCTTTCGCGTCGCAGGCTTCTTCTTTGCGGCTTTCTTCTTGGCGACCTTCTTCTTCGCGACGCGCTCGGGTGCGGCGCCTAATCCTTGGCTGCGACGTCGCGTCTATTGATCAACCACTTGCCGTTGACGCGTTCGATCGTGTCGAGACTCTGCCCGGCCGCTACAATCCGCGCAGGGGTGTCCTGGCCCATCGCGCCAGAGACCGTCAGGTAGTAGGCGTGATAGCGCACGTGGTCCTTGTCGACGAATTCGATCCAGTGATTCAGCTCCATGTGATATAGCGGCGGCCGCGCGGGCTGGCCCGCCGCCGGTTGCCGGACGACGAGCTTACTGAGCGCCTCGCGACCTTTCGTCGCGGTGGCGCCGGTGCCGAACTGTCCATCGGCGATGTAGGTCGAGGCGTAGGTCGCGCCATCACCGCTGTCGAGCGCCCGTGTGTACTTCCACATGAGCGCTTCGATTTCGGCACGATCGCGGGCTTCCCGGACCGTTGTGTCCTCCCCGAACAGCGCCACCGATGCACCCAGCGAGAGGGTGCTTGCCACGATTGCCGTCACGACGCACGCTCTGATCGTCCGCATCGACTGGCTCCTTCCGGTCCTACTGGCCTTTGGTCGCGACCGCCTTCGGCGCTGATGCCGTCGACGTTGACGACGTCGTCTTGAACGGGTATCCCGGCGGGCCGTTCACATAGAACGCCGCAAACGACGTGATCTTGTCCATGTCTGGATAGAGCACGCTAATGGCCGGCGCCCGCTGGCTGCCGCGCGGCGCAAACCAGATCGCGCCGTCCCTGGTGACCTGGATTTTGGGCGTGTCAGCCGAGAACTGCGGCTTGGGATAGAAAGTGAACGTCTGATCCTTGGTGTTGAACTTGCCGATCATCGCGCTGCGATCAACGGTCGGCGAATCGGGGAACCAGATGTTGCCCTCGAGGTCCGGCGCCACGTCGTACGGATTCGCCGCCTGCTCGGGAATCGTGTACTCGGTGATTTTCCCGGTGGCCGTGTTCATCTTTGCCAATTTGCCTGGTCGGCTCGTGCCCGCAGCCCAGATTCCCCACCAGAGATTGCCCTCATAGTCGAAGTTCAGACGCCTCGTGTGATTGGGGTAGGTGAGCGGCTGGTATTCGGTCCAGTTGTTTTGGTGCGTGTCGAACTTCAGGATCTTGCCACCGCCCCAGTCCGCGACCCAGATGTTGTCGTTCTTGTCGGGCACGACGCCGTACGGAATGGCGTTCGTGCTGGGCATTGGAAAGACGGTCGCCTTCTTCGTGGCTGGCTCGAATTTGGTGATCGCACCGCCAAAGATCCAGCCGATGTAGAGATTGAACCTGGAATCGAACGCAAACGACTGCATCCACTTGATGTCGTTCCTGATCACATTGGTGGGATCACCAGGCAGGACGACATCCCATTTCTCGGTCTTCGGGTTGAACCCGTTGATGTAGCTGATACCTCCGCCTTCGGTGTGCTCCGGCAGCCAGACCATTCCATCGATTGGATTGATCAGGACCTCGTGAATGTCGTTCTTGGGATGCGGCGTGAGCCATTCCTTCATCTCGCCGGTGCGAGGATTGAGCTTGACGAGCCGCCGTGGAGCGCCGCGATCGGTTGCGTAGACGTTACCTTCCGCATCGAACCGCACATCCTGGATGACCCGCCTGCCGCGGAAACCGAGAGCATCCGCATACTCTGGAGAATTGATCCCCTGGCCAGGGGCATCCGCCGCGATGTAGTACTCCATGTACATCGCCTTGCCGAGTTTGGCCTCATCGAGCGGTGTTTCCTTGACCGTGCGAACGTTGCGGGGCTTTGCGCCAGGGCCGAAATTCTTCACGAGATAGGCGAGCAGCTCTTCACGGTCCTTCAGCGACCAGTTCCTCACCCACTGCGACCGGTAGCCGAGGAGGCCATCCGCGTACGACTGCGCCGGGCGATTGTGAAGCTGCTTGCCAACCATCCTGTCGATGCGCGTATTCCACACTTCGGCGGACGCAGGTTGCGATGACAGGAAGTTCTCGCCGTGGCAAATCATGCACGTGCTCTCCGCGATCTCGCGTCCCCGGCCAGGCGGGTAGATGTTGTCGTAGGAGTCGAGCGTCACGAGCACGCGGTTGGACACCGTGCCCTCCAGATTCTGGGCAACGTCGGTTTCAGATTGCGTCTCCGTCGGAATGTCGGCGAGCGAGAACCTGAGGCTGGGAGCATCGCCCGCTTTGATCGCCAGCTTCTGAATGTCGGACTTCAAGCCTTTGGCCGTCACACTGACTTCGTAGTTCCCCGGGAACAGCGCGCGAGCGCGGAACTGACCCGCATTCGTGTAGACCATGTATAGAATGCGTTTGTCGGTGTTCCGGATGTACACCTGCGCGGCCTTGAAAGGCTTTCCCGCTGTGACCGAACCGGTCATGGTCGCCATTCCGGTGAGTCCGTTGGCTCCGGCAGCGCGCTGCGCGGCAACGCCGCTGATCTGAAACACCACGGCGCACATCAGAAGGCCCCCCGCCCATGCGATCGCCATTGGCCGGAGGCGCCGACCCGTCGCGCGCGTACGCGCTTCGTTCATCGTTGCAACGCTCATCGTGCTTCTCCTTCACACATGGCCGGTTGACGGGCGGACGACGCTGATTATCGCTCCCGCAAGTGACAGGACAAGCGCTTTTCTTCGTCCGTGGAAGCTGCCCGGGGTCGTCGGCACGACGCGTATAACGCCGGCCATGATGCTGAGTCGCCGAGATCTTGTCGCTTCCTTCGCGCTCTTGGCCGGCGTGCTTGCGGCGTACGCTCAGGCCCGGGCGGAGACGGCATCGCCGTCCTTCTGTTCCGAGCGAAGCGGCGGCCAAGGAATGCCGACGCGGCGTTCGCGCCGCGCGGATGAATTGGATCGAGGTGCTGTGGTACGAGTAGGCCTATCGCTTCTTGGCTGCGACGCGTCGCTTTCTAAAATCCGCCGGTTTCGGGTCCATGCTTCGATGACCGACCGCGATGCCTGTAAATTCAGGGACGCATTGTTCAGGCAACGACCTAATGATCTCTCTCGCGGTCACCTCGGGTGCCCGTCGATAGACATACGATCCGAGTTTGAGGTCTGACGACAGATCGTGTTCCTTCTGCGGCACGACGAAAAACACCGGCTTACCCAAGCCGACCGCCATCCCGGCTTCGAAGAATGTGTTCGGCGTCGAAACATTCTTCGGATCGACAACTGTCAGAACGCATGAACTTCGCTCGAGCTGTCGTCTGACCTCGGATGTCCATGGGCTGTCGGCGGTGACGGCCGCCTCATCGAAGAACACGTCCATCCCATGCTGCCGAAGGGAATCAGCCAGGCGCCGCGACCACTCACGATCCTCATAGGAATGTGAGATGAAAAACTTCATGGGTTGATTTTACCGCCGCTTTTGCCCGGGACGTGAACGTTGCTTGAGTTCGGCAAAATATCGTTCGACGTCGTTGAGATCGCGGCAGTTTCGCGCCTTCAAAAATACTGGCGCGGCTGGCTTCGATTGCACCTTCGCGACCGTCAGACCGAGGAGCAGAACCACGATCGGAATCCTTCGAGCCCACGCTGCGCCGAGTTCCGCCCATACGTACGGACGATCCATGGCCCACGGCGTGAGAACGACTACCAACTCGTCGGCCTTATTCAGGAAGCGAAGAATCTCTTCTTCGAAATCAGAGCCCGTTTGAATTTGCGCGTCGTCGAGGAATACCGATGCCCCACATCGCCGAATCCCCTTTGCCACTTGCTGCGCGATCCAGGCGTCGGCGCTGGAATGACTGACGAAAACTCTGCGTCGACGGGAACGTCGCTTCGACATTCGGCGCGCGCATTGTACCAGGCCTGCACGATCCATCTGCAGAGGGCTGTGCGGCTTTAATGCCGCACGAAGGTCGTCGGCGTCAGTGATTTTCGCTAAGAAAGGATCGGTCCTGAGGACGCCCGGTGCAGCATCGGCGGAGCGAACGAGCGGTCACTTCAATGTGCGCGACAAGTCCTTGTAGACCAGGCTGACGAAGCGATCCGGCGTGATGGCGCCGCCAAGACGGCCCTGGTCGAAGTCTTTCGTCGGCTTCGAAGCAATGACCTCGGCTTCGGTCTTCCCGGCTTTGATCGCCGCCGTGATCCGATCGCGAACGGCCGCGAACATTGTCAACTGCTGCTCCACCTCCGTGAAGCCGACGATCGGTCCGAGGTGCCCCGGAATAATCTTCGTATCGGGCTTCACGATCGTCATCAGCTGCCGTGCCGCAGCCATCATGCCGTCCACGGTACCGCCGTCGTCTACGCCGATATTCGGATAGCGCAGCGATGCCGGGATGTCTCCGACATGAACGACGTTCGCCTTGCGGAAATAGACGATCGAGTCGCCATCGGTGTGGGCCGGGGCGGGATGGTAAATCTGGATCTCCTCGCCGTTGAAGTGCAGCGTCAGGCTGTCGCTGTATGTCAGCAGCGGCAGCGTGCCTCCTTCAGGAGTGTTTTGCACAGCTGCCATCCGCTTCCGCATGTTCTCGTGCGAAATGATGACGGCGCCAAGTCTCGCCATCGCTGCGTTCCCGCCGGTGTGATCGCCGTGCAGGTGCGTGTTGACGACGTAGCGAATGGGCTCGCCAGTAAGGGCCTTGACGGCTGCGACGATTTTCTCGTGCATCTGGCCATACATGGAGTCCACCAGGAACACGCCGTCATTGCCGACTGACACCGCGATGTTGCCCTGTGCCGGTCCGCCCATCAGCACGTACAACCCGTCAGCAACCTTGACGGTCTGCAGCTCGAGCCTGGCAAAATCGATGTTCTGCTGCGCGTGAGCAATCCAGAGACCGCCGCTCGAGGTCATCGCGAGCACCAGTGCAACCCGTCTTGCGCAACTCGCCATATGTCCTCCAATCGAGGTTCGGGCTGGACGAAACGGCATCGATTCTCCTCCAGATCTCGGGGCAACGCCGTGGTGCTACAATCCGCGCGCACCAGGCTGCGGGGGTTCTTATGCGTAGCCCGTTCAGTCGCGCGATGACCCTGGTCGCAATCGCGGCCGCGATCGTCGTGCTCTGTTTGAGCGTCCTGCCGACCGCCGGGCAGCAGCGTCTTGCCTCCGGTCAGTTTTCTCCCTATCGCGCACCGCGGTTCTTCGATGGCCATCCGGACTTGAATGGCGTCTGGCAGGCCTTCGTGACGGCGAATATCGATCTCGAGGACCACGAAGCGCAGGCGGGGCCGCACCCGGAGCTGCTCGGCGCGTACGGCGCATGGCCGGCGGGACAGACCGTGATCGAGGGCGGCGAGATTCCCTATCAACCGTGGGCGCTCGAGAAGAAGAAGCAGAACGCCGAACGCCGCATGATGGTCGACGTCAGCGAGGACAAGTCGTGGCACGACCTCGGCGATCCCGAGTTGAAGTGCTACATGCCGGGCGTGCCCCGCGCCACCTACATGCCGTTTCCCTTTCAGATCGTGCAGGGGTCGAGCGACTACCTCCTGATCGCGTACGAGTTCACCAGCGCGACGCGCACGATCCGGATGAACTGGAAGGACACTGCGCCGACCGATTCGTGGATGGGATGGTCCCGCGGACGGTGGGACGGCGACACGCTGGTCGTCGACGTGACCGGACAGCGTCCGGAAACCTGGTTCGATCGCGCCGGCAACTTTCACAGCGACGCCCTCCACGTGATCGAGCGCTATACGCCCGCCAGCCCCTATCACCTGATGTACGAAGCGACGATCGAGGATCCCAAGGTGTTCACGCGGCCGTGGAAGATCAGTTTCCCGTTGTATCGCCGGATGGAACGGAACGTACAGTTGCTCGAGTTCAAGTGCGTGCCGTTCACCGAGGAACTGTTGTACGGGAAGTTCCGGAGGCCGTCGTGATTGTTCCGGCGGGTCCGCCGTCGGCGGAACCCGTCCTATCACACGTGGAGGCCGTCACATGCGTCATCGATTCCTGACGGCGATCGCGACTGCAGCTGCGCTGAGCGCCTTGTCGCTGCCGGTGCTGGCACGCCAGGCACCGGCGGCCGCCGCCAAACGTCCGCCCGCGCCAAAGCCGTGGACGGCCACGCGGACGCCGTGGGGCGACCCCGATCTGCAGGGCGTCTGGAACGATGCCACCAGCACGCCGTTGCAGCGTCCCAGCGATCGCGCCGGGAAAGACGTCCTTACCGATGACGAAGCAGCCAGGTTCGAAGAGGAGCTGGCGTTTGGCTTGACCCGCGACCGCCGCGACGGCGGATCGGAGGTCGACGTCAACCGCGCGTACAACGAACACTGGATGGACGCGCGGCGCCTGAAGATCACTGCCGATCGTCGAACGTCGTTGATCGTCGATCCCCCGGATGGCCGTCTGCCGCCGCTAGTGCCGTTGAGCGCGGAGCGACAGAAAGCGAGAGCCGCCGGCGCCGCGGCGAACGCACGATTCATCGCCGGCATGCCCTACAGCCCGGAAGAAATGTCGCTGCCGGTCCGTTGCATCATCCGCACGGACTCGCCGCCCTACCTGCCGACGATCTACAACAACAACTTTCAGATCTATCAGAGCCCCGGATATGTGGTGATCGCGCCCGAGATGATTCACAGCGCGCGTATCATCCCGCTCGACGGCCGTCCGCACCTGGGCAAGAAGCTCCGTCAATGGCTCGGCGACACGCGCGGTCACTGGGACGGGAACAGCCTGGTGATCGAGACGACCAACTTCCGGACCGACAACGGCGTCGTCTATCAGGGCGCGAACCCGGAAGCGTACCGCATTACCGAGCGGTTCACGCGCGTGGCGGCCGACACGATCAATTACGAGTTCACGATCTCGGATCCCACGACCTGGACGAAGCCGTGGACGGCGGTAATCCCATGGACGAAGGTCGATCCCGGCGAGCAGATGTACGAATACGCCTGTCACGAGGACAACTTCGACATCGTCCACCTGCTGAGCGGCGCGCGTATCCGGGAGAAGAACGGCGAAGGCGGGAGGTAAGCGTGATGCGCACACTACGATCGACGGTCGCGAGTGTCGGTCTGCTGCTCGCCCTGAGCGCACCGAAGTTGTCTGCTCATCACGCCTTCGCGTCGGAGTTCGACGCCAAGAAGCCCGTCAAGTTCAAGGGGACTGTCACGAAGATGCTGTGGGTCAATCCTCACGCCTGGATCTACGTCGACGTGAAAAAGCCGGACGGCAGCGTCGAGGAGTGGATGATCGAGGCGGGCACGCCGAATACACTGCTCCGGCGCGGGTTTACGAAGGAGTCGCTGCAGCCCGGCACCGAGATCTCGGTCGACGGCTATCAGTCGAAAGACGGCTCGCGGCGGGCCAACGGCCGCGACCTCACGCTTCCGGACGGACGCACGCTCTTCCTCGGGTCGTCCGGCACGGGAGCGCCGGACGAACCCGCAAAGAAATAGTGTGAATCGCGCACTCCGTGTCCTCGTGATGCTGCACACGTCACGCAGGCCGTGGATCGGACCAAAAGCGTGCATGCGATGATCGCGACGTCGATCTTCACATAGGCAAGCGCGATCCGGCATGTCGCGCAACTCGGGTTCGGGATCGCGGCTGCTACCCACGGTAACACGCTGCCGCAATGACGCTTGATTCACCGACCCGCAGAGAGTAGGGTGTGCCAACCCTGGTGTCTGGTCCGCCAGAACTCACCAAACTGAGAGGTGCCATATGCGCGTGCGCGTGAAAGCGCTGGTGTTCGTAGCGTGGATCATCCTCATTCCGACCGCGTCCTGGGCACAGGCGGTAATCGCTGGTGTGGTCAGAGATACCTCGGGAGCCGTTCTCCCGGGCGTCACCGTGGAGGTCACCAGTCCTGCGCTGATCGAGAAAGTCCGCAGCACCACGAGTGACAGCGGCGGGCAGTACCGGATCGAGGACCTTCGGCCCGGCATCTACAAGGTCAGATTCACACTGACAGGATTCACCACTTTCGAGCGCGAGGGTGTCGAGCTGACTGGTTCGTTCACCGCGAGCATCAATGCGGAGCTCCGCGTCGGCAGCCTGCAGGAGACCGTTACCGTCACCGGCGAGAGCCCGATTGTCGATGTGCAGAGCGCCAGGCGACAAACGGTCATCAGCAACGATGTGCTGAAAGCGATTCCAACCGTCCGCAGCTACAACGCGCTCGTCGTCGTCGTGCCAGGCGTCGTCACCAACACCAACGATGTGGCTACGGGAACGGCGACGACGCAGTTTCCCATTCACGGCGGCCGTAACAACGAGGGCCGCATGACCATCGACGGTCTCAACGTCGGCAATCCGCCCGGCGGCAATCAGCCGCCCGGCTTCTCGGTCGACGTCGGCAACTCCGAGGAAATTTCCTTCACGACATCCGGCGGATTGGGCGAGTCGGAAACCGCCGGCCTGGTGATGAATGTCGTGCCGAAAACCGGTGGCAACTCGGTCCACGGATCGATGTTCTACAGCGGCAGCGGCAAGCACCTGCAGTCGGACAACTCCGCCGGAAAGGTCGCGGCGCCGACGCCGCTCACCAAGGTCTACGACGTCAACGGCGCGGTCGGTGGACCGGTACGCAGGGATCGCCTGTGGTATTTCGCGACGGCGCGGACGCAGGGCAGTACGCGCGTGAACGCGAATCAGTTCACGAACCTGAATGCCGGCGACCCCACCAAGTGGCTGTATGCGCCGGATTTCAGCAAACCCGGGTTCTCCGACCGGACGTGGGAGAACGTCAGCGGACGTCTCACGTGGCAGGCCACGCCGCGCAACAAGATCGGTGGCTATTGGGACGAGCAGTGGGTCTGCCGGAAGTGCGAGGGCAACACGATTGGCATCACGACGCCGCCGGTGGTCGCTCCGGAAGCGAACGGTCCAAACCAGACGTTGCCGCTGCGCGTGCCGCAAGTGACGTGGTCATCGCCGGTGACGAACCGGTTGCTGCTCGAGGCCGGGTTCGGCGGCACCTACTATGGCTGGGGCAACTTCGAGCGCAAGCCGAACCCCACGCACGACTTAATCAAGGTGACAGAGCAGTGTGCCGCCGGCTGCGCCGCCAACGGCAATCGCCCAGGCATCGTCTATCGGTCGCAAGACTGGGGCGACAACCGTACTGGCTCCTACACGTGGAAGGGATCGGTTTCCTACGTCACCGGCCGACACAGCGTAAAGGTGGGGTATCAGGGCACGCTGATGACCGACGACCGCACCTGGTCCACCAACAGCACGGATCTCTGGTATCGATTCAACAACGGCATTCCGAATCAGCTCACCCAGACCATCTCACCGTGGATCAACAACGCGCGCGCGGGGTGGGATGCGATCTTCGCGCAGGAACAATGGACCATGGGTCGCCTGTCGTTACAGGGCGCGCTGCGATTTGACGTCGCCAGGAGCTGGTTCCCCGAGCAGAACATCGGACCCGACCGGTTCCTGCCGGTGGCCTACCACTTTGCCGAGACCAAAGGCATCGACAGCTACAAGGACATCACGCCGCGTTTCGGAGTCGCCTATGACGTCTTCGGCAACGGGCGCACTGCGGTGAAGATGAATGTGGGGCGCTATCTCGAGGGTGTTGGCGTGCAATTGAACTACGCCAACACCAATCCGACCACGCGCATTCCGACCTCCACCGGTCCGTTCGGCGTGCCCGGTGTGACCCGAACCTGGATCGACGCCAACGCGAATTTCGTTCCCGATTGCGATCTGTCGAATCCACTCGCGAATGGAAATCCGAACGCGGTGTATGGCGACGGCGGCCCCGACTTCTGCGGCCAGATCTCGAATCTGCGCTTTGGTCAGCCGGTGCTCACGGGCAACTACGATCCCGATCTCCTCAGCGGCTGGGGCGTCCGCGCCGGCGACTGGAGCTTCGGCGCGTCGGTGCAGCAGCAGATCCTCCAGCGCATGTCGATCGAGATCGGGTATTACCGGCGGTCGTTCGACCACTTCAGCGTGAGCGACAACCTCGCGTTGACCAATACCGATCTGACGCCGTATACGGTGACCGCTCCGCTCGATTCGCGACTGCCCAACGGCGGCGGTTACTCGATCGGCACGCTGTACGACGTCGTGCCCAGCAAGGCGGGACAGGTCGACAACCTGTCGACGCTGGCTCGCAAGTACGGGAAGCAGTATCAGTACTTCAACGGCTTCGATGCGACCGTCAGCGTGAGACAGGGCGGCCTGACGCTGCAAGGCGGCACGAGCACCGGACAGAACGTCGCCGATGCGTGCGACGTCCGAGCCAACTTGCCGGAGTTGAACACCGGCATCGGCGCCGGTCTGGTCGGATCGACCGTCAGCACCACCAGCCCCTATTGCCACGTCGCCTACGGCTGGCTGACGCAGCTGCGCGGGCTCGGATCGTACGTCATTCCGAAGATCGCCGCGCAGGTGAGCGCCGTCTTCCAGAGCAAGCCGGGGCAGTTGCTTCGCGCTGACTACGCGATGCCGGCGGCGCAAGTCGCGCAGTTCCTCGGCCGCGCCCCGTCGGGCAACGTCCCCAACGTCACCATCAACTTGATCGAGCCCGGATCGCTCTACGGAGATCGGATCAATCAACTCGACTTTCGAATCGCGAAGCACTTGAACTTCGCGTCGACGCGGTCGATGGTGTCGGCGGATTTGTACAACGTACTGAACGCGAACCCGGTGCTCAGTTACAACAACAGCTTCACGCCGAACGGGCCGTGGCTGCAGCCGAATTCGATCCTGACGGGTCGCCTGATCCGCATCAGTGTCGATTTCAATTTCTGACAGGCAGAGACCACACGTCATCGCCGCGTCGAAGCGGGCGGCCGCCGGCCGCCCGCCCGACGCGCCGGCTGCCCCCGATTACCGCACGATCACACCTCGACGCCGCCGGCGCGCCGACACTACCTCGCCTGGACGACCTGATACTCGCTGCGCACTAAACCGCTTCGATATGACCGCGTCTCCACGTGCTGGAGTTGGACGTCGTGCGGGAGCGGCCCGAACAATGGGATTCCTTCACCGATCAAGACCGGCACGCGCGTGATCGTCAACCGATCGATCAAGCCGGCGGCGAGAAAGCGCTGCACGGTGAGACCGCCGTCGACATAGACATGCGCGATGCCGCGTTTACGCAAACGATCCACGACCTCCGCTGGCTCTGCGTTCATGACCTCGCAGGCGACGCCGGCGGGAATCGTCAGCCGTTCGGGATGTGTGCTGAGCACAATGACAGGCTTGTCATATGGCCACTCCGGGAACGCCAGCACCGTCTCGAACGTTTTCCGGCCGATGACAATGGCGTCGATCGTCGCCATGAATTCGACATAGCCGTGCGGCTCGCCGCCGTTCGGTGGAAGAAAATCGAGCGCGCCATCCGGGCGGGCGATGAAGCCATCCACACTCATGCCGATGAACACCGATGCAATCATGTTCCGCGTCGCCTCTCATCCTGGCGTTCCGATACATGCTCGCGTACGTTGTCGGCCAGCGATTCGCCCGCCGCCCACCCGACCTATAATCTGCCGACGAGTGCCTCATTGGAGCGGGTTCAGATTGGTACGAAGCGTACACTCGTCGACAACGTACGAGTTGTGGGCGCGTGTGACGACGGCGCTCGTGCTGCTGTTTGCCGCCACGGCGTGGCCTGCGGGGCAGGCGCCGCAGCCGATATCGAGCCTCACCACTGACCAGATCGAAGAGGCGATCCGAATCGGCTCGGACGAGAAGGCTGCACGCACGTTCTTGAACCGCTATCTTGTTCAGATGCACGCTGGCTGGGGAGACGGTCCACGGATGGGAGTCTTCACCACGCCATTCGCCCGGATCGTCCAGGCTGCCGCCACAGCTCGCAAGAACGGAGGGACGTTTTCCAAGTCCGACGTCACTGCGGAGGATCTCGTTCCCGAGCTGCACGTGATCGTCACCTTCCAGCCTTCGGCTGTGAGCGACGCCAAAGAGGTGCCGATCAATTCGATCACGATCACGCGAGGCGGCAGTGTGAACGGCACCGACGCCATCGAGCCGCTGAAGTCACCAGCTCTGCAGCCCGCCTACCAAAGTCGGTACGGGCTGGTATTGGACGGCGCAGGGATCGTGGCGTCATTTCCCCTGTCTGCGGTCGCACCCGATCGCGAGATTCGCGTCAGCTTTCGCGAAGTAGTGAAAGGAACCTCGGCTGCTTCCAATTGTCAGCACTGCGTCGTACCGTTTCCACTCACCGGCATTCGATAACACGGCACACCGAGGTGCGCCGCGAAGTTCTGGATCGCAATCTCGACTCAAAACAGCAGCTTCATCCCCAGCTGCATCTCCCGCGGATTCTTCGCGCTGAATATCCGCCCGAAGTTCGGTGTTCCGAAGACGCGATCGGGGAGATCGAAGTTTGCCCGGTTCAGCAGGTTGAACACCTCCCACCGGAGTTCCAGACGCGTTGACGACGACAGTCGCACCGTTTTTGCCACGGCTGTGTCCAGCGTCGCAGCTCCCGGACCAAGCACGCTGTTGCGGGGGGCGCTGCCAAACGTGAAGACCGTCGGTAATGCAAATGCGGCGGTGTCGAACCAGCGGTCTGGCGTGCGTTTGCCGGACCCGAGGTTCGGATTCCGGAGCTGATTCGGGCGTTGCGCCGGCCCTGAACCGACGTTCGCCTGATCCACCCCCAGATTCACGGTGAAGGGTGCGCCAGACTGCGCCGACAACACAGCGTTGAAGCGCCAGCCGCGCAGCTCGTAGGTCCCACTTGCCACCAGCACGTGTCGATGCTCGAAGCTGGAGTGCGCCCATTCGCCGGAGGGACTGAAGATGTTCTTTACATTCTGCGGGTTGTTGCTCTCTGCTTCGGTCGGGCCGGGGCTCGACGCATCGTCTTTCGACGTGGACAGGGTATAGCTGGCATTGAACGAGACGTGGTTCAGCAGCCGTCGCTCGGCCTTCACCGTGACCGCGTGATAGATCGATTTGCCGTTGAAACGAATCGAGCGGATGACCCCCAGTTCGGGAAGCGCTCGACGCGCCTGAATCGATCCCGGTCCGGGCTCCGGCACGTTATAGAGCATCGGATTGTCGGCACCCAGCGTCCACGAACCCATATAGCTGATTTCGGCCATCGTTGACGGTAAGACTTCGTACTGGAGTCCTCCACTCCACGTCTGCGTGTATTCGACGCGGTAGTCGTGGTCCATGATGGTCGGACCGACGACGCCGGTCGGGTCCTGCAGCAGGATGTCGCGCGTCTGGAACGACGGCTCGCGCACATCCACCGGCACGTCCACCTGTCTGGTGTAGAAGAACGGCAGGTTTCGCGCAAACGCCGTCTGAACGCTGTAGGCCCACTGGTTCAAGAAGATTCCGTAACCACCTCGTACAACAGCGCGGCCGTCCTTCAGCGTCAGCGCGAATCCGGTTCTCGGCGCCAGGCGCACGCGGCTGGGCCGCAGCAGCGCGGGACTCCAGCGAGCGTCTGCAGACGTGACATATGGAAGCGGCATCGAGGGGAGCAGCACGTAGGCGTCCGGGTGAATCGCTCCGCTCCCGTCGCTCGCGACAACGAACCTCCCGCGCCTGACGTCGAATGACGAAAGTCGATTCTGCGCGTCGCGCATGTGTCCGTTGTGCTCGTAGCGCAGTCCAAGGTTCAGTGTCAGGTTCTGACGGAGACGCCAGTCGTCTTGCGCGAAGACATGGATCCACGTCGTACGCCCGTCTTCTTCCCCGCGACCGATTCCGGACACAGCGGAGGCCGGAAACCCGAGAAGAAAATCCGCGAACGCGTTGCCGGTGAACTGGCCTGTATAGGTGAATGCGCCTCTCGCATTGTCCGGCTGTTCCGGCCGCAGGCGGAGGCGGAACGCATAGGCGCCGAACTTGACACGATGTGCTCCCCTGCTCACTAGTACGTTTTCGTACAATTCGAAATGCGAGTTATGTCGATAGGTGAATGACGTCGGATCGCCCATGGTGCTGTAAAACCCGCGCGTAGAGATCTGCGGAAAACCGAGATCTCTCGCGTCACGAGTCACACCTTGCAGACCGACGTCGCCGGCGAAATCAACACCTCGGTTGACGCTGCGCTGTCCGCCCCTGACCGCCATCCAACCGAGCCGCAGCTCGTTGAGCCATGACGTGCCGAACGTCCGCGTATGACTGACACCGACGTTCCGTGCCACCGTGTCGAGGCGCCGTCCGAAGCCGGGAATGAGTGTTTCCTGCATCGAACTGGTGCCAAAGGGTTGTAACTCCCGCGCATCGAAGCTGCTGATTCGAACGAACAGTTGATCGGCCTGCAACAGTCGGTGATCCACGCGGATACTGACTTGATCCACATCCTTGTCTTGCCGGCCGACGGCAACGAGGTTCTGGACCTGCTCGCCGGAGGTCGGCAGTGGAACATGCTGCAGGAACGCGACTGCGAGTGGGTCAAGCCGGTCGGAAGGAATGCGATTGCCAGGAAAGGAACGACACGCGCCGGTACTCCCATCTCTCGTCAGTGGATCACAAATCGACGCGACACTCGAGAAGTCGCCTACCCGGACGGCCGCAGGGGGCACAGAGAATGTCCGCGTGAGCGACCGGCGCATACGCTGGCCTTCGTAACTGCCGAAATAGAACGTGCGGTCGCGAAGAGCGGCTCCCCCCACGGCGCCCCCAAACTGGTGCTGGCGCAGCGGAGGCACAGGCTGGTCTGACCGGTCGAAGTAGTTGCGCGCGTCGAACGCGTCGTCGCGGAGGAACTCGAACCCGCTGCCGTGGATGGCGTTTGCCCCGGAGCGCGTCGCAACGTTGATGAGCGCCGACGCTTTGCCGCCGAACTCGGCGGGGTACTGCGACTTCTGAATCTTGAACTCCTGAATGGAATCGACCGACGGGTTGATCACGAGGTTGTTGAACAGTTCGTCGGTCACCTTGAATCCGTCGAGCAGGTAGATGTTGTGACCGGAACGCTGGCCGCCCACGTTCGGCAATGGGCCAGCCTGCTGCAATGCGTCACCACGGGTGCCGCCTGGCGGAATGACGACGGCGTCGCTCAGTTGCGCCAGACCCAGGAAGTTGCGCCCGTTCAGGGGAATCTCCACCACCTGTTGATTGTTGATGACGTCGCTGATCTCGGCTGACGTCGCTTGCAGGAGCGGTGCCTCGGCGCTGACGCGGACTTCTTCGGTGACCCCACCGACTTCCAGACTGACATCGACCGACAGTCGTTGCCCGAGTTCGACGGAAACAGTGCGGACGACCGCTTTGAAACCGGGGAGAGAAACCGTGAGGGTGTAGCGCCCCAAACGCAGTCCAGGAAGAAGGTAGTATCCCCGTTCGTCACTGAGTCGCTCGAGCCGAATGCCGCTCTCGACATGTTCGGCTTGTACGGTCGCTCCGGGCAGCACCGCGCCCTGAGAGTCGCGAACGATGCCGCTGATCTCTGCCGTGTTCGTCTGCGCGGCGGCAAACGCGTCGATGCGCAGCGCGAATGCGGCTGTCAACGCGACAATCCGAGCCAGCCAAAGGGCTCCGCCCCGTGCTTTCCCTGCGGAGGCCTTCGTCTGGATTCCGCTCGGGCCAAACAGGGACACTTACTTGGTGGCGCGAATCGGTGGCACGATGCGAATTTCCAGCGCGAGGAGGTCGGCTTCGCTGTCGCCGTAGGCGTCGACTACGACCGACTGCCCGACCTTGAGTTCCGCAGGAGGAACCTTCTGTTTATCGCGCGTCACCTCAGTCTGCCTGTCCATCTTGATCGAGGTGATCTTGGCGTCCTTGTTCTTGACGTCGATCGTGGACTTTTCCAGCCTGGTGATGGTGCCGATCACACGAAAGTTGTCGTGCGCAAACGACGGCACGGCCGCAAACAGCAATACGGCGGTCGCAACGCACAGCGTCACGCGTCTGCTCAACATGAAGGACTCCATCAGTTGTCGTTGACAGGGATTGCGTCCAGCGTCCGGACCTCGCGAGCCTGTCGTTTGCCATTGAACGGGAATTCGTGCGCGGTCGTATAAAAGCCGGCCGTGGTCACCTTCACGGTGACAGGTTCGCCTCCAGGGTTTTCCCAAAACCAACCGTGGATGCCGGAGAACGGCGCGACGAAGCTGCCGTCGGACCTGCGTCGCGGCTTCTTGTCGTAGGACTGTGGCGCGTTACTCGGCGCGCCGTCGGGGTCGCCATGGAATTCCTGCATGACGTCACCGGACGCGCTCCAGGAGAAGAGCATCGTGGCATCCTTCGCCAGGTGATACTTGTACTCGATGTATTCGTACGGGCCGAGGACGAACTCACGCGAGTCGACCTTGTATTCGCCCGGATACAGGGCAACGTTGCCCTCCTGCACGGGAGCAAGCTCCTTGCCTTGCGGTGGCGGCACAGGTTCGGCCACCGCGGCCCCCGACAACGCCGTCAGACCGAGCGCGCGTCCGGTGCCGACAGGATCGACGCCGTACTCGGCGGGCAGGATGGCGGTGACGAGCAGCACCGCGGCGACGAACAGCGCGATGCCGCTCGCCTTGGCAATATCGGCAGCGGAGTGGGCCGGCGGCGATTTCGTGTCGACGGTGTGAGTTTTCATCCGGCTAACGCGTCGACGTCGATACCGGTGTCAGTTGCGTGATCGCGGTGGGACGCATCGTGCCGTTCGGCGCGACTGTCCAGTCAGTGACCGTGCCGTCGGCGAACCGCTGCCGCAATTTCCAGACAATGCGGTCGCCGCTGCGCGGGTTGCGCGCGACGAAGCCAACTTCGATGAACTCGCCAGGCTTGACGTCCACCTGCCAGATCACCGACACGATGCGATCGTCGGCGCGCTTCACCTCGTATTTCCATCCCGCCGGCACCTGCATCGTCTCGATGATGACGCCTTCCGGCACGTCGAGCTCGGCCGCGGTGGTCGCGACCTGACCCTCCGTGGGAATGCGCACCGTGTACTTTTCGGTGGCTCCCACGCTCGATTGGCGTGGGGTGATGCTGACGTGGGCGTGCCCGGCAGCTGGAATGCAGACCGCCAGGATCGCGGCAGCTCCTGTGATCATGTTTTTCATTGTCATGATGCCTCCCGAGGCGCGCGCCTCGTATGCCGTTATTGAAAGAGCTTGGTGTTCGTCTGGCTGTCCAGCCCGGAACTCGTGCGACCTGTTGTAGCGCTGCCGTCAGCGTCACCGTGATTTCGTGTCCGGCGGGTTCTCCCATACCACCCGTGAATTCCTGAAGAGGGCGCCGTCAGTGTACCCGACCGACCCTTCACCTGCGCTTTTTCAAGCTCTGGGTATACTACCGTCGGGCTCGGCATGAGGCTGCTGTTTATCGGAACCGAGGTCTTCCAGGAATAGAGCAGCGCTTCGCCCTCATCAAAGGACGTACTTATACTCGATCCCTCGCGCGATAGCGCTTGAGCGAAGGCGAGGACCCGCGGCAATTTCACCAATAGATGACGGATTCAGCGCGCTCGACCCACGCGCGCCGAATACGTTGCAGGATTCATGGACGGACGATTCCGAACCGCGTTTCCGTCGTGCCGTCCGCCGCGACCGTGACGACAAACGAGTTGTCCGTGGTGCGCTCGAACCCGGCCGGGAGCTGAAACGTTACGCGGTAGCTGCCCGCGGTCAAGTTGTCGAAACGAAAGCCTCCATCACTCCCCGTCGTTGCTGATCGAATCTGCTCGGTCGCGCTTGGATTCGTGAGAGATACGGGAACATTGGCCATCCGGGTCTCGTTGCCATCGAGCGTTCGGTTGCGGTTGCTGTCCACAAAGACGAACCCCACGATCTGACCTGGCCCGCTGCCCGCTGGAGTGCTTGCCGTCTGGGCCGTGCTTGCCGACGTGGTGGATGGCGCTGAGGACTGCGACGCGGACTCCGATTTCAAGCCCTCAGTGGTGGGGGTCTTGTCGGATGCTCCGCCGCATCCGGCAAGCGCCGCGATCAGAACCAACCCCGCCATGGACGCGGCAATGCGATTATCGTGAATATTCATCGGCAAATGGCTACCTTCGAAGGAAGATACTCCTGTAATCACCGCGAGGCAACGGCCGCAGCCAATGGTCTCGTGGTACGGCAGACGCACTCTTCGATGTATCCATCAAGTGCCCGTCGAGGACACTCTACAACGCAACCTGGCCGGTTGAGTCTGTTTTTGAGATGCGTCCATTTCACCTGTGGGGCTTCGGCCGCCTCGAGATGCCGAGGGGCATGAGATTTCGGCTTGCGCGAATTCGGCGCGCGATCACGATCGTCGCGATAGGGTTCGTGACACTGACCGTGTCGGCGGCCGCCATTTTGTCGATGGCGCTACCCGTGGAGCCGGTAAGAATTCACGTGCGGTGGCGCCTGGACGTCACCGCCTCACAACGCGAACAGCTGGAACGGCGCTTCGCCCTGGTGGAAGGGCGACCGACCGAGGGCACGACGTGGAACTATCTCCTGACGGATTCATCGCGCAAAAACATCCGGAATATCGTGCAGCATGATGCCGTCGACGATACCGCGCACCTGAACCGCATCTGGTTCCGCCCCACGTTTGCGGATGACCGGCCACGGCAAGTGTGGCTCTTCGCGCTGGCGTTTGGCATCCTGGGCGCGGCGCTGTTGTCGGTCCGGCTGGCGGCTGTCGAATCGCCGGCGTGGCATTCGCGGCTGCAGGCGATCCTCGCCTACGACAGCACTCAGGCCGTGGCGGCGCTTTCGATCGCGGTGTCGGCCTTCGCGTTCCGGTTTCTCACGCTGCGAGACTTCGCCAACGACCATTACATGCACCTTGCCTGGGCGCAGCAATTGTTGTCAGGCGCAGTTCCCAACCGCGATTTTGTCGACCCCGGGTATCCACTCACTTACGCGCTCTCAGCCGTCGCACAGCTCATCTCACCGGGTCCTCTCAGTGAGTCGGTGCTCACGATCGGCATGCTGTCGATCGCGGCGGGGATGACGATGCTGGTGACGCGCGCGATGACCGGATCGCTCACAGCCGGAATCGCCGCAGCAACTGCCTGCGTCCTCTTTCAACCGCAGCTCTATAACTACCCGAAGCTGCTTGTGCCAGCTGTCGCGCTGTGGCTGCTCGCGCGTTTTCAAGCACAGCCGTCCCGGGGGCGACTGGCCATCTGTGCCGCCTGGACGACGGTGTCGTTCCTCTTCCGCCACGATCTTGGACTGTATGTGGCGGCAGCGACGATTGCCGCTCTATTGCTGCCGAACGTGCGTGCACCGCGCCCCGCGTTGCGGCAAGTGGGCGCCTATGTGTCGATCGGTCTGCTCACCGTCCTGCCGTATCTCCTCTTTGTGCAATGGGCAGAGGGTATTCCCGCGAATATCCGCGACAGTCTGCAGTTCCTCAGGGCGGAAACGTCGCCGCTGGCGACACCAGCACCGGAATTCCCGTTCCTGGGGACATGGGCGGTGGCCAAGTGGAACCGGCTTGATTCGGTAGCGACCCTCTTTTATCTGGCGCGTCTGCTTGTTCCTCTCGCCATTTTCGTACTCGTTGTCCGACGACACCAGCAGCGCGGCAGTGGACACGCGGTGATCACCGCCGCGATCGTTCTGCTGGCGCTGTACGCCACGATTATTCTTCGCCATCCCGTCGCGGCCCGAATCCGCGACCTCGCTGTGCCCCTGCCGATCGTCGGTACGTGGTTGTGCTGGAACCTCCTGCGAGCGCCGCTCGACTGGCCGCGCTATCGGCCGATTGGATGGGCGGCGGCGATCGGTGGTGCGATTCTCGCTGTCGCAGGATTCGGCAGCGTGTGCGGCGTTGCGGAGGCCGGTCAGAAACTCCGGGAGACGAGGGTGCTCGAAGGATGGCGCCCTATGCAGCGCCGCGCTGAGGTCGTCGTCGAACGCACCAGGACCTGGAACGGATTCTGGCCCGTTGGCCAGTCGCCGCCGCTGATCGACTACGTTGATTCATGCACCGCTCCCTCCGACCACCTTCTCATCACATGGGCGGCGCCGGAATATTATGTCTTCGCCCACCGGCCATTCGCGGCAGGGCATGCCTTGTTCGGGGGTTTTACCAGCGATCGCGATCAATTGTTGATGTTGTCGCGCCTGCAGCAGCAGCACGTGTCGATTGTGCTCATCGATGAGGGCCGCCGCGCCGAGTTCGCCCGCAGGTATCACCTGCTCGACGGCTACCTTCGCGAGCGGTACGCGGTGGTCGGTCACTATCGTCTACACGACGATTCGAACATCGCAATCGCTCTCCGGCGTGACCTTCAAGCCATGTCGTCATATGGCGCCGAAGGGTGGCCGTGCGGATTCACCATCGCGGGATAGGTGTGCTGGGGGTCATCACTGGAACAGCTTGTTCTTCACCGGTTGTCCCGAGCGGAACTCGTGCGACATGTTGTAGTAGCCGGCCGTCGTGAGCGTGACCGTGATCTCCTGGTCCGATGGGTTCTCCCAGTACCATCCGTGAATGCCCGGGAACGGCGCATTGAGCTGTCCTGAGGCCTGCTGCGTCGCGTTCACCTTTTCGTAGCTCTGTGCGTACCCTCGCGGAGCTCCGTCAGGCTCCGCGTGCAGTTCATAGTTGACGGGCACTGTGGCCTTCCACGAATAGAGCAGCGCCTCGCCTTTGTCGAGGCGGTACTTGTACTCCATGCCCTGCCGTGCGGCGATCCTGAATTGCACGGTTTCCTGTTTGAATGGCGCGTCCTGGTGCGCGACCGTCGCAACACCTGTCGCGGCGCCATTCGACTTCGATGCTTCGAGGGCTTCGACGCGCTGACCCACCACGCCGAGCTCGATCAGCCCGAGCTTCGCACCCGTGCCCAGCGGATCGAGACCGAATTCCGCCGGCAGGATGCAGGTCACCAGGATCACTCCCGCGACGAGCAGCGCGGCCCCAGCGGCCAGCGCGATTCGTTGTCTGATTTCGACCGTCTGTTCCGTTGTCATGAGTTCCCTCTACGCGAGGAAATAGCCTGAGAGTTGGTACCCGATGAGCAGCATCCCGCAGGTCATGACCACGCCGTTGGTCAGGAACGCGTGCTGCAGAAATCCACGGCGCGTGCGCCAATAGGTCAGCACGATCAGCACACCGGTGAGCGCGAGCGCCTGACCGATTTCGACACCCACGTTGAAGCTCACGATGTTCGCCACCAGGCCGTTCTGTGACAGGGCGAAGTCCTGCAGCTTGGTCGCCAGACCGAACCCGTGAAACAGGCCGAACACCAGCACCGCCGCTCGTGTGTTCGGCTGCACGCCGAAGAAACGCCGGAAGCCGTCCATGTTCTCGAATGCTTTGTAGACGACCGAGAAGCCGATGATCGCGTCGATGATGTACGGGTTCGCCCGGATCCCGCCGAGGACGCCGACCAGCAGCGTGAGGCTGTGCCCGATCGTGAACAGCGTGACGTACTGCACGACGTCGCGGAGGCGGTACAAGAAGAAGATGACGCCGAAGAGAAACAACAGGTGATCGTAGCCGGTCACCATGTGCTTGGCGCCCAGATACATCAACGGGATGATGGCCCTGCCCTCGAGCCCCTGTAGAAAGACGGCGTCCTTCCCCGAGACACCGTGCGCCGACACCACGGCGGGCACGGCGACCGACAGGGCCGCCGCCATCACGATCGTGAGCATTGCTCTGCTGCGACTAGACATATCTCCCCCTGACGCACGCATCCACGCGCGCCGTCACTGTCGCTGGTACTTCGCGTGACAGTTATCGCACGATTCGTTGACCTTCTCGCCGGCCGTGAGGACGGCTTCGGTGCTCTTTGCTTCAACGGCCTTGAGGGCCAGCGTTCCCGCGTCGACCAGCTCGCGCGACATCTTGACCCAGTCGCCATTGTCGATGGCGCGGCCATCGAGCAGCATGAGATTGCCCGCCTCGGCGAGCGCCGCCGCGCTGTTGCCAAGCGTCGCCCATTCCTCGTCGTTGCGAGGAAACACTTCCTCGACTCCCTTCGCGGTGACCGTCGTACTGACAGCGTTGAACACCGCATTGGCTCCCGGCGCCACGATCCCGTTCATGATCTGCTTGATGCTCCCCACCGGACGGGCCGCGGAGACCGCAGACGGCGCCGCCGCGGGCGCGGTCTGCCGCTGCCGCCCGGCAGCGATGATGAAGCCGATGCCGGCGATAAAGAGCATGACGCTGACGACGAACAACCAGTGCACAGTCCGCATACTCCTCCAGCTGTCACCGCCAACCGTTGTCCACCCGACTTCCCGACGAAGCTCCCGCGTCGATCAGCTGCTCGCCCCGCTGCCGACAGCGACGAGAGCCGCGGGTTCGAATCGCACGCGCAACAGTTTCACCGAGTTGAGAAACACCAGAACGTCCGGGCCGAGATGCAGCATGGCGGCCTGAATGGGCCCGATCCACCCCAGGAGCGCTGCCGCGATCCCGAGGACGTGCACCACGCCAACTCCGCCGATGACGTTCTCCTTGATCGTCCGGAAGGCACGACGCGCGAGGGCGCGCGCCTGGACGATCTTGGTGAGATCGTCTGTCATGAGGGCAATGTCCGCCGCTTCCAGCGCGGCCTCGGTGCCGCGCGCTCCCATCGCGATGCCGACATCCGCGCGCGCGAGCGCGGGCGCGTCATTGACACCATCGCCGACCATGGCGACGATGGACCCTTCCCGCTGAAGCGTGTCGATGGCCGCGATCTTCTCGTGGGGCAGGAGCCGGGCCCGCACGTCCGCGATTCCCACGGCGGCGCCGACCAGACGGGCGGCTTCTTCGTTGTCGCCGGTCAGCATGACGACGCGGCGGACACCGGTCGCCTGCAGTTCACGCACGACGTCGGCCGCCGACGGCCGCACTTCGTCGACCAATTCCAGGGTACCGGCCAGTTTTCCGTTCAGCGCGACGTGCACCGCCATGCCGCGGTGGGCGCCCAGATCCGCGATTGAAACACCACGCTCTTCGAGCAATGCGTTGTTGCCGACGATCACCTCGCGAGCATCGACCTCGGCGACGACGCCGCGGCCGTGAATCGTCTGGAAGTCCCGAGGCTCCGGAATGTCGACGGCACGTTTTCGCGCTTCGTCGACGACCGCATTCGCCAGCGGATGCGCCGATCGACTGTCGGCCGCCGCGGCGTAGCGAAGGATGTCCTGCTCGGACATCCCGTCACCATGCACTGTGACGGCGGACACGCGCGGACGCCCATGCGTCAGCGTCCCTGTCTTGTCGAACACGACCGTGTCCACCTTGGCGAGCTGCTCCAGGTAGAGGCCGCCCTTTACCAGAATGCCGAGTTTGGCCGCCCGCGCGATCGCCGCGAGCATGACCATCGGCGTTGCCAGGCCCAATTCGGCCGGCGAGGTGAAGATGAGCAGCGTCACGATCTTGCGAATGTCGTGCGTCAGCGCGAACACGACGATCAGGAACACCAGCACGAGCGGAAGCAGCCAGGCGGCGATCCGATCCGTCAGCTTCTGCACCGGCGCCTGTTCGCTTTGCGCCTGTTCGACCAGCGCCACGATGCGCGCGAACATCGTATCCGCACCGACTTTGTCGGTCCTGATGTCAATCGCGCCGCTCTCCACGAGCGTTCCGGCGAGTACCGAGCCGCCCTTCCTGCGCTCCACGGGCACGCTCTCGCCGGTAATCGACGCTTCGTTGACCGCCGCTGTACCGGCCGTAACGATACCGTCGACCGGGATTTTGTCGCCGGCGCGCGCCAGGACGATGGTGCCGGGTGTGAGCTGTTCAACGGGAACAACCCTGTCGCCACCGCCATCACGCACGACGGCGGTGCGCGGAGCGGCGCCCACCAGCGCCCGGATCGACGCTCTCGCCCGGTCGGTGTTCAGGTCGGCGACGAACTCGGCGATCAGGATGATCGTCATCAGCACCGACGCGGCGACGTACTCGCCGCCGGCGAGGGCGATGCACGTCGCGACGGACACAAAGATTTCCGTGCCGATCTTTCGCTCGTGCAGGAGCTCGAGGATGCCTATGCGCGCCAGCGGGTACAAGCCCACTGCCACCGCCACGAGCAGAACCGCAAGGGGCACGCGCCCTGCCCAATAGAGCAACGTCACGAGGCCTACTGCCGCAATGCGAACGATGGCGACTCGACGCTCTCGCGTCAGGAGCTGTACACCCGCGCCGATGTCGGACTTCCCGGATGCCGACCTTGGCGGTGCCGAGGCCTCGATCGATGCTGGATTCAAAGCGCCCGCGCGTCCTCGTCGCCCGATCGAATCTTGATCGCGTGCTCCACCGGCAGCACGAAGATCTTGCCGTCACCAACCCGACCCGTGTGCCCGGCCCGCTCGATTGCCTGCACGACGTTGTCGACCACGGCCAACGGGACGACGATCTCGAGCTTCGCCATCGAGATTTCCTCGAACGTCGGGCTGGCGTCGTCTGCGGGATGCTGCTTGCCTACGCCACGCACATTCGAAATGGTCACACCAGGGAGATCGGGAATGTCGTGCAGCGCGCGCACGACGTCGTAGAGCCGGTCCGGCCGGATGATGGCCTTGATTTCCCGCATCACAGCTCCACCTCCCGGCGTTCGCGCGCGAACAGCTGATACAGGACCGGCAGAACGAGCAGTGTCAGCGCCGTCGAGGACAGGATGCCGCCGACGACGACGGTCGCCAGCGGGCGTTGCACTTCGGCGCCGCGACCGGTGGCAAGCATCATCGGCAGGAACCCCAGCGATGCCACCAGCGCCGTCATCAGCACCGGACGAAGCCGCGCGACCGCGCCATGCATGACGGCGTCGTGAACCGATTCGCCATGCTCACGCAGCCGGTTGATGAACGTGATCATGACCAGCCCGTTCAGCACCGCAACACCCGACAAGGCGATGAATCCCACCGCCGCCGAGATCGAGAAGGGGATTCCGCGCATCCACAGAAAGAACACGCCGCCGGTCAGCGCCAGCGGCACGCCGCTGAACACGAGCAGCGCGTCCCTCATCGTCCCGAACGTCGCGAACAGCAGCGCAAAGATCAGCAGGAGCGCGACCGGCACGACCACTTGCAGTCGTTCGCGCGCCGAGATCAACTGCTCGAACTGTCCCCCCCACGTCGTCCAGTAGCCGGCTGGAATCGCCACTTCGTCGCGGATCCGCCTCTCGGCGTCCTCGACGAACGACCCGATGTCGCGACCGCGAACGTTGGCCGTGACGACAACCCGTCGTTTGCCGTTCTCCCGGCTGACCTGATTGGGACCGGGTGCGATCTCGATATCGGCGATCGCTTCGAGCGGCACGTAACCGGGCGCGGCGGCGACGGCCGGCACCACGTCGGCGAAACCGCGTTGCCCTGGCGGCAGCGGCACCGGCATGCGCCGCACCTGATCGAGATTGGTCCGCAGCTCCTCCGGCAGGCGGACGAGGATGTCGAATCGACGGTCTCCCTCGAACACCTGGCCGGCCGGTTTCCCGCCAACCGCGACCTCGATCACATCCTGCACGTCCGCCACACTGAGTCCGAGCCGGGCCATCTTCTCCCGGTTCAGATGAATGGTCATCAACGGCAGGCCGGTCGTCTGTTCGACCTTGACGTCGGCGGCACCCGGCACCGCCGACAGCACCGATTCGATCCTGGTGCCGACGTCTCCGAGGACGTTCATGTCATCGCCGAAGACCTTGACCGCAACATCGCTGCGCACGCCGGCGATCAGCTCGTTGAACCGCATCTGAATCGGCTGGATGAACTCGTAGTTGTTGCCAGGCACGAATTGCAGCTCCCGGTGCAGCTGCTCGACCAGGTCGGCTTTTGGACGATTGGGATTCGGCCACTTCTCCCGTGGCTTGAGGATCACGTAGGTATCCGCCACGCTTGGAGGCATCGGATCGGTCGCGATTTCAGCAGTGCCGATCTTCGAGAAGATGTAGTCGACTTCCGGGTAGGTCTTGAACTTGCGCTCGAGCGTGTGCTGCATCTCGATCGCGGTCGTCAGGCTGGTGCCCGGGATCCGCAGCGCGTGCACGAGCAGATCGCCTTCATCGAGGCTGGGAAGGAACTCGCTGCCGAGGCGGGTGGCCATCGCGCCGGTGACGGCAAACAGGACGATTGCGCCCGCGACAACGGCGGCACGATTGCGCATCGCGATCCCGAGCAGCGGCACATACACCCGCTTCGCCCACCTGACGACGACGCTTTCTTGTTCCGATACCCGGCCGCTGACGAACAGGGCGACAGCGGCGGGCACGAACGTGACGGAAAGAATCATGGCGCCGAACAGCGCCGCCAGCACCGTGAACGCCATCGGGTAGAACATCTTTCCTTCGATTCCCGTGAGCGTCAGAATCGGCAGGTAGACGATCATGATGATCAGCTGCCCGAAGATCATCGCCTTCCCCACTTCGCGTGAGGCTTCGAACACGAGCTCGAAGCGCTCGGACCGCGTCAGGATGCGTCCGAGCTGATGCTGGCGCTCGGAGAGCCGCCGCATCGAGTTCTCGACGATGACCACGGCACCGTCGACGATGATGCCGAAGTCGAGCGCGCCCAGACTGAGCAGGTTGCCGCTGACACCGCCCTCCACCATGCCGGTAATCGCAAACAGCATCGACAGCGGGATGATGCAGGCGGTGACGATCGCGGCACGAATGTTCCCGAGGAAGACGAACAGCACGGCGATGACGAGCAGCGCGCCGAGCAGCAGGTTGTGCTGAACGGTCTCGATCGTTGCGTCGACGAGCTTCGTGCGGTCGTACACGGTCTTGGCGACGATCCCCTGCGGCAGCGTCCTGTTGATCTCTTCCATCTTGGCCGCCACGCGCTGCGAGACGATGCGGCTGTTCTCGCCCATCAGCATGAAGACCGTGCCGAGGACGACTTCACGACCGTCCTCCGTGGCCGCGCCGGTTCGCAGTTCGTTGCCGAGCAGCACGCGGGCGACGCTGCTGAGGAAGATCGGCGTTCCGTTATGCGTGCCGACGACGATCTTTGCGATGTCGTCGAGGGTGGACACCTGGCCGGGAGCGCGAATCAGGTACTGCTCCCCGCGACGCTCGATGTAGCCGGCGCCGACGTTCGAGTTGTTGCGGGCGATCGCGTCGAGGACGTCGCGAAACGTGAGCCCGTAGGCAACCAGCTTCTCCGGGTCGGGAGTGATGTGGAACTGTTTCGTGTACCCGCCGATGCTGTTGACGTCGGCGACGCCGGGCACCGTCTTCAACTGCGGCCGGACGATCCAGTCTTGAACCGTGCGCAGATCCATCCCCGAGTACGGTTTGCCCTCAGGTGTGACGGCGCCGTCCTTTGCCTCGACCGTCCACAGGAAGATCTCGCCCAGGCCCGTCGCAATCGGACCCATCGTCGGCTCGAGACCCGGCGGAAGCCGGTTCTTCACCTCCTGGATGCGCTCGTTAATGAGCTGCCGCGCGAAGTAGATGTCCGTACCGTCCTCGAAGACGACCGTTACCTGCGACAGCCCGTAACGCGAAATCGAGCGCGTTTCCTCCAGGTGAGGCAATCCCGCCATCGCCGTTTCGACCAAATAGGTGACACGCTGCTCCGCTTCGAGCGGCGAGTAGCCGGGCGCTTCCGTGTTGATCTGCACCTGGACGTTGGTGATGTCGGGGACCGCGTCGATCGGCAGCCGGTTGTAGTTATAGAGGCCGAATACGGCCATCCCGAGCGTGGCGAACAACACCACCCACCGCTGGCGGATCGAGAACTGCAGAATTCGATCGAGCATGCGCCTGTGCCTTTACTGATTTAGTGATCGTGGGTCGCGCCGAGCTTTCCGATTTCGGCCTTCACCGCAAAACTGTTCGTGCTCGCGTACTCGTCACCCGCCATCAGGCCCTTCAGCACTTCGACATACTGACCGTCGGTGCGTCCGAGCTCCAAGGGACGCGCCTCGAACCAGTCGCCGTACTTGACGAACACCACCTGCCAGTCGCGGAAGGTCTGAATGCCTTCGGTGGAGACCGCGACCGGGACGGTGGTCGACTCGCGAACCAGACGGACGGTCACGAACAGTCCCGGGCGCCACATCTGACCGCCTGGATTCGGCAGCACGACCCTGGCAGTGGCCGCCCGTGTCTCCTCCCCGACGAGCGGACCTATGTACTCGATGCGTCCCGCGGCCTCGCGTCCGAGATCGGTGGAGACGACGGTCGCCCGCTGCCCTTGATGGACGGCAGGCAAGTCCTTGGCATAGACGGTCACTTCGACCCAGACCGAAGAGAGATCCGCCACGACGAAGATCGCTTCGTCCTCATCGACCGCCTCTCCGACAGTGACATTGCGCTCGACGACCACCCCGTCGAGCGGGGCACGCACTTCGTATCGCGGCAGCGTCTCGGGAGGCTCCGAGGCTATTCTCGACAGAGATGCAGTCGGAACGCCGAGCGCCACCAGCTTCTGGGCGGCCACGTGTTCAGCCAGTTCCGCTTCCTCCGCCTCCTTCTTCGCCTGCAGGTAGTCCTGTTCGGCGGAGATCTTCTTTTCCCACAGGTTCTTCTCGCGCTCGAACCGGACGCGAGTGAATTCGACCTGGTGCGACGATTCGATGTACGTGCTCTTGGCATCGGCCAGCTCGCGACTGTTGAGCACGGCCAGGACCTCCCCTCTGCGTACTCGATCGCCGGTCTTCTTCGGCACCTGAAGCACGACGCCCTGCAGGCGCGGCACGACATGCGCTTCACGTGTCGCGTCGAGTTTGATCTCGCCGGGCAGTTCGACCGTCGTCACCATCTCGCGCGGCCCCGCCTTGGCGACCACGATGCCGGCGCTCTTGACCTGGTCGGCGCCGAGCTGCACCTTCCCTTCGATCTGCGAGTACATCCAGGTGTGGCTCTTGCCCGCATGCTGGGCGGCCACGTGTACGTCGAATGAATGCGGCTCCTCGACCACCGCTTCGCCGCGAAGGTAGTCGGCTTCCGGCGTGAAGGCGATCCGATCGATCCGCCCGCCCACGCGATGAAGTTCGACCTGGAGATTCACGTCTTTCGGTGGAATCGGCTTGGTGGCGGCATCGTACGGATAGATCCGAAACTGCGGCTCCACGCCCGTCTCGTAGATCGTCATCTCGAGCTGCAGCGAGTTGTCCGACAGCAAACGCGCTCCATGCGGCCCACGCGGGTAGTCCAGCGGACCCGGCTCCGCCGCGCCTTCGGCCGCCTCACCGGTCGTCTGCGTCTGGGTGCGCAGAATCACCGCGGTCAGGGCGACGCCGACCAGGGCGATGATGGCAACGGTCGCAATACTCTTCTTGTGCATGGTTTCTTCTCATTCCTTCACGGTGCGTCGGGCGATTCGTTTACTGCACCACCGGCGATGTCGCCGGAACGGCGTTCAACGGCGCGCCGATGAGCCGCTCCACGTCGGCGACGGCCTTGTGATAGTCACCCAGCGCGCGCAGAGATTGGGCGCCCGCTGCCACCAATGTGCGCTGGACATCCAGCACCTCGAGGTATCCGAACCGTCCCAAACGATATCCCTCATTCACCGCTTCGAAGGTTTGCCGAGCGCCCGGCAGGACCGCACTTCGAAGGACGGTGATCTCGTCGTACGCCGTCGATAGCGCGCGATATGACTCGGCCAGCGCCGTCGTCACGCGGGTCTGCGCGGCTCGACGTTCCTCATACGCTTTCGCGAGGCGACTGTTGGCTTCGGCGATGCCGCCGCGGTTGCGGTCGAAGATCGGCAGCGCCACCGATCCCCCGATCAAAAGCGCATTGCTGTCGATGTCGGTGAAGCGGCGGTAACCGGCTGTCACCGACACGTCGGGCACGCCCTTGGCCTGCTCCAGGGCGAGCGCGGCCTGCCGCCGCGAAATCTCAGAAGCCCACCGGGCGAGGTCAGGGCTTTCGACCACGCGCGTTTGCAGCGTCTCGAGTGGCGGCAGGACCGGAGCGACCTCCAGGCTGCCGGCGACGGACTGGAATGTCGCATCGGAGCTCCCCCACAGTGCGGCCAGTGTGCGCCGAGCCGCGTCGAGAGCGCGAGTCGCACGCGCCGACTCGACACGAGTGGACGCCAGCGCAACCTCGGCGCGCGTCTGCTCGATCGGCGACACTCTCCCGGCGACGACACGCGCGGTGACGCTTCGCTGCACCTGCTCCCCGAGGTCCATGGTCTGATTGGTCAGCGCCAAAAATTCTTGCGCGGCAAGAACATCGATGTAGGCGCGAGTCACCTGCGTCAGCACGTCGATGCGAGCCGTCTCGTAATCCCACGCGGCGAGATCGCGTTCCAGGGTGGCCAGATTCTCGCGCGCGGTGCGCTTGCCGCCCAGCTCGATCAGCTGACTCAGTTGAATTGTCGCCTGAGGCTGCACGAGTCCTGCACCAGACAACCTCGAGGCGCCGAGATCCTCCGCCAGGACGCCGAGGATGGGGTTCGGCGGGCGTCCAGCCTGCAGAATCCGCGCTTCCCGGGCCCGGGTTTCCCACGCAAACGCAGCGAGATCGGGACTGTACATCAAGGCAAGAGCAACCGCGTCGCGCAGAGACAGCGTGCCCGTCGGGTTTTGGATCTGAGGACCGTCCGGACGTCCGATGTCGGTCGGCGCCGGCTGATACACCGGGATATCGCGGCCAAGCGGCCGTGCCGGCACCGTAGCGACCGGAACCGGGCGCTCCGCGCACCCGGAGAGCGCCGCGATCGACAGGACGACAAGAACGCGTAAGCCCTTTGAGGACCGACGAGGGCTAGTACATAGACGACGAAGCATGGAACCTCTCAACGCACACAAATCCAGACGAAAGCGACGGCGAGATGACTCGCAGCGAGAGCTAGCCGTCTTGACCGGCACGACTGCTGATAGATGAATCAAATTTCCCCGGACAAGACGGCCGCCCCGCGAAGCGGGGCAAGAGACACTGCAGACTAGCGAGGTCTGATGTCGGCCTCGCTAGATGGATCGAGAGGAAGGCGGAACGGGCGGGGCGCGGAATCCGGCCGGAGCTACCGGCGGGCCGTGGATCAGGAACTCGACGGACTCAATCCCAACGCGCGCCCAATCGAGCACCGGCGGTTCAATAAGAACAACCGCGTCGGTGACTGGGGGCGTCGGAACAGGTGGATTCGGCGGAATCGTGAAGGGAGCAGCGAGCGTCAAGATCGGCGCGTCGTCATCAACCATTGCGCCGCCGCCGTGGCTGACGTCGTACGAAGCGGCGTGCGCCTCCGCGTGCCGATGAACGAAAACTCGATGATGCGCAGAGTCACCGCTTTCGTGGACGTGCTCGGGCGGCGCCATCGGGACCCATCCGATCGCTGCGGCAAGCACGAATCCACTGAGCCGACACAAGGACACGCCTGCGCATCGTAAGCCATAAAAACGCCCGCCGCAACTGAAGAGTGCCTGAACTGTCGTTCAGGTTGCCGAAGCGACCTTGATCCGTTTCTCTTCGCAATGTCCCAGCAACAATCGAGCAACATTCGGCAGCCAGACTGTGCGGGCATCACGAAGACTGCTCTTTCAACGGGTTCTTCGTGAGCGCCGCCAGGCCTTCGTGGGTTGAGCGGCCGAATGAATCCGCGAGGAAGGGAGCGATGAAGAGCATGAAAAGAATCTTACTGAGCGCGTTGGTTCTGGCGCTCGTTTCGAGCGACACAGCAGCACAGGCGCAGCACCAGCGGCCGGCAGGCCACAACCGGTCCCGGCAGAACACCGCCGACATCGCCGGAACATGGCACATCGCCGTGCCCCGCTGGGGAATCGAAGATCACCTGCTCGTCGTGAAGCAGGATGGCGGCGTCCTGACCGGCAAGTTCGAATTCGCCGACGCCAAGGGCACCGTCAATGACACGAAAGTGACCTTCGAAGTGACCAATCCCGAGAACGGCAAGACGATGCTGCAGTTTCAGGGTACGGCGTCCGGTGACAAGATGAAAGGGACGGTCACCGGCTCAAAGGATGGCCCTATCCTGGAGCACCAGCGACCGGGCACTCCGGCCACGACCGCATGGACGGCCACTCGCGAAAAGCGCAGGGACTGATCATCGACGACCAGGCCAGGTCCTCAGGTCAGCATCGCACCCGCCCGCGCATCCTCATCATCGATGATGACGAGCGGCTCAATGCGCTGCTGACCGAGTACTTCGCCCGCTTCGGGCTCGCAGTGCGCGCCTGCGCGCATCCCGATGACGGGCTGCGTCTCCTGAAGGTCGATCCGCCCGATCTGGTCGTGCTCGACATCATGCTGCCCGACATCGACGGTCTGACCGTCTGCCGCAAGGTCCGCGACTACAGCCGCGTTCCGATCATCATGCTCACGGCTCGCGGGAACGTCGCCGATCGCATCGTCGGACTCGAGCTCGGTGCGGACGACTATCTGTCGAAGCCATTCGAGCCCCGGGAGCTGGTGGCACGCATCCAGGCAGTCTTGCGTCGCGGCGCGCCCGGCCACGAAGAGGTCGACCGTGCAGGGGCGCTCGAAATGAACTGGACCACTCGGCTCGTCTCTCTGCACGGTCGCACGGTCCCACTGACCACCACCGAGTTCGAGCTCCTCGGCCTGCTGATGCGCAACCGCGGTCGAGTGCTCAGTCGCGAGCGCATCATCGAAGCGATGCGGGGATTCGACTGGGAGTCGTACGATCGCTCCGTCGACGTCCTCGTCAGCCGTGTGCGGCAGAAGCTCGGCGACGACGCCAGACAGGCCACCTTCATTCGGACGGTGCGCGGTGTGGGATACAGCTTCGCTGGAGACGGCGATGGCTGAACGTCTTCGCGAAGAGGTAGGCGCTTCCCCTGCCGTCACGAGCGCCGGTGTGCTCGACGTCCCGCATTCCGTGTTCGGCAAGCTCGTCGTCGTCATGACCGCCATGACGGTGAGTTTGCTGTTCCTCGTGGGCGGCTTCTTCTGGTTCGTGGGGGGACCGAACGGCGACGGAACCATCCGCCGGATGCTCGAGGGGCAATCCCGTAACCTGGCAGCGACATCACCAGATCTCGCAACCGCCACTCAGCTTGGGAATCGTCTCGGTGTGCAGACTCGGTATGAGGGTCCGGCCGGCAGCTGGTCGACGTCATCCGATCTGCCCGCCATAGACGAGGCGCGAGGTCGTCCGCTACGACACCTTCGCTTCCTGCAGGGACGCGACTATTACGTAGTCGCTGCCCCCGACGGAGGTTCGTACCTGTTTTCGTGGGACATCTCCCAGACAATGCAAGGTGCACACCTCCGACTGCTGATCCTGCTCCTTGCAATCATCGCGGGGGTCGTCCTCATCGCGCACACGATCTTGAATCGACAGCTGCGCCCGCTGCGCGAATTAAGCGCTGGTGTTGCGCGGCTGACCGCCGGCGAGCTCAACGTCGTCCTGCCCGCGCGGACGCGCGACGAGTTCGGCAAGCTGACACTCGCGTTCAACAAGATGGTCGATCGCATCCGCCAGATGATCGCGGCTAGGGACCAATTGCTGCTCGCCGTCAGCCATGAGCTCCGTTCGCCGTTGACGCGCCTGACAGTTGCCCTCGAATTGCTTCCCCCGAGCGAACAGAGGACTCGAATGGCGGCCGATCTCTCGGAGATGGAGACGATGATCGCGGAGCTGCTCGAACTGGAGCGTCTGCGCAGCGGTGGCAGACTCATGACGGTGCGTGCGAACGTGACCCCACTTCTGCGCGACGTCGCCGATCGCTTCCACGGAAGGCCACCCGGGATTCGAGTGATCGCACCGCGCGAGCCGGTGCCGCTCGACCTGGATGTCGAGCGGATTCGCACGGCGCTGCGGAACCTCCTGGAGAATGCGCTCAAGTACTCGTTGCCGGACAGCCGGCCCGTGGAGCTGTCGGCGCGTCGCGAGAACGGCCGTCTCGTGATTCGCGTGACTGACGATGGTCCCGGCATCCCCGACCGCGACAAGGCCAGTGTCTTCGAGCCGTTCTTTCGCGTCGACAGCTCACGATCCAGGAAGACGGGGGGCTACGGCCTTGGTCTCAGCATCGCCAAGCGCATCGTCGAGGCCCACGGCGGCACGGTCGAGGCCGAGAACAATCCGGGTCGCGGGGCTTCCTTCATCGTCAGGCTGCCGGCTCCGTAATTACGGGGCGGCCTGAAAAACCCGCACTTCGGCCGGACGACCGACGCGAGACGGAACGGCCACATAGAGTCGACTCTGCGCGGCAACCCAGAGCCCGGTTCGGGCGCCGTCTCGTGTCGCCACTCGGCCGGCACGTCGCACATCGTCGCCGTTTCGCTGCAGCACGTCGACGAACCCTTCACCGCCAATCACGTACACGCGATTGCGGGTGCTGTCGTAGAACATGTCATCGGTGTCTCCGACGGTTGGGACCGAGGTCACCACCTTTCCGCTCGCGGCATCGAAGACAGCGACGGTCGCCGGTCGCCTGCACCCAATGAACACGCGACGGGTCGCCTCGTCGATGGCCATCGGATAGTTCGCCTGGCATACGCTTGTTGCCCAACGACCGCGCACCGACATGTCTTGACGGTCGGCCACGACGACCTGCGAGGCTCCCGGGAGATTCGCGAAGATCCCCGGACCGTCACGTTCGAGCTGGAAAGACTCCGGGTGGCCGGGAATCGCGATGCGCTGCACCACCTCGCCGGAGGCTGGATTGACGACGAACAGGCCCCCCTGCGCCGCGACATAAAGCTGCTTTCGAGCCACGTCGTATCGCACGTTATCGGCATCGCCGCCGATCTTCATCGTCCAGCGGGTCTGGAATGTGTTGATGTCGACCAGTTGCAGTGTTCCCGTGTCTCCATTCGCCACGGCCACTGCCGACGCGTCCGCGACCATCGCGATCCCCTGCGGTTCGTGGAAGCCAGGAAGAGACCGGAGGTGAACGTTCTTCGCCGTGTCGATGACTTCTACCGTATCGTTGCCGAGCGCGGCGACGAACAGGCGCTGATGGTCGGCGTCGAAGGCGAGGTGATCGAATCGTCCGCTGACGTTCGGCAACGGCACCACCGCCACGGGACCGAGCCCTGCATTCGACTGACCGCTCGGCGACTGTGCGTCCGTGGACCCGCAACCCACCGTCAGCGCCACGACCACGAAAACTGCACGACCGCGACGAAGCGTCCACATCCATGCCCACATGAGGTATCTCCACTTGGCTACGCTGGCACGATCACCCGCGGCGTCTCTTCCGGAGGCCGCACGTGTCGGAACGATCGATACAACAGGAGGTCGTACGCGATCTTGAGGACGCCTCCGATGAACAACGGCCCGGCGAGTGCCAGACGCTGCATGACGGTGCCCGCAATCAGCGGACCCACGACCCAACCGGCATTTCTCGCCACATTCGTCATCCCGCTCGTGTAGGTTCTGGCCGCAGGCGGCACGACGGCCATGACATACGACTGCCGCGTTGGAACATCCATTTCCACCAGCGCTTCACGGGCGAGGAACAGAGCCGCCGCGACGCCTGCCGAGGGTGCCGCTGGCGCGAGCATCAACAACACGCTCGACGGCAAGTGCGTGAACACCATCGTGTTCAACAACCCGATACGCCGCGCGAGCCACGCGGCGCCGACGTGCGAGACGACATTCAACGTGCGGGCGGCAAAGAAGAGGGCGGCGAGCTGCGCCTCGGAGGTGCCGTATCGCTCGAAGAACCAGTAGGCAATCAGCGACGCGTTCAGGAAGCCGGCACCGACGCTGTCCATCCCAAACAACAGCGCGATCCTCCTGACCACCGACCTCGTCTCGAGATCGACCGGGGCGCCGGCCCGGCCGGAATTGCCCGCAGCCGATTCAACGGCACCCGGCAGTAACGCGTACGGCAGCGACGCCACCATCAGCACAACCCCACAGGCGGTGAACGTTGCCGCACGCGCTGTGGCAATGTCGGTCGCGAACATCCTCACCGCGATGGTCGGTATGGCCGCAGCCAGCGCACCAAGCGCATGGCCTGCGTCCACCGACGCGTTATACCAGGCAAGTACCCACGTGCGTTGCTCGTCGGTGGTGAGCGACGGCAGGATCGCCTGGTCGAGAGCCGACGCCGGCCCTCGATCGCGTCCCATCCCGTTGACCAGGCCATAGAATGCGATGCCCATCAACGGGACGACGCCCGCAACGTGCGCAACCCCGATGTAGCCCGCTCCGCTTACTACGCCCACAATCGCCTGCGTTCGCCGGCGTCCGATCCGGTCGCCCCACATGCCCGTGAGGATGGTCGCAAGGGCGTTGCCGGCGATTCCGCATCCGATCACGAACCCGATCGACACGGGCGTCAGCCCTTCACTCGCAAGATGAATAGCGATGAGGATGCCGACAAGGCTGACAGCAGCGGCGCGCACGGCACCAGCCACGCAGACCAATGTGGTTGCCATCGAACTCACATTCGCCACGCGTACTGCAGCTTCACGAGCAACTGGTTGGAGTCGAGCTGCCACCGATCGAGCAAGGACCGGATGTTGTGGTTGTAGACGACGAACAGATCGGCCACCGGCGTGAACGTCCACCGCAGCCGTGTGTTGGTTCCCACCGATTTGCTGTCGGTGTCGTATTGAACGTAGCTGGCAACCGACAAGTCGGGCGAGATGTTCACGCGCAATCGGTTCCCCACCAGCGTCTGCCTGAAGCGGCCGGTGGCGAGATTGCCGATGTTGCGCTCGCCCGAGAATTCCACCGTCAACAACGGCGTCGGATTCCACGCGCCGGTCCATTGATACTGATCGAGATCGCCGTTGTAAAAACCGCCGAACCACCACGACACCTGCGTGTAGAAGCGCCGCTTTTGTGCCGTGCCAGCCTCGAGGCGATAGCGCCGCCAGTGGTACGAGCCAGGCGGGATGCTCACGCCCCGCGCAACGTCGAACGGCGTCACCAGCCGTTCGCCCGTCGGGTTCACGTTGACTTCCACGCGGTCGCCACTGCGAAAGCGCCAGTTCACCGGCGCGGTGAATACCTGATAGCTCTCCCAGTGGCCGGCCAGGTTGGTCACCAGCGACGGCTGAAACTGATGAAACATCTGCTGCAGCGGCCCGCGGGCCAGACGCGTTCTGTTGTTGATCTGGCCACGGAACATCTGCACCGAGCGACGCGGCACGAACCCGAGCGACGGATCGAAATCACGGCCGATGCGCTTGTAGATCAGATACATGTCCCACAAGTCGTTCGGATAATCGACGGCGAACCCATGCGCGGTCGCGTCCTTCCCGAGCTGCGCGCGATCGGTGGCCAACGCCCACGCGCCAACCAGCAGATTCCTGTTTCCGCGGAAACGCGACGTCCCGTACGTGAAGTCGACTCCTCCCAGCCAGCTGCGCGATCGCCCGATCGGATCGCCTGTCGTGAAGATCCCTCCGATCGACGATTCGGACCAGAGGTTCTGCTTCACCCGTCCAGCGCTCATCAAAGCGCGCTCCGGCGCAATGCCACGCTTGTCGTCGGTCCCGACGACGAGCCCGCCAACGTTCGTATTTCCAACGCGCCCATTGAGCTTGCCGCCGGCGATGATCGGAACCTCGACGCCGTTCACCAGGCCGACGCGCCGGCTGAAGAACGGGATGATGTCCTGGCCGAGGCCGAGGCCGAACGAGAAGATGTCGGACCCCTCGAGAAAGAAGGTGCGCTTCTCGGGAAAGAACAACGGAAACCGCGTCAGATTCGTGCGGCGTGTGTCCACTTCGGTTTCGGCGAAATCGGTATTGACCGTGAGCGACGCGAGCAGATTGGCCCCGAGCCGCTGTGTCACGTCGAGGCTGGGTTGAAAGTCGCCGTCCACGTCTGCGGATGGAGCCGGAATGCCGCCTCCGCTGGTAAGTGCCGGGCGAACGGTGAGTCCCATGCCAAGCGCGAAGTCAGGCAGACCAGCCAGCAAACCTGCCCGACTGGTCTGGGTGATCTGATACTGCCGCTGCGGAGACGCCCATCGATCGGTTTCGAGGCGACGCTGAACACGACGCTGGACGTTGAAGTGCCACTCGCGCAGACCCGGCCTGAAGCTGATGCTTTGCACCGGAATGGCGATTTCCACGCTCCACCCGGAAGGCCCGCGCATCGTCGCCGCCTCCCAGATGCCGTCCCAGTCGGCGTTGTCGGACTCGCCCCCGGGATTGATCAAGCCGTCGTAGCGTGCCCCGCTTGGATTGACCGCGAACACATAGCCGGAACGTCCGTCGAGGAAGGGCCCGAGAACGACGCGGACGTGGTCTTCGGAGCCAAGTGGAGCATCGCGGCGGACGCTGTAGCTCACGACGCCGCCCGGTTCGGGGTCCTCGCAGACGATTCCGATGACGAGACCCTTTGGCCCCGCAAGTACCCGCACGGTTGTGCGGAAAGTGGGTGCAAGGCCTTCTGTCGGTTCGGTCTGGGTGAATGCATCGACGGCTTCGGCGGTGTTCCACGCCGGTTCGTCGAGCGCGCCGTCAATCACCATCCCGCCTGGGGGCAGACTACCGGCGTGGAGCTGCAGCGGATTCGTCTGCGCGCCAGCCACCGCGGAGATCAGAAGCAAGGAGGCACATAAGGCCAGAGATCCCGCCGGCGGCACCACTCGTCGCTGCATCTCGGATTCGGCGATCAACGAGTAGCTGGTTGCGCCACTTTCGGTGTCACGCGCGTGCCCTGTCGGATCTCATCGGTGCCGCGCACGGCGACCATTTCGCCCTCCTTGAGCGGACCGAACACTTCGACGAGCTGATCCATCGCCGCACCGCGCTTTACATCCACCCATTCCGCCTGGTTGTCGCGCACGCGCACGACAAATGTGCGTTCGGTCGTCGTGGCAACAGCGCTCGCAGGTACGAACAGTGACGGCCGGCCGCGCCGCATTGCCCACGACGCCTGAGCGAACATCCCTGGCGCGAGCCGGCTTGCCGGATTCGGCACATCGACTTCGACCGCCATCGTCCGCGTCTTTGGATCGAGCGCCCGTCCGACCCGCGCGACACGGCCACTGAACATCTCTCCGGGATACGCCGGCACGGTGAACGAAACGATCTCGCCCTGTTGAATGCCACCGACGGCTGTTTCCGGCACCGCCACGACCAGACGGAGTCGCGCGATCTGCTGCACACGAACGAGCGGAGGTGTTGTCGGGCCGACGAGACTACCGACGTGGACGCTGCGCTCGGTGACCACGCCGTCGAATGGCGCGGCAATCCGCAGGTAGGACTCGAGGTCGCTGACCACCTTGGCCGCGTCACGCGCAGCCTGTTCGTTCTGCTTCCACTGCTCGACGCGAGCCTGACCGGCATCCACCGTCCGCTGTGCGACGTCGACGTCGTTTCCCGCAACGACTCCGGGCGTGGCGGACGCCGCCTTCAACCGCTCGAACGTCGCCCGATCGGCCGCAAGCTTGGCCTCGGCCTCGATGCGCTGCGATCGTGCGCTCTGAATACGTGCCTCCGCTTCGCTGCGCTGCGCGGCGATCTCGGGTGCCACGATCCGTGCCAGGACTTGCCCACGCCGCACCATGGATCCTCGGTCAACGGTGATGGAGTCCACGAATCCCGACACCTTGGCGCGGATCTCGACGTCCTGGTATGCGATCAGATCGCCTGGCAGCGCCAGAGGCCGGTCGAGCGACCGCGCCACGACAGGCGTGACGTTCACGGCTGGCGCCGGCGTGGCGCCCGTGCTCGCACCTTGCGCCGGCGTGCCGCGCTGCGCCTGCACTGCTGATGCCCAGATCGCGGCACCCACAAGAACCACAGAGGCCCGGCGGCATTCACGGAGCACACGGAGAAAACCAGAAAAATCTCCGTGAACTCGATGGCTGGTCGCGCAGCGACCTCCGTGGTTGAAAAACGCGCCTGTGCCCATTATTCGATTCACCATTACCTTCCCCTATACCGTCGCGACATCGTCCGGGTGCCACGATCCCGATGTGCGACTGGCGCGACGCTGGGTGAGCGCATAGACCACCGGCACGATCAGCAGCACCGTCATCGTCGACGCCATCAGCCCGCCGATGACCGCGCGCCCGAGTGGAGCCGTTTGCTCGCCGCCCTCTCCCAGCGCCAGCGCCATGGGCAGCATGCCCGCAATCATCGCGAACGAGGTCATCAGGATCGGCCGGATGCGGTGACGCACGGCCGATTGTGCCGCGTCGTCGGATTCCATTCCGGATCGGCGATCTTTCTCGGCGAACGTGATCAGCAGAATCGCATTCGCCACCGACACGCCGATGGCCATGATGGCGCCCATGAACGACTGCACGTTGAGCGTCGTACCCGTGGCGAGCAGCGCGAGGCCGACGCCGAGGACGACGGCCGGAATGGCGGACAGCACCACGAAGGCGAGCCGCCAGGACTGGAAATTGGCGGCCATCAGCAGGAATACGGCGGCGATCGCCACGAGCACGCCGTTGCGCAGGCCAGTGAGCGTCTCCTGCATCGGCGGCACCTGACCGCGCACGTTCACCGTGACCCCGCGCGGCGGATCCCCGAGGCTGCGCAGCGCGTCCGCGACAGCGCGCGACGCCGAACCGAGATCGCGACCGACGACATTGGCCGAGATCGTGACCATCCGCTGCTGGTTGTAGCGGTCGTACTCGCCAGGGGCCGTTCCGAAACTGAGGTTGGCGACGTCCTCGACGAGCGGGCGCGAGGCGCCGGACGGCATCACCGGGAGCGACTGCAGATCCTCGATCGACGCGACGCGCGCCTGCGGAATCTCGACCTGCACCTGATAGGCAATGCCGTTGCCCGGATCACGCCAGTAGCTGGGGAGCACGTATCGCGATGACGAGGTCGCCGCTGCCAGCGATCGACCCACCTGCTCCACCGTCACTCCCAGCTGCCCGGCGCGCTCCCGATCGATGTTGATGTTCACGGTCGGGTACTCCAGCGGCTGCTCGTACTGGACGTCGCGCAATGACGGGATTCTCTGCATCGCGGCGAGCACTTTCTGGGCGAAGGCGCGATCGTTGGCGAAGTTCGGCCCCTGCACGGCCACCTCAATCGGGGTCGGCGCACCGAAATTCATCGTCTGACTGACGATGTCGCCCGCTTCGAACGACACGACACAGTTGGGCAGATCCCGTGCGAGGCGCTGCCGGAGGCGCTCCTGCAGATCCGGGATGCGGACTCCAGAACCTTGCCGCAGAGCAATCGTCAGCAGCATCTCGTGTGGCCCGCTCGACCACAGGAAGATGCTGTTGATTGGGTAATTCGGAGTGGGATTGCCGGCAAAGATGAGAGAGTTGTCGATGTTGTTCGGCCCGGCTTCGGCGCGGATGATGTCCAGCGCCTTGAGCGCGACGTCTTCAGTCCGCTCGATGCGTGTGCCGATGGGCGCGCGCAGGCGCAGCACGAACTGACCGTTGTCGACGGCGGGAAACATGTCGGAGCCAAGCGTCCGCGCCACGAACACGACTCCGGCGATCGCGACCACCACATACAGACCGGCGACGATCGCCGGTGCTGCCATGAAACGCGCGTGGGCGCGCTCCTGCCATCGACGCACGCGGTCGAGGACACGCTCCGGCCGCTGCACGTGGCGGTCGCGCAGGATACCCGCGGCCAGCACCGGTACAAGCGTGTTGGACAGGACGTACGACGCCATCATCGCGAAACCGACCGCGAGCGACAACGGAATGAAGAGCGATCGTGCGACACCGGTCATGAAGAACGACGACACGAACACCGCGAGGATGGACAGCATCGCGAGCAGACGCGGAATGAGCGTCTCGCGACCGGCTTCGAGCACCGCGCGTGCCCGTGGCTCGCCGCGCGACAGATGCGTGTGGATGTTCTCGATCGCCACGGTGGCCTCGTCGACGAGAATGCCGATGGCGAGCGCCAGGCCGCCGAGGGTCATGATGTTGACCGTCTGGCCCGTGAGCCACAGTCCGACCACGGCGCCGAGCAGCGCGAACGGGATCGTGACGATGACAATCAACGAGCTGCGCCAGTCACGGAGGAACAGCCACACCATGAAGCCGGTGAGGAGGGCGCCCAGCAATCCTTCGGTCGCCAACCCGCGGAGTGCATTGGTGACGTAGACCGACTGATCGAAATCGAACTGCACGTGAATGTCGTCGGGAATGAGCGATTGGAACCGCGGCAGCTCCGCCTTGACGCGCCGTACGACGTCGAGCGTCGACGCATCGGAGCGTTTGGTGACCGGGATGTATACCGTTCGTCGACCCTGGACCAACGCATATCCCGTATTGATGTCGCTGCTGTCGTTCACCGTCGCGACGTCGCGGAGGTACACCGTCGCCCCTGTGCCCACACGAATCGGCAGGCCTTCAAGATCGCGGATGCTCGTCACCGGGGAATTCACCTGGGCGATCCGCGTGATGTCGCCGGTGCGCAGATTGCCGCCCGGCAGGATGGCGTTCCCGGACGCAACGGCCCGTGCCACTTCGTCCGGCGACATGTTCATCTCCCTCAGGCGGTCGGGGTCCACGCGAATCACGACGGTCCGCTGGCTGGCGCCGAACGGCGGTGGCGCCGACACTCCGGGAATCGTTGCAAACACGGGTCGTACGCGATTCAGCGCCAGGTCCTGAATTTCGCCGACGGCGCGCGTGTCACTGGAGAACACGAGTTGACCGACCGGAACCGTGCCGGCATCGTAGCGCACGACGAACGGCGCAACGGTTCCCGGCGGCATGAACGCGCGGGACCGATCCACATACGACACTACCTGGGCCAGTGCCTGGCTCATGTCGGTGCCAGGGTGGAAGAAGATCTTGATCAGCGAGACGTTCTGAACCGATTTCGATTCGACATGGTCGACGCCGGCGATGTAGAGGAAGTGGTACTCGTAGTAGTAGGTGAGATACCCCTCCATCTGCGCTGGATCCATTCCTCCGTACGGTTGCGCCACGACGACGACCGGTAAGTCGAGATCCGGAAAGATGTCGACCGACATGCGTCGCACCGCAAAGAATGCGAGGAGCGCCAGCGCGGCGGCGGCAACAAAGACGGTAATCGGACGACGCAGCGATTGATGAATGAACCACATAACGTTGAACTCCTGAACTACTCGACGCGTGTGTTCCCGGTTCCGAGTTCCCGGTTCCAGGTTCCCGGGTTCCGGTTCCCGGTTTCGCGGTTCCGTTTTCCCCGTTCCGGTTCGGTTCCTGTGCCAGTTCTCTTTCACCTTGGAACCGTGAACGAGAACCGGGAAAGCCGAACTCGAACCAGGAACCGGAACCACTGGAACTCGGAACCGGGAACCCGGAACGTGGAACGTCGTTAACGTCGTTCTACTGTGCCGCCATCGTCAGAAACGGCGTGAGATCCCCTGCCGCCTGCGCTTGCGCGAGCAGCGCCCGCCAAACTCCCAGCCGCGCCACCGCCTCGTCCGTTTCCGCTTGTGCAAGCAGATGCTGCGCCTCCGCGACCTCCGTAATGCTGGCCAGAGCGTTGTCATAACGAGCGCGGGCACGCTGTTCTGTTTCCTGTGCCGCAGTGAGGACCACTGTCATGTTCTGCGCGATGGCGGCTGCCGCTTTGTAGAGCGCGGCGGCCCGCATCTGCTGCGTCGTTACCGCCGCCACCGTCTGCTGATACCTGGCACGCTCGGCGACCTCGTTCTGAGCCTCGACTCGCTGTCGCGGTCGTACGCTGAAGATGTCGACGAACGGGAAGGTGACCGACACGCCGGCGGCCCAGTTCGGGATGTTCGGCCACACACCGTCCGAAGAATCGATGCCGGCGAGCACGGCACCGCTGCCGCGTGCGCTCACGGCCGACTGCAGCGCGACGCGTGGCAGCGTAGATCGCGCCAGGGCGCGCTCGCGCGCGCGCACGACGTCAATCGACGCGGCCGCGGCACGAGCGGCCGGATGCAGTTCAACGCTCTGAGGCGCGACGGCCGCTGCGGGCACGTTCGTCAAGCGACCCGGGACCACGTCGATCGCCGAACCCGCCTGGCCGACGGCCTCGCCCAAGGACGCACGCGCGATCTCGGCGTTCTGCTGCGCCTGGGTCAGCTGATTGCGGGCGTTTGCCAGTTCTGCTTCGGCTCTCGACTGATCGACGCCGGGCCGCAACTGATTGGTGACCAGCGTCCGAACAGCATTCGCGAACACCTCCAGCCGGTCGACGTTGGCCTGAGCCGCGCGAACGCTGGCGTCGGCCGCGAGTACGGTGACGAATGCGTCGGCGGCCGCCGCCGCGGTGTCGAGCTCGGTCTGGGAGGTGCGAGCCGTCGCCGCCGCCTGCTGCGCACGCGCAGCGTCGATCGCGGCCTTACGCTGTCCAAAATCAACGGCGTCCCACGAAATCAACGCGCCGGCCGCACTTCCCCACACGCTGTCGCTGGAGCGTGACAGCACGGGGCCGGAGACTGGCGGAACGGCCGCTTGTGAAAACAGGAGGCCGAACACGTTGTTGTGCGTTGCACGGTTTTCCTGCCACACGAGATCCACGCGCGGCAAGTACGCCGTACGCGCAACAGCAATGCCTTCTTCTGCCGCCCTGCCGCGCGCGCGTTGCTCCTGTACGGCGGGATATCGATCGACCGCCTGGCGGATTGCCTGATCGATCGTCAGCGCACCGGCCGTGGATGGCGTCGGTTGCTGCGCCGTGGCGGCCGACGCGGTCGTCACCATCACCAATGCCAGCGCAGTAATAGTCGGGCGGGTAAAGACAAGAGTAGTGTGACGAGTCATCGTTTCGACCGGCGTCCCTTTCGACTGGCGCCATCGGACGCAAATGATTGGTACAACGCTTCCATCATCACGATGCCCTGTTCGAGCAATTCGCGGTCATCCGCGTAGGTGGCGCGAAGGCCAGCGACGAGGCGACTGACGGCCGCGCATTCCGGCATCGCGTACCGCCTCTCTTTGAGATCGAGATCGTGAACCACATGAGACACCGAGACGACGGCAGGATCGGTAACGGCGAATCGGTCCATCAGCGTCTCGAACGTGCAGTGCGCACCGTGATGACCAAATTCGACGTTGGGCATGTCGAACGCGACCTGCCTCGCGCCGAGAGAGGAGTTGTGTGCGGCAAACGCAAACCGTGCGTCGGGCGCAATGAACCGCCGGATGAGCCAGGCCGACGCCATTCGATCGATCCCCGGTCGCGGCCGCGTGACCCACGTGATCCCTTTGAAGTCGCGCCGCTTCAGCGCGACGGTACGAGTCTCGACAGCCGATCCGTTCCGTGCCGCCTCGATGGCGGCGACGATCTGCTCTGCGTCGCGGCGTCCGGGTGCGCCGAAGTAGTCTCGCGCCGTAATTGCCGCCAGTCGCTCGCGCAGGCGCCGCAGCTCGCGCTCGACCGGTCCGCGCTTGGCGCGCCCACCGGTGCGGCCCAACTTCGTCGATACGGCGCGCGCATCGGCGGCAAAGCGTTGGTACTCCTCGTTGCGTGCCGCGCGAAATTGCTGCACGAGTTCCGCATCCGTATAGCCGTCGACGGCGGTCGCATCGAGCACGCTGACTTCTCCACCGGATGACACGATCTCTTCGCGCACCCAATTGAAGTCTTCTCGCGCTTCTTCGGTGCTCGGCAGGACGTACAGCGAATTGCGGAGTACCACTGCTCCGACCTGCTGCAGACGACGCCATACGCGGACGCGCAGGTTCGACGGTCGCGGCGGGAGCTGATGAACCAGGAGCAGCCAGCGGCGATTGCCGTTCGGCTCGGCCATGTGCGTCACTGTAACACGGCCGATGCAACGAGTGTTGTGAGCTGGTGATGCGCTCGGGCGTGAGCAGGACGATCCGCAGTACCTCTCTCAAAACGTACCCAGCGACACATCGTGGCATTGACGCCGTCGCCGTGACGCACCGAACGCGAAGTGTCGCACCGGCCCATTGCCGAACCCTGGGCCTGAGCTCGGCGTGAGCGGCTGGTAAACTACGTCGGACATTCGATGCGCCGCGCAGCGGCCGGGTTCATGCCGCTCGATCACGAACGCAGCGGTCAACATCACCCACGACCACTTGCTCCTCGAACGCGTGTTGACCGACGCTGGAGAGCATATGCCTACGAGCACCGCTCGCCCTCGCACGATCGGTCGGATTCGGGCAGCCGTGGATCTCCTTCGCCCGCGCACCCTCTTCCGCACGCTGGCGCGAGTCGATTCCGTTGTCGACGATGTCAGAGCCCTGAAGTCGCAGGTCGATCAGCTGACGATCAGAATCGAGCAGCTCACCGCCATCCAGCGACTGAACTGGGAACAAGCGGACGACCAGGCGCAACTCGATGCGCTTGATGCAGCGCGGATTGGCCAACACATCGATGCCGCCGTGCGTACGGCATCGATGGAGCTGGAGCCATTCCCGCACACGGTGATTACGAACTGGTTGCCCAGCGACGTCTACGACATCGTGATTCGCGCCGTGCCGCCGCCCGTCTTCTTCGCGGACCGTGAGGAACGCCGGCAACGGCTGATAGTGCCGTTCGATCTCGCGCCGGCGTTTTCCCAGAGCGTGTGGCGGTTCGTCTCGCAAGAAGTGATCGGTGGTTCCTTGTGCCGCGCTTTGAACGAGAAATTCGCGCCGGTGATCCGGACGTACATCTCGACGTTCTGTCCGCAACTTCCGCTCGATATCGACCTGACCCTGCACGCCTCCGACGGCCGAATCATGCTGCGTCGCCCCGGGTACGTGATTGAGCCCCACCGTGACCCGAAGTGGGGCTTCCTCACCGGCCTGGTCTACCTGGTCAGGAAGGGTGACAACGAAGCGTACGGGACGCAGCTCTATCGGGTGCGCGACGATGTCGAAGCACCGTCGGGAAAGCCACACTACGTCGATAGAAGCCGCTGCGAGTTGGTGAAGTCCATTCCATTCCGGCCGAATACACTGCTGGTCTTCCTGAACTCGACAGGCGCGCACGGCGCCTCGATTCCCTCAGATGCAGTGCCGGCCGATTTGACTCGACTCGTCTATCAGTTCAGGCTTGGACCATCCGAGCATGCGATGCAGCAGCTTCTCAGCCATATGCCTCCCGAGAACCGGTCTGCGTGGGCGGGCTCGAAGATGGATCGCGTCGGCACCTACGATTGACCAGACGCGAGCGGTAGAGGACCGCCGCCGTCGGGACTGCTATCAGCCTCATCCATGTGCGGTGGTCACTGTAACATCGGGCGTGCAACAGGTGTTGTGAGCTAGAATGCAATCATGATCAAGACTGCCCCGCTCCTCTTCGCCACGCTGCTGCTGGCATCCACCGCGTCGGCTCAAGACATGCCCGCCGACTACGCCGGAGTCCTGAAGACATTGAACCGGCAGGGGGACTTCAAGGACAACGTCCTGAAGGTGAACATCCCGCGCAACGATCTGAAGGTCGCCGTGGACGGTGTCGCGACGCCGACGCCGTTCGGATTCGGCGGCTGGATCGCGCTGACGAAAGGGACCGGTGGGATGGACGTCATGATGGGCGACCTCGTGCTGACCGAAGCCGAAGTCAATCCCGTCATGTCGGCGATTCTCGACAACGGCCTCGAAGTGACGGCCCTGCACAACCACTTCTTCTTCGAGAGTCCGCGCATCTTCTACATGCACGTGCATGGTATGGGGCGTGCCGCCGATTTGGCGACCAAGGTGCAACCAGCCCTCGCGCTCATCGGAAAATCTGCTCCGCCCGCTGCAGCAGGTGCCGAAGGCCGGGCGATTACCGGCAATCTGACCACGGCGCAGCTTGCGAAGACGATCGGTCATGAGGGCGAGCAAACCGGACAGGTCTACAAGATCACGATTGGTCGCGATGACCTGGGCATCAAGGAGATGGGCGCCACGATCAATGCGCGTATGGGGCTGAATACGTGGGCCGCGTTCTACGGCAGCGACGCGGATGCTGTCGTTGCCGGTGACGTCGCCATGCGTGAGAACGAAGTGACGCCCGTGTTGAAGGCGCTTCGTTCAAACGGCATCGACGTCGTGGCGATCCACCATCACATGACGACGACGCAGCCAACCGTGTACTTCCTGCACTACTGGGGCAAAGGACCGGCGCAGAAGCTGGCAAGCGGTGTTCGCGCAGCGGTGGACCAGCTTGGAAAGGGCCGCAGCGCAACTCACTGAATAAGCGAGTGACGACGCCGGTGCTCGCGCCGGCATCGATCAATTCCATATACTGAGCCCTTGCTGAAACGACGGATTCTCCGGATCGGCGTAACGATGTGGACGGTGGTGGCTGTGCTGGCACTCGCCGTCATGCCAGCGCCGCACCTGCATCGGTCGATTAGTGGGAAGCCGCTGATCCACAGTCACCTCATCGCGGATCCCATCGAACACGCCGGCACCCTCGATCACGGGAACCACTACGGCGTAAGAACACTCGGCCCCATGTTCACGCCCGAGCGCACCACAGACTGGGGTGCGGCGACGGTGGAAGGGACGGCGGTAGTCCGGGTCATGGAGCCCGGAAGGCGGTCGCTGGGCTACTTGGGCACGCTTGACGCCCCGGCGAGCCACGGGCCACCCCTTCGCGTCGTTTCACTCCGCGCACCTCCTGCCTAGCCCACTCTCTCGCTGTTTCGCTGCGGCGTGCCGCAGCTCGTTTTCCGGACAAACGCGGAATGGCGAACGAGGTCGTCGCGGGGATTGAGCAGGTTGCTCACTAACCGGACAGGAGGGCTTATGTCAGGTAGAACACGGATCGTGATCCTTCTCGCGATCGTCAGCGGGAGTTCCAGTCTCTCGGCGCAAAGCGGCAAACTGGCTCAATCTGACGGCTTCGCCTTCCTGGACAATCAGTTCGTCTACATTGCTGCGTTCCACAACGAGCACGATCACCAGAAGAGCGGCGTGAATCGTCTGGGTGTAGGCGAACACCTCGCGGCTGCGCAGGTTGTGAGGAGAGAGTTCGAAAGATCTGGCGCGTTCAAGCCGATCGACAAGCCGAGCGACGCGGATTACGTGTTTGTGGTCTACGTCCATGACCGCACGGCTGAAGGCATTGCCGTCGCCCCGCAGAAGTATCACCAGACGAAGACCGAGCTGCTCAACGGCGATTTGGATCCACTCAGAGATGCCGCGTACAGCCGAACGATTGTCGGTCCGTTCAAACTGCCAACCTTGGGCAGAATGAGCGCGCAACTGGTGAAGAAGTTCCACGAGGACGTCATGGCGCACCGCACGGCGATACGCCCATGACGGTCCTGGCCGCTGCCTGGGTCGCAATTGCAATTCTTGGTGGAATCTAACGCGACCTGCCGAACAGCTCGCCGCCGTCGACGACCGTCGCCTTCGTCGGACCATAGCCGCCGATCGCCACCCAGCAGTCCTCATCGATCGCGCCGTCGTAGTGCGGACCGCCTTTGGGATGGCGCATGAAGTCGCCCGGCCTGAGCGGTACCGCCTTGCCGGGTCGGAACACGTTGCCTTCGTCCGTGTACCACGTGCCTCGCAGTACCATCACGTAGCGCTCGTCAGGGTGATAGTGCGGCCGGCTCATGACGCCGGCCGGAAAGTGATTGATCGTGAGGTAGTAGCCCGGCTTCGAGGGATCGCCTTCGACGACCGCCGTCTCGACCCCGAGCTTGTTGCCTTCCGTCGGACGCCAGGTCAGCTCGTCGAACTTGACTCGAACAAACGGGCGCTCTGGAAACGCCGCGGGCAGCGTCACCGTGCCGCTGGACGCAGTCGATGACGAGGTGGACGCCGCAGGAGGCGCAGCCTCATCGCCTGCGGGCGCCGACCCGGAGCCGCCGCAGGCCGCGATCGACAGCGTCGACGCGCACACCCACCCGATTATCCAGCCACTCTTCATCCATCCGCCCGCGTACATGCGTGCCTGATACCGGCGGCGGCCGTCAGCGGTTGCACATAATGAAACGAGCATTGCGTACACGGTCCGGATTCGGCGGACCTTAACACCGGACGCGCTCTGGAGACAACAACAAAACTCACCACACACAACACAATGACACTCACCTAACAGTGACAGTGAGGTATGCTCACCAGCGGCACCTGAACGACATGAACGGAAAAACCCTGCACGACACCCCGGCGATTCAGAGTCTCGACCGCGGATTGGCGATCCTCGAAGCGGTCGCGGCGTCTTCGGCTCCGGTGCCGCTAAAACAGTTGACCGACCTCATCGGGATCGACCGCAGCAGCGTCTTCCGGCTGGCGAACACGCTGCGGCAGCGGCGGTTCCTCGCCAACCCGAAAGGCAGCAAGGACTACATCCTCGGGCCTACCGCGTGGCGATTGTCACGCCGGTATGGACGCAATGTACTCGGAACGTTCTTTCACCACTACCTGCAGGAACTGACCGCGACGCTCGGCGAGACATCGCACTTTGCCGTGCGCGAAGGCGTCGAAGCGTTCTTCATCGACCACCACGTCCCCGCTGGCCAGGTCGTGTCGGTTGCGGGACAGACTGGTGAGTTCGCGCCGCTGCACTGCACTGCGCACGGCAAGGCACTGCTCGCCGACCACGACCTGCCGACGTTGCGAGAATTGCTCGGCCGCGCGCCACTGCACGCCTACACTCGTAACACCGTGAAGTCGATGACGCGCCTCGCTCGGGTGTGTGCGCGAGCACGCGCCGAGGGATTCGCCCTCGACGACGGCGAGTACATCGAGGAAGTCAGATGCGTGGCGGCCCCCATCCGCGATGCGCAGGGGGAAATCGTCGCCTCGGTCGGCGTGTCGTCGCCGGTGACGCGTCTGCACGCCCGCGCGATGGTGCGGGCCGCGGCTGAAGTCAAGAAGACCGCCCGCGCCATCAGCGCGTCGCTCGCGAGCTGAGCGTCGCGTTCCCGTGCGACGTCCGTTCCGCCGCCGAGGCGTCGGGGACGCGCCGGAGTCTCAGCGACGGCGGGCAGCAGCCCGGCTCAGACCTCGTCGTACAACACCACCGGGTAATCCTTCTGCGTCTTCATCGTCCGCTCGACCAGCGGCCACACTCGCCGGTGGGCCGCCGACGCGATCCATTTCTGGCGCAGCTCTTCGCTCTCGAACTCGAGCTCGAAGCGGTAGTTGTGTGACGGGGGCGCGGTGCCCTGAATGATGCTGCGTCGCTTCAGCATCTTCACGCGAATGTACCCCTCGTGCTTCACGGCCTCCGGAATGAAGGTGTCGTGGAACGTGTCGATCATCTCGCGCTCGCGCTCGGGCGGGACGTCCATTTCGACGTAGAGCCGGATGTGCTTCGTCTGCGCCGCCGCCGCCACGGCAAACCGGCCGATCCCAAGGGCGGCAGTCGTCGCCAGCAACGCGGACCGCAGCATTCCCCTTCTGTTCAAGATGTCCTCCAGATTCTGTCAGGCGGGTCACGGCCATTCTTTGGGTCAGCGCGACGCGACGGCCAGTAACTGTGTCTTCGCGTCCATGTCCCTGGCGATGCCCATGACGAACAGTTCGAGCGGCGCGGAACCGGTGTTGGTGAATTGCGTCGACTCGCCGATGCCAATCGCAATCGCATCCCCGCGATGAACCGCCGACAGTGCCGGTGCACTGCTCTTGACGCTGACGGTTCCCTCCCCGCCGAGCACGTAATACGCCTCGCCGACGCTGTCGTGCGACAGTTCGGGCGTCGTGGCCCCGGCAGGAACGACAACGTGATCGACATACGACCACGTCGTCGAGAACACCGCGGGCCCGAGCACGCGCCGCGAAAGGACCGCTTTGGGATCCGGCGATGGCGACGCAGCGCCGCGGCGGCGTGCGCCCACTGCTGTCAGCAGCGCCGTATCCAGCCGCACCGTCATGAACGTGGGAATCGCGTCGACCGCCGCGCCGACGCGCGTGTCGCCCAGATCGAAGTTGTCGTACACACCGGCCAGGAGCGACACGTTCAGATTCATCCACTGCACCGGCCCCGGTCCCGGGTTGTAGATCGCATGCGAGTGTCCGGTCCGGCAGAGGACACCAGCCGGTCCTCTGACGCTCGCGGTGCGCCCGTCGATCGTGAACTGCGCCTCCCCATCGAGAATCACGAACATCTCCTCGACGACATTGTGGAAGTGATGACCGATGCCGGCGCCGGCGGGAATCACACCGCGATGCAGGAAGTTGAACGCGGGGGTCACCGCACCACGATTCAGCAAGGCGGTGAACGACATCGTGCCGGCCCCCCCGTGCACAGCCGCCGCCGGCCGATAGGCCGCCGGGTCGGTGTGCACGATGCGCTGCGACAGCGCAGCCGACGGCGCGCGGCCCTGGGCCCGCAACGGTATCAGCGCTACAGGAACGAGGACGACGAGCAGGAGGATGTGTCTCATTGTCTGGTCCTTATGCCTCACTGGAAGAATGACGAAACCGATGAACCTTCGTCTGAACCGACCACACGGATGACGCCCCGACCCTTGTTTGCTTGCCTAAACCCAAAACTCGCCAAAACTCCCTTGCGTTGATGAACCACGAAGGCTTGACGGCACTCACGAAGGGCACGAAGGCCAAAATATCTTCGTGACGACCGACAACACGCGATTGCCGACCCGCTCATGCAGCCGCGACCAGGACACGACGTCTGGGGTACTCTCCTGCCCGCCGCGTCGGCGGGTCGCGATTTCGTCTAATTCACAGATCAGTGCGCATTATGCAACAAGACCGCAGCCATAATGCGCTACTCGAGCAGCGCCTTCTTATCCGTGATTCGTTGAGGAGACACAGGCACGCCAAAGGAGTTTCCTTTAGCGCATCTCGCGCGTGAGTTCGTCAGGGTCGGTGCCACCGGCGGAGCTGCGGTACCATTCGTGCTCGACTCGCCAACGGCGACAGCTGCTGCGCCGACGGCGCAGGAGATTGCCGATCGCATTCGGAACTACGTTGGCGTCGAGTGGAAAATTATTCTGGCGTGGCACGCGGCGGGGGCTGACACGACACGACGACAATCCGGCAGCTGTGCGATGATGTCGCGGCGAAACAGGGAGTGCACAATGCGCATCGTGCGTTTGTTGGTCACGGCTTCGTTTACCCTCGGCGTGGCGCTGGCGTTGCACGCCCAGCAGACCACGTCACCGGTGTCTGCCGGCGCAGGCGGTGGGAGCGGGCGCGCGCAGGGTGCGGCACCTGGCCAGTTGATTGGCGGAACGCTGACGCCGGCCAAGCCGGACGGGCGCGGCTGGGGATGGCAGGTCAAGGCCGCGATCAATCCCAGTACCCCGCGGCCGCTCTACAACAAGGCGAAGGAACTGCTGCTCCAGGACAAGCAGATCACCAGCTACACGATCTCGAGCTACAACCCGGATCTCTACTGCGAGGTCGGCAAGCACTTCGACTTCATCTGGTTCGAGATGCAGCACAGCACGATGTCGTGGGACGAAGTGCGGCGCATGATGCTGGCGTGTCCGGGCGTCGGCGCGGCGCCGATGGTTCGTACGCCGGACGCACTCGAGGCGACGATCCAGAAAGCGACCGATATCGGCGCGGTCGGCATCATCGTGCCGACCGTTGACGATGCATTGGAGGCGCGCGACGCAGCGCGGTTCTCGCGCTATCCACCTGTCGGACGGCGCAGCTCCGGCGGAGGCTCGTACGGCCAGGTATGGCCGGGCATCAACTACCGCGCCACCATCAACGACAACATGCTCGTCACCGTCATGATCGAAACGCTCGAAGGCGTCGCCAATGCCGAGGAGATCGCGGCAACGGCGGGCGTCGACGTCGTGATCCTCGGCAACAACGACCTTTCGAGCTTCTCCGGCTGGGCGCAGAACGACCCGCGCTATCAGGATGCGCTGGTCAAAGTGCATGACGCGGCGCTCAAGTACGGCAAGTACTTCGGCAACGCCGGCCAGCAGTACTTGAGCGGATACGTCCTCAGCGCCGATACGCGGATGGTCCAGGACGGACCGGCTCGTGATGGGTGGCAACGGCCGCCGCGCGGCGGCGGACCTGGCCGCGGCGGTACACCCGCGACGAGCGGGCGCGGACGCGGTGAGAGCGCCTCCGAAGAGCCGGAGCCGGTGATCGGCCTGCCAGGGGGCGCGCCGACGACGACCACTCCCGCTGCTGGTGGACGCGGTCGGTGAGGAGACGAGTCGATGCGTGACATGCGCCGCGTCATCGGCGGACTCCTCGTATTCGCGTGCGCGACGCTGGCCGCACAGCAATCACCCCCACTGCGAAGTTCCGCATCGGGCGTCTACACTCCGCAGCAGGCCGCGACGGGCGAGAAGATCTATTTCGACAAGTGCGCCACCTGTCACGGCGCCGATCTGGGCGGCGTCGAGCGAGCGCCGGCGCTCGCCGGCAGTTCCTTCGTCGATTCATGGCAAGGGCAGGACCTGCTGCGTCTGCGCGATCGCATCGACGCCATGCCGCCGAACGCGCCGAAGAGCCTGTCGGACGCAGACGCCGTGGCGGTGATCGCGTTTCTCCTGCGCTCGTCGAACATGCCCCCCGGCCCGGTGGCGCTGTCGGTCGATCGCGCACAGCTCGCGCGGATTACCTTCGGCCCGCCGCGGTCGGCCTCCGCGGGCGTCGCCGGTGCGCCAGTCGCCGCCGCACCGTCTCGCACGACGGGACCACCGCCGACGACCGGCGGCCGTTCGTTCGAGTGGACCACCTACGGCGGCAATCTCGCGAGCCATCGCTACTCGCCGGCCGATCAGATCACGAGGGACAACTTCAACAGGCTGCGCATCGCGTGGCGTCTGAAGACCGACTTTCTTGGGCCGCGTCCAGACACGCTCTACTCCGCAACACCGCTGGTGATCCGAGGCGTGCTGTACACGACGGCAGGCATGCGGCGCGCCGCCCTCGCGCTCGACGCTGCGACGGGCGAAATGCTGTGGATGCACTCGGAGAACGAAGGCAAGCGCGGCGACAACGCGCCGCGCACGGGCGCCGGCCGCGGTCTCGCCTACTGGGCGAGTATGGACGGCGTCGATCGTCGGATCCTCTACGTCACGCCCGGCTACCGCCTGCTCGCGCTCGACGCGACGACCGGCCAACCGGTCGCCTCATTCGGACGTAACGGCGTCGTCGACCTGAAGCTCGAAGCCGATCAGGACGTGGACCTCGACACGGCCGAACTTGGTCTGAACGCCACGCCCCTTGTCGTCGGCGACGTCGTTGTCGTCGGCGCTTCCCTTCGCCCCGGCTCCGCGCCAAAGACGATCCGCAACCAGAAGGGATACGTGCGCGGCTATGACGCGCGGACCGGAAAGCGGTTGTGGATCTTCCACACGATCCCCAAGCAAGGGGAGTTCGGATACGACACGTGGCTCGAAGGATCAGCGGAATACAACGGCAACACCGGCGTGTGGGCGCAGATGAGCGCCGATCCGGAGCTCGGGCTCGTCTACGTGCCGACCGAGATGGCCACCGGCGATTACTACGGTGGACACCGGCCGGGCAACACGCTCTTTGCCGACACGCTCCTCGCGCTCGATGTGAAGACCGGAAGGCGCAAATGGCACTACCAGACCGTGCATCACGACGTGTGGGACTGGGACCTGCCGTGCGCCCCGATGCTCTTCGACATGACCCTGAACGGCCGGCGGGTGAAAGCACTCGTGCAGCCGACCAAGAGCGCGTTCCTGTTCGTGCTGAATCGCGAGACCGGCGAGCCGATCTGGCCGATCGAGGAGCGGCCCGTTCCGCAGTCCGACGTGCCGAAGGAGAAAACCAGCGCGACGCAACCGTTCCCGACCAGGCCGGCGCCCTTCGATCGGCAGGGCGTCACGGAAAACGATCTCATCGACCTGACACCCGAGTTGAAGGCGGAAGCGCTCGAGGTCGTCAAGCGTTACAAGATCGGTCCGATCTTCACGCCGCCCGTGGTCAGCAGCGTCAGTGGTCCGCTTGGAACGCTGCAACTTCCTTCAGAAGTCGGAGGGGCCAATTGGCCCGGCGGCTCGATGGATCCGGAGAGCAACTATCTCTATATCCATTCGCATACGACGCCTTTCGTCAATGCGCTGGTGCCGGGCAATCCACCGCAAACGGACATGGCGTATGTCGCCGGTCAGGCACGCGCTGCCGGGCCGGGCCCGCGTGCCGGAGGTGCCGGTGCTGCTGTTGGCGGCGCCGCTGCGCCAGATGGCGGACGAGGGCGCGGCGGCGCAACGGTTCAGGGGCTGCCGCTCGTCAAGCCGCCCTACGACCGCATTACGGCCTATGACATGAACACGGGCGAGATCATCTGGCAGAAGCCACACGGTTCCACGCCCGATGACATCAGGAACAATCCGGCGCTCAAGGGCGTGAACCTGCAGACGCGCCTCGGTCAGCCTGGCCGCACGTTCATCGGTGTGCTGACGACGAAGTCGCTCGTGATCGCCGGCGAAGGCGGCGTGCATACGAACGACTCCGGCAAGCGGGTGGCGCTCCTTCGTGCGTACGACAAGCGCACCGGCGAAGACGCCGGCGCAGTGGAAATGCCGGCCAGACAGACCGGCTCGCCGATGACGTACGTCGTCAGCGGCAAGCAGTACATCGTGCTGGCCGTCAGCGGGAATGACGGCGCGGAGATCCTCGCCTACGCGCTGCCTTGATCGTTGGTGGTTGGTAGTTGGTAGACACGACTGCCTTGTGTCGCTACCACGCAGCGGCCAAAGCTGCGAGTGCTGATGTCGGTGCCCTTGGCGCCCGGCGAGGAGTGGGGCACGCGCGCCGACTTCAGCCCGCTCGTCGAGCAGCGCGATATCGACTTCGCGCGCGTGTCGCTGCCCAACGTCGGCGGCATCCCCCATCCGTGCCTCCCCGAGTTCCTCGAGTGCCGCAATGGTAAGGCGTGGCCCAATGATCGGCCTGGCCTCGGCGTGACGGTGGACGAACGGCAACTCACCTTCGTCGAAACGCTCACCGAAGAAGGAGCACCCGGCGCCTCGCGGCGGCGGCTCGACGGATCGCTGTCGCACTGGTAGCAACCACCTCTAACTCGCCAATCACCTGCGAACGCGACGGACGGCAGTACGTGTGGTTCGGGTCGTGGCAGCGCGCTGTACCGCGTTCGCGCTGCCGCAGTGATCGTGTCGCCTCAGAACGCGAACTTCACACCGAGCTGCAGCTCACGCATCGGCGTTCGCGTGGTGTTGATGGTTCCGTACAGCGGACTCGCCATCGACATGTTCGGATCGCCCCACACCGGCTTATTGAACACGTTGAAGGCTTCGAGCCTGAACTGCAGACTGCGGCTCCCGCCGAGCACGACGTTGCGAATCAGCGACATGTCAGTGTTGAAGATCCCAGGTCCGATGACGATGTTGCGCCCGGCGTTCCCGTAGGTGAAGGGATCGGGACGCGCGAACGCGGCGGTATTGAACCATTGTTGGATCGTTTTCCGCCCGTCGTTGGGATCCTGGCCGGACACGAGATTGGGACGATAGGTCTGCGCACCCGTATTCGGGATATCGGCGCCGGTGGTCGGATCTCTGGGGAAGCCGCTCGACTTGTTGACGATTGCCGTGACCTGCCAGCCGCCGGCGAGCGCGGCCGCCAGGCCGGTCCGCGCCATTGGTTTCCCCGGCCCGAACGGCAGCTCGTACAGCACCGACGTCACGAACCGGTGCCGCACGTCGAAGATCGACAGGCCCCACTCGCAGTCGAAGCAGTTGCTGTTCTGCGGGAACAGCGCATCGCCGTTGAGCACGCGGATGCCGCTGCCGTTGTCCTCCGACTTCGACAACGTGTAGCCGACCAGGACCGACAGGCCGCGATCGAGCCGGCGCGTCAGCTTCAACGCCATCGAGTTGTATCGTGCCTCGGCGACATTGCCGATCTCCTGGACCTTCGTGAATTCCGGATACGGTCTCCGACTCTGGACGCTGCCCGGACCCGGCGTCACTTCGTTGGCATCGAACATCCGCTCCAGCCGATGGCTGCGCGACCCGAGATAGCCGACCTCCACCGCCGTCGCACGATCGAGCTGTCGCTGGAAATTGACGACGTACTGAAACATGTACGGCGTTTTGCGGTCGTACATGTTGCCGAGGACGTAGTGATTGGTGATGCACACCAGCGGCGGCTGTACACCACATACGTTGGTACCGGACCCGAAGAACGGCGCGCTCCAGTTCAGATTCAGGAGCAGCGGGTCGGAGATGTCCTGCCGGCGGCCGGCCGCGTTGCGCGCCATGTCGAACCGTGGATTCCCCGTGTCCTGCATGTAGAACACGCCGGCGCCGGCGCGCAGCGACCAATTGTCGCTCGGCGTCCACGCCCATCCGGCGCGTGGCGCGAAGTTCTTCTTGTCGTCGTCGATCAGACGCTTGCCCAACCGCCCGTCGCGCGCAACTTGGATATTGGGCGCGAACCGGATCAGTGAGTCCTGGTAGAAGTCCCCTTCTCCGATCCGCACGAGCACCGGATGACGGGATTGATCGGCCACCGGCAGCCCGGTGTCGCGGTAGGGCAAGTAGGCGTTGATCAACGTCCGATTCTTGTCGAGCCAGGGCGGCACGTACTCGTAGCGGAGCCCGAGATCGAGCGTCATCTCCTTGTTCACGCGCCACGTATCGGTGAAGTAGTACGCCTGACTCGTCGAGCGGAACTTGGTCGTCGCCAGCGCCACCGCCGATTCGGACGTGCGTTGATAGCCAAGCAGGAAATCCGCAAAGGCGGCGCCGCCAGACGAGGGCGAGCCGGTGAGCGATCCCGTGGCCCGTCCATCGAAGTTGAACGCCCCGCGCGCGAACTGGTTGCCGACCTGGTTGTACTGATCGAATCGCAGACTCGCGCCCGCCTTGAACGAGTGCGTGCCGCGGAACCAGGACAGGTTGTCGGTGAACTCGTACGTCCTGTTCCGGTTGGTGTAGGGACCTTCCGTGCTGTCGCCAAACCCGCTGTATCCGGAGATGGCTATCGACGGAATCCCCCACGATTCGGGTATGCCTTTCGCCACTCCCGGGATGCCGAGCTCGTCGACGACATCACGCACGAAGGCCAGTTCGCGTCCCAGCGTGTTGAAGAACGAGTTGAAGCCGAACCGCGCCTCGTTGAGCACGGTCGGCGACAGGGTGTAGGTGTTGCCGATCATGACCTGATGGATCGTGTTGAGCAGCTTCGAGCCGTTCAACCGCAGCGCTGGCGTCACCTCGTCGTCATGGCTGTAACTGTAGCGGCCCATCCAATTCGACTTCGAGCTCTGGACCAGGTCCATGCGCTGCGTGTACTGCTTCTTGTCGATCACGCGATCCTGCCGCGAGACGTAGTTGTTCTCCGTACCCGACGCGTTCGGCTCCGGGTAGAACTCGAGCAGCTTCTGCGAGATCGGACTGATCCGAGTGATCGGAATGCGGTTGCCCGCGAACGCCTGGCAGGTGCGGACGGTGCCCGCGACCACGCAGCTCGCCGGATCGTACAGCTGTGTGGCGAGCGCCGAGAAATCGCCGGACCGGAAGGCCGCGGACGGGACGGTGAAGTTGTTCAGGAAGGTCTTGTGGTCCTTGTAGCCCTCGTAGTTCGACATGAAGAACAGCCGGTTCCGGAACACCGGGCCGGTTGCCGCGTAGCCGAACTGGTCCCATTTGAACGGCGGCTTGGGCGCGGCGGCCTGGGCCGCCGTGAAGGCGTACGGGCGCGAATCGAAGTTGTCGTCGCGGTGGAACTCGAATGCGGTGCCATGGAACGCATTCGACCCCGACTTGGTCACGACATTCACCTGACCCGCGGCCCGTCCGAACTCCGCCGAGTAGATGCCGGTCTGCACCTTAAACTCTTCGAGGGCGTCGACCGACGGCAGAAAGATGTAGGTGTTGAAGTTGACGTCCGTGTTATCGATGCCGTCGAGCGTGTAGTAGTTGAACTCTCTTCGCTGCCCCGCAATGGAAATCTGTTGGTTGGAACGCGAGCCGCCCTGCCGATCGTTGGCCTGGCCCGGACCGGCGAACTGCGCGCTCACGTTCGGGCTCAGCGCGATCAGACTCAGATAGTTGCGGCCGTTGAGCGGCAGTTCGACGATACGCCGGTTCTCGATGACCGTGCCGACAGTTGCGTTCTCCGTGGAGATCAGCGGCGCGATGCCGGTCACCTCGGTGGCCTCCGCGAACGTGCCGATCTCGAGAGTGAAATTCACCCGCAGTTGCTGTTCGACGTGCAGTTCGACGGTGTTCTGCGAGCTCTTGAACCCCTGCAGCTCGGCTTTGACCAGGTACTCGCCGGGAGGCATCGCCGGAAACGCGAACGCGCCGACTTCGTTGCTTTGCTGGGTGCGAAGCGCGTTGGTCGCGACGTTCTGCGCGGTGACGGTCGCGCCCGGAATGGTCGCTCCAGAGGCGTCTTTCACCTCACCGGTGATCGTGCCGAGCGTCTGCGCGGACGCGGGCATCGAGAGGCACAGGACGACAACGACGCCGACGGCCCGTTTGACCATGCGCTGCTCCCTCGAGGGCTGCTGACGGCCAGAGCCCAGAACTGACAACCTCGGCACACGGTTGGAACCGGCTCCAATACGGGCAGCAACACGCCGACACAGACGCCGGCGAGCCGCTGGTGAAATGGTTCCAGGAGAACGGGCGCGTTGTATCATCCGCAACGGGTGTTGTCAATTAGCCACGACGAAGTCGTTCGCCACGACGAGGTTCGGTGCTCGTCGGTGGTGAACGCCTGAACCATCACGTGTCTGTGGGTCTGACCCGGGTTGAGGATGATCTGCGCCTGCCAGACTGGAACGTTGATGGCGTTTCGGAATTTTCCGCGTCTCGAGGCACAAGCGTTGGACCGGCACACCGCGTAGCGTAGCGAAAGGCACTGCCGTCGTCTGTCGTTGGTCTGTCGGCGTGCACGCAACGACCGCTGCGAGAGCCGGCGTGGCGCGCCGCATTCCGGTCCCGATGGTCCCCGCATCCGCGAGTTGCGCTGCCGAACATTGTGTCAAAGAGGGCGATTCGCGACGAACGTGTGGACGCGGCGCAACGCCTCGCGGATGTTCTCCAGTGAGTTGGCGTAGCTGAATCGCAGATACCCTTCACCGTAGCTGCCAAACGCGGTGCCGCTCAGGCATGCGACGCCTGCTTTTTCGAGCAACAGATTCGCAAGCTCGCGCGACCTCAGACCCGTTCCCGCAATGTTGGGAAACGCGTAAAAGGCCCCTTGTGGCGTCGTGCAGCGGAAGCCCGGCACAGCGTTCAGCCCCTTCCACTATCGCTTCGCCGCGTCGACGGAACTCCGCCACCATGTCGTCCACGCACTCCTGCGGTCCCGTCAGCGCCGCCAGCCCCGCCCGCTGCGTGAAACTCGCCGTGCACGAGTTCGAGTTGACCATCAGGAGGTCCACGGCGGAGGCAAGCCGCCTCGGCATCACACCGTATCCAAGCCGCCACCCGGTCATCGAATAGGTCTTGGAGAAGCCGTCGAGAAGGATCGTCTTTTCGAGCATCCCGTCGAGCCGGGCGAGCAGCCGGCCTGTCAAACGCGAACCCATCCAGCCGAGCGCAGGACGATTCAGAGCTCACAGAGCGCGGGACGCAGAGGCGGCGGCGGTTGACCGCGTCCGCATCCGCGCCCTAGAACTCGCAACCGCGTGACTGACTTGATTACAGCGGAATAGTTGTCCACGAGGCCTATTGGCGATACTCCTCATCGTGAACCCGTCGAGGCGAGGAAAGGACGCGGTGTTACGTCGGCATCCGTTATTCCGAGCGACCACTTCACCGCTTCGAAGTACATCTGCTGAATGTCGCGATCGTCCCACGTGCTCGCCGCATGACCGAGCGACGAGTAGAACACGCGGCCTTTGCCATACATCTTCGCCCACACGAGCGGGAAGTCGCCGTCCGTGCGATGCACGTCCGAGTTCGGCGGCATTTTCGAGACGTCCAATCGCAGCAGCACGCGCAACTTGTCGCGCGAATAATCCTTCGACTGATAGAACTCGTCGGTGAACGCGAACGCCGACGGAAAGTGCTTCGTCGCCGGAAAGCTCGGGTCCTCGTTGATGATCGTCCCAGCCGCCGTGTTCCATGGATGATCGTCGTAGCGTGCACCAAGCAATTCACCGAACTCCGGCCAGTTGAGAAACGCGGTCGTCGCCGTATGCGCCGCCACGAACCCTTTGCCATCGTCGCGCACGAACGAGAGCAGTTCCGCTTTCTGCTTTTCGTCGAGCGGAACCTCGCGGTGGCCGAGGAAGAAGATCCCGTCCACGTTGCTCAAACTCGGTCCTTCGCTCGCCGGCTGGCCCGTGGTCTGCAGCGGCTGCTTCGCGATGATGTTGGAGTCCGTGCGGATGTATGAGTCGTACGCTCCTGTCTCATAGCCAAGACGCTCGATCACCGACATGGCATGCGATACGGAATCGTGTTGCGCGATACCGTTGCGCGTGTCGGCCCAGATGAGCAGCGTCTTCCGCACCTTTGCCGGTCGCGCGCCGCCGCCTCCGCCGCCGCGGCCCTGACCACGACCCCCGCCCTGACGCCCGCCCGGAGCCGGCGTCTGCTGCGCGAACGCCAGCATTCCGGTGACACACACGATACCCACGGCCAGAGCGATTCTTCGAGTCATGAACAAACCTCAAACGTCTCCTGCTCTCCCACGTCAGATCACGCCGGAATCCTGCAGGCGCTGCATCTCGTCGCCGCTCAGACCTAGCTCCATCTGATAGATGTCGCGGTTGTCCTGACCGAGCGCGCCGCCTGGCCAGCGAATCTCTCCAGGCGTGTCGGACAACCGCGGAATGACGTTATGCATCCGCACGGCAGACGCGCCGTTCGGCACGTCGACGAGCAGGCGCCGCGCGTGCCAGTGTGGATTGCGTTCGATGTCGGCCACCGTCTGCACCGCCGTCGCCGTCAACGCATGCTGGTCGATGATGCGGATGTTCTCTTGCAGGGTGTGCGCCGCGATGGCGCCGCCGACCGCCTCGTCCAGTTCTGCGGCGTGCTCGACCCGGGCTTCGTTGGTCGCGAACCGCGGGTCCGTCAATAGATGGCCGAGCCCGTAACTACTGAGGAAGCGTTCCGCCATCTTGGGCGTTGAAGCGCTGACGGCAACCCAGCCGCCGTCGCTGGTCCGATAGCAGCCGCGTGGACCCGAGTTCTTCGAGCGGCTGCCACTGCGCTCGCGCACCCGGCCCGTTGTCGCATATTCCGCAGCGAGTGGACCGAGCAGCGAGAACAGCGACTCGAAAAGCGCGACATCGATCACCTGACCGCCGTCGCCGTTCACGTCGCGGGAGTACAGCGCAAACATGATTGCGTTGGTCGCGTAAAGCCCACAGGACATGTCCGCAAGCGGAAAGCTTGGGACAATTGGCAGACCGTCCGGTTCACCGTTCATGGCCGCGAAGCCACTGGCGGCTTCGACCAGCGTGCCGAACCCCGGCGTGCGCGCGGCAGGCCCCGTTTGTCCCCATCCCGAGATGCGCACGAGGACCAGCCGCGGATTACACCCGTGAAGCACGTCCCAGCCGAGACCGAGCCGCTCCAGGGTGCCCGGCACGAACGACTCGATGACGACATCGAAGCGCGGCACGAGCTGCTTGAAGATCGCGACGCCGTCGGCGCACTTCAGGTTCAACGTGACGTAGCGCTTGTTGCGGCCGTAGACCTTCCACCAGAGCGGCTGCCCGGCAGTCGTCCACTCGCGAAGAGGATCGCCGCTGCCCGGTTGTTCGACCTTGATCACGTCGGCGCCGAAGTCGGCGAGCAGCATGCCGGCGACGCCGCCGGCAACCATTCGCGACACATCGAGAACCCTGATACCGTGCAGCGGGCCATGGTGCGGATCGTCATGCTCCTTGCCTGGGTTCAACGGTGCATTCCCTCCCGCTCCGATGGTATCCCGCGCACCCGTTCCCGAGGAGCATCGACCTGATTGTTTACGGCAAGCTCCAGGCGATCAATTCGTCGGATCGTGGACTATTGAGGTAGCCGCCTCCGCCTGCCGCAACCGCGACGTATTGCTTGCCGTCGCGACCCATGTACGTCGATGGAATCGAATGCGCCGGGGCGGCGAGCTTCTCGGCCCACAGCTCCCGACCGTTGCGCGCGTCGAACGCACGGAAGTAGCCATCGATCGTCGCGCCGATGAAGACGAGATCTCCCGCCGTTGAAATGGCGCCGCCGAGACTCGGCACGCCTGTCCTGGGAATCCCCTTCGCCTCGAGCTCGTCGAACTTGCCGAGGGGGACGCGCCATGCGATGTCCGCCGTGGCAGTGTTCACCGCAATCAGCTCGCCCCATGGCGGCTGCGCGCACGAGTATTTCGTCTCCGCTTGCCAGAAGCGTCCACCCTCCGGCGTCACTTTGCGATAAGCGGCCGGCGGACCGGCGCTGTCGGCTTCAGGGCCCGCTCCCCGCGCTGGCTGCGCGCCCTCCCCACGCCCCGCTTCACCGGCACCTCCGTCGCGGGCGCCGCGTCCTCGCAGCGTGTTCGGGTCGACCTTCTCGAGATGTCCCCACTGGCCCGCGTTGGTGACGTTGGTGATCAGCAGTCCGCGCTTCTCGTTGAACGTCACGCCTTGCCAGTTTCCACCGCCAATAGCGCCGGGAAACAGCACGATGTCCTTGCCGAGCTGCCACGGCGTATACGGACCGGAATCCTGGAGACCATACTTGTCCCACAGTCCTTCACAGTAGGCTTTGAGCTCGGGAGTCACCGCGGCGAGTTCGGCGCGCGTGATCGAATTGCGCGCCAGCGGCGGCGGCTTGAACGGGAAGGGCTGCGTCGGCGATGTCTTCTCGCCGGGAACCGTGCTCTGTGGCACGGGCCGATCTTCGATATCGGTCAGCGGCCGTCCCGTGAGCCGATCGAAGGTGAAGAGCAGACCCATCTTGTTGATTTGGGCCACTCCGTACGTCACTCGATTGCCACGTTTGACCGGATAGAGGGTCGGCGCGGCGGCGAGGTCGTAATCCCAGATGTCGTGTCGCACAAGTTGTTGGTACCACTTCAACTTCCCCGTATTCGCATCGACGGCGACGAGAGATGTGCCATACAGGTTGTTGCCGGGTCGCTCCACGCCGACGTAGTCGTTGCCAGCGATGGAATTCGGAATGTAGAGGATGCCACGCTGCGCATCGACGGTGAGCAGGCCCCACACATTCGTTCCACCCGTCGTCTTCCACGCCTCGCTCTCCCATGAGGCATGCGCGGGGTCACCGGGCTGCGCCACCAGGTGAAACGTCCATACGAGCGAACCTGTCTTCGCGTCCCAGGCACGAACGACGGGCGCGCTGCCGGGTGTGATGATCAGATTGCGGTAAACGGCCGGCGGCGAGGCCATACTCGCCTGCATCTCGACAAAGCCATGTTCACCGAACGCGTCGACCGGTTTGCCGCTCCTCGCGTCAAGAGCTGCGAGCTTGGTACCCGTAGAGGCGAAGATGCGGGGCGGCGTTCGCGCATCGCCGGGCCAGTACGACACGCCCCGCCGTGTGGTTTGACGCGCCTCGAACTTCCAGATCTGCTGACCTGTCACCGCGTCGAGAGCATAGAAGCCATTCTGCGCGCCGAAATACACCACGCTGTCGACAACAATTGGCGTGCTTTCGAAGAAGCCCGCGCTGTCGCCCGTGTGAAACGTCCACGCCCGACGCAACGACGCGACATTGTTCGTGTTGATTTGTGCCAGCGTGGAGTACTTCGTCCCGCCCTGATCCTGGCCGAAGTACATCCAGTCACTCTGCGCCCTCACCACGATGTCAAGCGCGAGGACGGTGATCATGGTGATCGCGATTCTTCTCGCCGACATAAACGTGTGTACCTTGAGACTTGAATTCAAACCAGAGCCCGCCTGTGTCGATCCGGCGCTCCGGCTGCGGTGGCCGGACCGCGCTGCGAGGGCCGAAGTCGACCGCGTGCCGCGAACTCCGTGAGTTCGCGGATCCCCAGAGCCTTCTCGCGCGGTCAGACGCTTATGGTCGGCCTGACCTCCGCAGTCGCGCCAGCTCGACACAGGCGGGCTCTGGGTTAGCGAAAAAATATGACCTTGTGCCTCTGTGCCTCTGTGGTTCGTCGTGAAGTGAGTCGCGCCCATGCATCAGAACTCGGTCTTCAACGCAAACTGCATGATACGCGGATCGCCGGCTGACAGAATCTTGCCGAAGTTCGAGCTGTTGAGCGACGTCGTCGGCGCATTGAAGTTCACGTGGTTGAGGACATTGAAGATTTCCCACCGGAACTGCATCGACCGTGCGCCGAGCCGGAAGGTACGCGTAACCCCGAGATCGTTCTGCAGACGTGACGGATTGACGATCGAAAACGGACGCAACGTGCTGTAGGTCCCCGTCGCCGGAGCGACAAACGCGGTCGGGTTGAGGTAGTTGTTTGGCGACTTATCGCCGTACGGATCATCCAGCACCTGCACGGCACGCTGTCCGCCGACGCCGGTCAACGCATTATCGATGCCGGTCGTCACCGACGAGCGATCGCCGCTCTGCCACCGCACCAACGGCGAGAACTGCCAGTTGCTGAACAGGGCGCGCACGACACCGGACGAGAACTCAGGCGTCCGCGCGACCACGGACACGTTGACCACGTGCCGCCGATCCGAGGCGCAATACGAGTAGTCCAGATCCGGATTGTTCGGGTCGGTGATCGTCGGGCCGGTGATCTCCGTGGTCGCCGGATCGCTCATGCAGCGGGAGATCGTCCAGTTCGACAGCACACTCAGGTTGTTCTTCAGACGGCGCTGCGCCGACAGCAACAGGCCCTGGTAGTTCTCGCGGCCCGTGTCATCGACCTGCCCGATCGTACCGTAGAACTGCCCTTGCACCGGGTCCATCCGGATCAACACGCGGCGCTGATTCGTATTGCCGGTCGTTGCGCCCGGACCGAACACGGCCGGATTGAGCTCGGTGGCGCGCCACAGGTGAGACGTGTGGTTGCCGAGGTAACTTGCCGCTGCCAGCCAGTCGCCCACCTGCTTCTGGACGCTGACGTTCCACTGCTGCAGCCGCTGCGGCTCGAGGTGCAGCGGCGTGTTGACGTAGACGCCGAACGCGGGAAACGCCGCATTCTTCCAGTCGGTGTTGAGCGCCGGAAACGGGTTGCCGCCCGGATAGCCAAGGTAAGGATCCGTAAATCCACCGGCCGGGTTGGTGAGGGTGATCTGTGCGCCCCACGGCGGGTTGTTCGCAAAACGCGTGTTGAAGAAGAGATGCGGCGTGTCGTAGAAGATGCCCCAGGAGGCACGCACGCTCATCGAGCCGTCGTCGGTCGGCGTCCAGATGGTGCCGACACGCGGCGCGAAGTTCGCGATCTTGCCGAAGGTGGTTCCCTTGTCCGGGTAGCCGTCGTCACCCGGGAACATCAACCCCGCAGGCGCCTGCGGATACACCTTGCTCCGCACCCCCGCCGTAAACCGATCGAGATCGAAATGGCTCGCGTATCCCAGCGTGTTCTGCAGTGGGATGAACGGTTCCCAGCGCAAGCCGACGTTCAGTGACAGATTGGAGCGCACACGCCAGTTGTCCTGCGCATAGGCGCCGAAGTAGTTGTGATCGTCGTAATCGAACACCGGATTCCCCTGCACGAAGCCACTGACGTTTCCCGTGAGGAAATCTGCCAGCGGCAGGCCCGTCGTCTGTCCATTGAACGTGAACTGCCCGTTGGTCGGACGGTTGTTCAGCGTTTCGATCTTCGTCCTGATCCAGTTCGCGCCGAACGCCAGTTCGTGCGCGCCGCGAATCAGATCGAAGTCGTCGGCGATCTGGAAGCCTTTCGAATTGAAGTAACCCGGATTGGTGCCGCCGGCGCCAACCGTGAAGCCATTGCCCTGGACGCTCAAGCCCACGTAGCCGGGGAGCGGACTGACCACACGGCTGCCCAGATCGGTGGCGGTGAAGAATTCCGGCAGCGGCCGATCGTTCAGCGTCCGGTTGTAGCTGACGTGCAGCGAGTTCAGCGACGAGGACGACAGCACCAAGTTGTGGCCGACCACCGTCGAATGCACCTGGTTTTTCTGACCGGTGCGGCTCAGCGTCAGGATGTTCTGTCCGTCGTAGGTGGCCGGGTTCTCGTACACCGCGTAGAAATAGCGACCTGTCAGCGTCTGCTTCGAGCTGATCGTGTACTCGACCTTCCCGAGGCTCTGGTGCTCGGTGTTGTTGTTCGGGATGCCGTACTGCACGCGGCCGCACGGGTCGGTGGCAACGGGAAGGTAGCGGGCGACGTTGAGCGCCACCGGATTGAGCTGCGCTCGATCGACGACGTTGTTGACGAACGGTCCACGTAAAGGCACCTGCCGGCCAGCATTGCACGCAGGGGAGGCCAACACGGTGAAGTCGCCATTCAACATCGCCGCTGTCGGGACGAAGCTGAAGGTCGTGGCCGGGTTGCTGCGCTCGATCTTGCCCTGATAGCCGCCGAAAAAGAACAACCGGTCCTTCATGATCGGACCGCCGAGATCGCCGCCGAACTGGTTGCGCTTCAGACTATCGCGCTCCGGCGCGAAGAAGTTGCGCGCGTTGAAGCGGTAGTTGCGGATGAACTCGAAGCCATCCCCGGTGAACTGATTGGTGCCCGACTTGGTGATCAGGTTGACCGCCGCGGCCGAGTGATGGCCGTAGCGGGCGGGCAGCGCGCTGGTTTCGACCTTGAACTCCTGCAGCGCGTCCGGGAACGGAGTCGGCAGATTCAGATTGTTGAACGGGTCGTTGTGTGTGCCGCCGTCCATGATGTAGGTCATGCCGTTGGCCTGACCACCGGCGACCGAGATCGTCACCGTCGGAAAATTCTTGTTCGTATTCAGGTCGCCCGCAGGAGCAGACGTCGCGAGCCCGGAGAGAAAGATCAACTCGGTCGCCTGACGGCCGTTGAGCGGCAGCTCCTCGACGCGCTGGTTATCGATCACCTGGCCCACGCCTGTCGTCTTGGTCTCGACCATCTGCGTGTTGGCGGTTACCGTCAGTTGCTCGCTGATTGCGCCGATCATCAACGTCACGTTGATCTGCGGGTTGGTGTTGACCTGCAGCACGATCCCGTCCTGCACGTAGGTGGTGAAGCCCTGCAGCGCAACCTTGAGCTGATACGGGCCCACCGGGAGATTCGGGATGGTGTACACCCCATCCGGCCCGGTGAACACGGTGCGCGTCGTTCCGGTGTCGATCTTGGTCACGGTAACTTCGACCCCCGGAAGTGTCGCAGCGCTTGAATCGCGCACGACCCCGGACAGCTGCGAACCGGCGACCGCCTGCGCGGATGCGGACGCAGCGATGGCCAGCGATGCGATCGTGATGATCGCCATTGCGCCGAACGCCTTCTTGATCACCTGTCTGACCTCCACGCCCCGTCAACCACGAAGGTCGCAGGCCTTCGTGGTTCCGGCGGCCCCGGGACGGTACTATCCGGCTCGACGCACCGACAAGGATGTAACGGTGTGAGTACGGTTACAGGCGACGGATGAACGCGCGATCGATGGATAATTCAGCGCTCCGTCATCTGGTTGGATGGTGGTTGGTAGATGGTGGCTGGTCGAGCGTGCTTCTCCAAACACCGCAGAAGGAACATGGCTCCTCGAACAATCACATCGGAAGAAGCCAGCGTCGTCGAGGACTCGATAACACGCGCTCGCGCGGCCATGCGCGCTGTCGAACACTACGACCAGGCGACCGTCGACCGCCTGTGTCGGGCCGTCGCCTGGGCTGCCGGGAACGAGACGACCGCGACGCGACTCGCCAACATGAGCGTCGACGAAAGCGGTATGGGACGTCGAGAGCCGCGGCGGCGCGCGAAGGTGCTGGGCATTCTTCGCGACGCGCTTCGACGGAAGAGCATCGGCGTCATCGAGGAACTCCCGGAGAAAGGAATCGTCAAGTACGCGAAGCCAGCCGGGGTGATCGCCGCGTTGATCCCCGTGACCAGTCCTTATGTCACACCAATCGGGATTGCCATCTACGCCCTCAAGTGCAAGGACGCGGTGATCTTCTCGCCGCACCCTGCGAGTCGCAAGACCACGGGCGAGACAGTGCGACTGATGCGCGCCGCGCTCGCGCAGCTCGGCGCACCCGAGGACCTGCTGCAGTGCATCGAACGGCCATCGATCCCGTTGGCGAATGCCTTGATGGCAGCAGCCGATCTCACGATTGCGACCGGCGGGCAGCCGATGGTCCGGGCCGCCTACAGTTCGGGCAAGCCCGCGTACGGAGTAGGCGCCGGCAACGCCACGATGGTCATCGACGAAACGGCGAATATCGAGGAGGCAGCACGCAACACCGCCATCAGCAAGACGAACGACAACGGATCCGGCTGCTCGGCCGACGGCAATCTCGTCGTCGAGGCGTCAATCTACGAGGCCTTGTTGGCGCAATTGCAGAAGGAAGGCGGCTACTTGTGCAGCGCCGAAGAGAAGGCACGTCTGCGTGACGCCTACTGGGACGCCGACGGCCGTCGCACGTCGGACACGATCGCGCGTTCGGCAGACGTGGTCGCCGCGAAAGCCGGCATCGCCGTGCCCCCGGGCAAGACGTTTCTGATGGTCGAAGAAGATCGGATCGGTAAGGCGCATCTGTTCTCCACCGAGAAGCTCGGTGTCGTGCTGGCGATCTTCAAGGCGAACGGCTTCGACCACGCGCTCGACCTGGTACGGCAGATCTTTGATACCGGCGGCAAGGGCCACTCCTGCGGCATCTACTCGTTCGACGACGACCACATCGACCGCCTCGCGCTCATTGCGCCGGTAAGCCGCATCATGGTGCGCCAGATTCAGTCGGCCGCCAATGCCGGCACGTTCACCAACGGCATGCCGATGACCTCCAGCATGGGATGCGGCATCTGGGGCGGCAACATCACCAACGAGAACATCTCGCTCAAGCACTACATGAACGTCACGTGGGTGAGCCGTCCGATTCCCGAGGACCGGCCGTCCGAGCAGGAGCTGTTCGGCGAGTTTTACAACAGCACGATCTTCGAACCCGCAGGTGCAGCACAATGACCACCGTGGCGCAACCCTCAGCGACCTCGACGACGGCGTCCGGCACGCGGATCGCGTCCTACCTGCTGGCCGAGTACCTCGAGCGCCTTGGCGTGGACGTGATCTTCGGGTTGTGCGGCCACACCAACATCGCGTTCCTCGATGCGCTTGGCAGGAGCCGCATCCGTTTTGTCAGCACGCGCCATGAGCAGGTGGCTGCCCACGCCGCCGACGGGTATGCGCGCGCGTCGGGAAAAGTAGGCGTGCTGCTCACGCATCTGGGGCCGGGGCTCACCAATGCGACCACCGGCGTCGCCAATGCGGCACTCGATTCGATTCCGATGGTGGTGATCTCGGGCGACGTGCCGTCGTACTACTACGGCCGCCATCCGCATCAGGAGTTCAATCTCCACCAGGACGCCGATCAGTTCCAGATCTACCGGCCGTTCTGCAAGCGCGTGTACCGCGTCGATCGTGCCGCCGATCTGCCGCGCATCATCGAGCGCGCCTTCCATCTCGCCCAATCGGGGCGTCCCGGTCCGGTGCTCGTGTCGGTGCCGATGGACTTCTTTTCCGCGGACCTGCCGGCCGATGCGTTCCAGCAGGTGCCCGCGACGATCGAGAAGCCGGCCCTCGATCCGGTTGCGGCGGCGCACATCGTCGATCTGCTGGCGAGCGCGCGGCAGCCCGTGATCTACGCCGGCGGCGGCGTGATTTCCGCGCATGCGTCGGAAGAACTTGCGGCGCTGGCAGACGCGCTCGAGATTCCGGTTGCGCATTCGCTGAATGGCAAGGGATGTCTGCACGAAGAACATCCGTTGCTGCTCGGCATGACGGGATTCTGGGGCACACCGGTCGCCAACGACACCTGCCGGAGTGCCGACGTGATGCTGGCTGTGGGCACACGCCTCGCCGAGGCCAGCTCCAGCTCGTGGGATCCGCGCTTCACGTTCGCAGCTCCGCCGACGCGCGTCATCCACATCGATATGGACGTGGCCGAGATCGGACGCAACCTGGCGACGGAGATCGGCGTCGTCGTCGACGCCAAGCTGGCGCTCGGTGCTCTCGCCACGGCAGCACGGACCCGCCGGCACGCACCGCGCGCCGGATTGCGCGAACGTATTGCGGCGGCGCGAAAGGCGTTTGCGGCGGAATGGGCGCATCAATGGAGCTCCGATCAGTTCCCGATGCGTCCGGAGCGGATTCTGGGCGAATTGCGCAACGCCGTGCCCGCAGACGGCTACATCGTGACCGACGTGGGCTGGAACAAGAACGGCGTCGCACAGCAGTTCGCGATCACGATTCCCGGCACGTTCATCACACCAAGTGGTCTGGCAACGATGGGGTTCGGACCGGCCGCGGTCCTGGGCGTGAAAATGGCCGATCCGCATCGCGCCGCGGTCGCGCTCATCGGCGATGGCGGGTTCGGGTCCAATCCCTCGGTGGTGGCGACGGCGATGGAGGCACAGCTTCCGGTCGTCTGGGTCGTCATGGACAACGCCGCGTTCGGAACGATCGCCGGTCTCGAAGAGATGCACTACGGGACGAGCTTCGGCTGCGTGTTCGAGTGCGGCGGCACTCCGTACCGGGTCGATTTCGCCGCGATGGCGCGCGCCTGCGGTGCTCGCGGGGTGATGATCCAGTCGCCATCCGAACTCGGCCCGGCGCTGCGCGAGGCACTCGCCTCGGAACTCCCGACCGTCATTCAGGTGCCGATGGAGAATGCGCCGACGCCGACGCCAGGCTACTGGAACATCAACGACATTTACCGCAGGGGCGAGTGACTTCGCCCAGGCGGACGCACGTCCGATGGTTCCCGGTTCTGGCGCTGATCGCGTTCGGCACCCTGTTGAACTATCTCGATCGGACGGTGCTCGGGATCGCGGCACCCAGTCTGTCTCGCGATCTCGGGCTCAGCGCTGCGACGATGGGTATCGTGTTCTCCGCGTTCTCGTGGAGCTACGCGCTACTGCAGATCCCTGGCGGCATCTTCCTGGATCGGTTCGGTCCGCGAGTCACCTACGTGGTCGCGGTCGTCGGATGGTCGGCGTGCACGGCATTGATGGGTGTCGTCAACTCGCTGGTGACGATCGTGGCGGCGCGTATCGGTGTCGGTACTTTCGAAGCGCCCTGTTTTCCCGCCAACAGCCGCATTCTGGCATCGTGGTTTCCGCAACACGAGCGGGCACGCGCCAACGCCATCTACGCCGTCGGCCAGTATGCAGGCATCGGATTCCTGAGCGTCCCATTGTTCTGGATCACGCAGGCGTTCGGCTGGCGCACCTTGTTCTTCGTCGTCGGGGGCATAGGGATCGCCTTTGGCGCGGTGTGGTGGCGTCTCTATCAGACGCCGGCGCAGAGCACGACCGTGAATCACGCGGAGCTCGAGTACATCGAGGCTGGCGGAGGCGGGGACTACACGGGGAAGCCGCTTCCATTCCGGTGGCGGAACGTCGGTGCGTTGCTGCGCCACCGGCAAATCGTCGGCGCATCGATCGGACAGTTCGGTGGCAACTCGACACAGGTGTTCTTTCTCACCTGGTTTCCAACGTATCTCGTAACCGCGCGAAAGATGACCTTTCTGACTGCAGGAGCGGTCGCCGCGGTTCCCTATGTCGCCGCGTCGCTCGGAGGACTGATCGGCGGATTCGTGTCGGACACGCTGCTCAAGAACACGGGCGCCGCCAACCTGGCGCGTAAGCTGCCGATCGTTACCGGCATGTTGCTCGCCTCCTGCATCGTCGCGGCGAATTACGTGCCCGCCAACGACAATGCGACGGTGATCGCAATCCTCTCCCTGGCGTTTTTCGGACAGGGAATGACGAATCTGGGATGGACTGTCATCTCGGACGTTGCCCCAAAGAAGTTGATCGGCCTCACAGGGGGGATCTTCAACTTCAGCGCGAACCTGGCGGGAATCGTGACGCCAATCGTGATCGGTGTGTTCTACCAGATGACGGGCTCTTTCGTTGGTCCGCTGATTTACATCGCGATCGTGGCGCTGGTCGGCGCGTTCGGCTACAGCGTTATCCTCGGCGACGTCCATCGCCTCGAAGTCGCTACTGCCGATGCGGCGATGAATGCAAACGTGACCGAGAGAGGCGTACGGAGTGTCCGGCTGTAGCCGGACCACATGCGTGGTGTCACGCGACAATACGATTCAGCTGTTTTTCCACGGTCCCGACGGTGTCAGAATCGGAGCTGAATTTCGGAGCGCACACAGCCTGAAGGAGACGCGCGTTCAGAAATATAATCGCGACCTATGGCACGCGGCCACGTCGCGCCGGTACCCATCACGGTTCCCGAGCGCGCGATTCGGCAGCAGTTGGATCGCATCCTCGCCAGCGCAACGTTCCTGCAGGTCGACCGGCTCAAACGATTTCTGCAGTTCATCGTCGTGGAGACCGTGGAGGGCCGTGGCGATGAACTGAAGGAGTATGTCGTCGGCGTTCAGGTATTCGGTAAGGAATCCTCCTTCGACCCGCGAACCGATCCGCTCGTTCGCGTTCAGGCGCGCCGATTGCGGGCGCGGTTGGATCGCTACTACCAGGCTGAAGGACGTCACGACGACGTGATCGTGGAGCTACCGAAGGGAGGCTACACGCCGTCGTTCCGCAGGCGCGGCGGGCGAAGTTCTGCGCGACCCTCGGTTGGGGCGACGTTCGCGAGCCGCAACACGGTCGCTGTCCTGCCGTTCTCGGACCAGACGTCGACGCAAGACTTGCGTTTCTTCTGTGAGGCGCTGAGTCAGGAGCTTATCCACGGCCTTACGAAGTTCAGGAGCTTGCGTATCATCGCCACCGAGATCGCCGATCATGGAAACGGCCAGGCCCGAGAAGCAGCTGCCCGGCTTGGTGCCGCAACCATCATCCACGGCAGCGTGCGACGTTCTGGTGAGCGTGTCCGGGTCACCGCACAACTGGTCGACAGCGCGAGTGGCACGTACCTCTGGTCGGACGCATTCGACACGCTGATGGACGACGCGATTGTCGCGCCCGAGCTGATCGCACAGAAGATTCTGAAGACGCTCGAACCGGAGCTGCTGGAGTCAGGCGAACCGCGCTGGAGCCGGCGCCCGACTCGCAATCTGGCGGCCCACAATCTGTACCTGCAGGGACGGTATTACCTCAATCAGCGCACCGAAGAGGGGCTGCAGAAGGCGGTCGACTTCTTTCAGAGGGCGATTGTCGAAGACGCGCAATACGCGCTCGCGCATAGCGGTCTGTCGGACGCGTATGCCCTACTGGCGCACTACGGCGTGCTCGCGCCCACCGACGTGTGGAGCAAGGCAGCCTCGAGCGCGGCAGCCGCCGTAATGCTCGACCCTCATTCCGCCGAAGCGCACACATCGCTCGCGCACATGAACGCCACGCAGGATTGGGATTGGGGGTCTTCGGAGCGCGAATTCCAACGCGCCATCAGCCTCGACCCACGCTACCCGACGGCGCACCACTGGTACGCGATGTCGTGCCTCGTGCCGTCGGGCCGGCTGGACCAGGCGCGTGATGAGATGGTGCTGGCGCAGTCGCTGGACCCGGTCTCGTCGATCATCGCGCGCGATCTCGCGGTCATCGATCTCTACCGCCGCGACTTCGAAGCCGCCCTCGAGCAGTGCGACCACACGATCGAGTTGAATCCGCACTTTTCACCGGCGTATCTCACGCTCGGCTTCGTGCAGGAACAGCTCAACGATCTCGACGAGGCTCTCGCGGCGGTGCAGCGCGCCGTCCATTTGTCGCCGAACACGCCACGCATGCATGCGGCGCTGGCGCGTGTCCTGGCCAAATCCGGCAAGCGCGAGCCGGCACGGAAGATCTTTCGCGAGCTGGACGCACAGTCGAAGCAGCGCTATGTCTCGCCGTTCGAATTCGCGTCGATGTCCCTTGCCCTGGGAGACGTCGACGCTGGTCTCGAGTGGCTCGCCAAGGCCTGCCAGGATCGATGCTTCGACGTCGTCTCGCTGAACGTGGATCCTCGAATGGACGTCCTCAGGCGCGATCGCCGATTCGCCGCGCTGATTCGGGAGGTCGGCCTGACGTGAACGGCCTGCTCGTCAGTCCCGAAGATGCGAGGCTGCTCGACTGCATTAATCCCAGCGCTCGCCTGTGTCGAGACCACGGAGAACAAGACCACGGAGGCCACGGAGCAAATTTGATTGTGTCTTCTCCGTGTTCTCCGTGGTGGCTTTAGCTCCGTGGTTGGTCAACACAGGTCAACCTCGGATTAAGGTCACTCATTACCCAGACGGAGGAAATCAGCGATGTCCCAATAACCCGTACGCGGCATCGGGACGTCGCCTCGGGTGCGTACTTCGAGGAGGAACGGAGCGTTCCCTGCCACGGCTCTCCGTATGGCCTCCGGCAGATCGGTCGGCTCGACGACGAGCGCCGCGTCGATACCGAATGACTTGGCCATCATGACGAAGTCAGGGTTGTATGGCGTGCCGTCGGGACGCGTGAACTCCGTACCATACGTGTTCCCGAAGTACGTGGCCCCGACCGAGCGGATCGTCGAGAAGCAGAAATTGTTGAACAGCACCCACACCACGGCGACGTTGAGCTCGACAGCCGTGGTCAGCGCGCCGACAACCGACATCAGCCCGCCATCGCCGACGAGGCCGAAGACGGGTCGCTCCGGTGCCGCGAGTTTGGCGCCAATCGCTGCCGCGGGCGCGAAGCCCATCGTCGCCATCCCCCCGCTGGTCAGGAAAGATCGCGGCTCGGTCGCGACCAGCTGCTGGCCCGCGCCGTTCTTGTTCCAGCCGACGTCGGTGACGTAGATGGCGTCGCGCGGAGCCGCCTTCGCCAGTTCGCTCAGCAGCCGCGCCGGGTGAATGGGTTTGCCGCCATCCTGTTGGCTGTCCTTCAGCTCCTCCGCCCACTCGCGTTTCCGTTTCGCAATGAGTGCCCCTCGCGTGTCGGACTTCGATGGCTTCATTGCACGCAGATGTCGAACCAGCTCGTGGAGGGTCGCCTTGGCGTCGCCGACGATGCCGACCTCCACCGGGTAGATTTTCCCGATCTCCTGAGGGTCGATGTCGAGCTGAATCAACTTCGTCGGCGGAATCGCAAACGTGTATTTCGGGTCCCACGAACTGCAGTCTGCTTCGGCGAAGCCGGTGCCGACTGCCAGGATGACGTCCGCTTCGCGCGTTGTCTCATTCGCCGCGCGCGTTCCCCAGATGCCCGTCATGCCGAGCGACAGCGCGTGATCTTCCGGGAACACGCCTTTCGCCATCAGCGTGGTCGCCACCGGGATTCCGGCGAGGTTCGCCAGCTCGATCAGCTCGTCGGACGCCTCTGACAGCGTTACCCCATTGCCGGCGAAGATCACCGGGCGCTGCGCGGTGCTCAACAGGTGCGCGGCTTCGGCGATCCCGTCGTCCGGGCCGACGCAGCGGCCGTAGCCTGGGCGTCGCGCGACGGTCGCGGTTACGGCGTCCTTCACCTCGCGAGAGAACACGTCCATCGGGACGTCGAGCAGCACGGCCCCGGGTCTGCCGGTCTGGGCCACGTTCAGCGCACGTGGCATGACATCCGGCAGGAACTTCGGGTCGTCGATACGCCAGACGCGCTTGCAGATCGGCCGGAAAATGTCGCCCTGCGAGGCGTCGGCATGAAAACGGATGCCTTGATGCGGTTCCTTGGCGTGGTGATACGACGGGGTGTTGCCGGCGATCACCACCATCGGCGTGCAATCGGCGGCGGCGGTGGCGACGCCGGTCAGTGCGTTAGTGAGGCCGGGCGACAAGTGCACGTTGAGAACGGCGAGCTTGTGCGAAACACGGTAGTACGCGTCGGCGGCGTGCGCGGCCTGTTGCTCGTGCCGGAATGAGACGTATTCGATCCCGAGCTTGTGACAGGCATCGATCAACGCGTAATTGGTGTGGCCACACTGACCGAATACCCGAGTTACGCCTTCCTGTCTCAGGCACTCGGCGATGAACATCGCTCCTGTCATGGTGCTGGAACTCCCCCGGCTGCTATTCGTGTTCCTCGTTTCACCGGTGTGGCGACAAGGCTGGTGCGGGGGCAACGGTCCGCGCCGTCGCCTGTCGGCGGTACGGCAAGACGGCAATGCACGCCGCACCGATGGCGGCAATCGCGCACGACACCCACAGGGCGGTACCGTAGCTGCCCCACGCCGCACGGAGTTGCGCGATCAGGTTCGGGAACCAGTATTGACCGACCGTGTCGGACGGCACGATCGCCGACATCGCGCGACCGAGTGTGCGGAGGCCGAACAGGTCCGCTGCCATCAGCGGAATGAGCATGTAATCCGCACCCATCGCGAACCCGAACACGAGGGCAAACGCATACACGAAGTCCGGCTGCTCGGGCCGGACAAGGAACAGCATCGGGATCGCCGCCGCCACGACAGCGTAGATCACGAGCATCAACGCCTTGCGCGATGTGCGGTCGGCGAGGAATCCAACGGCGAGGCGGCCGACGATGGCCGCAAGCAGTGATACTGACGATGCGGTGCTCCAGATCTCGTTGCGGATGCTCTGATCGGTGAATCCCTGCTCCTCGAACACGAACTTCATGAGGAAGTTCACCGTCGCGATCGATCCAATCGAGGCGGTGCTGCCGACCAGCAGGAGCCAGAACGACGAGGATCGCAACAGCGCCCGGTATGGCAGGGGAGGGGCCTGGTCGGTGACGCGACGCGGCGCGGGCTCTCCGTCGATCGTCTGTCCGACGTCACGCGGGTGGTCGCGGAGAATGAAAATCGCAAACGGCCAGGCGAGGAGCATCACGAAGCTCGAGACCTTCAGCGCGTCCGTGTACGGCATGAAGGTGACGAGCCACGGGTTCAGCTTGTTGCCCATGGCGCCGAGGAGCGCCCCTCCGACGTAGGCGATCCCCATCGCCTGACCGCGCCGGCGGTCGTACCAGTTCGAGATGATGATCTGATGGGCAATCGGTCCGGACAGAAAGTAGCCGAGCATCCATACGCACCAGGCAGCGAAGTACTCGACACGCGATCCGCTCATCCGGCCGAACCACTGGAACGCGAGGAACGTCAGGCCAGTGCCGGCGACGATCAGCCAACGGGGACTCCACCGCGGCACGATGATCGGTCCCGCCCACAGCGTGAGCAGTACCGCGACCGGTGCGCCAAGCGTAATCAGCTGCTGCGACCAGCCGTGATCAGTCCGGAAGTAGTCGAAGAAGAACGCGATGTTGTAGTACGGAAAACCGCTCGCGATGCCGAACGTGACAAAGCACGCGGCGATGATCCACGGACCGCGAAAGCGCGTGGAAGGCACGATCACGCTTGTTCCTTGACGAGCCCGGGCAGCGGCCTCGGCGGCGGCCCGTCATAGGTCACCGGCACTTTGACTCGCATCGGACGCTCGCGCGTATATTCCTCCATCACCTGCGCACTCAACCCGGCCACACGGCCGATGATGAAGAACAGCTTGCCGAGCGCCGGCGGGAATCCCAGGTCGTAGAGAACGGCGGCAATCGCGCCGTCGACGTTGATCGGGAGAGGTTTGATCGCCGACGCGACAACCCGCTCGAGCTCTGTCATGAATTGCACGCCGGTAGCCGCAAGCCCGTATTGACGCGCGAGGTCGAAGAGCACCTGCGTTCGCGGATCCGTGCTGTGCGTTCGATGGCCCATCCCCGGAAGACGACGGCCGGCCCCCCGCGCCTCTTCCACGGTCCGGCGTGCCGCATCGACGAGCGACACGCCCTCGCGTTCGATGCGCGCCAGCCCTTGTCCAATCATCTCCAGACATGCCAGACCGGCGCCGCCGTGAGCATCGCCTATGGCGAGAATCCCGGCCGCGACCGCCGCCTCCGGCGCGCGCCGATTTCCCGTCGCCACCGTTCGCGCAGCAGCCGCCGACGGCGAGCCGGGACCGTGATCGGCCGAGGCGATGAGAATGGCATCCATCAGCCGACGCTCGCCCTCGTTCGGCAGGCGCCCTCTGTGCAGCAGAAAGACGACGCTGGAGAAGGTCGCATCCATCATCATCTGCGTAACGTCGTAGCCGTGAATCCAGATATGCGTGTCGTCGTAGGTCGTGATGCCCGTGCGCCACGGCTCTGATGTTGATTGTTCCGGCATGTCAGAAGACTCCAGACGGTGCAGACGCTCCGTTTCGTCGGCTCGAGCGATCTAAGCCGGACGCCTTAGTCCCAGAGCTCACTTCGCTTGATCAAACCACGAAGGGCTGCGCCAACCACAAAGAACACGAAGAATTTGAATTCTCTTCGTGATCTTCGTGGAGGTCGCGGAGCGACCTTCGTGGTTCATACCCAACGCAACGCAACTGAGCTGCGGTTTAGAAGATCTCGGACTGGTAGAACTCTCCTAACAGTTCTTGCTCGCTCGGCTTGTCCTCTGCGATGGGGCGGCTCACCCACGTGGTATTCATGTAGTGCTTCACGCTGATGTTCTCGCTCGTGATGTTGCCGCCCCACGTACCGCAGCCGAGGCTCGCGGTCTGCGGCATGCCGTTATTGAACGACCCGGCATTGCCGCGCACGTTGGGTTGACGCACCATGATGCGGCTCACCGGCGCCATCGACGCCAACCGATGGATGTGGTCGTCGTCGAATGACGCGATCCCTACCGAGTGCCCCTTTCCGCCCACCTCGAAGATCTCTGAGACCATCCGTAACACGTTATCGAAGCCGGTGTACTTGAAAATGGCGAGGACTGGTGACAGCTTCTCGCCAGAAAAGCGGTGCTCCTTCCCGATCTGGTCTTCCCTGACGATGATGAAGGTCTTGCCGTCGGGCAGGAGGAACCCCGCTTTGTCGGCGATCGCCCCGGCGGCGCGCGCCACCGTGTCGAGTGTCGACCTTCGTCGTTCATACCCAACGCAACGCAACTGAGCTGCGGTTTAGAAGATCTCGGACTGGTAGAACTCTCCTAACAGTTCCTGCTCGCTCGGCTTGTCCTCCGCGATGGGGCGGCTCACCCACGTTGTATTCATGTAGTGCTTCACGCTGATGTTCTCGCTCGTGATGTTGCCGCCCCACGTGCCGCAGCCGAGGCTCGCGGTCTGCGGCATGCCGTTATTGAACGACCCGGCATTGCCGCGCACGTTGGGTTGACGCACCATGATGCGGCTCACCGGCGCCATCGATGCCAACCGATGGATGTGGTCGTCGTCGAACGACGCGATCCCTACCGAGTGCCCCTTTCCACCCACCTCGAAGATCTCTGAGACCATCCGTAACAGGTTATCGAACCGGGTGTACTTGAAAACGGCGAGGATTGGCGACAGCTTCTCGCCAGAAAAGCGGTGCTCCTTCCCGATGTGATCTTCCTTGACGATGATGAAGGTCTTGCCGTCGGGCAGGAGGAACCCCGCTTTGTCGGCGATCACCCCGGCGGCGCGCGCGACCGTGTCGAGCGTCCGCCGGCCCTCGGCGTCCCACATCACTCGCTGCAGCTTGCATTTTTCCTCGTCGGACGCGAGGTAGCCGCCCTCTCTCTGCAGTGCCTCGAGGAATGCGTCGTACACCGTCGCCTCGACGAGGAGGTTGCCGTCCGACGAACAGCCCGAGCCGTGGTTCTGCGTCTTGCTGATCCGCGTGTTCATCGCCGCCTCAGCGATGTCAGCAGTCTCATCGACGACGACGGTGGCATTTCCCGCGCCGACGCCGTAGGCCGGCTTGCCAGAGCTGTACGCGGCCTTGACCATCGCGCTGCCGCCGGTGGCAATCGTCAGGTCGCAGATCGACATGAGCTCTTGCGCCAGCGGGATGCTCGGCCGGTCAAGGCACAGGATCAGATCCTCCGGGGCGCCTGGTTTCTTCAACGCCGCACGGATCACGCGCGTGATCTCGTGCGCGGAGTTCTTGCTCAGCGGATGCGGCGAGAAGATCACCGCATCCTTGCACTTGATCGCATTGATTGTCATGTTGACCATCGTCACGAGCGGATTGGTGACGGGCAGCACGCCGGCGATCACACCTGCCGGTTTTGCGTACTTGACGATGCCCTTCTCGGGAAGCTCCTCGATGATCCCGACGCTCTTCGTGCGGAGCGCGTCGCGCAAGATGCCGAGGATCTTCCAGCGTCGCGCCGGTACGCCGTCGGCGCTTCCCATGCCGCTTTCTTCCACGCTCATGCGCGTGAGCCGAGCGAAGGTCTGTTCGTTAGCCGTCGCCCACGCAATCGCCTGGCACAGTCGATCGACTGTGCCCTGGTCGTAATCGATGATTGCCGCCATCGCCGCTCGCGCTCGCTGCAGCAGCGCGTTCGCGCACGCTTTCTCTTCGTCGGAAATCTGTCTCGACATCGGGTTCTCTGGCACATCCGCGCTCAGGGGACGCGACGGATGTGCAGGATGCGCGGGTGGCGAGCTGGTTCCTGCCCACCACCCGAGCGGTCACGGAAGGCGGAAAGCCACAAGTGAGTCAGAAATCGGAAGTCCGGCCCCGACGTTTGTCCCACCGCTGGCTGCGATGACCACGTACTGCTTGCCATCTTTACCCATGTATGTGACGGGCGTGGCGTGACCGCTGGCCGGCAGCTCAGTGGCCCAGAGCTCCTTGCCGGTGCGCGCATCGAAGGCACGGAACGTCCGATCGTTGGTCGCCGCAATGAACACCAACCCGCTCGCGGTGGCGATGCTACCTCCCAGATTACGCGCGCCTGATTTGATTCCAATCTCTCCAAGCTCAGCGAGAAAAGGATTGGTTCCCAAGGTCGCTTTCCACGCGATCTCTCCTTTGTTCACATCGACGGCGACGAGCTCACCGTAGGGACCTGCATAACAAGGAACTTCTTCGCCGCTCGGTAGTCGATACGAGAAGAGGCCGGTCCTGTTGCCGGCGCCGGTGCCGGCGCTCGGCGCGCGTGGGCCGGACTGCGCTGCCGCGCCAGCGCCTGCGCCGCGCCCGCGCGGAGCGTCGTCATCGTCATTCGACGCATCGGCAGTCGACGCCGACGCCTTTGGCACAAATCGCCCGGTGTTATGCAGGTTGATGAACACGTAGCCGAGGGTCGGGTTGTACGACAGCGGGCCCCAGTTCGGGCCACCCACTCCTGACGGAAAACCGACTTGTGCACCACGCGTTGACGGCCGCCAGAACAAATCGTTGTCGAACATCTCGTACTTCACCCACAAATCGGTGCAGTACTTTTCGATCTCGGGTGTCATCTTGTTGATGTCGGCGCGCGTCATCCGCACACGCCCGATCGGCCCAGGTTTCACCGGGAACGGCTGCGTCAGCGATGCGTCGTCATTGCCGCTGCTCAAACGCGCCACCGGCCGCTCCTCCATGCCGAAGATCGCCTCCCCGGAGACGCGGCCGAAGACGTAAACCAGCCCCATCTTGCCCGTCAGGAAGACGGCGGGGATGGTCCGACCGTCACGCCGCACGTTGACCAGGATCGGCGGCGTCGGCATGTCGATATCCCAGATATCGTGGTGCACGAGCTGGTGGTACCACTTCAACTTGCCCGTTGCCCCATCGAGCGCAAGCAACGAATTGCAGTACAGGTTCTTGCCTGGAACCGCATGGTTCGCTTCGCCGGTTCCCGCAAACACCAGCCCGGTCGACAAATCGGCAGTCATCGTCGACCAGACGTTGCACCCGCTGCGGTCCCTCCAACTGTCGCCCGCCCAGTCCTCGTGGTTCGGTTCTCCTGGCTGCGGAATCGTGTGAAATGTCCAAACCAGTTTTCCGGTGACCGCATCCCACGCGCGGATATCGCCGCGCGGCTGCGGGGGCGTGCCTTCACCCGGCCGCGCGCCGGTGATCAGCAGATTTCGAAATACGGTCACGGGATTGGGAACCGTGTACGTATTGCGCCGGCTCTCACCTACTTCCGGTGAGACGACGCCGACGTACACGTCGACTTCACCGTTGTTTCCGAAACCCTGGGCGAGCTGGCCGGTCTTCATGTCCAGCGCCATCAAGTAGCCCTTGTCGGTGGCGAAATACAGTCGCGGACCTACGGCCCCTGTACCCGGCCAGTACGCCAGGCCGCGCCCGTGGATATTCCGCGACGACATGTACTGCCAGCTCACCTTACCGGTTTCGGGTTCGAGCGCGGTGACCGTAGACTTCACATTCGGGTCGCGCGGCGAGCGCGGTGTCGAAATGTACATCACGCCGTCGATGATCAGCGGTTGCACCTCGAACCGGTGATCCAGGCCGAGATTGCCGGCTGGCAGCGAGCCGGCGCCGTAGTTGAACGTCCACGCCTTCGTTAAGCGGGTCACGTTGGCGGGCGTGATCTGCGTCAGCGGCGAGAAGTTGGAGTTGTGTTGATAGTTCGGCCACTGGTCGCGCGGCTGTTGTGCCTGAACGCTGGAGAGCATGACCGCGCAAAATATGAAGACAAGTCGAGCGAGTGCACGCATCGATCGAACTCCTGGGTGAACAAACTAAACCGAGGCTCACCCGTGTTGGGCAACCACGGAGCTAAGACCGACACGGAGAACACGGAGAAACACAATCAGATTTGCTCCGTGGCCTCCGTGGTCTTGTTCTCCGTGGTCTCGACAGTAGAGTCGAGAGTCGGCGCGGTGACGGTAGCGAGGGGGAGTCGCTGTGACCGACTGCTTTCGCAAAGACGCCGGTGCCTCAATCCCTC